>Ga0180438_10003472_pt1 | contig 23831 bp, 12 predicted proteins | sample SS_ome_12_FD_132455 | JGI IMG/M metagenome (GOLD analysis project Ga0180438, IMG submission 132455) | Hypersaline lake sediment archaeal communities from the Salton Sea, California, USA - SS_3_D_2 metaG | ecosystem: Environmental > Aquatic > Non-marine Saline and Alkaline > Hypersaline >...
CGGCGATTACGCACACGTGGTCGCTCCCACGAAAAATCATCAACCTGGCCAAAAGCCTCATGACGCTGGCCGCCTAACCTGAAGCCGTTTTCAGAAAGTGCAGACTCATAAGACTTGTCCGTATAACGTCTCGGATAACGCGGCTGCGAGCAAACGTTGCCGAGCGCAGCGAGCCAGCCCGGCCTTTCCGGCTCGCGTTCATCCGCTAGTTACGCAGGCTTTCGTGATGCTATTCCGCACCAATGTCAACGCCAGCGCAGTAGCTATTGATTGCATCCTTCGTGAAAGGAAGATCGCTCGTTGTCTTGTGGCCGCCCAAAACCTTTCGCAGCATGAAGGCGATATCGCAGTCGGCCCGTTCCAAAACTTGTCCATATGTGACCTGGTCCATTACTTCTGCGAAGAAGCGTTTCTTTGAATTCGACGGGACGGTGTATGTGCCGGCGTCAAACGATGATCCATCCGCATGTTTGAGTTCATACTTTCCGATGGTATGTCTGGCGCCCGGCCCCGGCAACCAGAGAAAGAAGTTGCCTCGGGCGGCAATTTCTACGGGTTCGTCGCTGCTGTTCTCCACCTCGACGATTATCGGTGGCACGGTCGGAGGGCTCAGCGGTTCTGCGAAGTAATCCTGTATCTTTTGGAGGTTGCCAAGGGCGGCCGCTAACAAGGCGAGGGATACGACCACAGCCCCTGCGATCAGCTTAGTTCGACGGGACAGAGATGCGCAACGCTGAGCCCAGGTGACAGGCGTTGGGATCGGTGAACCATCCGCATTGACGAGTTGTCGTTCGACTTGTGGTTCCGGTTCGGCCATTAGCTGACGATGCTCCTGTGTAACTACTGTTCATTGAGCAATCCGATAATGCGGATGGGGCATCGCCTCCACAATGACGCTCCCACCCGATGACGTTGATTGTAGTACACAAGTCGCTGGTGTGCAACGGATTGTGTGGTGTCAGACCGTGGCTCTGTAGCGAGGTTGATTAACCCCCGCATCAAGCCGGCGGGGCGATATCCGCGCCGAGCATCTTGACCGCCAATTCCCGCTTGGGATCGCCCGCCAGGTAGAGCGTCTGCGTGGGAAACGCGAACTCGATGCCCGCCTTCTCGAACTCCTCGAAGATCCGCAGGTTCAACCGCTGGGCGTGGTCGAGATAGTCCCAGTAGGCCGGCGGGATGAACCAGTAGATCACGAAGATGTTGAGACTCTCGGCGTTGTAGTCGTTGAAGTAGACCCGCGGCGGAAACTCGTCGCCGTTGATCGTCTGGTGGATCGGCTCGCGCAGCTCCGGCTCCTCCAGGATGTCGCGCAGGATCTGCACGGCCTGCTCGATCCTCTCCCGGGGCGTGTCGTAGGTGATCGTCACGTTGAGGACCCGCCGGATCGAGGGCCGGCGGGCGATGTTTTCGACCGGGTCGTTGACGATCATCGAGTTGGGGATGGTCACGAGGTGGCCGGTCAAGGTGCGGAGCTTGGTGGAACGGAAACCGATCTCCTCGACCACGCCGTCGTATCCGCCGAAGACGATCCGCTCGCCCAACTGGAACGGCTGATCGAAGAGAATGGTGATCGAGCCGAAGAGGTTTTTCAGCGAGTCCTGGGCGGCCAGCGAGACGGCCAGACCGGCGATCCCCAGCCCGGCCAGCAGCGCACCGATGTCCTGCTGAAAGACCGAATCGACCACGAACATGGCCCCGATCACCACCACGAAGATCCGCAGCGTCTTGCGGATCAAAGGCACCACCTGGTCGTCCAGGGCGGAGGCGGTCTTCTCGGTGATCCGGCGGAGCACCAGGTCGACGACCGAGACCAGATTGAAGGCGTACCAGAACGCGGCGATCGAATACAACAGCAGCAGCGTCTTGCTGCACCAGTTTTGCAGGCCCGGGCCCTTGCCGGTCAGCATGTTTAGCCCGATGGCCAGCCCGAGCGCCAGCAGCGCCAGCTTGGCCGGGCCGATCAGGTCGACCACCAGCAGGTTCCAGACGCGCCAACCGCGGGCTTCGAAGCGCTGCCCCGAGCGGGCCAGCAGGGCTGCGCAGATCCTGCCGGCCGCCAGGCCGAGAGCGATCATCAGCACGAGCATCAACCAGTTCGTGAGGCTGTTTTGCAGCAGCCCGTCGAGCTTGATCGCGGCGAAGATCGACTCGACCGGCTTTTTGGATCCCCCCGAAAGGCCGGGTGCCGGCTCCGGAGCCGGCTCGGCTTCCGTTTCCTCCGCAGTGGCGGGCGGCTCGGCAGCCAGGAGCGAATCCTGGCTGACGGTCCCGGCCGTCCATACAAAAACACCCCACGCCGCTACTGCGGCGGCCCACATCCGCATCGGCTGATTTTTCATAATCGGGCATGATACAAAATGCCGGCAATTCGAGAAACACGGATCATTACGATTCCTAATGCCCACCGGCGGACTCTCAATCGGGGTAGCGGAATTCGCAAGAATTCCTTTGGGGAAAGCGAAGTACTACTGGACGCTCGCGAGTTCCGCTGCCGGTTGATGAGCCACCAGGACCGGCGGCCGGCGCTGGGGTCTGGGACGCATTCCGAATTGACGTGATTGGCCGAGGGCCTATAATCTAGTGTCCGGAAAGTCAACTATGGTAAACACTTAGGTGGGGGACTGTCCCGATTTTCGCGGCGCGAAAATGGGACCGTCCCCCTCGCCCGTCTCCTCCGCAGCGGTCTTGCCATGATGTTGAGGTCCGCAAAAAACGACATAGCTCACGCGCTCGGCCGCAGTGGTGCCGCGGTGTTGTTGGGGCTGGGTGTGCTGCTGTGCGGCCAGGTGTCGACTCCGGCCGCCGCCCCCGCGGCCGATAACGCCGATGCCAAGGACGCGGCCGAGGGCGTCGCCGGCCGCGTGGGCAAGCTGATCCGCATCACGCAGCCGATCAGCGTGGACGAGTCGGAGCGGGTCAAACAGTTCGTTCGCCGGGTGCTCGACAAGACCCGGGCGGAGACCGGCGCCGATCCGGTGCTGATCTTCGAGTTTCGCGTGCCGCCGAAACAAGAGGAATACTCCGACACCGATTTCTCGGTGGCCTTGGGGTTGGCCCGGTTTCTGGCCGGCGAGCGAGTGGGCCGCGCGTTGACCGTGGCCTACGTGCCCGAGTCGATCCGGGGCCACGCGGTGCTGGTGGCGCTGGCGTGCCAGGAGATCATGATGCCCGCCGAGGCCGAATTCGGTCCGGTGGGGCTCGCCCCGGGGCAGATCGGCAACATCGAGCGGAGCGCCTATGCGGAGATTGCCGAGCAGCGCAAGGCGATCCCCTCGAAGCTGCTGGCCCTGTGGCTGTTGGATCCGTCGCTGCCCGTGTTGAGGGTCGAAACCGACATCAGTGCGAAATACGTGTTGGAGGAGGACCTCGAGGCGCTGAGCCGCGAGCGGACGATCACCTCGGATCCGCAGCCGCTGTCGGAGTTGGTCAGCGGTCCGCCGGGGCAACTCACCGGCGATGAGGCCCGGCGGCTCGACCTGGTCGGCTATCTACCCGACACGCCCGAGAAAGCGGCCGAGGTGCTGGAGTTACCTCCCGAGGCCATGGAGGAAGACCCGTCGCTGGTCCGCCGCTGGAAGCCGGTGCGAGTGAATCTGGAGGGCCCAATCACGGCCAACATGGTCCGCCAGACCCAGAACGTGATCAAAGAGGCCATTGAAACGCGGGGGGTTAACTTCGTCTGCCTTTGGATCGACAGCCCGGGCGGAGCGCCGGAGGAGAGCATTAGCGGGATGGCCGATTTTCTGGCCGGGCTGGACCCGGGCAAGGTTCGCACGGTGGCGTACATTCCCTCGGAAGCCCGGTCCGACGCGGCATTGCTCGCCCTGGCCTGCGACCAGGTGGTGATGCACCCGGACGCCAAACTGGGCGGAGCGGAGGCCACGCGGCTCTCTCCGGAAGAAATCGAGTATGCCCGCCAGAGCATCCGCAACCCGGACGGCCCCTGGCGGGCCAGATCCTGGTCGACCCTGGTGGCCATGATCGACCCGAAGCTGGAGGTGTTTCACTGTACGCGGCCGGGCGAGGAGGGATACTTCTGCGACGAGGAACTCGAAGAGCTTCAAGCCGAGGATCCCGACAAGCCCAAGTGGGAGAAAGGGCTGCAAATCACCACGGCGGGCGAAACGCTGTCGATCGGCGGCGATCGGGCACTGGAGTACGGTCTGGCCGATCACACGGTCGCGGATCTCGACGAGTTTCGGCAGCTTTACGGCCTGGGGCGCGACGAGCTGCCCGTGCTGGAGCCCGGCTGGGCCGACTTCCTGATCGACGCGCTGGCCTCGCCCGGTGTGTCGGCCCTGTTGCTGATGATCGCCTTCGTGGCCCTCTACGCCGAACTGCACGCCCCCGGCATCGGCATCGGCGGGTTCGTGGCCACGGTGTGCTTCCTGCTGTTCTTCTGGGGTCATTACCTGGGCGGTGCCGCCACGGCGTTGGAGATTACGCTCTTCGTAGCCGGCGTGGCCTGTTTGCTGCTGGAGATCTTCGTGATACCGGGGTTCGGCATCTTCGGTCTCGGCGGCGGGTGCCTGGTGCTGGTCTCGTTGATCCTGGCCAGCCAGACGTTCGTGTTTCCCCATAACCAGCTCCAGGTCGACCAGCTGCAGAGTTCGCTGATGACGATTGCCGGGGCGGGCGTGGGGATCGTGGCGGCGGCCGTGCTGCTGCGGCGATGGTTGCCCAAGGCGCCCCTGTTGAATCGCATGATGTTGCAGCCGCCCGAGGGCGAAGAGGCCGAAACGATCAGCCATCGCGAGTCGTTGCTCGACCTGGAAGACTTCGTCGGCAGCCGCGGAGTCACCACGACCCAATTGACCCCCAGCGGCAAGGCCCGATTCGGGACGATGCTGGTCGATGTGATCACCGACGGCGACGTGGTTGCGCGCGGGTCGGAGATTGAAGTGGTTGAGGTGCATGGGAATCGGGTGGTGGTGCGGGAGGTAGTGGGTAGTGGGTAGTGGGTGGAGTGTTGTTTGAGGGCTTGTGTGCGTGGTGCGCGGATGTTTAGGGATTCTTTTGCCGGAGACGTGTAGGGTTCAGTGGTCAGGGTTCAGGGTTCAGCACTTCGCCTCCAATCGTTACCCCGAGGTCCTGAACCCTGAACCCCGAACCCTGAACCCTCCCTTGGTTGCGGCCGGTTGCCGCGTTACGTGAGAGGTTGGTCTATGGATCCTTGGGTTTGGGCGATCTTGTTGATGGTGCTGGGTTTGGGCCTGGCGATTCTGGAGGTGTTCTTTCCTTCGGCGGGAATCCTCGGGTTTCTCTCGTTCGCGTCGATCCTGGCGGCCATCTTCCTGGGCTTCCAGCAGGAGGGCATGGAGTGGGTCGGGTTCGTGCTGTTGGGCGTGGCGGTCGTGGGGCTGCCGACCATGGTGGTGCTGGCCTTGAAACTCTGGCCCAAGACGGCCATCGGCCGCAAGGTCCTGCTGATGGCCCCCCAGAGCGAAGACGTGCTGCCCAACGATCCCCGCAAGGACCAATTGAGGGACCTCGTCGGCCAGATGGCCAAGGCCAAATGCAAGATGCTGCCCGGCGGTGCGATCATCGTCGACGGTCGCACCATCGACGCGGTGAGCGAGGGGATGCCGATTGCGGCCGGCCAGGCGGTTCGGGTGATCGAAGTGCGGGGAAATCGCGTGGTGGTTCGCCCGGTCGACCAGGAAATTTCCTCCGAATCCGCCGAGGACCCCCTGATGCGGCCCTTCGACGATCCGTTCGACGAACCGACCTCTTGACAATTTTTGCAGATCCGGATAAACAGACGACATCAGGAGGGATACCCACCCCCGCAGAGCAGAGTCCAAATGCGGGCCGGGTAAACGTTTCAGATCGCTACTCATGTGTGGAAGGAGCACGCCATGATTTTCGCGGCCCAAGAGACCGACCCTTGGCAGATGGGAATCATCATTGCCATCGTGATCGGCATTATCCTCGGCCTGATCGCGCTGGCCGTCTTCGCCCGGTACTTCGGGCTCTGGATCCAGTCGAAGACCACCGGGGCTCGGATCGGCATTTTCGACCTCTTGGGGATGACCTTCCGCAAGGTCAACCCCTCGGTGATCGTCCGCAGCAAGATTATGGCGGTGCAGGCGGGCATCGGCGATGAAATGGGCGTGACGTCCAAATCGCTGGAGGCGCACTACCTGGCCGGCGGAAACGTCCCGCTGGTGATCCGTGCCCTGGTCGCCGCCAACAAGGCCAAGATCGACCTTGACTTCAAGCTGGCGGCCGCCATCGATCTGGCCGGGCGCAACGTGCTGGAGGCCGTCCAGACCAGCGTCTATCCCAAGGTGATCGACTGCCCCGCGCGAGGCTCCGGCCGCGAATCGCTCGACGGCGTGGCCCAGAACGGGATCCAGTTGAAGGTCAAGGCCCGGGTCACCGTGCGAGCCAATCTGGCGCAACTGATCGGCGGGGCGACCGAAGAGACGATCGTCGCCCGGGTCGGCGAAGGAATCGTCAGCGCGATCGGCTCGGCCCAGGTTCACGGCGAAGTCCTGGAGAATCCCGACAACATCTCCAAGACCGTGCTCTCCCGGCGGCTCGATTCGCAAACCGCCTTCGAGATCGTCTCGATCGACGTGGCCGACGTGGACGTGGGCGAGAACATCGGGGCCCGGCTGCAGGCCGACCAGGCCGAGGCCGACATGCGGGTTGCCCGGGCCAAGGCCGAAGGACGCCGGGCCATGGCCGTGGCCGCCGAGCAGGAGAACATCGCCGAGATCGAACAGAGCCGGGCCAAGGTGGTCGAGGCCGAGGCCGAGGTGCCCAAGGCCATCTCCCAGGCCTTCCGCGACGGGACCCTGGGCATCATGGATTACTACAAGCTGCGGAACATCCGCGCCGACACCGACATGCGCACGTCGATCGCCAAGGCCGGGGCGCCGACGGGCGGAAAGGAAGGAAGTGCGGCATGAGCCCTCTGGCACCGCTGATGGCCGTCGACCTCGAACAACTGATCGGGATCGTGATCGTGATCCTGTTCATCATCGTTCCGGCCGTGCTGCAACTGCTGGGCAAAGGTCAGCAGCAGAAGCCGGCGGCCGGCAAGCGTCCCCCGCCCCGTCCCGTCGCGGCCGAGATCGAAGACGAGATCGGCGAATTCCTTCAGCAGGCGGCCAAGCGCCGCGGCGGCCGCGAGCCGCCCCAGCCCGCCCGGCCGCGTCCGGCCGAAAGACCCGTCGTGGCCCAGGTCGTGCCGCAGCAGGCCCTCGAGCCCGAGGCCCCCTTGGGAAAACAGGTGCAGCAGCACGTGGGCGAGTATCTCGACGCCGGGGAATTCTCGCGCCGGGCCTCGGAGTTGGGCGGCGAAGTGGCCCGGGCCGACCAGAGCGTCGAACAGCGCCTCCAACAGGTGTTCGACCACGACCTGGGCCGTCTGGCCGCCGTGCCGGGCGAGTCGGCCGCCGCGCCGCGGTCCAGGGAACCGATCGAGATGGAGGATCAGTTGACCGAGTTGCCCGGCACTGCCGCCGCCGGTCTGGCGGCCATGTTCAGCAACGTCCGCAGCATTCGCCAGGCCATTGTGATCAACGAGGTGCTCCAACGCCCCGAGCATCGGTGGTGAGTTGGCGTACGGTCAAAATACTCAACCGGAAACAAAGCCCCTTCACAGACTCGGGTTGGGCATCGTGAGCGCGCTGGATTTCGGCCGATCTCAGGTCTGGAAGTGCCCAGATATAGCCTCTACGGGAAGGGATTTGCCGTATGGGCGCACGGTCGGCCTGGCGGTTTGCATTGATCCCGGCCAGCGCTATGCAGCATCTCGGTAGTAGTATCGGAGCATTCCACCAAGCCGTTCTCGACAAAGAACCTCACCCGTAGTGCGCCCGACCTCCCTATCGGGTTCGATCAGCTGGTTTCCAAGCCCCTGATGATTTCGCTCGTGGTGGTAGCTGGCAAGGTACTCGCGAATGGCATTGCGAAGCGACTTCTCGCCGAAGAAGATCAGTTTCAGAAGGCACTCTTCCTTCAGGCTCCTCATGAACCTCTCGATGTGTGGCGTCAGATTCGGCGAGCGCGGCGGAAGCTTCACAGCCTCCACGCCTTCACCTTTGAGTATCTCGCGGAATCTGTCGGTGAACTTCCCGTCCCGATCCATGATCAGATAGCGCTTGCAGACGAGAAAGCCATCTTCTATATCCGTGAGATTTCGGGCGACTTGTTTCATCCAAAGCCCATCCGGATTCGGCGTGCATCCGGCGAAGTGCACACGGCGGGTGGCGATCTCCATCACGAAGAGCAGGTAATACGTCACCAAGCCGCCCTTCGTCCAGACCTCGATCGTCGTGAAATCGATCGACGCCAAAACGTCCCAATGGGATTTGAGAAACGTGGCCCAGGTCGTCTGGCGTTTACGATCCGGCGCCGGCTCGATGCCGTGGGCCTTGAGGATGTTGCCGACCGTCTGGTCCGAGATATCGTGCCCCAGATTGGCCAACGCTCCTTGGATACGATTGTAGCCCCAGGCGGGATTCTCGCGCGCCAGCTTCAAGACGAGATCCACGATCTCCTGTCGCACACGCGGCCTTCCCACTGACTTGCGACGTTGACTGTAGTCCCACTTCTGGGCGACCAGTGCTCGATGCCAGCGGAGAATCGTGTCGGGTGTGACGATCGTGGCAATCTCCAGCAACACCTTTCGGCCGAGGATCTTGCCTTTGGTGGCCAGGCGCCGGCGTTGGTCGTCATTAAGCAGGATGCGTTGCCGGCCGTGCAGTTCCTTCAGCACCTGATTCTCCGTCCTCAGATACTCGATAATCTGCCGCTGTTGCTCGTTGACCCAACCGGCAAGAATCACCAACAGGAGTTGCCAAGGATGCAGGATGAAGCTCATGGTTGGCCAAATGGTGAATCGGAAAACATTCACCATGGCGCCCGAAACGCCAACGGTCAAGAACCGCGTCGACCTAAAGCAGGGTCTGGGCCGTGTTGCAGGGTACGATCTGACGGGCTGTTATGGATCGGCGGAGTTTGTTGGCCCCGCGCGGTTGCCATTTTCGTTCGAATTGACTATCCTCAGACCCGTAATCGGTCTGGAGCCGGCTGGTTTAAGTTCCATGGGCCAGCCGGCTCTTCTTATGCCCACATCTGCAGCAGCTGGTGGACGGCTTCCTTTGTCTGGTCGGTCTTCTCGGATTGCTGCCGGGCTTGTTCAAACTCGAAGAGCCAGTCGAGCTTGGGTGAGGAGGCTCCCGATTGCTGTGTTATAGCCGTTTCCAGGACGTTGTCATAGGCGGGCAGAGGCACCTCGCCTTCATAAACCTCCAGCTTGACGGTTGTAGAGGTGATGCCCTTGCTTTCCGGCACGGAGATCAACTTTAGTGCGTTGAGCAAATGCGTTTGGTTTTTATGGGCGATGAGCATGTCTGTCGCGTTGACGCGCTGGTCGCGGTTGAAGTCGTACGGGAAGTCGATGGGCGCTGGGTTGGTGAGGGTGCGCGGGTTGCCGCGGGCCAGCAAGGCGTCCACGGCGTTGACCCGGGCATCTTCGATCGAATTGCCTGTTTCACCGATCGCGTTGCCGAAGTAGAAGACGTCGGGCTCCGCTAGGCCCGTGTTGGCGGTGGCCAAGACCGTCACTTGCAGCCACGTGTTCCGGATGGTGTTGTCGGGCCAGGTGAGCGTGATGCGGTCGGAACCGTTGAGGCCGTCGCCCGGGCGGACGATGAAACTGATCGGCTTGGGGGCGCGATCCCAAGTGCTCGGGTCCCCGTCATTGCCGACGTGGAAGCGAAAATCGGCGAGCGTCGGCCTGCCGGCCAGGAGGAACATGTCCACCATGATGCCGTTGATGCCCCGGCTGTAGCTGGTGTAATTGGCCGCAGTCGCGGTCCGGCCCGGCAACAGAGGCCGCTTTTCGGTGGCCATTGCCCCATCGTCCTGCTCGTTGGCCTCCGGATCTTTGCCGTCGAAGACCGAGTTGTTGTAGAAGACGTGCCTTTCGGCGACCGCGGGGACTCGGGTCGAAAAGGTGATCGGGTTGGCAAGCCAATCGGTGCCCATGGAGTTTTCGACGCAGACGCGGCAGTAGTAGTCCGTTCCCGGAGTCAGGTCCCTCAGTTCCACGTCGAACGGTCCGGGCTGGAGCATGATGCCGAAGAAGGTAGCGCTTTCCCATTGCCATGCGTCGGTGCCGCCGTCTTCGGTACCAAAGTAGGCCCAAACGCTCGTTTCGAGCCCGCCGTCGTCGGCGAGCGCACCTTTCACCCGGGCAGTCGTGCAGGCCACGTCGTAGGCGTAGGCCGTCGGGCTCAGCTTCCCGACCACTTCCAAGTTCTCGAAGCGGGCCTCGCAGAGTGCCGTGTCGGTGTGCGAGGTGACGGCCAGGCCGACGTAGACTTCCGCCGTCATCTTGATCGTCGCGGAGCCAAACTGCCCCCACGAGTTTCCGTCCGCCGAGTAGTATGCGCTGAACATGTTGCCGCTTCGGACCAGCTTGACCCAATAGGGAGCCGCAGGTCCCGGGATCCCCGTGTGGTAACTGCCGCCGCCGGTTTCTACACGGCGCTGAAAGGCGGCGCCGTTGGCAGGCGTCAGGGCCACCATGGCGTGTTTGCTGTCGGCGTCGAGCGTCTCGCGGATCATCACGCCGGCCTTCGCCCAAGGGTGGGTGTGTTCGACGCTGGTCACGTGGGCAACGATCTGGCCGTCGCCCGACAGCGTCTGGTGAACGTAGTAGAACTCGTCGAGTTGCCGCTCGATGTCAAAGCCGTTGCCGAGCACGGTGTGCGTCGTGCCGTCGTACTTGTGGCTGCCGGCCAACGCAAGGTCGGGGCCGACGTACTCGAAGTACGGCAGCGGCTCGGTGATCGCCACGCCATCGATTTCCACGTCCGAGAACGTGGCCGTGCAAACCTGGAAGTCGTTGTGGGAGGTGACGGCCAGGCCGACGCGAACTCCCTTCGTCATCGCAATCGTCTGGGAACCTAGCTCTTCCCACGAGCTTCCGTCATCGGCGCGGTAAGCGGCGATGAACGTGTCGCCCTTTCTGGTCAGCTTCACCCAATAGGGAGCCGCATGTCCATAGGCCCCCGTGTGCAAACTGCGGCCACCGGTTTCCGTGCGGCGCTGAAAGGCGACGCCCATGTCAGGCGTCAGCACGGCCATGGCGTGTTTGCTGCCGGGGTCGAGCGTCTCGCGGATCATCACGCCGGCCTTGGCCCAACTGTCGGTATCCTCGACGTCGGTCACTTGGGCGATGATCTGGACGTCGCCGACTACCGTTTGGTAGGCGAAGTGGAACTCGTCGGCGGTGCTTTCGATGTCCCAGCCGCGGCCGTCGACGGTGTGGACGCCGCGCAGGTAACTGTAGCTGCCTTGGCGGGCCGCCTTGCCTACGTTTGTTCCCTGGCAGCTCTTCCAGCCCAAGGCGCCCAGCCACGGCTTAGTGAACTCGTCGTCGTACTCGAACGCCCCGATGTCCATCCTCGCCGTGCCGTCACCATCCCCGTCGACAATCCGCTCGGCCCCCCGCTGGTCGGTTGGCGGAGGATCGGCCGGATCAGGGTCGCCCGCCTCGATGGCCGGGCTGCCGGGCAACAGGGCGTGGGTCTGCGTCGGACCGCCGTTGTCGGCCAGCGGCCCGAGCACCGGGTTCCCGTCGAGCAGATTGTAGGAGCTTGCCGGATCCAACGGCCCAGAGACGTTGTCGTCGGCTCCTTGGGCCTCGTTGCCGGCCACGATCGTGTTGTGAAGCGTGGCGTCACCCTGATAGACAAAGACTCCGCCGCCTCCCCATGGGGCCGAATTACGCGAGATTGTCGAGTTGACCACTGATAGCATGCCACCAACCTCATAGATCCCGCCGCCTTGTCCGGCCATATTGCCCGAGATCGTCGAGTTGACCACCCAAAGCGTGCCAAAGCTAAGAATCCCTCCGCCCCCCGCGTCCGTCGAATTGCCCGAGATCGTCGAGTTGACCACCGAAAGCTCGCCCTCGTTACGAATCCCGCCGCCGGGGCCGCCACTGCCTCCGGTGATGGTCAGGCCACGGATCGTCGCCTCAGCTACCGCATCATCCACAAACAGCACGCGGCTGTTGCCCGCCGCGTCGATCCTGAGCCCCGGAGCATCCTCTGCGAGCAGGTCCAGGTCGCTGGTGATCTCAAGCTGGCCCAAGGCGGCCTCCAGCGTGATGGTCTGGTCGGCCAGAGCCGGGTCAAACCGGATCTCGTCCTTGCCGGGGTTGATGGCCGCCAGGGCCAACGCCTCGCGGAGGCTGAGGTCGCCCGGGCTGAGATCCCAGTTGTATTCGTCGGCGGAGGTGGAAACCACAAGGGGCAACGGGAGCGGCTCAAACTCAAACGCCCCGATGTCCACGGTGGCCGTGCCGTCCCCATTGCCGTCGAGGAAGCGCTGCAGACCCCGCTGGTCCTGAGTCAAACCGGCCTCGGTGGCCCGGTCGTCGCTGCCGGCGTCGATGGCCGGGCTGCCGGGCAACAGGGCGTGGGTCTGCGTCGGACCGCCGTAGTCGCCCAGTGGTGCCAGCAAGGGGTCCTGAACCACAAGGTTCCCTTTGGCAGGGTCCAAGCCGCCGCTGCTGTGCTCGTCGCCGACCAGGTTGTGGGAACTATCGAGGTCGACAGTGCCTTCCAAGACACCGATATCATCCTCGTTGCCCGAGGCGTGAAGGTTGCCCGCCACGATTGTGTTGTGAAGCGTCGTGGAGCCGCCACTGAAGGTAGCGATTCCGCCACCCCACTGCGCTGGATCATTGGTGGCGGCCGTGTTTCCGACGATCGTCGAGTTGACCGCCGTAAGCGTGGTGTTGCTATGGGTGAAGATCCCGCCGCCCAGCGCACCGGCCGAATTGCCCGAGACCGTCGAGTTGACCACCTCGAGTGAGCCATTCGTATTGTTGTAGATCCCGCCGCCGCTATAAACGCCGGTGTGATTGTCCGAGATCGTCGAGTTGGTGATCGTCACCGTGCCCGCGGGATTGTACAGACCTCCGCCAATCCAATCGGCATAATTGCCGCAGATCGTCGAGTCGTTTACCGAAAGCGTGCCCTGGTTATGAATCCCGGCGCCGCGCAGGACGCCACCGCCTCCGGTGATGGTCAGGTCGCTGATGGTCACGGCGACGAGACTCTCGACGAGCACCACGCGGCTTTGGCTCTGCGCGTCGATCGTAAGGCCCGCAGCACCGGCGCCCCGCAGATCGAGGTCTTCGGTGATCCGCAACTGGCCCAAATCGGGGTCGAGCAAGATCGTATCGTCGGCGAGGCTGGGATCGAACTCGATCACATCGAGCCCCGGCGTGCCCGCCGGCGCTTCGTAGACCGGCACGTTGGTATTGGCCGCCTGAAGCGCTTCCCGCAAGGTGAGGACGTCGTCGTCAGCGACCGCGTCGTCCGTGGTGTCGACCAGGTAGGTGGTCAGCAGCCGCCTCGATTCGAGCGGCTCGAGGGCCAGTTTTCTCAGGCGTTGCCCGAGGGGCCGGCAGGCGGGCAAATCGCGACGGCCGAGCGACGACCGACGAGGGTAGACAGAGCGTCTTCGGAATCTCACAGAATGGCCCTCCGGCGAGAAGCGGCAGATACGCACCCCATGGATCGAACGAGCCCCAATATACCCGTCATGGAGACAATTGTCAACCATCGGCCCGCGGCCACCCCTAATAGTGGCGAGCAAATCTTGGCGTGTACGCCGCCACGGCTTGGATCGTGTGGTTCCAGCCGAACCGGCGTGTGATTGATTACTCGGGACGCGGTATGCAGAAAGCGACAATCCATGGTTGGGTGTTCTGCTGGTTGTCGATGATTGATCTCGGTGTCGCGCGCTCGCGCAACCGGTGTTAACCGATGACGAAACAATGTCGCAGACTCAGCTGGGCATCGTGACGCTGCTGAATTTCGGCCGAACTCCGGTCGAGGGACGAGGGCCACTCTTCGCGGCGACCAACACCATACTCTCCTTCCCAACGTTTGAAACTCGTCCGACGCGCCGAGCCTGTACCCCGCTAGCGAACTGGCTGGCGGGGTTATTCTTGCGCTCTTTCGTCGCCACGAATGGCGACCGTTTTCCGCTCATCTGCGACCGATTTCGCGTGTCGGAGTTTTCTCCGCGCTCTTTCCTCTGTTAAACAGAATCGCGGCCAAATCGCCGATTTCGGCCGCGCTCTCAGACTCTCCGGCGTCACGAGGCGATTTGGTTAACGAACAAGTTCGACTCGGAGCCCGGATAGGACGGGTTCGAGACTGGGGCGGGGGCGGCGTAGTCGGCGAGTGCGCGACTTCGTTTTCTGCTGGAGCTTGTTCTCCAGCCGAGCGGCCCCGCATCTGGTCGATGGCCCTTCTTAGCGGGCGAAGGAGAATGCTAGACTATGCAGAAATCATGGATATGCTGAGGAAGGCTGAAATGGAAGTTTACCGATGGCTGGCTTGTGATCGAACTGGACCCGGCTGCCGTTGCCCATCATCGTATCATCCGTATTGTCCGGACGGTCGAAAAGGATCAGGTGCAGCGGAGCAGCCGTCGCTGATAATAGGAGCTAAGGTTACTAAAGGAAACGGCTTATGACAACACCAACCCCTCTGCCAAGAGTTGCAGCTATCGCGATCCTCTTTTTCTGCGCGGTGGATAGTCGATCCCAGGATGACGGCATTCCACTGGCCCCGCCCGAAAACCGAAGACCGCCGAATTGGCGGCCATCCGAGAGCGTGACCGACCATGAAGTGTTAATCAAGGCCTCGGAGGCAGTGAGAAAGGACGCTGCCAGGGAATACCAGGAACTGTTGAGAACCAACGCCGGGGGAAGATGGAAGGCCACAGCCGAGTCCATTGACAAACATAGTGTACCTGAGTGGTTCAAGGATGCGAAGTTCGGCATGTTTATCGACTACGGGCCCTGGTCGATTGCGGGATGGGCGCCCAAGAAGCGGGCTGGGCAAATGATTCCGGACTGGTATGAAATGAGGATGTACAAAGAAGAAGCATTCCGGCGCTATCATGAGAAGAATTGGGGCAGTGATTTCGAACGGGATGATTTTCTTCCGCTCTTCACCGCGAAAGACTATGACCCCGCGCGCCTAGTCGAGCTTGCCGAAGAGACGGGCGTGAAATATGTGGTGCCGTTCTGCAAACACCACGCGGGATTCTGCATGTGGCCATCCGCGTTTACCCGGCGGGATGCGGGAGATATGGGACCCCACCGCGATCTGATTGCGCCGCTCGCGAAACTTTCTCAGGACAGAGGCTTGAAGTTCGGATTCTACCTCAGCGTCGAAGAGTGGGAGTATCCGCTTCTGGATGCTGATGGTCAGTTGATGATCCGCCACTGGGATGTCGGTCGCGGCCCTTCTACGGGACCCTATACACACGATCTGGACGCAAAGATCACCGGAAAGATACCGGTCCGGGATTACGCCACCGAATACCTCGTGCCGCAGGCCAAGGAGTTCATTGACAAGTATGATCCCGATCTCATCTGGTACGATGGGGAGTGGTGCACACCTCTTGAGCAGCTGCATACATACGACATTGCCGCTTATCTGTACAACAAAGCCGAAGGGCGGAAAGAAGTGGCGGTCAATGATCGCTACGGGCGCGGGACGCGGTCTGAGCTGGGGGATTTCTACACCAGCGAATACGGCCATATGGGCGACAAATCCAAGAAGAGTACTCACGCCTGGGAAGAGTGCCGCGGTATCAGTCAATCCTATGGCTACAATTGGCAGGACACGGAAGATAATGTCATCACGTCCAAGCAGCTTATCGACATGTTTGTGGACATTGTCGCCAACGGCGGCAACCTGCTGCTGATGATCAACCTGGACGGCCAGGGGGCTCTCCCCAAAGTCCAGGAGAACCGCCTGAGGGACATCGGCAAATGGTTGAATGTCAATGGTGAAGGTATCTACGCCACCCGCCCGTTTCGTCCATCGGGAGGACGGGTGCGGCTGGATCTGGCGCGGTGGATATGGTTCCCGGAAGGGAATCCTGCGGTCGGAGCGCCCGTTGAGCGGCGCTATTTCCGGCGGACCTTCATGCTGCCGGAGGACCGCAAAGTCCGAAAAGCCGTCTGCGAGATGAGCGCGGACGATGAATTCACCCTGTTCGTCAACGGCCAATCGGCGGGGCAAGGTCGGGGACATGCGTCGGTTCGGGACATCGATGCAAAGCCTTTCCTGCGTCCGGGGCAAAACCTGCTTGCGGTATCGGCGGCCAACGCGGATACCGCTCCGCCGGAGAGCAATCCGGCGGGGCTCATCGGGGTTCTTCATATCGAGTTTGAACAGGGAAAGCCGTTGACGATCGTGACGGATAAGAGTTGGCTGGTGTCAGAAGAGGCGCCGGACGGATGGCAGGAGATGGGACTGGACGATGCCGGCTGGGCGGCTGCCATGGACCTTGGCGAGTATGGCATGTCCCCCTGGGGGAAACTGAACACCGACACCGTCGCAAAGCGTTCAACTGTGTTTACCCAAAGTAAAGATGGCAGCGTTGTCTATGTCATTCTGAAGCAGTGGCCGGGGCAAGAGTTCACGACCGACGTGATTGAGCCGCTTCCAAACAGCCAGATCACAATGCTGGGCTACGACAAACCGTTGAAATGGACGCGGCAGGATTCGGGAACAACGGTGTTCTTATCCCAGGAACTGCAGGGCGTGAAAGGCAGGCCTGGGGAGCACGCGTGGGTGCTCAAAGTGGAGAGGCCAGTAGGTGAAAGACAGAACACAGCGGAGCGCGATCCACGGTAGCGATCACACGCTTCATCAAGACAGGTCGTCCCCGTTTTTCGCGTTCCCCTTCGACCGCAACGTCGCCGGCGCGAACTACCAACGGTTCGCCTCTGTTAAACAGAACTGCGGCCAAATCGCCGATCTCGGCCGCGCTCTCAGACCCTCCGGCCTCCGCCAGCGTTTTGGTTAACGAACACGTTCGGCTCGGAGCCCGGAATTGACGGGTTCGAGACTGGGGGCTGTGGGCAGAGGAGCGAGCCATGCGAAAGCCTGGCCAAAGCTGCTTTGAGTGAGTGCCACCTGGTGCAGTTGCGCCCTCCCAGCCAGTGGGTGGATTCAACGCAGCGACGCCTGGACCTGGCGGTCGGGATTCCGTCGAGATGAGATTCAGTTTACTGACCCCGGACGGTTCGACATTGGTCGTTTGGCGGCAACTGCGGTTGGGGCCGTGAACCGTTCGTTTCGCACCATCAACAAGATGACACCACCTGGATTTCGTTGGCTACGCTAACCTCAGAGGTCGATGCCCTCGATGACGTTTTTGATTGCTCGAAAACCGCACTTGCGGAGTCACGCCGTAGTGGGAGCCTGTTTGAATCGGGATTCGGAACGGGCGGAGCATCTCTCGCTGCGCTACGAGCCGTCTTCGGCATCCTGGTGCCCGAGCGTCTTGACCCGCTCTAGAATCTCAACCGCACGCTTGGCCTCCTCGGTGCGGCGGTACTCGCAGCGCTCAGCCGCTTCTGCTTTCAAGTCCCGATAGTTGGGGACGGCGCTGCTGTCGAAGTCCTCGCTGACCGGCAAGTCCCAGTCGTCGGTGCGGAAGCTGGGGATCGGGAAGTCCTGCTGTTCGCCGAGCTTGAGATTGCCCATGGGGCTGGTCGCCCAGGCGTAGCGGACGGCGACGGGCTTTTCGACCAACGGACTCCAGACGTGAATGATCTTGGTCCGGTCCCAATAAGATCCTTCGGCCCGGTGGCGAGCATGCGCCATATAGAACTTGCCGTCCTCGCCGGCGATCGAGAAGCCGCGCAATATGGGGCTCTTATCGTCTGCTGTAGCCCTCTGCTTGAACTCGATGATCATCTCATCGCCGTGCGGCTCCACCGAAATCAGCTCGTTGATTTGCCACCGCACGCCCGTGTCATAGACCTCACTGAGTGCCCAACGTGCCGCACGCCACCCATGCTCACGCTTCTTACTCGGATGCAGGCCGGGGACCTGGACGTCATAAGCCGGGATGAACGCGGTATGCTCCGGATCGCCAACATCGGCCAGACCCAGCCGCTGCGCTTCGCGGATGAAGGGACCTGCTGCGTAGGACTCCGCTTCAAAATCCTCTTCGTTCTGCGATTTGCCACCGGCACAGAAACCGATCACACCGACCGGCAACTCCGGATCATTGAAATCCTCGCGCCACCCTTCGACCATCAGCTTCATCAGAACGCGGTAGAGCCTAGGACGACAGTTGCTGAACAGCGCGTTATTGTAGCCCTGGTGAAACAGCACGCCCTTGATGTTGTAGCCCTTGAACACACCGAACATCCCGTTGTAGACACTGGCCATATCGCTTGGGCTCTTGCCGGGAACGTTCCACGACCGGAGGTCTTTCGGGTCGAGGCGCTTGGGCCAATCCGTTTCAGGCACGCCCTTGGCTTTGGCCCGGGCAATCTGTCGCTTCCAGATCGCGTCGGCCTCGGCTTCCGGATCGAACGCTGCGATTCGTTTATCGACCGACTCCGCGTACCGCTTTGCCAGCGGGTGGTCGTCAAACTTGTGGGCCGGGACCAGGCTCTCGATTGACGCGCCGCCCCGGGCATTCTTGATCACGCCGATCGGAATGTGCAGAGCCCTTTGAATATGCGAACCGAACACGTACCCGATGGCGGAGAAATCACGTGCGATCTCCGGGGTCGAAACGGCCCAGCCTTCCGTCGTGATCTTGTCGGCGGGGATATCTTCCGCCAACTCCGATTGCTCATTTGGCGCGATGGAGAACAGACGCAACAGGGACAGATCCGCCTGTGCCGACTCCATGTCGGCATGCTGAACTTTGCCCAGCGGGAAAGCCATGTTGCTCTGGCCGTTCATAACCCACACGTCGCCGATGAGGATGTCCTCCATCTCGACTTTCTCATTGCCGGTGGTAGCGACGAGAGTGAGGGGATCCGTGCTTGCCTCGCTAGCCGGGAAGGTGACCTCCCAGCGGCCCTTTTCGCCCTCGGCGGTCGCCTCGGCGGTTTCTTCCCCGAACTTCACTGAGACCCTGTTGCCGGCGTCGGCCCAGCCCCAGATCACGATCGGCTTGTCGCGCTGGATGACCATGTGGGTAGTGAAGATGGCGTGGAGCTTGAGCGCGCCGGCGGCATCACCAGCGAAAAGGGCAAAGCCCAAAAGTAGTGTCAGGGACGTGATCAACGGTTTGCAGTGCACGGGGAGTTCCTTTTAATGTGTTACAGATATTTCCAACTGGATTCTACCGAGTACCATGAATCCGTAGTTTTTGTAGAGGCACGTCTTCCGAGGATTTAAGAAGCCCTTACTGGATTTTTCCAAGCTTACTAACGCGGGTGGCGCGGGGGTCACTTGGTCCTCGTGCCGCCGCCGATCACGGATTCATAAGTCGGCCCGACACGGATTTCATCGAACTGGCCTTCGCCCTGGAGCACCAGGAGACTTAACTTTGTCTGATCAATGTTGAAAGGCGCCGAGGGCCGACCATGCTCCTCAGGCTGTTTGAGGTCATGTATTGGCCTATAGGGGACGAAGCTGTCATTTTCGCCGTTTTTCCCCCAAACAATCTTGCCCACTACGAGAGTAGGAGTCTCGAGCTTGCTCGAGGTAATCCGCACTCCCTTCAGCTCGCCATCCACGACCACCGCCGTCCGATACTCACTGTTAGTCTGAAACCCCACCCCTTCCTTGAGGTCTTCGGTGCAGAGCAATACCGTCCCTCCACCCTGACGATGTTCGATTTCCTTGGTGACATAGAACACGTAGCTGATCCACAGGGTGGCGCCGTCTTCTAACAGACCGGCTTTCTTGAGTCCGTCATCCAGTGCGATGGCACAACCCGGACTCCAGCGATGGCTGCTGCCGCGATTGCCGGTCACGGGTAGGGCGCCATAGCTCAATCCACCCCCGATGGCCGCTGGAGCCCTCTCGAGCTTCACGTCGCTCAAATAGTAGTATTCGCCCCGGGTGCCATTGGCGCCTCCCTTGCCGAGAAGGATCTGAGGCTCATCCGCATCTGCAGGGTAGTCGAAGGGCTCGTAGACCAGCGCATCCCCAGGATCGGCAGGGCCCAGGTTGACGGTCAAGGTTGCCGGAGTCGCCTTGCCGGTCGTCGGCTCGATGGCATAGCGGACCTTGCCCTTCGAGGGTGCCTGCTTGTCCTGGTAACTACGCATATCGCCAGCAATGCCATCCGCGATCACCTTGCCATCGCGCAGAATCTGGAATCCTTCATACCCGCCTCTGGCTTGCCAGCTGAGCATCACACCTTCCATGTTGCGGTATGCCTTGAGTTCCGCAACCGAGGTGTTGCAAACGGCAGCGAGCTTTCGTTTCCCGGCTGTAGGCATGTTCAACACGAGTTCGTAGCGGTGCTTGCCGGGCAGCGCCGTCGCGTCGATAAACGTCGTCTGGGTGACCGAAAGCTCTGGTTCCACCTCTTTGTCATCTCTCAGCAGTGTGACGCCGCTGGGGGCTTCGGTTCCTAGCTGCCAGGTCACCCGCACACCCTCAGGTGTACCAACCGCTGCCAGTCGGGAAGGCAGGGTCGGCTTGGAGAGCGTCTGCATCTCCGCAGCCATGGCCCGGCCGATGTTCAGATAGCTCCGCGCATGGTTGTTCCAGTGGTAGCCAACCTTGGTGGGCGATTCTTCAGTGTAGAACTTGAATACCATCTTCTTGGGACCGTACGGTTTGTCCGTATCGACCACGGCAACGTTTCCGGCAGACTGCGGATACTTCTCCGTATCGCCTATGGCGAGTTGGCCCTGCTTGATCAAGGATTCCTTTTCAATCATGCCGCTGGTCGCGATGACGATGGGGAGCCCGGGAACGCCTAGTCCGTGTTCGACGCTGCGGATGTCATTGATGAAGGCTGCCAAGTTTTCTTCATATTTCTCATCCAGCCCGCCGTACTGGTCGTTCCATCCCTGGTGGAAGCAAAGGCCCGCGATCTCGATGCCCTGGCCGTGGTAGTCGGGGAAGTAGGTTTCGATGTTCTCTGTCACGTCGTTGACGATTTGGAGAATCCTGTGGTAGTAGAACCCGGGGTCGCTGGGTTTGACGGGTGTCGGATACTTGCCAACGCTGGGCGGCAGGAAGTTATGGCCCAGGCTCTTACCGCCCCAGCAGGCCTTGATGAGAAGCACCTGGCCCTTGCAGGCATCCCCCATCACATGTCCAAAGCCCAGTTCCGGCCCGATGACACCGCCATGCGCCCCATAGCCCGGCTTCAGCCCGCTGTACCTGATGTTGCCGGGACCCGAGTCGTAATGGATCCAAACGTCCGAGCGTTCCCGCCATGTTCCGTCCTTTTCGACGAGAAACTGGAATTCCTTATTGCGATCGTTCTGGACAAGATGCCGCAAGCTATTGGGTCCTTCTCCTTCAATACTCCCCTTGCCCTGCATATTGGACTGCCCGACCATCACGTAGATCCTGACGGGCAGATCCTCTCTCTGTTGGGCACGGGCAAGTTGGCCATGGACGAGGATGGTCATCGCAACTAGAACCAGTCTTCTCATTAGATCTTCTCTCGCTATTCGTTCCATAGTGAATTAGTGATCGCGCAAATAGGAAGCCGAAAACCGGGACTCACTCCACTCGCCCGAGCGTTTTGATTCGCTTGAGAATCATGATCGAGCGGGAGGCCGTCGTTCCTTGTTGGTTCATTGCTCAAGAAGGACTTTGGCTTGCTCAACCAGACGCCGGCGATCTTCGCTATTCAGCGCTCCCTTGAGTAGATTCATCTCGCCGCGACTGAGGTGGCCGGGATCCTCAGCATCCTTTCCCGTTAGCGCCTTGAGCAGATCCGCATTGGACCATTTGTCGCTGCGCTGCGTGGGGAGCATCACGGTATTGCCAAAGCGGACGCTTCGTTGGATGTCGCCCATCGGATTTCGCCCCCAGGCATAGCGGTAGTGCACCGGCTTGTCTACCAAGGCGCTCTTCAACACGAGAACCGTCTTGTCATACTGAACGTTCCGACCGCTTTTGCCGACAACCTTGTGCGTCACTTCGGCGGGCTGGAACTTCATGTCCTCGCCGGCAATGGCAAAACCGGACATGCCGGTGCCGTCACTGTTGTCGCTAACGGCCTCGCTAAAGGTCAATTCGAGGGCGCCGTCTGCCGCCTTCATTTCTTTGAGTGCGGGCGGCAGCCACTGAAGGCCATTGCCCACGCCGTATTGCGAGACGAGTGCCCATATTGCGGCGCGCTCGCCGGCAGGAATCTTGACGCGCGGATGGTAGTTGGAGTGGCGTAGATCGTAGGTGCTGACAAAGCCGATGTTCTTGTCGCCTGCGTTGTAGAAATCAAGGAACGTCTGATACTGTGCCTCGCGAATGCGTGCGCCAATATCTGTGATGTGCACCAGGAAGCTGTCGTGTGTTTGCTGATTGCCGGCGGTGCACTGACTTATAATGCAAAATGGCATTGCCTCGTCCTTGAAGGCTTCGCGCCAGGAACGAATCATTTCCGGAAAGACGGCGCGATACATTCTGGCGCCTTGGACGCCCTGAAAGCAGTTGTTGTAGCCCTGGTGGAAAATGGCGCCTTTGACTGCAAAGCCGGCAATCGGAGAGATAACGCTGCTGTAGCAGTTGCCCGGAATTCTGTGGGTTGCCGATGGACCGGGATTCGGCGTAGTCGGCCGCTCCATTTTGGAGGTATCCTTCCCCTCTTGCTTCATTTGGGCGACTCTTGCTTCGAACTTGTCGATCTGTTTTTGCAGGTCTGCTTCAGGGCTGTAAGCGGCAAGCTGTTCATCGGCTTCCGCGAGTCGGGCCTTCACTTCGGGAGACTCCAGTTTGCGGAGCCGTGCGAGCGGCGTCCATGCTTCCACGGTTGTGCCGCCGCGCGAGGTATTGACGATGCCGATGGGGACCTGGGAAGCCATGTGGATGCGACGCGCCATGACGTAACCGATGGCCGACATGGGACCCACGGTTTCCGGCGAGCAGATTTGCCAGTCCCCGGCATACTGCTCCTCGCCGGTGATGCGACTGAACTGCTCGGCGCGGGGAAAGTTCGTCTTGAGTTCCGGTCCGAAGATCTTTGGGATGGTCAGCATACGAATGTTGGGAAAGTTGGCCGACACAACCTCTAAGTTTCCCTCATTGGCGCCTCCGATGCCCCACTGCATGTTGCTCTGTCCGCCTAGGACCCAGACATCGCCGACCAGGATATTCTCCAGCAGGATCTTGCCATCCTTGCCCGCGATGGTCATGTTCGCCGGACTAGAATCGGCCTCCAGCGCGGGAAGCGTCGCCGTCCATTTGCCGGCTTCGTCGGCAGTACCGGTAGCGGTGTTGCCGGCAAAGGTGACAACGACTTCATCGCCCGGCTTCGACCAGCCCCAGACATCAACTGGTTTGGAACGCTGGATGATCATGTTGCTTTGGAATAGATTATGCACGCAAAACTCATCTCCGACGGCAGGAGCGTCGACGACATCCTCCTTCGGAATAGCCTCGGCTGCGTGGACCATCGAACCGAGAAACGACACAAACACTCCGGCAAGTAGAAGACATTGGGTTCGTGAGGTCATAGGTTGTTCCTTCGTCTTGTTTGGTTAAAACGATATTCCCCAATCGGATTCAGTCTCGAACGTTTCGAGGCGTCGAGTATTGTCGATTCTAGCATCACGGGCTCGCGGAATCCAGTTTCCGGCGATTCCGTCGAACGGCGGTCACTGATCGTTGCCTCGCCTCATGAGGCAACGATACCCTAGCCTGTCCGTCTCACGCCGCCTCCACCTGCTTGCCACTCTGCATTGTTCCCGCTTCGTTGCCCCACCTTTTCCCCAAATTCCTCCCCATACAGTGCTTGAAGCCTGCTCGCCGCTTGAGGTAACGGTGTCCTTGACGGCGCGAGGGTGGTCCTCGCGCTTCGAAGCATGTCAAGGAGAA
>Ga0180438_10003473_pt1 | contig 23821 bp, 16 predicted proteins | sample SS_ome_12_FD_132455 | JGI IMG/M metagenome (GOLD analysis project Ga0180438, IMG submission 132455) | Hypersaline lake sediment archaeal communities from the Salton Sea, California, USA - SS_3_D_2 metaG | ecosystem: Environmental > Aquatic > Non-marine Saline and Alkaline > Hypersaline >...
GTTTTGTGGGAATGTGGAAAAGTCAGACGTTTTTCTGACTTTTCCAAGTATTGTGTGTAAGTTGTGGTAAAATCCGGATGTTTTTCCCGGATTTTTCCATGACTTTCCACAATACGGCATTTCCATAAAACACTTATTATATTCAAAAAATTTGACTTTAAAGGTGTCCACTTTTGAAACTTAAACTGTCCACTTTTCAATTTTAGCTAACATATGTTTCTAAAATTAACATGAAAAAAAATTTTTTAGCCACAAAGGGCAGCAAAGGAGCACGAAGAAAAGATAAAGAATAGACAGTGGAATATGGTTTTATATGCCATTGCAATATTTTTCGAAAAATATTGCAATAGTGTTGCAATGTTTTGCTAAATATATTTTAATACCAATGCAATATAGCGAGAGGTAAAAGTACAAACCACGAATCCAGATTTCTTCTAAGACTTTGATTGATTTCTTAATAGGTGTTCCAGGCAAGCGCCTGATCAATCTCTTCTGCTTATAGATAGGCCTTATCCGGAATAGTACTTTTGACGCCCCTCCCCTCTTTGCTGTCTTAATATTCCCAAAAGCCCCTCTTTACATCTTAATTTTTATCTCATACGAACTGTAAACCGGACGCATCCCAGGGATGCTTACGTCCGGTATCTTTTCCGTTACGTGGATGGGCAGGAATAAAAGAACTTTTATGAGCTTTTGACCTGCCCATCCGGTTTTTATATCTTTTTAGAAATATTATGCCTCCAAAACAGCGCGGCCAAGAACCTTTTTGAAAAAAGGTTCCTGGACCTCCAAAAACTTTTAATTCGCACGGCCATTTTATTATACGACGTTTGAACCATCTGTTCCCATTGTTAAAGTTACACCTTCTATCATTAAAACATCACACCATGCTCCTTGCGGTTTGCTGGCCCTCTAAAGCACCCTTCATCATTCTTCACTCATCATTCATAATTTAAAAATTCTAAAAATCCCCCGATACCCCTCTTATCCGTGTTTATCCGCGTAAATCCGCGGCTTCCCCTATTTTCGTTTAAGACGCTTCTCAATCTCCTCCAATGTAAAATCAACGATAATCGGCCGCTGATGCGGACAAAAATAGGGATTGCTGCTCTTAAATAAATTCTTTACAATTGCCTTCATCTGATCCGGATATAACTTATGATTGATCTTAATCGCACTCTTACAAGCCACCTCGGCCAATACCTTGTCCTCAAAATTTAATTCATCACCCTCCTCCGCCATATGAATGATCTCCAATATCGCATCCTTAATACTCCTTTCCCCCAGGATTTGAGGGAACGATTTAACATCAAAGGAATTGCCACTCAACGGTTCCAAATGAAAACCGATTTTTTCCAGCAGCTTTTTCTTCTCATCATTCAATTGACCCGCCTCGGATGGCGTGAGCTCGATTATTACAGGAAATAAAGGAGAAATAGAGTCAATATTGTCCTCCTGGTACTCTTTCTTTAATTTATCAAAATTAACCCGCTCCTGCGCATTGTGCTGATCAATAATCAATAATTCTTCGTTTCTCTCCACCAAAATATACGAGTTCTTATACTGACCGATTAATATAAAATCCTCTTCTTTCAAAAGATCCCCGGCAAAAAGCTGAGCCTGGTCAAAATCACTCTGCGGCATTTGCGCCTCCCGACCAGAACTGTAACTGCTTCTGCTTCTATCCCTATCCATACCCCGATTCATTGGGTATTGAGATGCAACATTGGGCATCTCTCCTTGCCCTGTAACATGACTCATGGACATGGAACGCTGCATATCGACACTGAATTCGTCGCTCACTGAAAAGGCACTTTCAATTGCGGCCTTTATAAACTGGTAAATGGCCTGGGAATTCTCAAATTTTATCTCCAGCTTCATGGGATGAATATTGACATCCACTTCATGGGGTGGGATGCTTAAGATCAGGATGCCCACAGGATACCGGTGCTTTTCAAGAAATTTCTCGAACGTGTTGTTAAAGGCGGCTATAAGGGTTTTCTCCTTTATGGATCGACCATTGACAAAATAGTACTGGTGCCTTTTAACAGATATCCCGGTATTTATCCTGGAGATAAAGCCCTTTAATTTATAGTTATTAGACTCATAATCCACTTCCTGAAGTGAATCCAGGAAATCTTTGCCAAATACCTGGTAAATCCGTTCCTTTAAACTTTCTGCTTTTTTATAAATAAACACAGTGCGACCATTATGGGTTAATTCAAAACTGATATAAAAGTTGACCAGGGCCACCAGTTCTAAAAAAGAGACGATCTGGTTGAGTTCGGTTCTTTCGGCTTTAAGAAACTTCTTTCGAACCGGGAAATTGTAGAAAAGGTCTTTAACAATAACCGTGGTTCCTTTTTTGCAAGCGATTTGCTCTCGTTCTTGCATTTGGCCCTCTTCAAAAACACATCGGAAACCAGAGCCTTCATTATTATTGGAAGTTTCAATCTCGATTTTGGATACTTCTAAAATAGAGGGCAAGGCCTCGCCCCTGAATCCCAGGGTATAAAGGCTGTTAAAATCAGAGAGTTCGGTTAATTTGGAGGTGGAGTGGTTTTTAAAGGCAGGTTCGATATCCTCAGGTTCAAAGCCGGTGCCGTTATCAGTGACTTTTATTAACCGCTTCCCGCCTTCCATTATTTCTACATTGATGCTGTCAGCACCCGCATCGATGGCATTTTCCACCAGCTCTTTGACCACGGAAAGAGGACGCTCCACCACTTCTCCGGCAGCTATCTTCTTATATACATCCTCTTTAAGTACTTTTATCTTTGCCATTGGAAATGACCTTCTGCTCGTTTCCATTTTAATATTTACAATAACTCATTATACCATAAATCTTAAAATGTAACAGTTAGGTGGTATTTTCTTCAGCAATTCTAATTTTGGCTTTTAAAGAACAGGCAAACACAAGGTTTGCCCCTACGGTGGCACGAAAACGGGCATCGGACGTAGGGGCGAATCTTGTATTCGCCTGGACATCCGGTAAAATTAGAATTGCTGCATTTTCTTCGCGTATATTCACGTGTCTTCGTGGTTTATAAAAATTAGCAGCAGCTTTTGATTTGACATCACATTCCAAAATATTTATAATTGAAATATGGAAAAAGAAAAAAAAATACTGGATATATATAAATATGGCGATGATGTTTTAAACTTAAAAGCCAAAGAAGTTAAAAATATCGATGAGCAATTTATAGAGCTCAAACAAAAAATGATCGAGACAATGCACAATTCTTACAGTGCCATCGGACTGGCTGCGCCTCAAGTGGGCAAATCGCTCCAACTGTCTGTGATCGATATTTCAAGAGGCGAAAACAAAAATGACCTGCTGGTCTTGATTAATCCAGAAATTCAAGAAGCAGAAGGGAGTGACATTGATAATGAAGGATGCCTCTCTTTCCCGGGGATTAATGTGCCGATTAAAAGAAATACTCGAATTTTCCTGAAATCTATCGATATTAACGGTAAAGAGATAAAACGGGAGATCGAGGGGTACCTGGCCCGGGTGATTCAACATGAAATCGATCATTTAAACGGTGTTCTGATTATTGACAGACTCACCAGTTTAAAACGGCAGATGCTAAAAAAAGAGATAAAACGATTAAAAAAAAATGGGGTGTGGTAAATTCGTTTTTTTTGGTACGTCAGATGTTTGCCTTCCGTTCCTGGAAATGCTGAGGAATCGGTTTAAACTGAAATTAATTATTACACAACCGGATACCTTTGGCGGTAGGAACCGTAAAAAAAGAATCATCCCACCGGTGAAGACCTTTGCCCTGGAAAATAATATCCCCATGGAACAACCGGAGATTTTAAAAGATGAACGTTTAATGGGTAAAATAAGAGCATTGGAACCGGTGCTGGGGATTGTTATTTCCTATGGGAAATTTATTCCTGGCTCATTATATAAGATTCCTGAACATCGCATGGTGAATGTTCACTTTTCCATGCTGCCGCTCTACAGGGGCGCTGCGCCGGTGCAGCGAGCAATCGAAAATGGAGATACCTCCACCGGGATTTCCATATTTGAGATAATAAAAAGAATGGATGCAGGACCAATATGGGCACAAAGGGAATATCCTGTCTCCCCGGAAGATACGACAGAATCGCTGTGTAAAAAACTAAGCCTCCAGGGGACACATTTCCTGGAAGAAACCATTGTTAATATTCTTGAGGGAAAAATCCAAAAATACCCCCAGGATGAAGAGAAAGCGACGTTCGCTCCTCCGGTTCAAAAAGAAGAGAGTGAAGTGGATTGGGGATTAACGGCTCAACAGATATTTAACAAATTCAGGGCCTTTACACCCTGGCCGGGGGTGTGCTGCATCGCTGATAATAAACGATTCAAATTGACAAAGGTTCAACCCTCAATGTTTTTTCATGATAAACAGCCGGGCGAAGTCCTGGTTATGGATAAAAATGCACTTAAGGTATGCTGTGGAAACGGGTCGGTGCTGGAGGTACTGGAATTGCAGCCCCAGGGGAAAAAGTCGATGACTCCCTATTGCTACTGCCTGGGGAATAAACTACCAGATAAACTGGTTTGAAGCAAAGAGCCCACATCATCCGAACACACAGATAAGAATGAAGCCGCGGATTTTCACGGATGAACACGGATAGAAAAAACCTATTTTTTCGCGTATTTTCGCGTGTTTCGCGGGCACTATTGATATTGATAAAATGGATATTTTTAAACCATCTTTTGTCGTTTTAAAACGGTTCTATAAAACGCCGGAAAAGAATTTAAAGTTAATCCTATCCGATTTTCTGGATAAGGAAGCGGGTAAGGCGCACCAGGGTATCACACGGACGGTTTACGGCGTGATTCGACAGGAACGGATTCTGGATTATATTATTGAACAATTTGCCAGGCGAAAACCAGTGCAAATAGAAACGGATATCCTTACTCTCATAAGAATCGGGGTTTACCTTTTAATCTTTTCGGGTTCCTACCCGGATCACGCAGTGGTGAATGAGGCGGTTCATTTGACAAAGGGGAAAGCAAAAGGATTTGTCAATGCCATTCTAAGGAGATGTGGAAGAGATAAAGATAATGTTCACAGTATGCTGGAAGCGATTAAAGAGCCCCATATCAGATATTCGATTTCACCGCTGTTGATTGAAAATCTAAAATTCATTTCTATTGATCTAACAACTGACCTTGATTACTTGAACCAGGCACCGCTTTTTCATGTAAGGGTCAATACGAATACTTATACGAAGGATTTTGGTTATGATGAGGTACAAGAGGTGCTGACCAATGAGGGGGTGAATGCTCGAGTACTGAAATCTTTTAACTCTTTTGAGATCAAAGGATCAGGCGGCTCAGGTACAATATTGAGAAATCTATCGAAGAAGAAAAAATATTTTTATTTTCAAAATACAGGATCACAATTAATATCGATTATCGCTTCGCAATTTTCCAGGGAGGCGGTCCTGGATTGCTGTGCAGCACCTGGCACCAAGTCTGTCACATTATCCCTGTTGAGGCCTGAACTAAGAATTTATGCCAATGATATCAATGTGAAACGAATCAGGTTGTTGAACGATTTTTGTGATGGGTATGGTTTAAAAAACATTAAACCCATTGTTTCGGATGTTAAACGATTGGGGTTAAAAAAAAAGTTTGACTTTATTATCCTGGATGCCCCCTGTACGTCGGCAGGTACGTTACGAAAAAACCCGGACCTTAAATTAAAAATTAACCTGAGCCTGGTGAAAAAAAACGCAGAAAATCAATTGGAGATGCTGCAATCGATTATAAAAAATTATTCAAATGTAATGGTTCTCTATTCGGTCTGCTCGTTTATCGCGGATGAAACAGAAGATGTCCTGGAAAGGATGATCAATCGCAGGGAACAGGCATCTGGTCTGCCCAAAATTGAGATAATGGATTTATCCGCTATCCTGGATGACTATGGTTTCAAATATAAAAAGGGAACCTATGGTTTTTACCTGCTGCCCGATCCGGTTCTTAATAATGACCTGTTTTATATTTCGTTGTTAAAAGTATAAGACTCTGACTTGTCATTGAGTACTATATGGCTTGTCATTGTGGCTTTCAAGTGCTTGTCATTGAGACTTTTTAGCACTTGTCATTGAATTATTTTGATTGGTTGTCATTGAGAGCTTTGGGGGTTTTCATTTTTATAATTTTCCCTTGACAAGCTCTAAAAAGTTTCCATGACGTGAGCGAAGCGAACAAATGACCAATGACAAGTTCCAAAAAGCAACCTTGACGTGAGCGAAGCGAACCAATGACGTCGGAGGCAAATGACAAGCTCTTAAAATCTCCAATGACGAGTTCTCAAAAGTTTTTCTTTATCTCAAATTTCGGTGTAATGGTAATTGTAGCAGGACTTTTATTCATTTTTCTATCAGCATCTACTGCAATAAAGAGCAGTTCATATTTCCCGATATATCCGGGACCTGGCTGCCAATAAAAAATACCGGTTTTCCTATTAAGAGTTGAACCTGTGGGTAATGGTCTTAACTGCTTACCCACCACCAGGTAACCACTGTACCTATAACCAGGCGATTGAGCCAGGTGAAGTTCGATTCGGTTGTCTTCTCTCAATTCTATTTGAACACCTCCACTTATACCGACAGGGATTCGTTCGGGTTTCACATCTTTCTTATATCCTCTTTTCAATCCAATGGTTTTTGATTTGTTTACCTGTATTTCGGTGAGTTGGGAAAGGAAATGATAATGCCTTATTTTCTCTTTCTCCTGGATATTCTTTTCTCCGGAAGCTGCCACCTGGTTGATATATCCTGGATTTTGAATCGAAAAGTACCGGCTGCCAATGCCGTCGGCATTGCCTGCATTGTCCGTGGCCACCCATTGGATTGTGTGAAGACCACTGCTGTATGTAGTGGTATCGAAATCCAGGAAGGCATGTGCCCCGCTGCTGTTGGCATAACCTGGGAAAAGAGCAGCAATATCTTCACGAAAGATATTATAAGTCGGGTTTCCCAGGGATATACCGTCGATATAGACGAAAATGGTGGAACCATTTTCTGGTATTTTGTTAGGCATAGGGGTCAATACCCAGCCATGATTCCTGAAGCTGCTGCCGTTGGCATTGCCTCCTTGTTTCGGGGTATCAATGGCCCCAAAGGGTTTGACTGCATGGGCATTGTCGCAGGTAATGGTCTTGGTGCCTAATAATACCTCATGTCCGCTTCCATCTTTGGCATAGGCATAGAGTTTAAAAGTGCCGTTACCGCCATTGGGTAAAAAGTTGGTCAGCATCATGTAGCCCCATCCCGCTTTATAACTCATAGGGTATGAGGGGTATGTTTGTTCGATATCGGGCCTGGCCCCTTCCACCAGTACAGCGTCCCCGATATAAACCTGCCCACTCCCTTCTCCTTGCACTGTATCTCGCCAGAGTGCCACGCTTTCGACACCAATGTCATCCAATGCCCAACCCGTAACCGGGACGCTGCTCATAACATTAGAACCATTCACCGGCGTATCAAAGCTCCCAAAGGGACCTGTATCGCTTAAAGGCGGATAAACAGTCAAACTGACAGAAATGGTTTGGGGTGAGTTGCTTGCATTGGGGTCAAATATTGTAATGGAACCGGTATGAGTTCCTATTGATAATCCCATTGGATTAATGGATGCGTTTATTATCCCGGTTTGGGTACCGGCTGTATTGTCCAGAATGAGCCACGGCGCATCATCGCTTGCCTGCCAGTTAAGGGTTCCGATACCGCTGCTGTTATCGACGATGATTTGTTGGGGAGGGGTCTTTACGCTGCTTGACTTTAAGGAGCCGTAATAAAGCGCGGTATGGTTTACACCGATTTCCGGCCCACCACTGCCTGTACCGATTGAAAAGGCAGAATAACTGATATTATAGGGAAAGCCGTCGGCAGCTTCACTGATCTTAACAAAGCAGGATGACGAAGGGGTATTGGGTATGGTCCAGGCATAGGAGCCGTCATTGGTTGTAGAAGCGATAATCGTGTTCCAGGTGCCTTTATTGTTTGTCGAGTATTCGATTTTCACATTGCCCACAGTCTTAAAAGTAGTCCAGGTAATATCATGGGTGGATCCCACCTGCCAGTACTCACCGCCCTGTGGAGAGGTAATGGTAATAGATGGCTGTGGAGTCGCAATGGTAAACACGGCATGACTGACATCCGAGGGGTCGCCATCTGATGCATCACTAATCCGCACCCTACATAAGAAGGATGGGGTGTCGGGAACAGTCCATGTATAAGAGCCGTCGTTAGCTGTAGAGGCCGCGACAATTGTCCAACTGGTTCCATTATCAATGGAATACTGGATTTGTACATTGTCAATCCTGCCGGAGGATTTCCAGGTGATATAATGGGGTATGCCGATCCCAAAGGTCTCGCCGCCATTGGGTGATATAAGGGTCAGTGTTTCCGTACCAGCCTGAACGATTGAAAATACACCCGCGCTCTGATCCACAGGATCGCCATCCAGTGCATCGCTGATCCGTACCAGGCACTCTGTTGACTCGATATTAGGTGCTTCCCAGGAATGGGAGCCGTCATTGGGTGTTGAATCGGTGATAGTTGTCCAACTGGTCCCGTTATTAGTAGAATACTCTATTTTTATGCTGGATATATTTCCCGAGGAAGTCCAGGTAATATTATGAGAGACTCCTCCTGGTAGACTTTCGCCGCCATTTGGAAATGTCAGGTTAAGGGTATCGGTTCCGATCGGAACGATTGAAAAAGTAGAATTACTGGTATCTGAGGGATCGCCATCCGTATCACTGATCCTCACCAGGCATTGATCGGAAGAGATATTTGGCACGGTCCATTCATAGCTGCCGTCATTGCTGGTAGAACCGATAATGGAAGTCCAGGAAGTCCCACTATCTGTAGAATATTCTATTTCTACATTAGCAATGGTTCCGGTGGTTTCCCATGTAATCTCATGGGTGGATTCACCCGTGAGTGTTTCCCCCCCATTGGGCGATAAAACTCTTATCCTCTCAACCCCATCATCAACAATAGAGAAAGTTTCACTAACTCCAACCGGACTGCCTTCTACATCGCTAACCCGGATCAAACAATTTGTCGATTCGGTGTATGGGGTGGTAAATAAATAAGACCCATCATTGTTAGTAGAATAAGTGATAACATCCCAACTCCCACCCCCGTTAGTTGAAAGATCGATTTGAACATCCACAGTGTCACCAATAGTTCCCCAATAAACCCAGATAGTCGAATCAACATTTACACTGTCTCCTTTAGATGGCTCATTTACAACAATAGCATCCGATCCATCCCAACCATAAAGTATCACTAACCCGAAATTGTAATTTGCAAAAAGAACATCATCCATCCCATCATTATTTATGTCTCCCACTGCCATGCCATGAGGATTTAGCCATGTCGCATAAGGAAGGTCGTATTGTTCTTCATCTCCCAGTGTTCCATCGTTTTTTTGAAACAAAACATTCATAAAGTAATCACTTGCAACAAGCACATCGGGCCGCCCATCTCTATCAACATCATTGATTACAACGGGACTATTTGCATAACTCAATAGATCATATGCTACCGGACTACCTAATGTACCTGTAACATCATCTTGATAAAAAACTTCTGAATCAAGTGCAACTACAACAAGATCATTTAAATTGTCGCCATTTAAATCGCCAATCGCGCAGCCTCTCGGATTAAAAGACGGCTCATAGTATATATCAGTATCAAAAGTACCTCCTTCATTTTGGTATATTATTCCGACACTTGTGGCAAGGTATCCTTGACCACTTGTAACAACAATATCAGTCCAAGTATCGTTATTAAGGTCCCCCACCTGTAAATCCTCGCGTCCATAATTTTCTAAAGGATAGCTAACAGCAGGATTGAGAGTACCACCATTTTGCAAATAAATATAAACTACATCACTCCTCATAACTACAGAAACTACATCCGACAACCCGTCATGATTAAAATCCCCAATTCTGACGTACTCCTGGGGCCCGGCTGTAGAACCGAATTCAACCGGGTTATCTAACTCTCCACTATTATTTTGGAAGTAAACGGCAATCCCATTTGGGCCCGGAGTTACTACATCATTACGTCCATCGTTATCTAAATCACCAACATCAACAGAATAAAAAGAGGCGTGCGACATTAGATCATACTGGACATAATCCTCAAGCTCTCCTGATGGGTTCTGAATATATACAAGAAGCGAATATTCAGTTGCAGGCGTACCGGAGCTAGTAGTCATAACAACATCATCTCGTCCGTCATTATTTATATCCCCCACAGCAATTGCTTCTGCCCTTGCTCCCGGGTGTGTATGGATATGGGGCAGGAACCAGCCGGAATTTGTTTGGGCGTATGTAAATGCCGGACTTATTATTTGCAAAATTGCCAAAAGAAATAATGGGATTAATATTTTCTTCATTCGTCTTCTCCTTAAAATCCAAATATTTTCTATATATTTAATAAACTATCCCTACCTTTAAACAGGCAAGGAATAACCGGCATCTTTATTTTTTCCATTTCTATGCATTATATTACCTTATACCTTAATATTATTAAGAAGTCAATAGGTGTCCACAGTCCAAATCCACCGCCAACAATCGGATAGTAGGGGCGAACCTTGTGTTCGCCTGAAAATGGTACTCCTATTTTTTTAAGAACTATAACAGGCGAACACAAGGTTCGCCCCTACCTATGGGGTTCTCCCGAAAAGTAAATAATCTGACGGTGGATTTGGGACAGATACTACTCTGCAAAGTAGCTTCGCTACGTAGAATGAGTGACACAGATTAACACAGATTTTTAAGGTAATATTTTTCTACTTCCAGATTACCAGGTTCATCTCATACGGATCGATGATTATAGGATGTGAAGGCGTAATTCTTATTTTTAATCCGAAATTCCCGGTCCTCTGACATACGAGATGACCAGAAAAAATATATTTCCCCTCACCAATAGGCGATACTTCTTTTAAATTGTTTATAGATGAATGATTAAAACGGTTATCCGCAGCAATGTTTCCATAATAAATATCAACACTGATGTCTTCAGGCTTCAGATTACCCAGGAAAACATCCACTTCAATTTTGATTTTATCCCTTAATTTATAGACTTTGGTATCATCAAAAAGAACGTTTTCAATTTTTATATTATGAAACTCCTTCCTTATCTTCTCTTTCCAGGCCACCAACTCTTTGGTTTGCCTGAAATTGTCTTCACTCAGGGTCGAATAATTGGTCCCGGCTTCCTGGTAGAATTTATCGTAATACTCCTTAACCATCCGATGCGTATTGAAGTAGGAGACAATAGAAACAAAGGCATTTTTCATCATTTTAATCCACTGGCGGGGCAAGCCGTCAGACTCCCTGTCATAAAACATGGGGGCAATGGTATTTTCAAGAATGGAATAGATGTCCTTGCTCTCGACTTCATCCTGGTAATTCCTGTCGTTATACGTCTCGCCGCCGCCAATAGTCCACCCGTTATTGATGTCATAGGCTTCATCCCACCAACCGTCAAGGACACTTAAATTCAAGGCCCCATTCACTGAGGCTTTCATGCCAGACGTGCCGCTGGCTTCATGGGGTCTTAACGGATTATTAAGCCATACATCCACACCCTGTACCATATACCTGGCCACATTCATATCGTAATCCTCAATAAAGATGACCTTTTTCATAAGGTTATAGGTGTTTATATGGCGCATAATATTTTTAATGATCTCTTTTCCTGCATGATCCTGGGGATGGGCTTTACCTGCCAAAATCAGTTGTGCAGGCCGTTGGGGATGATTTAAAATTTCCATTAACCGTTGGATATTTTTGAATATCAGGTCTCCTCGTTTGTAAGTGGCGAACCTGCGAGCAAATCCGATGGTCAGTGCTTCTGGATTCAGTGCCTCCTGGGATTCATCAATGGCCAGCCCGGAAGTGCCTTTTTCAATCAACTGTTTTTTAAGACGTTCACGGATGAAATATATCATTCGCCGGCGCCGTATTGAATGAACCCGCCATAATTCAGGGTCCGGGATTTTATGGATTTTTTCCCATAATTCCCTTGAATCCTGTTTCTCCTGCCACTGGTCGCCCATGTACCGCCGCAGCAGTTCAGTCATCTCAAACGAGAGCCAGGTGGGTAAATGAACACCATTGGTAACAGCTTTTATGGGTATGTGCTCTTCAGGCACCTGGGGCCATAAACTCTTCCACATCGTTTTTGAAACGTTTGAATGGAGTTTGGAAACACCATTCAAATAGGCCGAATACTGCATCGCTACCACTGGCATGGAAAAATTTTCTACAGGGTCACGGGGATTGACTCTACCAAAACCCAGAAACTCATCAATGGATACTCCCAACGACCGGATATACTCCTTGAAATATTTGCGGATTAAATCCGGGTGAAACTCATCATTACCCGCAGGCACAGGGGTATGTGTGGTAAAAACACAACTTTTCCGGGTGACCTCCATGGCCTGGGCAAAGGTGAGTGAATGTTTTTCCATCAAAAGCCGAGCACGCTCAAATATAGCAAAGGAAGAATGGCCCTCATTCATGTGGATCACATCCACTGGTATCGCTAATTTGTCTAGTATTTTCATACCCCCGATTCCCAATATGATCTCCTGCTGGAGGCGCATTTCCCGGTCTCCTCCATATAACTGAGCTGTCAATTTCCTGTCAGGTTCACTGTTTTTCTCAATATTGGAATCCATGAAATATATCGTAATCCTTCCCACTGCCAGCTTCCAAATTTTTAGCCCTATTTTTCTTCCGGACAAATCAAGTTCAATCTCAGTGGGCTGACCGTTTTCCTGCTTCAATTCGTTCACTGGCATATTATAAAAATCATTGCTCCTATAAAAATCCTGCTGCCATCCATCCTGGTTTAGATATTGTCGAAAATACCCGGATTGGTAGAGCAGACCAATGCCGGTTAGGTTAAGCCCGATATCGCTGGCAGATTTGATATGATCGCCTGACAGGAGCCCCAGTCCACCGGAATAGATAGGAAGCGCTTCTGTGAGTCCGTATTCCAGTGAGAAATAGGCAATGCTGCATTCTTTTTTTCCCATGCCTTGTTTTTTTATATTGGTGATATAATCCTTCAATTTTTTTTGAACCCGTGCCACTTCCACCACATACCCTTCATCATTGGCCAATTCGTCAAGCCTGGCCTGACTGATTTCACCCAGCATCTTAATGGGATTATGTTGGGTTTGATTCCATAATTCCTCATCCATTCTTAGAAATAATTTGATGGCATCCGGGGTCCAGTAGAGCCAGACATTATAGGCGATATCGTACAAACCGCTCAGTTTTCCCGGCACATCCGGTATTACTTTAAATTTCTTAAAATTCTGCATAATAACTCCTTTCTATAAGAAGTAGGGCCCACAGAACACACAGAAAGACACAGAAATTTTTATTTTTTATCTCTTCATTTTTTTCCGTGTATTCTGTGGGCCCTTTTTTTAATCCATGCGGTTTGAGAATTTCTAAAAGCTTACAGCGCTGAGATCAATTTATTTTTATATAAATTAAAATAGAAATTCAATTTCCCAGGAATAATAGTCTGATCGGTTACCACCATTAAAAAGTAATCCGATGTTAATGAAAAAACCAATAGCGAATAACCTTTAAATTGAAGGGTTATAAAGTACTTCTCCATAGAAAGTTTCATGCCGTTAAGTTTTGATATAATATCTGCCAATTCAGCGCCGGTAAGCTCCAGGTCAACTTCGCTCATTTCGGAAAAATATTTTTTCTCCAATACAAGACCATCCTTTCCCCATATCCCCATTATCTTGATCTCTTTATTTTTATCGTGTAGCTTTAAAAATATATCCTCAAACAATTTTCTCTCCTCTCTTCTGAATTAATTTCCAAAAATCGGTTAATCGCTGGATTTTTTTCTGATTAATGATATGCGTTTTCAACTGCTTAATTTTTAATGTAAACCGTTCTTCCTGTTTGATAGCGTACAACTTCTCATATATTTTCAGGGCATCTTTATAAAGACCCTGTGATAAATAAAGTTCTGCCGCGCTCTCGGTCATAATTTCCACCTCTTCTTTCCCTTCTTCTTCCGGTATTTCCTCGTTCATTTCAGGTACGTCTTTTACTTCAGGTATTTCAGGTATGGGTGGTGGTTCAGCGTGTTTTTTTACCGATGCTGCTGTGGGCTCGGCTGGAATTTCCGGGCCCTGCTCAGCATTTGTTTTTGAATCGGGGAATTGATCCTCTGGCACAGTATCTTGCCTGGCAATCACCTTTTCATTTTGATAAGAGACAAAATCCGCAGATTTTTTTCCCCTTCCTTCAACGGTTTTTCTCAATGCTTCTATTTTTTCAATAGACTCTTTGGCCAGGGTGTTAAAGGGGTCCAGGAAGAGAATTTTATTATAATACTCAATCGATTCATCATATTTATTTAATTTCAAATAAATGTTTCCCATCTCCTGAAGCAAGTTGATATTATCCGGATAGAGTTGCAGTAATCCTTTTGCTGTATCTTCTGCTTCAGTCAATCGATTGAGTTCCATTAATATTTTAACGTATAAAATATTGATATAGTATGAATCGGGAAAATCACTATTTAGTTTTTCTGCCATGGTGAGGGCCTCGGAGAATCTCTTTTGAGAAAAGAGATTCTCCAGGGCCTTCAATTGCGCTTTTTCATCTTTCAAATCAACCATTTTTATCTGCTGCTCAACATTGCACCCAAGCCAAAAAATGTTTCTTTTTTATCAATCATATATTCATACAGTCATATAATCATATATTTACTTATTACCCGTCTTGATTGATTGTTATGGTTACTGTTGCTCCATTAGTGGCAGTAATAGTTATTACGCTGTTTCGAGGGAAACCTGTTCCATTGGGGGAGACAATAACAGTGAACTGACCTGGGGTTGTGCCGGTTTCAGGAGTCGCCTTGACCCAGGTGTCGGGATTTGTAATGGAATACCCAATTGACTCACTGGTGGTGGGATTGGTCACATTAACAGTAAAGGTTTCACCGGCTGCCAGGACGTTTCGTGAGGTTACATCCACAGCAAGGGATGCCCCTGCCTCCTGGATGACGGTAATGGTTACGGTCGGGTTGAGTACGCCGGTACTGGTGGCTGTAACCGTTACCGTACCGGTTCTAGCTGCGCCAGTGTTGGGTTCAACGGTTATGTCAACAGTCGTATCTGTTGTCCCAGATATAGGATCAATGGTTATCCAGCTGTCATTTGTTGTAACGATAAAGTCTATGTTGTCACTACTGGTACTATTATAGACATTAACCGTTTCCGTGCTTCCTGCGTCATCGATATTCAGGGTTGTTCGATCCACTGCAAGTGTAGCGTCACCACTCACTTCATAACCTGATTGGGTTATATTAATGTCGACTTGACTGCCGCCGTCGGTTGCAGTTATGGTTACCGAGCCCGTTCTATCCGCACCGGTGGTATTTTCATCCACTGTAATGGTAAAACTTCCCGGGGTGTTTCCGGAGGAGGGGGAAACATGTATCCAGTTTTGATTCGGTATCACCAGGTAACCGAGGCTGAAATCACCACTGATGTTGTAAACATTCACCAATTGTGTACCACCTGCAGCAGATACATTCCATTCGGAAATATCGGTTGCTAGCGCATCCGTTCCCGTAAACTGAGCGATAAAGTCCACACCATATTGATCACTATATAATGGAATAAACGTATACTCCGTAGGGATAAAAGTAAAGCTTTCTGATACCGCCGGAGTAACGGTTCCGGCCCATCCGTTGGAGACATAGAATTCATAACTTCCGCTAGGTCGGGTGACGGTTACACCGCTTTCCATATCATTTGTACTATTCAATTCAATAGGTATTTCTCCGAGCCCCTCACCTGAGGTTGTCCAGACATTTCCGTGTATGATAATAATATTAGACATATCAGCATGGTGGATGATCTTTATAGGTATGCGATCGATGATCTCTGCATGAAAACTGTCCAACCGGCCGTCATCCACCAATGTCGCTTTTATTTCAGTGTCGACAGTGCCCCTGACACAGGTGGCGGGGGGGATAAAATAGGTTATGGTTACTATTCCGCTATCACCGGTGTTCCTGACGTCAGTGATCTGGTAGTTCTCGAAATATCCAAATAGGTCCGCCTGGAGAACAATATTTTTGTTCATTGCAGGTGTTCCATCATTATTCAACGCGGTTACAGTGATCAAAGAAGAGACTGCAGGCTCCGACTGCGGTACATACAATGTGGAAGGATTGGCTGTTCCGGAGAGTATAATGCGAAAACCCGCAGGGCCTCCCATCTCAGGATCCTGCTGAGCACTCCGTTTACAGGAGACAGTGGATAAAAGTCCAATAATTGATATAAAGATTATTAAATATAAGAGATTTGATTTTTTCATGGAATATCCTCCTCGCCTTTTTACTCTTCATCAGCGAAATTAGCAAACCAAATAGAGATGCTCCCAGTAACCGGTGCCAAACGGTAGCCTCCCGTGTCTATGGAATGAAAGGTAATACTGGCTTCCATTTTCAATACATGTTCCTGGTTTGGGTAATTGACCAGTTCCACCAGGGGGGATTCGGCTTTGGCGTTATGCGGAACCACTACAAAAGGAAGAGTTATAGTTTCTCCAGGTGTGATTAAAGAATGAACTTTTTGGGAATAACTGTAAGGGATATCCCTACCTGGTTCACTTAATCCGTCCGTACGGGAATATGAGATATCAATTTGATCCACAATTGCATTCTGGTAATGTGTAGTCTCTTCTAGAAAAGGATCCAGTGTGTCCGCACGTAAGGTGGCAGTGGCATTGTCATTGACAATGGTACCACTTGTTTTGATTACATCGGAAAACACAGTGTTTCCTAGAGTACCTTCCAGGTCGAGACCTTGAATTAAGACAACGGCCAGTCTTAGACTGGAATTTGACTTATTCTCAATCTTATTACACCCGCCTATAAAGCCCATGCTGAAAACCAACATGCCAATTATCATTAATACCGATAATAATGACTTGCTTTTCATTGTAATCCTCCTTTTTTTATCGAATAATTCTCGGAGTTATAAATACTAACGTTTCTTTCTGAGTTCTTCTGTTTGTTTTATTTTTAAACAAGTTCCCTAACAGCGGGATCTTGCTGAAGAAGGGGGTGGAAGAGCTGGATTCGGAATCTTCAATTCTGTACAAGCCCCCAATAACAATGGTTCCACCATCAACCGCCATGACAGTGGTTTCGAGAGATTGGGTAATGATCGGAACCCCTACATTTACTATCTCATTCGCCCAGTCAGCAGAATTGTTTCTTATAGTGATTTTACAAATGATATCGCCTCTAGCGGTAATTTGGGGGGTTACATTTAATTCCAGTGCCGCAGGTACATATCTTACAGATACGGTGTTGTTCTGCAGCGTCTGAACTGGAATTTGTCTCCCCTGCATAAGGCGAGCCTCGACATTATTTTGAGTGGTTGTTTTTGGTGCTGAAATAACTCGTCCCTTTCCTTTGTCTTCCATCGCAGAAAGCGCCACGTCTAGTCGAAAGGTATTAGACACATTAGCCAGCGAAAATACCGTTTGAGTATTAGGGGCGGATGCTGGCATATTGACTGCGTATCCTCCCAGTGGCCCTGTCGCTTCTCCAAGTGTATTTCCATAAATACCTATTGAGTTGGGAAATCGCAGCGATGTCTGGTTCCCATACATGGCATCTGCGATAAAACCATAACCCCATTGTATACCAAGACTCTTCGAGTAAGAGGAATCCGTTTCTACAATTCGCGCTTCTATAGATACCTGTGGATTTGCCACATCGAGTGTATCAATTATTTTCTTCAATAACGAGATATTTTCCGGGACCTCTGAAATAATCATGGTATTCGTCCTGGCATCTTCAAGAATTTCGCCTCTTTGTGATAACCGCTTTTTTAATATGGGTGCAATTTCACCTACCTTTGAAAAACTTAACGTTGCAGTAAACGTCTCCAACTCAACTTCCATTTGCCTTGATTCTTTAAATTCCTTGGCCGCTTTGGCCTCACTGGCTATTCTTTCGATTCTTCCTATACGGAGTAAATTGCCTTCCAGCACCATCGTCAGTCCATTCACTTTCAAAAAGTGCTTAAGCGCCTGATCCCATGGTACCTGGTACATTCGGGCGGTAATAACACCCGAGACTCCGGGATCGATAACAATGCTTAACCCTGATATTTTGGCAAAAAATAGAAGAACATTTTCCAGGTCTGCGCCTTTAAAATTAAAATCATAGGGCTCACCAGAATATTTTGGTTCACCCCCGGAGATGGTCCGCCGCAAAAAGGAGATTTGGCCCTCCTCTCCACCTTCCTGATCGTTTTGCTGGTCATAAAAATCATCTTTTTTAAGAGTGGCATTGGTGACCTCTGTTTTCTCATCTGTGAAAAAGTCATTGCTGCTCTCAACAGGGGTTTTCTGTGGGATGACCTCAGTACCCGTGTCACTCTGGGATTTGAGTTGAACCGAATTCGCTTCCTTAGCTTTTCGATTTTTTGCAAGAAGGGTTTTTTTATCGGCCTCAGCTTTTGCTTTTAATACTTTTTCATAGGATTTCCCTGGTAATTTATTGAAAAATTCCACCACCAACACATTATTATTATTGGTAAAAGAGACATTATAATTTTTTAAATACATTAAATCAAAAACAACCCGGTACACATCGGGTGAATTGAGGGCTCCCCGGATTCTTTTTACATTTAAAAAATTGATCTCCTGGTTCATTCGTTTTGCCCGTGTGTTTTTTAAATCAATGGCCAATCGTACCGGGGTTTCGACAATGGGAATGACGTTATAATCAACGGGACCGGAGAGTACAAATTCAAACTTCACTGAGTGTTTGTCTTTTTCAGCTAATTGATAATTTTTTAAAACAACGTTTTTTCCTGCACTCATCCTTGCTTCTATTTGCTTTTCAGTCTCAACTGCTGGTGCAGGAACGGGCGGTGTGGGTTTCACTTCTCTCTCTTTACTTTTCCCTTTTTGAGCCAGGGGTGTTTTTTTGCTCATCGTTTCAGTGGGGGATCTACTACTTTTTACATTTGGAAATTCAATGTATAATCCTTCCCGATTCGTAAAAACTCTGTAGTTTACTTTTTCTTTTAATTTAATTTTTACGTCAACGAATTTTCCATTTTTTGTGATTTTAACATTATCAATCACAGGAGATTTAAATTTGAAGTTATTTTTACCCACTTTAAAATCAACGTCTGTAATTCTCATTATAATCAGTGTGGAATCATCTTCATGGGGGTAAAAAAGGTCAGGGATTGGTATGATATCATTGGCGATAAAATGCAATTGAATGAAATCTTCTCCTTTTAAATATTCCACATCCGTAATGGAGAATTTCGCATTCGTATTCACATTTGCATTAAGGTGTAAACTTACCACCATAAATAAAAATAAAAATAACGCTAATCCTAAAGTTTTAAACGTTTTTATTTTCATTTTTCTTTCTCCTCTTCAGGTTCTAATGTTCTTATAACGGTTTTTTCTTTGGTTCCGCCCAGGGCAATGGTCAGTATTTTTTTGAAAACAACTCTATTGGCATCAATTTGAATAATTTCTCCATCATATACATTTTGTCCTACCTCAACATCATAGGGATTGCCTTTGGGTCCTTTGAACAATGCGATATATTTCTCATTTCGGCGTATAATACCTTCAAGCTCCAATTGATCAATTTCCAGTCCTGCGATTCCCTCTTTGGCTGCCTTTCTCATCTTGGCTTCCTTTCCGCGCAGTAGATCCCAAAAAGGGTCCCGCCTGCCTCTTGGTCTGTAAACAAATCCTCCTTCCGCTTCTTCGTCCTCTTGTTTATCTTCTATCAAAGTGGATTCCTGGCCGGAAACTTTTTTATCTTCTTCTTGGTTTTCTTGAGCGAATGCCATAAAAGCAAACAATAATAATATCGAACATATGGAATAAAATATAAATATTCTCAATTTCATTAATATCCTCCCTTATGTCCCGGTTTTTGTCCCTCTAAAGGTATAGGTTGAAGCAGTGAAAGTTGCCGTTACGGTATATGTTCGGGTCATTTTGCTCATTGGCCTCAATGATAGATTGCTAATCGTGAAGATTTTCTTTAATTTTGATAACTGGTCAAAAAACAATCCCAGGTTATGATAATTACCTTCAAGGGTTATGCCGAAAGGGATTTCCACATAAATTTGTTGTAACCGTTCTGCTTGGGAAGTCCAGTTCTGTATATTCAAATTCGCGTTGTTTATAATGGATTGAATCTTCTTTATATTCTGGCTCACTTCCTTTTTTTCCGGCAATATTTCTTTCAGTTTTTCAAGTACTGCTTTTTTGGCTTCTACTTCTGCTTCCATCTCTTTTATTTTATGCTTCTTTTTTTCAAGCCCTCGGATCTCTTTTTCAAGATTCTCTATCTGCCGGGAGATATTCTCGATTGTACTCTGATTATCTGAATAGTATGCAAAGTAAAAAATACCAAGGAGAATTCCTCCAATTATCAAAAAGACCAACAATTGGCCATACCAGGGTAAATTTTGTAATTCCATTTTTATCCTGCCTTTTTACCTGATGGTTGTTCATTAAACGTACAGGTTATCCTGAAGGTAAAAATATCTTCAAACCCTGCTTGCTTTCTCCGAGTGGAATTTCTAAATTCAATATTTGAAAAACTATTGGTGGCTTTCAAATTATTAATAAAATTAGCAATCAAATTATTGTTTAATGCTTTTCCATTCAGACCTAGCTGGTTGCCTGAGAAACTAAGACCTGTTAGCCAAACCCATTCCGGCAAAGCATTGGATAATTCATCCATCATTTTAACGGTACTCTGCTGTCTGGATTTTAACTGTCCGATCAGGGTTACCTTTTTCGTAAGGTCATTTTTCGCCTGTTCCAATTCTTTTAATGTGTTTTCAACATCTTTTAATTGGACTTTTTTTGCCCTTTTTTCATTCAGGGTATTTTTTTTCTTTTCAAGTGATTGTGCCTGCGTTACGTACAAAAAGCCGATGATCCCTACAGTGATTACAGCAGCTCCAACGCCAGCGCCGACGCTTATCTTCTTTTCTTTTTCTTCTTCAGCTATAGGAGCCGCCTCGGCAGCAACACCTGAAATTTCTTTTCTTTCTGGACTTAATAGATTTACTCTAATCATTTGCTCTCTCCTACCGCTCTCAATGCCAACCCCATTGCAACATTAAAGACAGGGGCCATGTCTTTAATAAAATCCAAGTCAAATTTTTTGGGATTAATTTCAATACTATTAAATGGATTAACGATCTCAACAGGGATATCAAACTCCTGGGAAAAGAAATCGTTAATCGATTCCAGGTTTGATGTACCGCCACTGAGCAAAATATTATCGATTCGGCCTTCTGTGGTATTGGAGCGGAAAAACTCTAATGTTTTTTTAATTTCGCCTTTAAGCTCGTTGAAAATTAAATTAATCACCGGTTTAACGGCTGCAGGTGAAACGCCTTCCACCTGTCTCCCTTTTTTAACGGATTCTGCTTTTTCATACTTAAGGTTCAATTCCTTCTGAATTAAATCCGTAAACTGGTTACCACCAAAAGCAATATCCCTGACAAAAACAGGAGCGCCGTTTCGTGCGATTACTATATTGGTTATAGAAGCACCAATATTTATTATCGCAATACATCGGTCATGATACATCTCATAATTGACAAGAACACTATTCAATACTGCAAAAGATTCAAGATCAACGATTCGAGGATTTTTGCTGGCGATAGCAATGACATTTAAATAATCATTCAGTTTTTCTTTTTTAGTAGCAGCCAATATGACTCCCACACGTTCTGGGTGGATATCTGGCGATTCTATAATCTCGTAATCGATATTTACCTCTTCAGGGGTAAAAGGAATATGGGGTCGTGCTTCCCATAATATATGTTCATGCATCTCATTGGGACTTAACCGCTGTACCTCGATTCGTTTCACAATAACTGAACTGCCGGATACCCCAAATGACATGTCGGAAGTTCGGGTTTTACTTTCATAAAAGACATGCTGAATGGCATCTGCCACTGCTGTAGAATCCATGATACTGCCTTCAACAATGGATTGATAAGGCACTGGTTCATACCCTAGAGCCACTAGCTCATAGGTGGTTTCTTTTCCTTTTTTCTTGGGCTTTAATTCGACTAATTTTAAAGCAAAAGAGCCTATATCAAGACCCACCATTTTTTTCTTTGCTAGACTTAATAAGGCCATAACTTTCTCCAATTCCTAATAATATTCATTTTCATCCAGTTTGTTCTAGCACAGCAAAAAATAAATGTCAAGTTTTTTTTGTAGTAATATAGGCGATTCCTGACATCCATTCCCTTGAAACGTGCGATATGACTGGCTTTTCGGGATTTATTTTTTTTTTATTTTTTTTGCAGCAATATAGGGGATTTTAGACTTTTTGGCCCTAAATTCTCCATTTTTTTCTCTACTCCATCTAGGATTCCATTCCGTTTTTCTATGAATTCCCCACAAAATTTTGCTCAAAAATCAAACTTTTTCTTGATCCCTTGTTGTTGGAACAAGAGTTGAAGGCTTCCACAACATTCATTAAGAAATACAACATCTTATGATTAAAGACCAGCCTCATGAACATATTCTAACATAAACAATCACATTAAGAAGCCTTCGCGATGGCCCTAAGGGCCTTCTTGGGTTGGGGGCGCCGCCCCCCTTTGACAAATTATAGACAAATTGCTAATATATTTTCTTAAACGAGTTATGTTATGAAGGAGTTTGCAAATGGATGCTTATAAAAAAATGGTCTGGGGAAGTATTATTGTTGCAATTGTATTAATTATTCCTTTGATTATTTATTTTTTCTTTTTAAAAGATGATACCCCTCCCCCTTCCCATCCTCCCCTTGTTTCCACTTCGGAAACCCGATCAACTGTCCCTCCTGCAAAAGAAATCATAAAAAAAGAAGAACCCCTTGAGCCTTTGATTCTTCACATTGAGTTGAGCAATAGTGATGAAACGCTTCGGGAGTTGTTGCCAACCTGTTCGTCTCATCCCGGGTTTTCGGAATGGTTAAAAAACAGTAACATTATCCGGCGCTTTGTGGGAGTGGTGGATAATATCGCCAGTGGTGTCAGCCCCGCCCCCCATCTGGAATTCCTACTGCCGTCCGGAAGTTTTAAAGTGATGAAAAAGGGTGACAATACGTATATAGACCCTGACAGTTATAAACGATACAATTCAGTGGCCGCGATTTTGGCTTCCCTTGACAGTCAAAAACTGGTGGAAATTTACCGGCAAATAAAACCATTGATGGAAGAGGCCTATAAAGAACTGGGATACCCTGAAAAAGAATTTGGGGAGACATTACTCCAGGCATTCTCTGTCTTGTTGAATACGCCTGTTCCGGGGGGTGATATTTTATTGGAGGAAAAAGTAATGGTTTACGCTTTTGAAGACCCAGGGCTGGAGAATCTGAGTGCAGCTCAAAAACACCTGATACGAATGGGCCCGGAGAATGCAAGGAAAATCAAAGCCAAATTGAGAGAGGTATTAGAGCAGATCAGGAATCATTGAAGAATGATGAATGAAGAGTTGGTTCGATGAATGATGAAGGTAATTTACACGAGTTCCTGTTAAATACCTATCTTTGTGTGTTTTTTATTCATTATTCATAATTCGTCATTCATCATTCGTTTTTTTGCTAACCCCCCATTTTTTCATTCAGAAGTGCTCCAAAAGTCAATAATATCAGTGATTTTGAGGTATTTTTTTTCTGGAAAAAAGCTCCTTTAAATGGTATAATAAGAAATGGTTAA
>Ga0180438_10003474_pt1 | contig 23815 bp, 17 predicted proteins | sample SS_ome_12_FD_132455 | JGI IMG/M metagenome (GOLD analysis project Ga0180438, IMG submission 132455) | Hypersaline lake sediment archaeal communities from the Salton Sea, California, USA - SS_3_D_2 metaG | ecosystem: Environmental > Aquatic > Non-marine Saline and Alkaline > Hypersaline >...
CCTTCCGGCCAGACGGTCCGCCTCGTCCATGTCATGCGTGGTGAGAATCACAGTTTTTTCCCCGGCCAGGGTTCGGATGTACTCCCTCACCAGTATCCGGCTCTGCGGATCGAGACCGGCCTGAGGTTCGTCCAGGATCAGGATCTTCGGGTCGTGGACAAGGGCGATGGCGATGTTGAGGCGGCGCTTCATCCCCCCGGAGAGAGTCTTGGCCAGCCTGTTTTTTTTCTCCTCCAGCCCGAAAACACCGAGCAGTTCCAAAGCGCGCTTCCTGGCGGCAGGCTTGGGAACATCATACATGCGTGCCGAAAATTCCAATTGTTCCAGACACGTCAACGACTCCCAGATCACGATATCCTGGGGACACAGGCCCATCGATTTTTTGCATCTCCCGAAATCTTCATCCAGGGAATGCCCGTCGATCGTGATGTCGCCTGCATCTTTTTTCAATAAACCGCAGATCATGCTGATCGTCGTGGTTTTTCCTGCCCCGTTGGGCCCCAGAAATCCGAGGATCTCGCCTCTTCGAATATCCAGGGACAAGTCTTTGACAGCCACCAGGTTGCCATAAGATTTTTTCAATCCCGAAAGCCTTACAATCCATTCATTGTTTTCCGTCTGCATCGTCATTTCTCTTCTGTCCCGCGAAATCGATCCCTATCTGCCCGCAAGCCGAGAACAAATCTTTCCTGAAAGGCCGACACGATTTTATCAAGTTCCAGGCTCGGATCCATCATCAGGCACATCACGATCCCATCGACGGCGGCCATCACGGCGACAGCGCTGTCATATGCGGAGTGAGGCACGAATTCACCGGCATCGATTCCCTGCTGATACAAGACCTGAAAATAAACGATCGTGTCCTTGGTATAACTTGCATACATCTCCCAGAGTGAAGGATTGTCCAGCAACTTGGCAAAAGAGAGGATGTAGAACACCATCTCCTTTTTGTGGTTCTGCCAGTATCGCAGATAATTTTCGATATACCAGCACAGGCCATCGCTCACACTGGGCTTATTGGCAGCCTCGAGCATCATCGCGGCTACTGGTTCATTGAGCTTCTGATTGGCCAGTAAAAGGATCTCGTCCTTGCTTGAAAAATGGTGGTAAAGGCCGCCTTTACTGACACCAGCCCTCCTGGCGATCGCCTCCATGGAGGTACCGTCATAGCCTTTTTCCAAAAACTCGTCGACCGAAGCCTGGATGATCTCCCCCATTCTTTCATCTTTGGGTTTTTTTCCCGCCATCGATCTCTCCACCCGACTTTAATCATTTATTGGAATCATACATACCGACCGTCGGTATGTTTAATATAAAACAAAATACTAATTTTGTAAAGAAAAATTTATGAAGTTAGAAAAAGAGCCTTGAATCCCGCTGACAACGAATAACGTGGCGCTTACTGGGCAGCGCTGTCGGCTTTTGTCTGCGCCTCTCTTGTCGGAAGCTCAAGGCCGATGTTTTGCTTTTTATCCGCTCTGAGAAGGAGAATAGAAAAAACGAGTCCCAGGAATCCGAGCGATGCGAACATCAACTCCATATTGGTATACGTATCCCCTGACCAATCCACGATCTTACCTGCCAGGAGAGGGAATATGAAAAGCCCGAACATCTGGACCCAGGCTATGATGCCGAAAGCCGAGCCAAGATATTTTTCTTTGACCAGGATGGGGATTGCCGGCCAGAGAGCAGCAGGCACGAGAGAGAAAGAAACGCCGAGGATCAAAAATGAGATCGCCGGGGGAAGTGTCGTGAGCCCTAGAAGCAGGTGGGCCGGCACGATCAAGATCGATCCGAAAAACATGATCTTCCCTCTTTTGCCGAACTTGTCGATCAGAAAACCCAGAATGGGCGTAAAGATCATCGAGGCGGTCATGATGTATGATGTGTACTGCCCTCCCTTGGCAGCGGACATCCCGAATTTCATTTGAAGGAATCGGGGGGCATGATTGGCAAACGGGAAAATGGCCGAATAGAACGTCATGCAGAGGAGGCTGATGAACCAAAAGGCAGAGCTGAGTTTGATCACATCTTTGACGAGGATTTTATCTTCAACACCCCCTTTGATGGCCTTGTCCACATCCTTGTCGATGATCAGATAGATCAGAAAGAGCACGAACGAGACGAGCATCACGATCGCTCCGGCCCACACCGACCAGCGCCAACCGCCGGCCTTATCGGCTATCTGTGCGGCCGAGTTCAGCGCCAGGATGGTGCCGAGCCTCATCACCGTGATATTCAAGCCGTAGGCGAATCCCAGCTCCTTTCCCTTGAACCACCGTGCGATGACCTTGTTCGTGACGAGAAGGGTCGACTCGGACCCGAACCCGAAGATCATCCTCCCGATGAGCATCACAACAAAAGATTTGCCGGCTCCCAGCGATGTGACCACAGATCCAAGCAGAATCAAAAAGACATAAATGGTCCCCGCTTTTCTTATCCCGAACCGGTCGAGGATGAACCCGGCGATCAACAGCAGGAACAGAAGGTTGGGCAGGGAATAAAAGGAAAACAGCAGCCCGAACTTGGCGTTGTCGATCCCCATATCTTGCTGGATAAACTCATTGATCGGGCTAAGCGAATCATAGATATAATAAGACCCGAACATCACCAGGCTGACGACCAGGAGGATCAGCCAGCGCCACCAATGCTTGTTCCGTTTTGCGGCCTCATTTGTCATGTCACGACTCCCTTTTTAGAGCTTGGGACATTGATACCACAGTCGAGTGTTCCCGTCAAATGAGAAATTCGAGGTTCTCTTCCATTTAGTGTGCGAGATAAAGATAAAAAAACGGGTGGCACGGCTGGAGGGCCCCCCGCCCGCCCACAGCGGAAGGGTGCCCACTGGGGGATGGGTGGAGCGAGGACCGGCCGGGGGAGGAAGCCGTGACAGGACCCGTCTTTTTCCATTGGCAAAAAACCCACACTAAATGGAAGAAGTCCAAATTCGATAATTATGTGGGCGATCGGTCATTTTTTTCAATTTTTTTCACAGCTATTGACTTCCGGTCTCTCACGAAATATATTTCCAGACCTGTCCATCATCATTAACGGGAGGAAACATGCGAAAGGAAATAGCACCAGGGCGAAGAAATTTTCTAAAAATTGCCACTTTGGGATTGATCGGTTCCGGCATCCCGGCTAGAGAGGGGTGGACGAGTAAAGCCAGCACGGCGCGTCCCCCAAAGAAAGGGGCTCAAGGAAAAACCGAAACAAGAATTAAAGATTACCGCGTCCTGGGCCGCACCGGATTCAAAGTGTCGGACCTGGCCGTCGGGTATGTTCAAGATGAGGGAGTGATGGCGGCCATGCTGGACGCCGGCATGAACTATATCGACACGGGCGAAAGTTACCCCGGTGCCCATCAGATGATCGGCAAAGTGATCAAGGGACGGGACCGTAAATCGATTTTTATCACATCGAAAATGTTGATGGAAGGCCAAACCTCCAGAGAAGCGCTGATCGAACGGGCGCAGAAATGTCTCGAAGACCTCGGCACCGGATATATCGACTGCATGATGATGCACTGCCCGGAAACAGTGGAACAAACTAAGCATGAAGGCTATCATGCCGCCATGCAGGAGCTCAAGACCAATGGACGGATCCGGTTCACAGGGGTTTCCAACCACGGCTCTTTCTGGTACAGGGACCCCGAACAGACCATGGACAAGGTGCTGTTGGCTGCCGCCGAAGACGGGCGTTTCGATGTCTTCCTGATGGCCTACAATTTCCTCCAGATGGACCAGGCCGAACGGGTGCTGGAGGTCTGCCGACAGAAAAAAATCGGCACGACTTTGATGAAAACCACGCCTGTAGCCAAATACTATATCGTCAAATCCAGGGTAGACAAAATGGAAAAGGAAGGAAAGGAAGTGCCAGCTTTTTATAAAGACGGCCTCCAGCGATTCAAGGAGAAGGCCGATAGGGCGGAACAGTTCATCAAAAAGCATGGACTTCAGAATCCCGAAGAGATCCGGGCTGCGGCTATCAAATTCGTCCTCTCGAATCCGCGCGTCAACGCGGTCTGCTGTTCGCTGCAAACCTATGACGAAATGGAACGAATCCTGGCTATTTCAGGGGAAAGATTGTCAAGTGACGATGTCGCTGCGCTGGCGGCTTACAAAAAAGGCTGCGGGGAGCTATACTGCCGGCATGCCTGCGGCCAGTGCGAACCCCAATGTCCCCATCACGTCCCCGTGAACACGATCATGCGCTACAACCACTATTTCGCATCCCAGGGGCGGGAAAAAGAGGCCATGCAGAAATACGACAGGATCCCAGGAACCAGAGCTGATGTGTGCGGCTCTTGCCCGGGTTATTGCGAAAAAGCCTGTCCTTTTAACGTCCCCATCCAGGGCATGCTCATTTCCGCCCACGAGCAGCTTTCTCTGGCTTAATGCATTCGGCCATCATTCATACTTAAGAGAATCTGCCGGGCTGGCAACTGCAGCTCTGATGGATTGATAACAAACGGTCGTCAAGGCGATGATCAACGCGATGAAGCCGGAGAGGATGAAAACCTCCACTCCGATCTTGGTCCGGTAGGGGTAGTCATTCAACCAGGAACGCATGGCATAAAAGGCGACCGGCCAGGCAATAACATTGGCGATCAGGACCCACTTCATGAATTCCCTCGTGAGCAAGAAAACGACGCGCGACACCGATGCGCCTAAAACCTTCCGGATGCCGATTTCCTTGGTTCTTTGCTGGGCCATGAAAGTGGCCATCCCGAAAAGCCCTAAACAGGAGATGACGATGGCCAGCAGCGTGAAGGCATTGACCAATCCGCTCAACCGTTCTTCGGACTGGTAGAGCTCGTCGATCATATCGTCCACAAAATGATATTCGACAGGAAGATCCGCTATATGCACTTTCCAGGTCCTTTTGATGTCTTCTATAGCTCCCGGAATTTGACCGCCCTTTAGCCTGGCGATCAAATAGTTGTAGCGATCCCAGTGCGTTTTCGATGTCAAATACAATATGCACGGCTTGACCTCGTGCCTCAATCCGAAATGCTGGTTTTTATATACTCCGATGATCATCCCATCGCTCCCGGTGAGTTCGAATCGTTTACCGACAGGATCTTGAAAGTCCCATTTCTTGATGGCCTCTTCGTTGATGAGGTATGCATTTTCCAGGTCCGAAGGAAATTCTTTGGAAAAATTCCTTCCCGCCACGACTTCCATTTTGTGGGTCTCGATATAGTCGAAGTCGACCATCATATAGTCCGTGTTCGTCCCGAGATACTGCATATCCCCGGAAGCGCCATCCCAGTCTATGCGACCGCCGTGATTCAGAACGCTTGTTGCCGCAACTCCATCGATATTCGAGCTCTGAGCAAGCTCTGTCTTCAAAGTTTCCCATTTTTCTGCATATTGTTCAGGAATCGTAATTCTCACCAGGTTGTCCTTATCGAAGCCCATGTCGGTATTTCGCATGTAGTCCAGCTGTCTGAAAACGACTAGGGCACAGATTATCAGGCCGATGGAGAGTACGAACTGGGTGATGACCAGGGCTCTCCGGAATCTTGCTCCCGTCACAGACACGCTCCCTCGACTCCCCTTATGGAGCAGGAAATTCCCCTTCAAAACATCCCCCGGACGGAAAGAGGAGAGAGCGAGTGCAGGGTAAGATCCAGCGACGATCCCAGTGAATACGGCCATCCCGGCAAGCCCGAGGAATAATCCGGCATCCGACAGACCGAGCCTCAACTGTTTTCCCGCCAACTGATTGAACAGCGGCATGCAGAGTTTCGTCAAAAAAACGGCGATGATCGCCGACAGGAAGCTAAAAACCAGGGATTCCAAAAAAAACTGTTTAACGAGCTGCATCCGTTTCGATCCGACGACTTTTCTCAGGCCGACCTCCCTGGCTCGCTTTGCAGACCGGGCTGTGGAAAGGTTCATGAAATTGATACAGGCGATGAGCATGATCAACAAGGCAACGACGCTGAAGACATAGACGTATTTGATCGGCCCGCCGCCTCCCAGCGCATGCAGGTGCAGGTCTTTGAAAGGAAAAAGGGATAACTCCAGAGGATCTGTGGACCAGGGACGATTGGAGTTGAGCAGGTCAGCGATCTTTGGATTGACCGCAGCCGGATCGATCCCTTCCCTGAGCTGCACATAGGTAAAGCATGCAAACCAGTTCCAGATGAAGCGTTGATATTCTGTGATTTCGCTCATGGATAGGAACGGCCGGAAATAATCCGCATGATAATCGGAATTTCGCGGGATATCTCGCATAATCCCTGTCACTTCGACCAGATCCCCTTCTATTTCCATCATCTTCCCTATTGGATCGATTCCGGCAAAGAGCTTTTCGGCGGCGGTCTCGGTCAAGACGATGCTGTTCACCTTATCGAAGGCAGAATCTGCATTCCCTTTAACAAAAGGAAAAGTAAAAACCGAAAATACGTCTGGGTCGACATAAGCACCCATCCAATCGAGGAAAATTTTATCCTCGTGCCGGGCCGTTACGGCATTCCGGAACTGGAACCTGACGACCCTGGCGATTTCCGGGTAGTCGTTCCGCAGCGGTTCCGCCAGAGGAACTGGAGTCGTATCGAAAAACTCACCGCGATAGTCGACTCTTTCACTAGCCGCCAGGTAAATATTCTCGATATTTTTATGGAATCTGTTGTAGCTGAGCTCATCCCGGACCCAGAGAAGGATAAGCAAACAAGCCGCCATTCCCACGGCCAGACCAGCGATGTTGATAAAGGAAAAACCCTTGTTCCTTCTGACGTTTCTCCATGTGATAATGAAATAATTTTTAAGCATGTGATAACTCCAGTAGATGGAATCTTTGAGAAAAGCGGGAAAATTTATCAGAACCTGCCCCCAATACCAGACCAGGGCAGCCTTATTTCCCTTCTTTTTTCTTCGAAAAGAATATTCTTCATTCAAATCCCCCAGGAATGAGAATTCTTCTCCGGTATTTCTCATGCGAAAAAGAATCCTTTCGGCCAGGCGCGGAGGTCGGGAAGAGTCTCTTTTCATGACGATCCTATCCCTTATCGAACGAAATTGCCGACAATCTTTCCCAGATCGCTTTCTGAAACGCATAGGCAGACTCCAAAGCATGAATCCCCTTTTTCGTAAGCTTGTAGAAAATCTTCCTCCGTCCCCCCCTTTCCGGAGTGGGATCTCCGAAGGATTTAGCCAGAAGTCCCTTCCGGAAAAGCTGGTCGAGATAGCTGTAGAGCGTGCCGTACGAGATTTTTTTGTCGATAAACTTCGTTACGTCCTCCTTGATCGCAACACCATATGCGTCATTTCCTAGTCGATGCACGGCAAGCAAAATCGCTGTTTCGTTGAGTGTCAGATCTCTCACTTTGTTCTCCTTATCTATTTATACGGATATTCCGTAAAAATGGTTTCCAAAAATTTAATTTTTTTTTGGGGAAACCTTATCCCCTCTTTTTGCGTAAGGCTTATGTGAACATGCGGATGCATTTCGGAGCATACACTTGAGATACAGGAGAAAATCGAGATGAAGGGAAAATCTGGAGTTGTCTTCTTTTTTTTCATGTCCATCTTGCTGACTGTACAGGCCCATACGGAAGAAACCATACATGTCACCCAAACAGCAAACCCTCCTATCATCAATGGGATCTTGGATGATATCGCATGGGAAGAAGCCGCAAGATTCGAGAATTTCAAGACCATTAAACCGGACTACGGGCAGGAACCGGGCCAAAAAACAGTCGCTTACATGACCTATGACCCGGAAAATCTATACTTTGCGTTCCGCTGTTACGACACGGAGCCCGATAAGATCAAAACGTCGGTCAGCAGCCGCGATAACATGTTCCAGGACGATCATGTCGTCATCATGCTGGATACGTTCAACACGATGCAGGAAAGCTATGGATTATTCTTGAATCCCGAAGGGATCCAGGGCGACGCCATGATCAATTCCGACGGAAATGGAGATCCCAGTTTCGATATGGTCTGGTACAGCAAAGGAACCATCGACGACAAGGGCTACGCTGTGGAATGCCGCATTCCCCTCCAGAGTATCCGTTTTCCCGGGAAAGATCAGATCACATTGCGAGTCGCTTTTTTCCGGATGGTCGTGCGAAGTTCCGAGCAAGTCAGCTTCCCTCCGATGTACGCGGATCAGGGAAGCCTGCTCAAACAAGCTCAGGTGATCTCTGTGACCGGCTGGAAATACAAGCGCGTGGTCGAGATACTTCCCGCATTGACACACAGCACCCGGCAGTCGGCTTCTCAGGGGCAAATGCAAACCGATGAAAAGAACACGGATTTCAGTGTGACCGGAAAGGTCGGGCTCACATCGGATCTGACCATGGACGGCACTTATAACCCGGATTTCAGCCAGGTCGAAGCGGATGCCGGGCAGGTCGATATCAACCTGCGATATGCTCTTTTTTATCCGGAAAAGAGGCCCTTCTTCCTCGAAGGTAACGACATTTTCCAGTTTGCCGGGAATGTCGAGGAAGGCCCTCTTGCCACGGTCGTTCACACAAGGACGATCATCAATCCCATTTTCGGTTTGAAAATGGCCGGAAAGCTCGGCCGCAAAAGCAGCCTTTCCGCCATCTACGCGCTGGATGACCTGCCGGACGATCCCACGGACACCCACCCGGATTTCATGATCGGCCGGTACAAATTCGCCTTGAAAGAAGACTCCTATATCGGTGGATTTTACACAGGCAAGGAATACGGGGGGGGATTCAACCGTGTCGTGGGTGCGGACGGAAGATTCCGACTCACCAAAGCTTCTGTCGCTGATTTCCACCTCTTCGGCGCTTTTACCCAAAGAAATGGCGACTCAGAAACATCCACCGATCATGCCCTGGGACTGCACTATCAGTACGGTACGCGCAAGCTCATCATCGATCTGGGATATCAAGATATATCCGAAAATTTCCAGGTAGACACGGGATTTGTCACAAGGACAGGCATTCGGCGCTTCTCGGCCCTGGGGATGTTCAGGTTCTATCCGAAATCCGATTTCTTTCAGAGGATCGAGCCCTTTTATTGGAGCTATCACCTGTATGACACCGAATATGATATGTTCGAGACGGTCAATCTTTTCACTTTGAGATTCTGGCTACCCAGAAGCACGATGTTCCGCATCGACACCCTGTTTGCCAATGAAGTGTATGCGGGTGAACGATTCGGAAGAGGCGGGGCTGGATTCCAAGCGGAATCCCAGATCACAAAACACGTGTTTCTCAATCTTTTCTTCCGTCGCACAGGATCGGTTTTTTATGATCCCGAAGATCCCTATCAAGGATATGGGAACCGGCTCGGGGGATATTTTCAATACCAGCCTATCGACAAGCTGAGCTTCATCCTCAGCCTGTCTTACATCGATTTTTACAGGGATTCGGATAAACAGAAGATCTACGACTATGCCATCATCCGCAGCCGGAACACTTTTCAGATCAACAAATATCTCTTCCTCAGAGCCATTTTGGAATACAACAGCTATCAGGACAGATTGACGCTGGACACGTTGATATCCTTCACCTACATCCCGGGAACCGTCATTTACGCAGGGTATGGTTCGGCTTTCGAGAAATTGGAATGGGACGGTCAGGATTATCGGGAAAGCGACAATTTCCTCGAGACAAAAAGGGGATTTTTCTTCAAGGTGAGCTATCTCTGGCGCTTTTGACCGGAGCGGCCGGAGAAGCATTCCCAAATCCGCAATAAAGAAACAGTCAGGCAAGCTGAAACGTCAGCCCGATGATTTTCCCCGGCGAGGAAAATCCCCTTAGTCCTCGGCTCGATCTCCTCTTCGAGGAACCCTGCCCGCTCGCCTCCCCAAGTGGCCTCCTCTTCAACTTGCCTGACTGGATGAAATACTTCACGGATTTGGAAATGTATACAGCGGACGGGCTTCGGTTGATAAAAACGAAAAAATCGTATAACATTCCATTTCATGTCCGATTCCCCTCTCCAAGTCAAACTTACATCCTATCTTCATAACAAAGGTCCCCTTTTCATATCTAAGGAGGAAAAAACATGAAGATATCGTATCGATTCCTCGTTTTTTCCCTTTTTTCATTCTTGCTGCTTTCCGGCTGCGGCACAAAGCAGGAAACAGGATCGTCAGAAGCCGAAGAAACCGGAAATATTCAGCCCAAATTTACGATTGGAATGAGCCAGTGCAACCTGGGCGAGCCCTGGCGGGTGCAGATGAATCTGGATATCAAGAACGAGGCGGAAAAACACCCCGGGATCAGAGTGACATACAAGGATGCCCAGAACGACTCCTTGAAACAGAGATCGCAGATCGAAGAATATGTCAATGCGGGAGTTGACTTGATTATCGTTTCTCCCAAAGAAGCGGCCCCCCTCACGCCCCCTATTGCAGCGGCCTATGAGAAGGGTATCCCTGTAATCGTGCTCGACAGGCGTGTTCTAGGCGACAAATACACGTGTTTTATCGGGGCCGATAACATCAAGATCGGCAGAGCCGCAGGCCAGTGGATCGCCGAGCGGCTGGGAGGAAAAGGCCGGATCGTCGAACTCAAAGGACTTATGACGTCTACTCCTGGCCAGGACCGCCATTCGGGTTTCCGGGAAGGCATCAAGGGAAGCGATTGCGAAATAATCTTCGAAGCCGATATGAAATGGCTCGAGCCCGATGCAAGAAAAGAGATGGAATCCGCCTTAGCCCGCTTCAGGGCCATCGATCTGGTCTATGCCCATAACGATCCGGGGGCTCACGGCGCATACCTGGCCGCAAAAGCGGCAGGAAGGGAAAAGGATATCATTTTCGTGGGGATCGACGCCCTTCCCCATGAAGGTCAGGTTTACGTGAAACAGGGAGTTCTCCAGGCCAGCTTCGAGTACCCTACCGGGGGGAAGGAAGCGATCCTGACAGCGTTGAAGATACTGAATGGTGAGGGCGCCCCCAAAGAGATCACCCTCCGATCGCGGGTATTCACGAAAGAAAACGTGGACCAGGGAGGGGAATGGCTGGACGAGGATGGAGAGGAATGATGGACAAAATCGTGGATATCTATATGCCTCTGGACAGCAGGGACGAGCCCAATGCCGAAGTCTGGCCGGTCGCTGCTAGGCAACTGAAAGATCTTATCGCAGTCATCGAAAAATGCGGATGGGAACCCTACGTCCTCAATCCGGAAGGCCCCATAACCAGCGTCGCCCAAGGCCTCGAGGTGATCCAAAAGGCAAAGGGAGAGCGTTTCATAAATTTCCTTGCCGGGTGGGCCTTCCCCGATTTTTCCGTAAGCCCGATGTGGCAGCTCCCGAAAGACGTTCCCAAACTGATGTTGGGCAGCGCGATCCCTGATTTCCCCGGTGCTGTCGGTCTTTTAGCCGCGGTTTCCGGGACAGCCCAAATGGGGATCGAAACCGACCGCCTGTATGTCGAGAAATTCGAGGATCATGACACCTATATCGAACAACTGGAAAAATTTCTTGCAGAAGGGAAGTACACTCCCCTGCTTCCCGCAGCCATCGAAGTGCCGGTCACTGCGGCCCATCGGGAAAAAGCCAAAAAGGCCATGCAGGAGCTCAAAGGTTCGGTTTACGGGACGGTGGGCCCCCGATCGATGCAGATGTGGAACAAGATATCCGAGGCAGATTTCCTGAGATATTTCGGGATAGCCAGAGAAGGGTTCGACGGTTTACGGCTGGCGAAGATGGCCGAAAAAGTACCGGACCAGAAAGCTGAAAAAGCCCTCGATTATCTGGTGGAAAAAGGGATGAAGATCCAACTGGGAAAAAACCCGCTCAAACACCTGACAAAAGACATGGTCCTTTTTCAGATGAAAGTCTATTTTGCCCTCATGGAACTCAAAAAAGAATACGGATTGGATTTTTTAGGCGTCCAGGATCAGCTTGACTGGATCGAGCATTACCCGGCCACGGATCTATCCCTGGGTCTCCTGAACAACAGATTACGTCCGGAAACCGATGGAGAAACCATCGTCGCCGCCACCGAAGCCGATGACGGGGCCGCCATCACCATGCAGCTTCTCAAAATCATCAACCGGGGAGATCCGGTGGGCTTCAACGACTTTCGCTACTGGGATCCTCAAAAAGGGCTGTATTGGTTCGTCAATTCAGGAGCTCTCGCCCCTTATTTTGCCTACGGCCGCCACGATTCGCTCGAAGGTTCCTGGTCGGAACGCCAGACGTATATGTATTTTAAAAAGGGCGGAGGTACAAGCTCGGCCGTCGTTCGCATACCGGGAGTGGTGACCTGGGCCCGTTTTTCCTACCGCAATCATCAGCTCTACCTTGCGGCCGGGCGGGGCATGACCGATGTTCCTACAGAAGAACAGTGGCGGGAACGGTCAAAACGGTGCAGCGCTGATTGGCCCCATTGGTATATCAAATTATGCGGCCGGGCGGAATGGACCATCAATTCCAACCATCCCATCACCGTCGTGGGAGATTATCTGAGCGAGTTAAAAGCGGTTGCGGAAGAGATGGGGATCCCGTTCGAGTGCAGGGACCACTGCACCCCGGGAGAACTTGCGTAGACGATTCCCTGTCATTTTTCTATCTTGAACATATCGGCGACCAATCCCATGGCCGGAATACTGACGATACATTTAGCGATGTTACCCTGCTCATCCCTCAGGAATTTGAACTGAAATTCCGCTCCATCCGGTGAATGGCCGACGAATGTCATCTCCTCCCCTTCCACAGGTTCCAACTCTGACTGGGGGTCCCCTGCAGGGGCACCTCTCAAATTCCCCTCTTCCGATGTGAATATGAATACGCCTGTTTGCCCTTGGATATTGAATTCATAATTACCGACAAGCTCTGCCAGAAGCTTCGGGTCCAACTTTTTTTCCTGTCCGGCAAAAGATGCAGCGGCAAGCATCAACAGCACCGAAAACAGGGCCGTCATCATGAGACAAAAATTAGATGTCCTTCTCTTATTCATAAATCCCTCCATGTTTTTATCTTTATCGAGCGGAACGGTTTTAACTGGATGCCGATTCGCCGGTTATTTCTATTTCACGATATGCATTTCTGCTGTCGATTCCCTAGAAAAAGGGATCTGCATCCCCTGGCTGGGGACATCGATCGTGCCTTCGACGGTGCCCTCGGTTACCTGTTTGATAAAAACGCCTTCCCTATAGGCAAAAAACCAGGTCGTCGTGCCTTTTATCTCTCCCCGGGTGTTCAATTCGATCCCCTGTTGTTCGCCTCTGCCTTCGATCGTCCCGGTCCCTTCCGTGATTATTTTTGCACATTCCATGCCATCGATCGTTTCGAATCCCGCCAGCGTGCTGACTCCGGTAAAATGGATCACGGCCTCGCCGTTACCTGTATTTTCCGTAATGGTCGACTCATCCGGCCAGCTATCCCCGAGCTTCACCGGCCTGTCTGCAAGATTGGGGAATACATCCTGGAAACTGGCCGAAATATTCCTGCTCCCCTCGGGACCCAGGTCGTACTCTATCGCCTCCGCACCGATGAGTTCCAGTTCCTTGCCCAGGACCGACAAGGTCATATCAAAGCTCTTCCCGATCACAGGCTCCATATCCGCTGCCAATTCACCCTGGACAGACTGGATCTCAAGGCTCATATCATCGATCGTGATCGTGAGCTGATGTCCGGTGTCCTTTTGCCCCTTCGATTCCACAGAAAATGCCATTGTCGATGAAATGTCGGTTTCGATCGTCTGTCCCATCACTTCTGCGATCTGATGGGTATCACCCGAGGAGGCATATTTCATCATCCCTCCTTCCGGCATCCGGTACTGCAGGATCAGCCCAGTCTGCGGATCTCCCCAAACAGGGACTGTTTTGGCAGCACATCCTGCCATAAAGCAGATGATCAGAGATAAGGGAATCGAAATCAACCATGCTCGCGTACCTTCCATTCTCATGCTTTCCTCCTGTCGATAATCATATTCGATTCTATCACTATTCATACAAATTGAAAAATGTGTTTATTCATTTGCGATGCATCCGGGGAAGACAAAAAGCATCCTGATATAAGCGGGACAAACGCAGGAAAAAAAAGGGCCAGAAAAACAGTTGAAATTCATCGGGATTTTATGTAGAGTTTTTAGTCACTTCGATGCACGACAACACATCATCCCAATCATTCCTGATCGATCGTCTCATAAATTCCAATTTACAAAGGAGGAACGCAACATGAGGAATCTATCCATAACGATCGCCTGTATCTTTTTGTTCTTTTCAATTCTTATTCTCCCGGTGAATTCCCAGGCAGCAAGCGACCTGACAGAAGGATACCATGATTACAACGCTTTGACCGCAGCGATGAAACAGATCGCCGGAAAAAATCCCCAGATCGCAAAATTGACTTCCATCGGAAAAAGCCTTAAGGGCAGAGATATCTGGATGATGCAGGTCTCGGGATCGAAGGGTCTTTCCCCGATGCTAAAACAGGCCCTTCTCATCTGCGGAAACCTGGAAGGAGACCATGTTATCGGCTCCGAGGTCGCCCTCGGCATCGCAGGATATCTCATCGACGGGTACGGGAAGGACGAAAAGGTAACAAAGGCGCTGGATACCCGGACTTTTTACATCATCCCCCGTCTCAATCCCGACGGCGCAGAGCTGTTTTTCGGTAACATCCTCCACGAACATCCCGGGAACCTGAAGCCGAGGGACGAGGATTACGACTGGCTGATAGACGAGGATGGCCCTGAAGACCTCAACGGCGACGGGATGATCACCCAGATGCGTGTCAAGGACAAGGAAGGCGACTGGATCATCGATGAGAAGGATCCCAGGATGATGAAAAAAAAGGAAGCCGGGACTCCGGTCGATATGCTCTACAAAATTTATCCTGAGGGGATCGACAACGATGGTGACGAGCTTTACAACGAGGACGGCCCCGGGGGATTCAACATCAACCGGAATTTCCCCCATAATTTCGGTTACAATCCGAAAGGGCTGGGTGTGTACGCCGCTTCGGAAGCTGAAACCCAGTCTGTCATCGACTTTTTCACGCGGTACATCCCCGAACTCAAAACGCAGCCCCACAAGAATATCTGCGGCGTGCTGCTCTTCTCCAAATTCGACAACCTGGCTGCCGGAACGGGCATCGAATCGGGTACACCCACCTTCCCGGAACCGCCAAGGGCGGAGGAACCCTCCGGCATGCCGCGCATGATGTTTTTCATGGGGCGGCGCGGCGGACAGCCGACCGAGCAAGGCCCCAGGCCAACGGATCCTCAGCCGAAAAGCACGAATCCACAGGATAAATTTCTTTTCGATAGCGTGAGCGAAAAATACAAGGAAATCACGGGCATCAAAAATGCCCTATCGGAAAAACCGGCAGGTTCGATGTTGGAATGGGCTTATTTTCAGTACGGCGTCCCGACCTTTTCCGCCAATCTTTGGTCCTTGAGAGAAGAGGAAAGCGGTCCGCCGGCTAAAATGAAAAGAGACGCCCAACCCGGCTCAACCCCCTCCGGAACAGCCCCACAGGGACAGATGGACCGGCAGGCGATGATGCGGCAGTTCATGCAGCGCTCCTCCTCCCCCGCCCAGACACAGTCCTCCGGTGACGATGAAAAGTGGCTGAAATGGATCGACGAGAAAAACAACGGGGAGGGTTTTGTGGCGTGGGCCAAATTCGACCACAAGCAACTGGGAGAAGTCGAGATCGGCGGATTCGTGCCCCATGTGCGCACGAATCCCAGGGCAGATCAAGTTCCCGAACTGAGCAAATCCCACGCGGAATTCGCCCTCTATCTGGCATCCCAGTTCGCCGAGATCGATTTGGGTGAGCCCAAGGTTAAAAAACTGGGATCCGACCTTTACGAGCTGAAGGTCACGATCCGCAACAAGGGACAATTCCCTTATTCCACGGCCATGGGACAAAGGACGGGTCACATCGATTCCATCATGCTGAGGCTGAAATTCGAGGACGATGACAGGATGACGCTCTTTGGCGGAACCAAGCGGGTGGACACGCCCTCCCTCGATGCCGGCGCGGAAAAAGAACTCAAATGGGTCATCATATCACCGGCAGGAAAAAAGATCGATGTCATGGTGTGGGCGCGAAACGGCGGCGGGACCTTCAAAAAAACGGCTGTCCTGAGATAAACAAGGGGGATGACAATGAAAATAAAAACAAATAAAAAACTCGCAAAAACCTTGCTCGTTATCCTCTCTGTCGCGATGTGTGTTTCCCTGGTTATGGCACAGGAGTTTTTTCCGAGAAAGTGGAACACCCGCAAGGTCGACCTTTCCTTCAACAAATATTATGACTGGAACGAAGTGGAAGACGCCCTCAGGAAGCTGGAAAAAGCTTACCCAAAATTCCTGAAGCTTCGCTCGGTCGGAAAGACCTTTCAGGGACGGGATATCTGGTACATGACAATCAACAACCCTGACACAGGGAACGAAATGGAAAAGTGCGCCATGTACATGGATGCCAACATCCACGGCAACGAGGTCCAGGGCGGGGAGATCGGGATCTACACCATCTGGTACCTGATGGAAAATTACAGCTACAACGACTATATAAGGCAGCTGGTGGATGAGCGCGTCTTTTACATATTTCCATCCGTCAATCCCGACGGCCGTGACCTATGGCTGCACGAGGGGGGAAACGCCCGGTCCGGGCAATCTCCGATGGATGACGACAGCGACGGCCTGTACGATGAGGACGGCCCCGAGGACCTCGACGGCGACGGGGAAGTCGGTTCCATGTTCATCAAGGTGGAACCCGGCAAGGGGACACATCGCCTGAGCGATACCGGGGACCGGCTTGTCCAGATCCAGAAGAATATCGAAGGCAAACCCGATGAGATCGGCGATTACAAATATATCGGCAGCGAGGGAGTGGACGATGACGGCGACGGCCGGTACAACGAGGACTCCGGCGGCGGTTACGACGCCAACAGAGACTGGCCCTCTTACTGGCAGCCCAATTACATCCAGCGGGGAGCCGGCAATTATCCCTTCTACTGGCAGGAGTCCCAGGCCATCCGGGACTTTTTCTACTCCCACCCCAATATCGCCGGGGTGCAGGCCTTTCACAACTCGGGGGGAATGATCCTGCGGAATCCCGGGGCCCAGCTTCACGGCGAACTGCCGCGGAGCGATCTGGCCGTGATGGACGAGATCGGGCAGAAGGGCGAAAAGATCATCGAAGGCTACCGGTATATCGTCATCTGGAGCGATCTCTACACCGTCTGGGGAGGTTTTATCGATTTCACCTATGACAATCTCGGGGTCTATTCCTTCTCGAACGAACTGTGGACGTCCCGGGCCGACCTGGACAAAGACGGAGAGATCACCGAAGAAGAAGAGGCGTTCTTCGACAGATATATCGACATGGACAACACGGCCATTTCCATGCACACGATCGACCATCCCCAGCTGGGCAAGGTGACCATCGACAGAGACACCACGAAGCTCAGCGGACGAGTTCCTCCGTTGTGGCTACTCGAAGAGCTGTGCCACCGGAACATGGCCTTTTGCCTTCTCCATGCCTGGGAAATGCCGCTGCCCGTCATCAAAAAGGTCAGCACGGAAAAAGTGGGATCCGGGCTTCATCTGGTCAAAGTGGCGGTCTACAACGAGCGGTTGATGCCGACCATGTCGGCTGCCGCCATACAGAATAAGGTCCAGCACCCGGATGTCCTGTCTGTCGATGGCAATGTCAAGGTGCTGGCTGCCGGGCAGGCTCAAGGAACGAGCCTCCCTGCCGGAATTCCCAGGCGATACATGCGGTATTTCCGAGGGCGCGGGGCAGCGGACAGCGATGTGACCCTGATCGATCAGAAAGATCCTGCAAACTTGAAACTCAACAACGGTATTCCCGGCAGGAGCGAGGTCGAATACCACTTCCTCGTCGAAGGCAGAGGCAGCGTGACGGTCAAGCTGGAGTCCAAAAAGGGCGGAAAACACTCAAAAACGATCACCATCGATTAGAACCAGCGCTTTAAAAGCAACAACATGGCCTGCCGCCGAAGGAAAGGCCCTTAATTTTTGAGAACAGGAATAAGCGGGCGGACAGGCAGGAATGAAGAATACCGCTATGAGAAAAAAAACAGAATCCTTAGCCGCAGAAATCAGGGCGGAAACCCTGGCAGCCGAAAAAAGGATCCGCAGATACATCCGCGAAACGCCAGCAGAGCGCTCCCCTTTCCTCTGCAAGATTGGAAACGGCACCGTGTATCTCAAATGCGAAAACTTCCAGTTGACAGGGTCATTCAAACTAAGGGGAGCCGTAAACAAAATTCTTTCCCTCAACGACGAAGAAAAAGCACGGGGGCTGATGACAGCTTCATCCGGAAATCACGGCGCGGCCTTTTCCTGGGCACTGAAGCGTTTTGGACTCAAGGGAACCATCGTTCTTCCGGAAACAACCCCTTCGACCAAGATCGATTCCCTGCTCCTCTACGGCGCCGACATCATAAAACACGGCGATGACTGCATCAAAGCCGAGCGATTCGGCCGTGAGACAGCCGAAAAATGGGGACGAACCTATATTCCGCCTTACAATGATCCCCAGATTATCGGTGGACAGGGAACGGTAGGGCTCGAACTTATCAGACAGGTACCGGATGTCGACTGTGTTTTGGTGCCGGTGGGGGGCGGGGGCCTCATCGCCGGGATCGCAGGATACCTTAAATCCGAAAACCCCGATATCGAAATAATCGGCTGCCAGCCCGAAAATTCGGCCGTGATGTATGAATCGGTAAAGGCCGGGCAGATCCTTGACCTGGAATCCAAACCCACCATCTCCGACGGTTCGGCCGGGGGGATCGAACAGGATACCATCACTTTCCCGATATGCCAGGAGCTGGTGGATGATTTTATCCTTCTGAAAGAAGAAGAGATCGTATCGGCCCTCAGGCTCATCCTCGCTAAGCATCACATGCTCGTCGAGGGAGCAGCCGTACTCTCCGTGGCCGCTTTCATCAAACGGAAAAACCGGTTCCAGGGAAAAAATACCATCCTTCTCCTGAGCGGATCGAAGATCAGCCCGGAAACCCTCAAAGAAATCCTCTAAGCCACAACGATAGCCATCAGGGAGCTATTTTATAGCGGACAATGCGATAGAGGTCATCCTCGCCTGTTTCGACCACAAAGAGCGAGCCGTCGTGCAGGATATAGGCATTCCGGCTATCGGGAAAGGCCGCAGTCCCTTCGATCCGCACCCGCGAAATGAATTGTCCTGTGGGATCGAAGACCTCGAATATCTTTCCCTTCTCATCCTCCTGCTCCCTGTTCAATACGACCCAGATATTCCCGTGCGCGTCGGATAGGATATTTGCGAACGCAGGCTTTTGTTTCGGGAACTCCGTGTATTTGGTAATGTATTCAGGGACCTCTTTCAATCTCTCCCCCATCCTGTAGAACGCCACGCTGTCGAAAAAGGCCCTTTTATCTTCATCCGTGATCCTCACTGGTTCACAAACATGCGAAATGGTGGCCGTTTTATCACCTATGCGATCGTAGACCTCCATCTCGTAATTCGCTGAATACCCGATGACGATCCGGCCGTCCGGCGTGACATCCCACTGTACATCAGCCGAATAGGGAAAAATAAGGACGGATGTGCCGTATTCCTCAGTTCGGATGTATTTTTTTCGCCAGAGATTGCGCGTATAAATGTTTCGTATGAACTTCAGGTCCCCGGAATACAGATCGATCCTGCACTCCTGCGGTTTATCCGGCTCACTCCGGAAGGTCTTTTCCATCTCCACAAGGACCTCTCCAGCGGGGAGTCCCCGGATTTTCCTCACCGATCCTGATTCATAGGAAATATTAGTGGACGTCACGAACTCTCCATCGGGAGTAAAGGCGCACAGCCGGCGGTTTCCGGAATCCCACACGATTAGACGGTCTCTGGCAAACGCAGAATAATACACCCCGCCGAATTCCCCTGGGCCCTGCCCTTCCCTGCCGAAGGCTTTCAGAAACTTCCCTTTGGGACTGAATTTTTTGATGTTTTTGGCCCCGGAATCTACCACATAGATATTTCCTTCCGGATCGCATGTGATCGTGCTTGGGGTTTCGAAAAAATGATCTTCGGGCATGGAATCGTCATCCAGGACAAACTCTTGTTCGAACCGGATTTTTCCCGCTTTATAAAGCCTGGACAGCGGAGCTTGTGCGGCAGAAAAGGCAACAACACAAATGACGAAAATCCCGATGATGAACGAATATCCGATCGTTTTCACTCAATCCTCCAAAAAAATCCTCTGTATTTTATCGGCCATATTTATAAAATTCAACTCAGAGAACCGTTGAGGCGTTGCACCCAAGCCAAAATCCCAGGAATTTTAAAGGTTTGGAGGAAAAGACACTATTTGCAAATGACGCTATTTACACGGGAGCTTTATTTTCCAACCTGTCTTTACATTCATCGATGTAAGTTTCCAGCCTTTCTCTTTCTCCAGGAGGAAACGCCAGGTAAGAAGGAGAATTTTTGAACTGGGTGAAATAGTACAAAGCCTCGGCCTTATTCCCCTTTTTCAGGTTGGCTATGCCGAGGTTATAAACGGCATGGTGCATGTCCGGCTGGAGACTGAGGGCGGTTACAAGATGCCGGACGGCCTTATCATAGTCTCCTTTATAGAGGTGAAAAAGGCCCATTCCCTGGTGGGCATACCCGCTTTGGGCATCGAGTTCCAGGGCCTTTTCAAAGCTCAGCCTGGCTTTTGAAAGCTCTTCAGGATCCCCCGTCAAACCGAAAAATTTAAAATGTATCGTCCCGAGATTGGAATAAGCCACGCCATAATTTTCATCGATGGAAACAGCCCTTTCACAACACGATAGGGCTTCCCCGGGTTCGCCCATGTGCAAATAGGCCTGTCCGGCGATATTCCAGACGTAAGGATCGAAATCGAGCTGCCTGAACGCCGATCCTTCGAAAACGGAGATCGCCTCATCCCAGCGGCCGGCCTCTGAAAGATAGCCCATATAACCGGAAAAAATCGTGTAACTGTCGGGAATGAATTCAAGACCCATTCCCAGTACCTGGATGGCATCATCGAGCCTTCCCTGGGAACTGTAGATCGCGGCAAGGTTGGAATAGGCTTTCGCGACGTTTTTCTTCTCCGTGATGACTTCTTTGAGCATCTCTATCCCTTCTCTCACTTTCCCCTCGTCCTTGAGTTCGAGGGCCTTTTCTGACTTGTAATGATACGGGAGAAGGACCTTCGCATCATCTTCTATGCTGAATTTCCGCTTCCTTTCTCCGGGAAAGTTTCCGACATATCCGAGGCTCTTCAATTTCTCAAGCGTATCTTTATCCAACCCTTTTTCAGCTTCAAGACTTTCGCTGGATTCCTGACTCTGGATGACCTGATCCAGCATCTCTCGAAAGGCATCGAGATTGCTTTTGAGAGCCATATCATTCGATTCGTCGAAATCCTTCTCCAAATCGTAGAGCTCAGGAATTGGAGAATCGATAAATTTCTGTCCGTCTTGAATTATTCCCCTGATCGGGGCCCATCCGAAATTATAATAGGGAGAGAGCGATTCGAAATATATGGTTCTCCCTTCCAATTTTTTCCCTTCCATGCAAGGTATCAAAGATGTCCCCTGAAGGATCGGCGGTTTTTCGATTTTCAGAACATCGCAGACCGTCGGAAAAATGTCGATGTGAGAGACCTCCTGACGAACGATTCGATGCTTCGATCCCGGGACGCTTATTATAAGAGGGATCCAGATGGTCGAGTTGTAAGCAAAGCATCCATGGGTTTCTTCTCCATGCTCCCCCAAAGATTCCCCGTGGTCCGCGGTAAAGACGATTATCGTATTTTCTTGCAAGCGATTGTTTTTCAGATAAGCAAATAACCGGCCTATTTCATGATCCACATAGGCCACTTCCCCATTATAAGGAATATCCTTATACTCGGCCCTGAATGGCTCGGGAGGCTCGTAGGGATGATGGGGATCGAAGCAATGAACCCAGGCGAACCATGGGGAATCCCGTCCATCCAGCCAATCCAAGGCCTTGTCGACAACGACTCCTGCCGGCCTTTCTGCGGATACCGCATCTCCTGAACCTGCCGACCAAAAATCGCCATCATCATAGGTGTCGAATCCTTGAGAAAGGCCGAACCTCGAATCAAGCGGAAAGGCCCCTAAAAAAGCTCCTGTGGCGTACCCCCCCTGCTTCAAATGCTCGGCCAGGGTCAAATCTTCATCTCTCACTTTAAAATTCAAATTGTCATGGATCCCGTGATAGAGCGGAGTCGTGCCCAATAAAATATTCGTGTGAGAAGCCAGGGTCGTAGATGTATGAGCGAACGCTCTCGTAAAAACGACACCTTCATCGGCAAGTGTATCGATATTGGGTGTTTTCGCCTGTCCGGGATTATAACAGCTCAGTCTGTCTGCTCTGAGTGTGTCGATCGTTATCACAAGCAGATTGAATCTTTCCCGGCTGCCGTCATTCTCCGGTGAGAGACGGACTTTTTCTGAAGGAAACGACAGAGGTGAAAAATATGCGAGAAAAAACAGGGATAGAGTAATGATCGATAAAAGTCGCTTTTTTTCCCTTGGTCCGGGAGGTTCGCACCGTATCAAAAACACGCTTCGTGTTCTCATGCCATTACTTCTCTCAGGCACGCCTTCTAATTCTAATAATTGAATTATTTATATAATTATTTTTATATATATTATCCTAGATAATAATATAAGCCTTATCTCATAAAATAGCAACCGAAATATTTTTTTTGCTATTTCAAAGAAACGTGATATGATTGTCACCAATTGGAGGAAACGACACATGAAATCTTATCAGGTGCTTCTCCCCCGCTGGTTAGAGAGGCCGATAAAAAAAAGAGTCGACCTCATGGGCGTAAGCATTTCAGAAGTAATCAGGATTCAGATCTGTCTGTCGGTTTTAGCCCTTCAAAACACCTTGTATCCGGAGTATAAGCCGGGCAGAACACTCGAATATTTTTTAAACTCCATCAAGGAATTTTTCGACGGCAGTCATGAGAAGGATGAAATCCTCGAATTGTACTCCGATATCTATTTCGAAACGAGGAAAGCTCTAGAATACAGAGAAAAGCAAGAAAAAAAAGCTGAAAAAAAGAAATAACATTTATTTTCTCGACCTTCTATGACGCGTTTCCTCTGGTTGAGGGATCTTGATGGGAAAGGGAAGATTTTCGACAGGCCTGCCGTCTAAATTTTCTGGCGTCGTAGCCAAAATCCAAAATTATAAAAAAGGAGTCTTGAGATGAGGGGATTTGCGATCAAAACTTTTGTAATTTCGACTATTCTTTTGCTTATGGTGAGCCATCCAGGCTTTGCAGAAAACGACCCTGATTTGTTCTCCGGACTAAGGGCCAGGAGCATCGGGCCGGCCAACATGAGCGGAAGGATCGGGGCGATCGATGCGGTCGCATCCGACCCGAATATCATCTATGTCGGGACAGCGACGGGGGGCCTGTGGAAGTCGATGGACAGGGGCCTGACCTGGACTCCGATCATGGACGATAAGCCGGTTTCATCCATCGGGGCTGTTGCCATCAACCAGTCCAACCCCAACATCGTCTGGGTGGGGACCGGGGAAGCTGCACCCCGGAACAGCGTCGGTGTGGGACGTGGCGTTTACCTGACTCTGGATGCGGGAAAAACCTGGAAGTTTCTGGGTCTTGAAAAAACGGAAAAGATCTGCAAGATCCTTCTCGACCCGAACAACCCGGATATCGCCTATGTGGGAGCTCTCGGCACGACCTGGGGCGAAAATCCGGAACGCGGTGTTTTCAAGACCACGGATATGGGAAAGACCTGGGAAAAAATTCTCTATATCGACGAAAAAACCGGGGTGGCCGACATGGCCATGGACCCCGCGAATCCCAACAAGATCATCGCCGCCATGTGGGA
>Ga0180438_10003477_pt1 | contig 23806 bp, 18 predicted proteins | sample SS_ome_12_FD_132455 | JGI IMG/M metagenome (GOLD analysis project Ga0180438, IMG submission 132455) | Hypersaline lake sediment archaeal communities from the Salton Sea, California, USA - SS_3_D_2 metaG | ecosystem: Environmental > Aquatic > Non-marine Saline and Alkaline > Hypersaline >...
AGGCGAGCAATAAGACAATATAATTGCAACCCGCCGCATACAAAGGACGTCCCCGACACGCTCAACTAACTACGAGCACTCAGTTTACGACCGGATCCTTTTGAGAAATGGGTCATCACGAGAAAATCACGGTTGATACTTTTGCTGCGGCGCGGTATACTACGGAGTCCAAGAGCCAATGAATTTCGCATGGAGGACGCCATCGTGCGGATAGTTGAAAGAATTGCTGTGATTATGGTTGTGGCTGCGATGCCGGTGTGGGCCCGGGGCGAACCGGCGGATTACAACGACCTCTCGCAGTATTACGGTTTCGGGGAAATCGAGATAGTCAAGCTGGATCCGGACATACAGGACGTGCGGATAGCCGAGTTCAACGGTGATGGTCTCAATGATATTGCGGTCGCAAACAACAGAAAAAGTGGTATAGAGCTACTGATCCAAAAAGAAGCGGTCGGTCCGGAGGAAGCGCCGGTCGCGGTGGCCCCTGAGGACATCGACGTCAATCAGATCATGGTCCCTACCCGGTTCAAAAGAGAAACGGTGGCGGTTTCACAAAGGATTCACAGTTTTGTCGCCGGAGACCTCAATTCCGATGGAATGACGGATTTGGCTTTTTATGGTGAGCCTAAGGGACTTTACATAGTCCTGCAAAAAGCCGCGGAAGAGTCAGGGGAGAAGGCGAAGACGCTTACCTGGCGGACGCGAAAGAAAATCAAGATCGAGGATGCTCTCTCGACCGCCAACGCCCTTTTCTGTGGGGACCTGAACGCCGACGGTGCAGACGACCTTGCGCTCGCCGGGCGCGACACGGTTTATATCATCCTGCAAAAAGGCGACGGTTCGCTTGCGGAGCCGGCCAAATTCCCGACCACTTCGGCGCCTCGTGGAGTGGAGGTCGCCGATTTGAACGGTGACGGTTTAAATGATCTTGTCGTGATATCCAGCGACGCCGAAAAACCGGTTCACGTCAGGTTCGGCCTGCGAACCGGCGAATTGGGACCGCAGGAGCAGTTCTTTATCGAAGCGCCTTACGCATTGCGGCTTGACAACACCGACGGTAAGACCGGTGACGAGATACTCACGGTCGACAGGCGTGGCGGGCGGCTGATCTGCTACAAGCTGGCCTGTGAAAACCAAGCCGATGCGGACTGGCCGATTCTGTTCTATCCGCTGTCATCCGGTGAAGAAAGCGACAAGCGAGACCTTGCATTGGGGGATTTCGACGGTGATGGTCTTGCCGATCTGGTAATAAGCGAACCGGGAGCGGCAGAGCTTGTGTTGTACCGGCAGTCGGCGGGGTTGGGACTGGCTGAGCCCGTGCGGTTTCCAGCTTTTGCCGATATTACAAGTTTATCGGCGGCCGATATTGACCGCAATGGTAGAAGCGAGGTGGGGGTTCTCAGCGTAAAGGAGAAACTGATCGGTCTGAGCAAATTTGAAAACGACAGGTTGACCTTCCCTCAGCCGCTTAAGATAACCGGTGAGCCGGTGGCGATGGTCCTTGCCGACCTGGACCTCAATAACGGTACCGATTGTGTATACATATCCAGAGACGCCAACGACGTGAGATCTCTGCGGGTCATTTACGACGTCCATTTGGCCGGAGAGCTCAGCGCTGATGTGCTGAAACGAAGCCAGAGTGAAGCACCGGAAAAGACCGGGCAAACCGAACCTTTGCTCGAACTTACGAAGCTTACCTCCAATCCGGAGGGGATGGAAGTCCTGGACGTCGACCAGGACGGGCTTGCCGATATCCTTATTTTCATACAATACGAATTCCCGATCCTTGTTGCCCAGACCGAGCCGGGAAGGTTCGAGTTAATCGACTCACCACAAACGCAGGCGAGCCTGATAAAGGATGCAAGCCTCAATTCCATAGCTATCGCCGATGTGGATGAGCGCCGGGGCAAGGAATTGCTGATTGCGCAAAAGAACTTCGCCAGGAGCCTGGTATTCAAAGACGGGCGGACATGGACGGTAGTAGACCAATACAACGCCAAGAGCAATGAAAACAGAATATCGGCCGTCGCCGCTCTTGGTATTGATGCAGATGGTTCGGGAACGCAACCGTCTATCGCGCTTCTGGACGGAGAGAAAGGTCAGCTCCAGATACTCAAGGCGGGCATGGACAAGACATATCGGTTCAACAGGGAACTCGATGTCGGGAGGTGGAACACAACGGCGAGGCATCTTAAGATATTGTTTTCCGCGCTTTGCGGGGGACCGAGCAGGAGCATTTTACTTTTCGACAGTGAGAAATTCGCACTGATAACGCCCCCGAGCAACAAGGAGATGGCCCGGCATCTGGAGCAGCAGTACAGCTACGAGACAAAGATAAAGGAGGGGGTGTACGGCAATCTGGTTGCCGGCGATATAAACTCGGACGGTCGAATCGATATAGTAATGGTCGAATACAAGCGCAACCACATCGAGATACTTACGCTTGGGGCGGAAGGCAAGCCAATTCCGGCGATGCGGTTCAAAATATTCGAGGAAAAGGGCTACCGGGGCGAGAAAAAACGCGGCAAAGCGAACGTCGAGCCCCGAGAGCTTGAAATAGCCGATGTCACGGGCGACGGAAAAAACGACCTTGTGACCGTTATTCACGACCGCATTATCATCTACCCCCAGGACTGAGTCCTGGCTTTTTATCAAAAGGGCACTATTGGGGCGGGTCTGCTGTGCGGTTCAATCGCACGATAGCTCGTATAATCAGCGGCAAATTGCCTGGCCGGACGGGTTGACTTGTAACATCGCTTCCGAGGAGGCGCTGCAAGAGAGCAGAAAAACTCAAAAACAGTGTGAAAAGAACTGTTCCGTTTTGCATAGATTGAATTGTTGACTGCATTTATTCTTGGGGTATAATTACAATGTTCTGGTACTGCCCAACAGATCTTGAATACGGGCGATAATGAGTATCGGAAAGAAGGGGATTTTTAAGATGGCAAAGACTTTAGGTGAACTGGCCGAATATGTCGGGGGCAAGGTTCACGGGGATCCCAACGTCATAATCAAGTCGGCCTCTACACTGGGGCGAAGCGAGGAAGGCGACATCAGTTTCCTGGCAAATCGCCGATATGAAAAGCAACTTCGCACCACCCGGGCAAGCGCGGTAATCGTCGACAAAGAGAGCCGGGAGACCACGGTACCGCTTTTGCTGGTGGAAGACCCATACTACGCGTTTATGCAGATAATGGTGCTCCTGCACGGTCATCGCAAACACAAACAAATCGGAGTCAGCCCTCGTGCGTCGATAAGCGACAGCGCGAAAATAGGCGTTGACTGTCACATCCACGATTTCGTAAGTGTGTCAGACCAATCGAGGATCGGCAACCGAACGATAATATATCCGGGCGTCTACATCGGCGAGCAGGTCCAGATCGGTGACGATTGCATAATATACCCCAGTTCAACCATTTATGACGGTTGTAAACTCGGTGATCGCGTGATCATCAACGCAAATTCGACAATCGGCGAGGATGGTTTCGGATACGCCAATCACAAGGGCGTTCATCACAAAATACCGCAGGTGGGTATAGTGGTGATAGAGGACGACGTCGAAATCGGGGCCTGTTGTGGAATAGAAAGAGGCACTCTGGGCGATACGATTATAGGCCAGGGTAGCAAGCTGGGCGATTTGGTTACTGTGGGACACGGGACTAAGATCGGGGCCCATAGTCTGCTTGTAGCGCAGGTGGGAATTGCAGGCTCGACGACGCTGGGCCATCACTGCCTGATTGGGGGCCAGGTTGGGATCGTGGGTCATATAAATATCGGAAACAATGTTATGGTAGCGGCACAGGCGGGCGTCATTAACAACATTCCCGACGGGAAAGTGGTTCTGGGCGCGCCGGCAATCGAGGCCAACCATGGCAAACGAGCATACAGCATGATACAATATCTTCCGGAGATGAGGCAGGTTATTCGCAGCCTTCAAAATCAGGTTGACCAGATTCTGGCATCGACAGGGTTGAAATCTGAACAATCGGACGAATAATAGACCGGCAATGTTGCGGGTCGGTCGGATTGTAAATACTGGTCTCCTGGAGATAAGAGTGTTCGCAGGATGGTCACACAGCTAATTTTTGTGGAGAGGAAAACGAGGGGCGTCAGGGGGCAATCTGCCCGACTGTCGCCCCGATTTGTTTTGACGCGGCGGCCTCTTCCGGTCGTGGCTTGGCCGGGTCAGGCAGTGAGGCGAGGTTCGCGTTTGTTCTCAGGATGTGATTTCAAGGATGAAAAAGCTTGACACGCTTGGTCTGATCGCGGGTGAGGGCAGACTCCCGTTCCTAATAGCCTCCGGCGCCAAACGGTCGGGGCTGAGAGTAGTCTGTATCGGACTGGCGGGTATTGTCGACCCTGAACTGGCTGATGAAGTCGACTTTTTCTACAATGCGGCAGTCGCAAGACCCGGAAGCTGGATACGCAAGCTCAGGAAACACGGTGTGACGGACACCATTATGGTTGGGCGTGTCGACAAAAAACGGCTTTTCACCCCGTGGCGAATCATGCGATATTTGCCCGACTGGAGGGCATTCAGGATATGGTACTGGCGACTGAGGGTCAAAGACAAATTGAGCGATACCGTGCTTGGGGCGATCGCGGACGAGTTGGCCAGCGGCGGGATAATACTGGAGAATTCGACGATGTACTGCAAGGAACACATGGCGGATGCGGGTATTATGACAAAGAGCAACATCAGCTCGTCGGTCGAAGGTGATATTGAATTCGGCTGGCATATTGCCAAGAAGCTGGGAGAACTGGACATAGGACAGGCAGTCGCGGTGAAGGAAAAGGAAGTTATCGCGGTTGAAAGTATAGAAGGGACGGCCGCAATGATAGAGCGTGCGGGACAATTCTGCCGTAAAGGCGGGTGGACGCTTGTAAAGGTCGCCAAACCGAAACAGGACATGCGATTTGACGTTCCCTGTGTGGGTCCCGACACGATACGCGGATTGGCCGGGAACGGGGGAAAATGCCTTGTTATCGAGGCGGGCCGGACAATAATTATCGACAAACCTGACACCATAGCGCTTGCAAACAAACTTGGAATAACTATTCTGGGACGCTGAAATATTGGCTGAAGACTTCGATAAGATAGAGCAGGACAACTGCATATTGTACATTCGGCGAGCTTCTCGGAACGAGAGTTTTGAGCAGGCTTTAATGGGCGGTGAAGAGCGATTACGGCAAATCTACACGTTGAGTAAAGTGCGTTCATCGAAGTTCTCCCGCGTTTACAAATTGAATGTGGATTTCGATGGTGTGGAAACGCGCCTGTATTATAAATGGTACCTGCACAGATCAGCCTGGGATTTCATCAAGCACATCTGTCGTCCAAGCCGCGCAAAGAGGGCTTTCAGCGCGAAACTTATGTTGGCAGAAAACAACTTCGACGCGCCCAACGTTGTAGCGGTGGGTGAGTACAGAAGGGGGTTGTTGCACAAGGCGAGTTTCCTGGTCACGCGCGCGATCGAAAACGTAAAGTCAACCTATGAGCTTTTATTCGAGGATGTTGACAGCCGGGTCGCCGAGCAGTTGCGGGCCAAGCGCAGGCAGATCGAGGCCTTCGGGCAGACGATTGGCAAGATGCACGAGAACGGTATTTTCCACGGTGATTTGCGACTCGCCAATACGCTTGCAAAAAAGGGCAGTGGAGGGTGGCGATTCTTCTTCCTGGATAATGAGCGAACGCGGAGATTCCGGCGCCTTCCCAGGAGGCAGCGGGTGAAGAACCTTGTGCAGGTAAATTTATTTCCGCCCGGACAAATGAGTAGTACCGACAGGATGCGATTCTTCAAAGCATACGCCGCTGAAAACAAAATGACCAGAGGCAGTCAGAAAAAGCTGATGCGGGAAACCCTTGAAAAAACAGCCAGGCGTCTGGGAAAAAAAGAGGCGGCAGTGGAGACGGCACACTTTCTTTTCAGAACTGTCTCAGAAATCGCAGGTCGTTTTCAAAGAAAAGCCTGATGTCGGTAATACCGTACTTGCGCATTGCCAGGCGCTCAATACCGAAACCGAAAGCCCAGCCCGTATACTTCTCTGAGTCTATCCCGACCGCATCAAGAACGTTCGGGTCTACCATTCCGCAGCCGCCCATTTCTATCCAGTCCTGGGCGCCGCTTTTGTCAGTCCAGAGCAGGTCAACCTCTGCACTGGGCTCTGTGAAGGGGAAAAAGCTCGGGCGGAATCGCCATTTGGTGCCGTGCCCGAAAAACCCGCCTATAAACTGGTCGATCGTGGTTTTCATGTCCACCATGCTTACTTCCTCGTCAACGACGAGCGCCTCGAGCTGATGAAACATGTACATGTGCGTTGCATCGACAGTATCGGGCCGGTAAACACGACCTGGCGCCACAACCCTGATGGGGGGTTGTTTGTGTTCCATGACTCGGATCTGTATCGTTGAAGTCTGGCTTCGCAGCAACGTTTGGCCGTCAATGTAGAAATTGTCCATCGGATCGCGTGCCGGATGTTCGGGCCCGATGTTTAGCGCAACAAAATTGTGCCACTCGTCTTCGACCTCAGGACCGTAAGCCACCCCAAAACCCATCCTGCCGAATATCTCCAGGAGCTCATTTATCGTTTGCGTTATCACATGCGCGTTGCCTATCCGCGGTAGAACGCCTGGGAGGGTTACATCCACCAACTCGCGCGGTTTGGCCTCTCGGCTCTGGAGCAGGTTTTTTTTCACCTGCTCGAAGGCGTGTGTGACCTCTTTTTTTATTTTGTTTGCAAGCCGGCCTGCCTCGCGTTTTTGTTCGGGTTCAAGGCGTCCGATCCGGCTTAGCATCTGTGTGATCCGGCCCTTTCGAGCCAGGTACTTTATGCGGAACTGCTCAAGCTCTGCAAGGTCAGCGACCTGTTTCAAATCAGCAAGGGCCTGCTCGCCCATTTTCTCAAATTGCTCAAGCATTGGAACTTATTTCAGTCTGCCGCGGATTATTGTTAACTCAGCCGATGGCGGCTTTTGCGGCCTCAACAATTGCATCAAAGCCGGCCGGGTCGGCTATCGCGATTTCACTGAGCATCTTGCGATTAAGACCAATCCGTGCCTTTTTCAGACCATCGATAAACCGGCTGTATCGTATGTCTCGCTGCCGGCAAGCCGCGCTGAGACGTATGATCCAAAGACCACGAAAATCCCTCTTACGTCTTCTGCGGTCGATCCGAGCGTTCACGTCCGCCCGCACCTTAGCCTCTTTTGCCAGCCGATAAAGCCTACCCGCCGCCCCACGATGCCCCTTTACCGCTTTGAGAACCCTTTTCTTTGCCTGGTGCCTTGCGGCGCCTTTTCTGACTCTTGGCATCTTCTCTGACCTGCTTTCTTTTAATGATTTGTATTTTTCCGGTTTGCTGGCGGCAGCCGATCAAAAGCCGAGAAGCAAACCTTTTCAACTGATTACCGCTTGCTAAATATTGGACGAAGTTTCCCGCAATCCGGTCGCTACTTACCCAGCCGTGTCTTTATCGTCCGCGCCGCCGTGCCGCCCAGGATGGAGGCGCGTCCGACGCGCCTGCGGCGTTTTCCATTTTTGCCGCTCATAAGATGTCCACTGAAGGACTGCCTTCGCTTGACTTTGCCCGTCGCGGTGATTCTCACTCGCTTGCTCAAACCCTTATGACTTTTCTGCTTTGGCATTCGACCAAGCCCTTCAAATGGAATTTACCTGACACATAAACCAAATACACAAGAACGGGTAGTTTACTTTGCTTGAAAGTTTTAGTCAATACACTACTCGCCAAAATCCAAGAAAGAGCAGAAAACAGCGTTTTTTCGCTCTTACCCCTTTTCTTGCCGCAAGACATACCCAAAAACTTCACATCCGACGGTCCAGTCTCCGCAGCGCCCGCTTTAACGGAAAAGGCACTTCTGCGGTAACGTTTTTCACCTGTTCCTGCGGTAACAATAAAGACTGGGGCGTGGCCTTTTCAGACTATCTCGGGACAAGCATCAATGTTACGCGTCTGTTGGCCATCCTCGGCGCCCGTTCGACTTTCGCCAGGTCGCCGACGGATTCTACGACGCTGTCGAGTATTTCAACACCCCGGTCCTGATGGAGCATTTGGCGACCACGGAACATTATTGTGAATTGCACCCTATGGCCTTTCTCCAGAAACTCACGGGCGTGTTTGACCTTGATATCAAGGTCGTGCTTGTCGATTTCAATCCGCAGCCTTATTTCCTTCATCGCAGTGGCGTGATGCTGTATTTTCTTACGGCCTTCACGAACCTTTCGCTTCTGCTCATAAAGCCACTTGCCATAATCCATAATCCTGCAAACAGGCGGTTCGCTTGTGGGCGCGACCTCGACAAGATCCAAGCCAAGCTCCCGCGCCTGGCCTATTGCCCTGAATCTGTCAACAATTCCAACCTGATTGTTTGATTCGTCGATCAGCCGAACCGTCTCAGCACGAATCTCCGAGTTTATCCTTAAACCTTTTTTACCTATTGTGCACCACCTGACCTTTCTTAAAAAAGCCCATTTCTTTTAGCCGGGCGGCTCTGGTGCGGCCCAGCGATTCAACCATACGTATTATAGCATCAAATCAAGCTCTTTATCGACAATTTTTCGTTTTGCGATACTTAAGAAATCGTCGATTCTCAGGCTTTGGTTCTGCTCTACACCGCGAATTCGTACGTTCACGCTCTGTGTTTGTGCTTCCTTAGGCCCTACAACGAGCATGTAGGGCAGTTTATCCCGGTGGCTCCTGGCGATTTTAGCACCGATTTTCTCGTTCGAGAAGTCCAACGTGCAGCGAAGCTGCGCCTCGGTGAGTTTGCGACGAACAACTTCTGCGTACTCATTCGTTTTCTCGCTTATCGGAAGTATTCTCACCTGTTCGGGCGCAAGCCACAACGGCATAGCCCCCGCATAATGCTCAATCAGTATCCCGATGAATCGCTCAAATGAGCCGAGGACGGCCCTGTGAATCATGACGGGCGTTTTCTCGGTATTGTCCTTGTCGGTATACACCATCTCGAAGCGCTGCGGCATGGAGAAATCCAATTGGATAGTGCCGAGCTGCCACGACCGCTTCAAACAGTCCCTGACGTGGAAGTCGATCTTAGGACCATAAAACGCTCCGTCGCCCTCGTTGATCTTGTATTCGATGTTCTTGTGTGCAAGTGCGTCCTTGAGAGCACCAGTAGAAATGTCCCATATTTCGTCGGATCCTATGTGTTTTTGAGGCTTGGTGGATAGCTCGATGTGGAAATCTTCAAAACCGAACGTCCTGTATATTTCGAAAGTCAGCTCTATAACGCCTACAATTTCGGACTCAATCTGTTTGGGCGTGCAGAAGATATGGGCATCGTCCTGTGTAAACTGGCGGACCCTGAAAAGCCCGTGCATAACACCGCTCGCCTCATGTCGATGGACCAATCCCAGCTCGGCGACACGCATCGGAAACTCACGATACGAATGCTGCGCGGACTTGTAAACAAGGCATCCGCCGGGGCAGTTCATCGGTTTTATGGCATATTTGGCGTCATCGACCTCTGTAAAGTACATATTCTCCTTGTAATTGTCCCAGTGCCCGCTTCTGTGCCAGAGCTCTTCGTTCAAGATGACAGGTGTTCTTATTTCCTGGTAGCCGTACTTATCGTGAACACCTCGCCAGAACTTCACAATCTCGTTCCAGATGACCATTCCTTTTGGGTGCATAAAGGCAAAGCCGGGCCCGGCATCGTGGAAGCTGAACAAGTCCAGCTGCTTTCCCAAAAGCCGGTGGTCTCGTTTTTTTGCTTCCTGGAGTCTGTTCAGATGGTCATCAAGCTCTTTCTGTGTCGGCCAGGCGGTTCCGTAGACCCTCTGAAGCATCTTTTGGGTGGGATCGCCGTGCCAGTAGGCTCCAGCCACCGACATTATCCTGAAGCTGCCGATTTTCCCTGTGGTGGGCACGTGTGGGCCGCGGCAGAGGTCCTCAAAACCGTCACCATGAGAATAAAAGCTGATGGTATCGCCTTTTGCCCGGTTTATGTTGTCGGCCTTGTACTTGTCGCCAGCCATCTTCTTCAATGCTTCTGCACGAGACATCTCTTTTCGGAGAAACGGCTTGTCCGCCTCGATAATCTGTCGCATCTTCTCCTCGATGCGCTCAAAATCATCCGGGCGAATCGGTTCGTCGAGATCGACATCGTAGTAGAACCCGTCTTCGACCGTAGGTCCGTAAACCAACAAGGTATCAGGCCAAATACTGCAAATCGCCTCGGCCATAACGTGCGCGCAACTATGCCGCATCACCTCCAGGCCTTCGGCATTGCTGGGTGTGATAATCTCGACAGCGGCATCGGCGGTAATCGGGGTCGAGAGGTCAACAAGTCGATCGTCTATTTTCGCCGCCACCGCTGCGCCGGCCAGTTGCGGCCCTATCCGTTCGGCTAACTGCTGTGCCGTGGTCCCGTCATTTATCTGTAATATGCTGCCGTCAGGAAGCTTTACCTGTGCCATATCCGTCTTTCCCGTAAAAAACCTGCCGTATTTAACTCGTAAATATAGCCCTTAAGGCCGACCTGTCAAGCCACAGATAATCCGGGCTCACCTTTTGTGTCGCTTTCGACTTGATTTGGGCACAGATTTGTGCTATTATTAGTACGTTTGTGGTCTTGCCCTGGAGATAATTGTAGTGCGAGCGGTTCGAATTTGCTTTTTTTTGGTTATTCTCTTTTCTCTGTGCAATAGTGCCGCAGCGGCGCCGGTAGAGCTTTTAGGGATTTGGAACGGCACATTTTCAAGCGATAGCGGGCATGAAGGAACCATCGCAAACCTGACAATTCGCTCCGATGGAAGCTGCCAGGGCAAGTGGTTGGTTTACGGTGGCCCGGTTGATCTTGGCGCCTCTTCTGGAAGCTATACTTTTGCCGACGGCCAGATTCAGTTTACCCTGCTCGGGACTGCGACTGGGTTTGGAAGCATATCTCAATACAAACTGACCGGCTCCGGGAGTATGGAAGGACTGCGGATATCGGGCGATTACAGCATCGTATTCTACAATCTTGTTTGGAGGGAGTACGACTATACTTCGGATACAGGTGTGTGGCAAGTCAGCCGTGATGAATTTGCCGAGCCTGAGATTCGTATAGAGCCTACGGCAATTGAAGCATACTGCTTGGAGGGCTCGACACAACCTCAACCGATTTCCGGCGCGGCTTTGAAGTCGTCGGCTGGCGAGGTTGAGTGTGAGGCGGTTCAAAGCACCACCGGGCCGATACCCCCTCCCCAGGTCGCCCCGAAGGTTCGGAAAAAGCTGTCGCTACAGGATTCTGAGGGCAGCGAAAAGGTCCTTGATGTGCCGGCTTACCGTTGGCGCCACGGGTGCGGGCCGACTGTTATCGCGATGATAATCGCCTACTATGATATGCACGGTTACGACGACCTTTTTCCGGGTGATGCAAGAACACAGAGTGAGGCGATAAATCAGGCCATCGCCTCTGAAGGCAGCGAGGCCAACCCGAGGCACTACGAAGACTACAGCCTTCCGGATGATTCAGGCGAGCCGGAAGTGCTGCCCGACAAATCCGAGTCGCCTGGAGGCGATGAGCACACTGATGACTGCATCGCCGACTATCTGAAAACCTCGTGGAGCGTTTTGGGCAATTTTTACGGGTGGAGCTGGTCGATTGACCTTGGGCCTGCTTTCAAAGCTTACGTAAACAGCATCTGTCCGGACTATAAACCTTCATACAAAAGCTACCGGATGTCCGACGGGACGCTGAACTGGTATGTACTGACCGAGCAGATCGACAGGGGCCGACCGATGGTTTTCGTGGTGGATACGAATCTCGACGGTCTGAGCGACCATTTCGTCACAGTCGTGGGCTACCGCGAAGCGCCGTCCCGGCAGTACGGATGCTTCGACATGTGGTATCCTCACGACGTGATAAGGTGGGCGGACTTCAAGAAGATCGCCCAGGACCAGCCGTGGGGCGTCAGGGAGGCCTGGTCTTTCAGGCTGGCGCCTCTGTCCTCTCAGTCCATAGTTATTCATAATGACGGGCGCAAGCCCCTTTCGGTAACCTCGATATTGACCCAGACTCCGGCGGACTGGCTGGACTGGGCCCCCGAAGCCCCGTTCGAGGTTCCACCGCACGATTACGTGGAAATGAACATTATTGTGGATTGTGGGCGTGCTCCCTGCGATCAGACCACGACCAGACTTCTGGTCTATTCGAATGATCCGAACGACAATCCCTACCCGCAGGGTGTGCATATCACCGTGACAAAGCCGAACAGTAGCAGAGATTTTAACCAGGACTGCCGTGTTGATTTTAAGGACCTTGCAGTGCTGGCCCGCCACTGGCTGGGGAATGAGCCGGCGTTTGACATCGCGCCGGCGCCCGGCGGCGACGGTATTGTCAACATGCTCGATTTCGCCGTCCTGAGCCGGAACTGGCCTAAGGAGGCCAGGTGAGCTCCATAAGCCCCGACCTGGTGAATTGTTGCTCACTTCACAGAAATTCCTGCTCTTGACAATGGTGGGAAATTATATTAACTTATAGAGTAATATGCGGTATACTCTGTTTTTTGCTGTTCGGGGTGCAGTATGCAGATATCGGCTTTTATAAGTTGTTTCTGTACAGAGGTATCAGCAGCTTCTGTTCTGTGTCAGTTGTCACTTTTTTTCAATCCGATCAAGCTGGTTCTCCTGATAGCGTGGGTGTACCTATGTCTCTATGTGGTTCAACGGCTTCAATTCAGCTCGCTGGTTCCGGAGAACCGCAGGTCGATCGCGGCGGTGGCGGGCCTTTTCGTCGGGCCGCTTCTGCTGCTGGTGCTTTTCTCGGTCGACGTTGCCCGGCGCTCGTCTCGGAGCGATCGCGGTATCATCGAAATCATCAAGGAGCGGCTGCGCCAGTTTTCGACCGGTACGACCGAGGATGATTCAAGGATAATACTGCTGGACCCGTCCGGGAGAAACATCGAGGAAATATACGGAGAGGGTAAGCGCTCGGACCGCTACGCAAGCCGCATTCTCGACCTCACTCACCAGATCATTTACGACGCGCTGCAGGAGCGTGCAAGTGACATCCTGATTGATCCGCGCGACAAAACGACCTATACCATAAGACTCCGTGTCGACGGAGTACTCAGGACTATTGAGCAGATCGATTCGGACACTTGCCAGGCAGTAATAAACAGTATCAAGGCGGTCTCGAGCATGGACATCTCGGAACGACGAAGGCCCCAAGATGGCTCGTTTTCAGCCCAGACTTGCAGCGGCAGATATTCGTTTCGCGCAGCCAGCGCGGGAGTGCTCAACGGAGAGAAATTGTCGCTGCGGGTGCTTGGCCACTACGCCGGAGAATTCACGCTGGACAAAATAGGCCTGTCCAAAAAGCAGTGCGAAGTACTTTCTAAAATGGTCCACAAACCGTCGGGAATGGTGCTTCTATGCGGGCCTACCGGCAGCGGCAAGACGACGACCCTATACGCCATGCTCAATGAAATCGACCTGTTCACGCGGAACGTTATCACGGTGGAGGACCCTATCGAGTACGTTCTGCCGAACGCCAGTCAGATCGAGGTTAATCCCAAAGCGGACATCACTTTCGCGAAAAGCCTTCGCAGCATCCTGAGGCAGGATCCTGACGTGATCTGCGTGGGAGAAATCCGCGACGAAGAAACGGCGGAAATCGCTCTTCGCGCCTCTCAGACGGGGCACCTTGTACTTGCGACGATGCACAGCAACAGCAACGCTTCGTCGCTGGTAAGACTGCTGGACCTTCGGGTATCACGGCTGATGGTTGCCTCGGGACTGGATTATCTTGTTTCGCAGCGTCTGGTCCGACGGCTTTGCGCCGATTGCAAGGTTCCCGCCGAGCTTAGCCAGAACCAAATACGCGAATTCAGCAGAAAACGCATAAATTACACAAACATTTTTAAGGCCGAAGGATGTGAGCAGTGTCACTGGACGGGCTACAGCGGCAGAATAGCGGTTTTCGATATACTGGTTCTCACAAATGATATAAAGATACAAATTGCCGACAGCGAGGGCTTCTTGTCCGATTTGCGAAAAGACGGCGAGCAAAAAGGAAGGTCGAACCTTTACAAGCAGGGACTTAAGAAAGTGGTTCTGGGAATAACCAGCCTCGATGAGTTGAAAAGGGTGTTGGGATAGGGCTTATGGCATTTTGGGCGGGCATTCTTGTGGGTGCGGCCTTTGTATGGCTGGCGATCAGAATCGGTTTCTATGAAACCTGGGTGATGCTGTTTAATATCATTATTTCGGTCTACCTGGCCGTCTTCCTAAGGCCTATGGTTGCGCAGCTTGTTCCTATCGCCGACAAGACCGAATACGGAAGTGGCCTGATAATGATAACTCTGGGAATAGCCTCTTTTCTGATACTGTACACGATAACATGCACATTTGTCACGGGCCAGTTCACGGTCCCGTTCCCAAAGATATTGAACACGATCGGAACAGGTTTTCTGGGCTTCCTGGCCGGGTTGCTGGTCTGGAGCTTTGCGACGTTGCTGGTATTCGTCACGCCGCTGTCGGAAAACGTGTTCCTCAAAGAGGTTGGCTTCGACACGCAACTTAAGCAGACGAACATCTCCTATCTGTGCTGGTGGAGCAATCTGGTCAATAAGGCTGTTTTCTCGGGAGCTAATCAGCGGACATACGAGCAGCTCATCGAAGAAATGGAGCCAGCCACCGAAGAACCAGCACTGACGGAAGAAACTGATGAGGGGCCTCAGCTAACAAGTCCTGATGAGGCAAACGAGGGCGACAAAGAGAAGCCGAGAAAACGCACACCGCGCCGAAACCGCCCCCGCCGACCTCCTTCTCGGAGAAATATAAGTCTGGAAGAACCGTCTTCTTAACTCTTGGCCTGGTCGAGTATGAGGTCTTTGACCTTGCGGCTTGGCAGATTGAGCGAGCCGTAAGCCGAAGCAGCCGCCGCCCGCAGGTTGGGGTCACTCTGCTGCGAACCGACCAACGAGTAGATGGCGTCAATCTTATCATCTTCAAGCAGGTTGGCGTTTATCTTTGCCGAGACTGCCAGAGAATCAAAGGCTGATATCCGCACCTGAAGATTGTTCTTTTCTGAAAGTCCCATCAAAGCTATCGCGCTTTGCGCGGCTGAACTTCCTATGTGGGTGAGAATCTTGGCCGCCAAAACCTGAATTGGAGGCCGATCATCCTTTGTCGCCTCTATCAAAGCCTCCTGAGCTGCCGCCAGGTTGATAACGGGGTTTCGTGTCTCACCAAGTTTGAGCATGACTTTGGCCGAACGCACGGCGTAGTCCTGCTCGACCCACTCGTTAGCAATTTGCGGCTGATTGTGCTTTTGACCTATAGCCTCAGCCAGATTCCTCACGACCAGCTTGGTTTCGGCAAAGGCTTCCTGCGGTCCGGCAGCAGCAATTGCTATCGCCGCGCTATACCTTACCGCCGCGTCATCAAAGCTCAGGGACTCGGCAAGCGGCTGGGCCGGGCCCACACGATAAAGCAGAGATTTTTCTCCTGCTATAGCGGCCAGTGCCTCAATAACTCCCAAGGCAACGTATGCATTTTTGTCCTTTACCGCCCGGCCGAGCGCCTGATGGAGATATTCCGGCCCGGCCGTTGTTGCATAAGTCATGGCGTCAGCATGACCGCGACCAAAATAAGCGGGCATTTTTTCTTTGATACCGCCCGATTCGGCTTTGAAATAAGCGGCCAGCCAGAGTCCTATCGCCTGCCCAAACCCCGGATCTGCACGAAGGGCCCATTCGCAGGAGCGCATCGCCATCAGTTCATTGAAGAAATCTTTTCCAACTTTTTCGCGAGCCAGACGCCGCTGCGAACCGTCCCAGAACCACACGTTGGCAAAATCCGCATCCTCAGCGGAGGCCAGCGATTCCGAGTGGTAGTAGTAGTTTTCCGCAAGGGCGTAAAACAGCCGTGCCGCCGAAAGCTGGAGCACCGTCGGGTCAATCCGGGTGATACTTTGTCGGGCCTGCTCGCGCAGCTTTGCGGAGGTGTCCTTTTCGACCAAGTACTTCAGATGCGGAAGCACCTGCGGATATCCGATTTTACCAAGAGCCTTGACTATCTCAACCTTGATCGGCACATCCGTCATCTGCAAGGCCGCCGCAAGTGGTCTTATTCCATCTCGTCCCACCTCCGGCAGTGCGCCGGTGATGTTGGGAAACTCCTGCCGACGCGAATGGTCAAACATCGCGTCAAGCATATGAGGTATTGCATATTCGCCGGCGTCCTGAAGCTGCTTGACTGCTTTAAGCTGCGCCCGCTTTGTACCGCTGAGCTTTGTTATCTGCTCAATGATGATCCTCGTGTCGGCTCGCAGGACAAAAGTACCCTCGTCGATAATCTCCAGGATCCTCCCCGCCAGTTCGGCAAGTTCGGGGTCCGGGGCCTTTTCGAAGACCCGTTCCAACAGGATCATTGACTGTGGATTCGCCTTGCTGAGAGAAAGAACCTGAACCGGGTCGGGTTCGCCGCCAAGAAGGGCCTCGGCATATCCCTTTGCCAGGCTGAAACGCCCGATCTTTGTGTAATGCAGAAAATCGTTCCAGTCTTGTTCGACGCTGCGACCAAAAGCCCTGCCGCCCAAGAAAGACACGCCCACCAGGATTACTGCAAGAGTTTTACAATTGAACATTCAAATTTCTCCAAAAAGCACTCTGGGCTTAGCACGATGGTTTAATCTATACACGTTAGTCCACCTGTTATTTTATAAATAAATGCCCCGCGTGTCAATCAAAAAACAAACAGAACGTCCGAAAAAGCACAGATTCACAGGCCGAAGGCATCATATGGGAGGCACTTGCCCGATAAGAGAGGCAATTGGCCTGCGCAACCGCAATTGCTGGGAAAATACCGGTTCAAGGAGTTTCGTCCAGGACAGAATGCTCTTTTTTCTGCCGATATTCAGGTCACGGGAACCCACGGCAGAAATTACGATTATTTGCGAAAAGCGAAGAGCCGGTAACCGGTCTGAGCGTGAGCCTAAAGTCTACTTGTATCGGCTGGAGGCGGTCAGCTTTCGGGAGCCCATAATGAAGATCGGAAAGCTCGAAAGAGTGAGAGTATTGAAAGAGCAAGTTAATGAAAGGACCTGACTATGGAATGCTTGATCGTTGAAGATGATTTCACCGCTCGAAAACTGCTGCAGGAGTACTTGTATGACCTGGGAAATTGTGACGTCGCCATCAACGGACGAGAGGCGGTCGATAGTTTCAAGGCGGCGCTGGAAGCACACAGGCCGTACGATTTGATATGTCTGGATATCATGATGCCGGAAATGAACGGCATGGGCGCGCTGAAAGCAATTCGACGAGTCGAAAAAGAGTATGGTATCGAGGGTCTCAACGGCGTGAAGGTCATAGTAACAACGGCGTTGAGCGATTCGGCGCAGATAAAGGACGCGTTCAAGACGGGCTGCGAAGCATATCTGGTTAAGCCCATCAGTAAGGGCAGTCTCCTTAAGGAAATGGAGAAACTCGGCCTTTTACCGGCGAAGGTCAGTGAATAATCCGACGGTGGCCCGAACGGATAAACGCTTGCGGCGCCTTTACGACCGGCAGCACGGCGGCTCGGCGAATGCAAGTCACGCCCGAGGGCCGGCTACCCGCAGGACCAACTGTTCGGTAGCGACCTGGGCCTTTGTCCTGCCGGTTTTAATTGCGTAATCGGTCTCGGCGAGCTTCTCAAGAATCGAGCCTATCCGCCCCAGGCTCATGCGCTTGAGCAGCGCGAAAAACGCATTCCTGTTGCCCCTTATCCGCAGTTTGGCGGCAACTGGCGAAAAGCTCAGTCCCTTCTCGAGCAATACCTTGGCGTTGAACATCCTGCGGAAGTGAAATGCAAACGCTCCCACGGTTTTAAATTCTGCAGATTTGTCCTCTGCAAACATATTCCTGAGTCGTCCGACCGCTGCGGCGGCGTCGCCGGCGGTCATGGCGTCTATGACGGCAAAAGCGTTGAAGAGCCGATTATGGCCGGTCAGCGACTCGACATGGGTGGGGGTTATCAGTTTGCCCTGCCCGACGTACAGCGCCAGCTTGTCGATTTCACTGTACAACGGGCCCATTGCCTCGCCCGTCAGTTCTATTAGAAGTTCAGCGGCATCTCTTGTAAGTTTCTTACCGTAAGCATCAGCGGCATATTGTGCAAGACGACCCGGCAGTTCCCACGACTTGGGCTCTGCGACGCTGATCAATTCGCCCACTCTCGGCAGCTTCCTGGCAAGTTTGGTGCTTTTCGGCCAACTGCTGACCATCAGTATCAGCACACCTGTAGGACACGGATTGTCGAAATAATTCTCAAGCAGTTCGCGATTCTTCGATACGAAATCATCGGCGCCTCTTACAACCACCACTCTTCGTTCACTCAGAAATGGTATGGTTTGAAGTTCCTCAAGGACATCGCCTGCCGAGACTTCGGCGGGGTCGGCATTGAAAAGCCCCACCGCACGCTCTTCCGGCTCGAGAAGCTTATCCAAAAGGCTCGCGCACTGGTTGTTCATCAAAGAATCTTCGCTGCCGGCAATTACATATATCGGCTGAGGTTTTAGTTTCGAGTTCTGTGCACTCTTAGCCATGCCAGTTTCACCATGCCCGGCGTCCCGCTGCTAAGCGGAGGGGTCTACATTTTCCTCTTTTCCGTGTTTATTCCAGGATTCCGCCTCTGAGACGTCGTCATCTTCTAAGGCTATTTTTTCTGCCGCAACGAGGTTGTCACCCGGTCTAAGCTTGATTAACCTAACGCCCTGTGTGTTCCTGCCGATAGCACGCACCTGCTCCAGACCGGTACGTATGACGATTCCATTGGCGGTTATCATCATCAGGTCGTCTTCATCGCGAATGGCTTTGAGGGCGACTACTTTGCCGTTTCGTACGGTGGTTTTTATGTTTATCAGGCCCAGACCGCCTCGACTCTGCGGCCTGTAATCGGTCAGGCTGGTCCGCTTGCCGTATCCGTTCTCGCAAACCGTAAGAAGCGACGCATCTTCCTCGGCAATTACCATATCAACCACCGCATCTCCGGAACGCAGTCTAATGCCTATCACACCTCGCGACACCCTTCCCATTGACCGAACCTGCTTCTCATCGAAACGTATTGCCATGCCGTTGCGCGTTCCCAATACTATGCTGTCACTGCCCGTCGTCAAGGCCACGCCGATCACGTCGTCATCCGGATCCAGCTTTATCGCATTCACACCGGTTGCCCTCGGATTGCTGTAAGCGCTGAGCCTTGTTTTCTTGACAAGGCCTTTTTTCGTGGCCGTCACCAACTGGCGCTGCTCCTGGTCGTTTTCGGTCTTGCTGTCGAATCTGCGAACATTGATTATGGACGCGATTGTCTGGCTGCCGAGCTTCAGCAGATTCACGATGTTTCTGCCCCTGCTCTGCCTGGACATGGTGGGGATATCGTAGACCTTGAGCCAATAGCACTTGCCGCGATTGGTGAATATTAGCAGATAATCGTGAGTCGAGGCCGTGAAAAGGTGCTCTATAAAGTCGCCCTCTTTGGTATCCGAGCCTATGACTCCCACCCCGCCGCGGCCCTGTTTGCGGTAGGTATCTATCGGCATGCGCTTGACGTAGCCGCTGTGGCTTATCGTAACGATGACTTCCTCTTCGGCGATCAGGTCCTCCATCTCGAACTGCTGGACCTTTTCGGTTATCTGCGTCCGCCTTTTGTCACCGTACTTTTCCTTAATTTCGTAAATGTCTTCGCGAATAATGTCGAGCAAAACGTCCTCACTGGCCAGTATAGCCTCGTAGCCCTCAATCCGCTCGCAAAGCTCGGCGTATTCCTTCGCCAGCTTCTTTATCTCAAGGCCTGTGAGCCTCTGCAATTGCATGGTCAAAATCGCATCGGCCTGGGGGCCGGTCAGGAACTGATCGGCGCTGCTTTTTTCTGTGATGAATGCTTCGGGAAGAATTTGCCGCAACGTGGCGGTCTCGACCAGTCGCAACGGTTTCTCCATAAGGCTCAACTTGGCCGTCGGCGCATCGGGCGAGCCCTTTATCAGTTCGATTATCTCGTCGATGTCACTGACGGCAAGAATGAGGCCTTCGAGAACATGGGCGCGGTTTCTGCACCTTTTCAAGAGGAATCGCGTACGCCTGCGGATGACACTCTTGCGGTGCTCAATGAAGCAGTTGAGCATCTGCTTTATGTTGAGGGTCTCCGGTCTGTTATTGACCAGTGCGATATTGGCAATGGCGAAGGTTGTCTGCAACGGGGTGTAACGATAGAGCTTATTCAGCACGATTTCGGGCTCGGTATCCCGTCTCAACTCAACCACTATCCGCAATCCGTGCCGGTCGGACTCATCGCGTATATCGGCGATTTCCGCGGTCTGGCCGCTGCGGACACAATCGGCGATCTTGGAAACAATCGTTGTCTTGACCACCATGTACGGGATTTCCGTAATTACTATTCTGGCCTTTCCCTTCCTGGTTGTCTGGACGTCGACTTTGCCTCTGACCATCAGATGTCCCCTGCCTGTGGTGTAGGCCTCGACGATCCCCTTCCTTCCGCAGATGATCCCACCGGTGGGAAAATCGGGTCCCGGCAGGCGCGCGATTATATCCTTGAAGCCGCAGTCAGGGTCGTCGATAACAAGCAGCAGCGCATCACAAACCTCCACAACATTGTGTGGTGGAAGATTGGTCGCCATGCCCACGGCAATTCCCGTCGAGCCGTTAACCAGGAGGTTTGGAAATTTCGCAGGCAGGACCGTCGGCTCGGTGCGCGTCTCGTCGTAGTTCGGCACAAAATCGACCGTGTCGTAATTGATGTCCTCCAGAATCTCCATGGCCGGTGCAGCCATCCTCGCCTCGGTATATCTCATCGCCGCGGGCGGATCGGCATCGATGCTTCCGAAGTTACCCTGCGGGTCGACAAGCGTGTAGCGCAAGTTCCAGTCCTGTCCCAAACGCACGAGCGTGCCGTAGGTGGCCTGGTCACCATGTGGGTGATAATTTCCGCCGGTATCGCCGACAATCTTGGCACACTTGCGGTGCTTGCTTCGCGGCCCGAGATTCAAATCATTCATCGCAACGAGTATGCGCCTCTGCGACGGTTTCAGGCCGTCACGAACATCCGGAAGCGCACGGGAAACGATAACGCTCATGGCGTAGTTAAGGTACGAATTCTTGAGTTCATCAAGAACCCGCATGTCCTCGAATTTCTCCTGCGGCTGCTTGACTTCTTTCATATCTTTTCACCCGACACTTGACATACTGGCCGAATCTTACCAGCCGATAGACTACATCAAAAGCCCGGAAAAGTCAACGATGTGAAAAGCCACTTTTCGGTCTGAACCAATAACAAATACCCCCCGACCCGGCCACGGTTCAAAGCCCTAATCAAGAGATCTGGGCCGAAAGCCTTGCAGACGGTTGCATTTATGACAAAAATACGATAATTGAACAGGTCATAATGAAAACGATACTATCGGTCTCAATTCTTTCGGCGTTTTCGGCAGTGTCGGCTTTCGCGGATAACAGTTGGACGGTTATATCGCCGGACGGCAGTATATCTGCTGCAATACTCGCAAACAAGACTGTCTCAAGAACGTGCACGCTGCATGGGACGACATTCACTTTATTGTTGCCGCCAGATTTACAGGCGGTTCAGCCGACAATCAAGAAACGGCTGACGCAGTTGAAGGGCCCTACACTCGTGAGGCACCCACGGTATGATTCCTCGCGCCGCCGAGAACAAGCCTATGCCTCCTCAACGACTTCAAAGCCAAGCATGGCGGCGACATTGTAAACGGCCCTTTTGTAATCACCGTAATAAGTGACCCGATGCCAGCCCCATCTGTCCCATTCGTTGAGCAGCTTGTAAACGTCGCCTTTGACCTCAACGGCCAGCTTATTCCGGCAGGCCATGTCCTCATCCACGTTCTCGACCGACACACCCTGATGCAGGATGACCTGTTTCTTGTGCGCGTCGAACTCCACCGTCGTTGTCATCTCGCCCAGAGGCATTAGAGAACGGTTGCATGCGCCTTTACGGTCTTCGGAATGGCTTCGGATATGATAGCTGTTTGCCGACCTTCCGGGACCGAACACCTTCGTCGGTGCGATGCAGTGGGCGTATATTACCCGATTCCTGGACGTATCGATGACCGGGTCGGAAATAAAGCCGGGGCGGTGAGTCAGGTAGCTCATCAGCATCATGGTGATTGTTGATTTACGGTCACCTTCACAAGCGCCGATGAATCCATCGTCGTTGAGCTGCATAAAGCCCAGGCACGGATACGCGGATATATGCCCATCATAAAAGCCACCAAGGCAGTTAATCGTGATAGCCTGCGCATTGTGCCGATTCATAATGTCACACATCCCAAGGTACATGGCGGCTGACTTGACGATTTCGTTCCGGGAAGGTTCAATCACCCGTGCGGCTTTGCCTATCCATTCGTTTGCCTTTTCCGCGGCGGCCCCACGGTCTGCATTCTCGTATGCTTGTCGCAACTGCGAGAAATCGAGGACAGCCAGCTTCGTACCGAACACTTCCTCTATCACCGCATCTGTTTTGCGCCCCACCACGAGCATTTTCGACGACCGAAGCTTTACTATCGACTCGATACAGCGCGCCGCCTCGACAATATCCTCAAATCGCGATGATGAAACCGCCGCTACCTTCATTCCACTGCGCCTCATCCTCCCGTACGACGTCAAGAATGCCCCGCTGCCGGCAAAAAGATGGTCGACAAATAGCGTCGGTTTCCCCAGCGAGCCGATCATGTCCGGCGTGCCGCCCCACAGGCAGCCCGAAAGATAAACCACGTAACCGTCTACCTCGCCGTCACGCTCAACAACAGCTTGAGCATCGGACTTGGACATCACATTGCAAGGTAAGAACTCAATGCCCGGACAGCCCTTGCGAAGCTCTTCTACAAACCGGCTGTTATGACTGTCAAAGTCGTAGCCGATATTGGGCCAGATGGGTTTGTCCGCCGAAGGATACACCAGTACAAGCTGAACCTTCGGCTTCGGCCCGCCTCCAAGAGCCGGCGCCGATTCGGCCTTCAGCGGACAAGAGACCGTACCCCCAAGAGCCGGCGCAACCGACAGACCCGCCGCACACGCCGCACAGCCACCGATAAACTCACGCCTGGACAACCCGAACACCCCTGAATTATCCTGAACAGCCGCCATTGCAAAAACCTCCATTCAAAAGCCTGGTCGTCATATAGTCCCCTTGTTCGCAAACACTATGATTGTAAAGACTTTTCTGGGCCTTTGCCAGAGATAATCCACCGCGCCCCCTATTCTCACGGACTTTAAGACAATATGCGTACAATCAGCATACCTGCACACTTTTCACAGGTTTCGCCGGCATGGCTTCGATATGATATTAACATGTGATTTTCCGGCCAGAAGTACGAATCGAAGGTAGCCGATGCGCCGGCATGCAGGACGTAGCCGAAATGGCCAAAAAAAAAGCCGAAATGGCTCTTCCTCCTCGGCGGTAGTGTGCTATAATGGGTTTTAGAGATAAGTCGAGTATGTTTTGGTACGGTAAATCCGGGTACTGACTTTCTGTGCCTTGCGCATAGTCATATCGCAGATACATGAGTAAGCGTAACGCTGTATAGGTTTTCGTGAAAGGAGGAAGTGTCATGTGCAAGAGGTTGGTTTTTGCAGCAGCGATTGTTGCAGTGCTGTTCTCAGGGGTTGGTCCGGCTGTGGCTCTCCATCTAAAGATTGACATTGCCCTGCCTGTCTGGACGGGCACAGAGAACGTCCCGGACATGGAAGGCGTCCCCATTCCCGAGACGCTCAAAGACGGCTGGATACACTGGGCGTCCGGTCGCTGGGGCGAC
>Ga0180438_10003478_pt1 | contig 23801 bp, 13 predicted proteins | sample SS_ome_12_FD_132455 | JGI IMG/M metagenome (GOLD analysis project Ga0180438, IMG submission 132455) | Hypersaline lake sediment archaeal communities from the Salton Sea, California, USA - SS_3_D_2 metaG | ecosystem: Environmental > Aquatic > Non-marine Saline and Alkaline > Hypersaline >...
AACGATCACAGCGTCGCCTTGCGCGCCGACGGGTCGTTGGTCGCCTGGGGGGCCCAGCATCAAGGCGAATGCAATCCTCCATTCGGATACGATTTCATCAACGTGGTGGCCAACGCCCACGGCGGCTTGGCGCTGCGGCTCGACGGCTCGCTGGCCGGATGGGGTTGGCAACTGTACGGGCAACCCGACGTCCCCAGCGGCAACGACTTCATCGCCGTCGCCGGCGGCCCGGGAACCGGCCACCACCTGGCGTTGCGGAGCGATGGCTCGCTGGCTGCTTGGGGGTTGAATAACCATGGGCAATGTGAGGTTCCCACGGACCACCACTTCACGGACATCGCCATCTCGACGGAATGGAGTTTCGCCCTGGTTGCGGTTCCCGAGCCTTCGACGCTGGCTGGTCTGCTGGGCATCATCCCCCTGAGCCTGTTCTGGGCTTGGCGGCATAGGAAAGGGGGGGCCGGCGGCGGGTCGTCTCGCGGACCGCGAAAACCCTTGAGAGGGCGATAGGGACGATACCCGTCAGGCAGAAGAGAAACCTTGTGATCAAATCGTCCAGCACACAGACGTGAACGACCACCATTCACTTCCCGGATTTCACGGCATTCCCGAACCAAGTAGAATAGATTCGTTGAAATCCGAGAGAGTTTTCATACCATCCCAACCTGTGATCTGATTGGGCTGTCATGAGAATATCATGGATCCGACTCCTGCTGACGCGGGGCACGCAGCCGCGCTGCTCTCTCTGCGGTGCATTCATGCGGAGTGAGGAGGGCCCGTTCGACGGAGGAAGGATCGTCTGCCAAGCGTGCGATCCGACGATACCGACGCCGGAGACCCCTGTTGAGAATCGGCCGACCGCCCCTGAGTCCTGCCCCACCGGCGGGCTTCCGCCCAGGCCACCAAACGCGAAAGCGGTCTGCGATTTGATCGACGGGACATTGGTGATCCGCCGTCGACCGACCTCGCTGGGCTGGCGGGTATGCAAAGCTCTCTTGGCCTTGTGGCTGTTTTGGTGGGCGTTTGGCTGCATTCTGTGTGTTCGAAAACTCGTATTGGAGCCGTCGCTGAGCGTGTTGGCCGTCACGGCCGGCCTGATTGTGATTTGGCTTCTTGTGTTTGCCGAGTTCTGGCGAAATAGCTTTGGCTATGAAGAGTTCAAACTCGGGCCACAAGGGCTGGCGTATCGGGCGCCGTCGCTGCTGCTCGGTGACGCGGAGCGCTGCTCCCTGGCAAGGATCGCATCCATTACCCATGGAGAGTTTGACGATGGAGAAGGCAGCTTCTCTACCGGTGTTGGCGTGCACACCCATAGCGGTGGAAGTATGTGGATTGGAGTGGATGCTTCAACCGAGGAACTTGCGTGGTTGACTGCCACGATGGTACGGCACCTCAATTTCCTGAAGTCCCAAATTTCCTGAAGTCCCACGGCGGGAGCCGTTTGGATTCACAGCAAGTCCCCGGCCCGGGGAGACCGGGCAGCGGCACAGAAAGGAGGAGATCGTGAACGATTACTTCAGTGAGCACCGTCTCTGGAACGCCTTCGGCAAAGCGTTCGGTTCAGTTTCAAAACGAAATGAGAGGAACATGCGACAACGACATCTCCGGCCGATGGTCGCGCTGAGGTCGTTCGGAGGCCGATCACCTTCATTACCTGGGAGCCGAATCTCTTGTCCAGTCTGGTATTCCGTCTGCGCCGTCCACGACCGCTGCCTCGCCCTCAGTGCCGCCGGTGCGGCAGCCCTCCTGATCGGGATTACCACTTGGCTTTGCTGTTCCGGCGCCGTCGCACTTCGGGGACAAGCTTCCACTATGGACTCGTACAGGAATGACTTCCGGTGTGCGGAAGGGGACAGTCCCATTTTCGCTCCGCGAGAATGGGGACAGTCCCCAAGTAGTTTCCTTACGAGTCCGATGCCGCCGGGGCAAGCGGCAATCCACTCGCTTGAATCCGAGCAAAAACCGGCAGGTCTTCTTCCCATCAAGACCGACGATATCCAGATGATTTCGATCTTGGATGCGGACGATAAGCTGCTGGCGCGCGTCAAACCACAATACTATCGCGCGATTTGCGCATGCTTGAACGCCTCCAAACCGCCGGAAAGTCCCGAGGGCTTTCCCTGCATACTCGATCGAGAAGCGGAGGTTCATCTGAAAGACGGCCGAGTCTACCGCCTCCAGTATCACGGCGGGTGCAACGCTCCGGAGTATTATGTTGTCAAGAAGGGAGAACACACCGGTCCAAGCCTCTGGTCGCTCAGACTCAAGGAACTCTTCCGGCTGCTCGAAACCAGCAAGATCCGAATTCGCTTCGTCCGACTGCGAAGGCAAGGGAACGAAAGGTTTGCAGTCGTCGGCTCCTGCGCCAAGGAAGCCACGTTGAAGATTCCCACAAGCCAACCTGACGGAAAGGGATATTCCTACTCCCTAGTCCTGGATGTCGCCAGCGACGGATCGATCGTCCTGGCCGTCAAGGTTGCAGAAGAGAAACTCAAGGCAACGCCGATCGTCGACAAAACGGTCCGGCTCCGAGACGGTGAGTTTCTGCCGAACGGACATAGCCGGGTGCTGGCGTCAACTCGAGACGCCATCCTCCTGATGACCGTGGAACCGTTCCGCAGGTAGCGGTCATCGAGACCTCCCCCCTCACTGAGAAGAATCTGATGAAAGCGACCCTGTCCCGCTCAAGGAGGATGTAGTCGATGCAGAGGCTTCTTTGCGGGCTTCTGTTGGTGGTTTTGGGATCGTTTGCCGTCCTGCCGTTCGTCTTTATCGGCGCCGGCACGTGGATGCTGGGCGCGCAGCACTACAGAATAGCATCATATCTCCCCGTTCAGGCGACTGTGCTTTCCAAGCAGACGGTGCGGGCCGGGGCCAGCACCACCAGAAGCGGCAAACGCGCCGTCAAGCCCGTTATCGAGTACCGCTACGAGGTCGAAGGTCAAGTCTATACCTGCGACCAGGTTACGGCGGTGAGCGAAGGTCGTAGCGGTCGTTGGGCAACGGAAATCCTGAAGCGGTACGAGATCGGTAAGACCTACCAAGCCTACTACAACCCGGATCACCCTGAGAAAGCGTTCCTGCTTGCAGACTATTCGTTCCTGGGTGGATACTTTGTTCTCTTCCCCATGATGATGGTCCTCACGGTCAGTCGGGTGTAACGGGGCGGACTTTTCTGCAGGCCGTTCTGCGTGAGACGTGCTATGGGCACGCGATATGTGCATCTCGACGACGTCCGAAAACGAGTGACACCACCGGCGGCGCGCACCACATCACCCAGGCCCTGGATACGGTCGGCAGTTACGGCCGCTACGACACGACGCCCGTTCCCGACTGCGAAAACGTGACCGTGTGGTTAGGAGGGCCACATCTGCAACAGCTCGTCGACGGCGTCTTCGTTCGGATCCTTCTTCTTGGCAAGCTGCTCGGTCAGTTCAAACTCGAACGAACAGTCAAGCTTGGCGGAAAAGGCTTCCCAGTCCTGTATAGTCGTCGTCTCCAGAACGGCGTCATAGGTGGGCAGAGTCACCTCGCCTTCATCAACATGAAGCCCGGCGGTTGGGGCACTGCTACTCTTACCTTCCGGCGCAGTGATCAGCTTCAAGGCGTTGAGGGAGTGAGTCTGGTGATTGCGAGTGATGAGCATATCGGTGGCGTTCACGCGGCTGTCCCGGTTGAAGTCGAAATGGAAATCGATCGGCGCCGGCGTGAGGAAGGTACGGGGATTGTTGCGGGTCAACAAGACGTCGGTCGCGTTGACCTTCGCATCGGCGGCCGAATCGCCCGACTCGCCCACCGCGTTGCCGAAATAGAACACGTCCGGGGTGAACAGGCCCGTCTCCGCGGTGGCCAGCACCGTCACCTGCAGCCAGCGATTGGTGATCGCGTAGTCGTCGAAGACGATTGTCACCCGATCCGTGCCGCCTTCGCCGGCGCCGGGGCGGACCGTGATTTCGGTCGGAGTCGGAGCAGCTGGCCACGTGTCCGGGTCGCCGTCGGTGCCCACGCGGAACTCGAAGTCGCCCGTGCCGAGCTGCGCATCCGGCGGCAGGGCCCGCAGGTCGACCATCAGCCCGTTGATCCCCAAAGCGTAACTCGTGTAGTTGGCGAACGTGGCCGTTCCGCCGGGCAACAAGGGCTGCTTGTCCGGCGCGATGGCCTCGTCGTCGGTCCGCGTGGCCAGCGCTGAATTGTGGTAGAAGACGTAGCGGCCGATCACACCCGGCGCGGCAAGCACCGGGACCTGACCCGGCGTGGGACCGGCGGCCGTCCAACTGGTCGCGTCATGGCCCCAGGCGTCGACGGCCACGCGGTTGAGCGAGTGGCCCACCCCGTCAGCCTCCACCGGCCACGGCGACGCGTCGTCGTAGAGGACTTCGTCTTCCAACAAACGCGGAATATAGTCGGGCTCGTCGGCCGGCGGGGTGTTCCAATCCTGCAACTGCACCCGCTCGCCGCCGTTGTCCAGCACCTGGGAGCAGCCGTCCAGGATCATCACCGTCTCGTCGATGCCGTAGTGATCGCGGAACCGTGCCCGGTCGAAGAAGTTGTCCGTCCCGGCTTACCAGGAAACGTCGAGCAGGTTTCCTGGGGATCGCTGGGCGAAGATGCGAGGCGTCGCCCAGGGCTGCGGTGCCGTGGGGCTTCCGGAAGTTCGGACGGCACGAGATGGTCTTGTTGTCCGGCGCGGACGGGCCGGCCATCCGCAAAGACCCGAACCCTGCTTAGAAGCCGCGCCAGATCGACGGAGACTCCGGGCTTTCTTGAGCCCACGACGCCAATCGGGGCCCGTACGCTCTGCGCCGCGAGGAGCAACAGTTGCGAAACTCGCCCTCAATCGGTAGCATAAAGTGATCGGCGGCCGGACACAGCCCAGCATGGGGAGGACACGATCTTGCAGCAAGTCAAGATCTTCAAGAGCCTGGAGAGTGACCTGAGCGCCATGGAGGCTGAGGTCAACGCGTGGATTCGCCCAGCGCGCTGGGTTGGGCAATGGCAGAGTTGCGTAATAGAGGGAGGTAATTGAATGAGAACGACTATTGTCCCTTCATGTTTCCTTGTGATAGGCATCGTTGGCACCATCGCTGCCCCTGATATTGGTGCTCAGACTTCCCGGGAGCGCATGCTCAACGAGGCAGAGTCAAGACTGCGCGCCATCTACAATCGAGGCGAGTTTCGGCCCAAGCGGTTTCGCGCCGACTGGCTTTCCGATAGTTCGGGTTACACCGTTCTGGAGTCGGTTCCCGATGCGAAAGAACGGGTGCCGGTACGATATGGTGCGCGCAGCGGCAAACGCACGGTGCTGGATTCACCTCCGACAGAAGACCGCGGCAGATCCGGTGACCTTTCCCCGGACTGCCGGAGCGTACTCTACTGCGAACAGGGGAATCTGTACGTACGCGATCTGAAGGGCAATCGGAAGATTCGCCTCACCAACAGCGCGGCCGGCGGCCCGGTTTCCAACGGTCGGGCAGCGTGGAGCCCCGACGGCATGTGGATCGCCTTCGTGCAATCGGACGATTCCCAAGTGAAACTCCGATCGGTCCTTGTTCCGGGCGACCCCACGTATCCGGAAGTCAAGCAAGTTCGATACGCTCGAGTGGGCGGTGTCATACCGACTCTGCGCATTGGCGTCGTCGACGCCCGGGGAAAGGAGACACGCTGGCTCTCGATTGCCGAACCGGCGGAGGGTTTCTATCTGGGACTGGTCGAGTGGGCCGGAAACTCGCACGAGCTGCTGGTGGAAAAGCTGAGCCGATTTCGGGACCGGCGTGAGTTTCTGCTGGCCGACGTCCGCACCGGCGCCATCAGGCGCATCTTCCACGAATCCGATCCGGCATGGGTCGTCGCCAGCTACGGCAAGAACGCCGGGCTGACGTGGATTCGCGACGGCCGGGCGTTCCTTGTGCTGAGCGAAAAGGACGGGTGGCGGCACGCCTACGTCTACTCGCGCGACGGAAAGGAGTTGGATCTACTCACACCCGGCCGATTCGACATTATCGAACGGGCCATGGTGGATGAAGCGGGAGGCTGGTTCTACTACTATGCGTCGCCCGAAAACGGGACTCAGAAGTATCTCTACCGCGTGCGCCTGGATGGAACCGGAAAGCCGGAACGGGGCACTCCCAAGGACCAGCCCGGCACTCACGACTACGACTTCTCGCCGGATGCCAAGTGGGCGCTGCATACCTACTCGACGTTCGATACGCCGCCGGTCACCGAACTCGTGCAAATGCCCGAGCACCGGGTGGTACGGGTGCTCGAAGACAATGATGAACTACGCAGGAAGATGAAGCCGTTGATCTCGCAGCCGACGGAGTTCTTCCGGCTCGAAATCGACGGCGGCGTGGTGATGGACGCGTGGATGATCAAACCCCGCAACTTCGACGCTTCGCGAAAGTACCCCGTTTTCGTACACGTGTACGGAGAGCCGCACGGACAGACCGTGCTGGATGCCTGGGGACGCAGCCACGCCGACTTCCATCGCGTTATCGCCGATATGGGCTATTTGGTGGTGTCCATCGACAACCGAGGCACCCCGGCGCCGAAGGGGGCCGCCTGGCGGCGGTCGGTGTTCGGCAGCCTTGGTCCACTCTCGACCGAAGACCAGGCAGCGGCCTTGAAGGCACTGGGTCGCGCCCGGCCGTACGTCGACTTGTCCCGAGTCGGCATCTGGGGTTGGAGTGGCGGCGGCTCCAATACACTCAACGCGATGTTCCGCAAGCCCGGCGTGTATCACGTGGGGATCGCCGTGGCGCCCAAGCCGCAGCCCCATCTCTACAACGCGTGGTTCCAGGAGATCTATATGCAGACCCCCGAGGTGAACCCGGAAGGATACCGCCGCTGCGCACCGATCAACTTTGCCGAAGGCCTCAAGGGAGACCTGCTGATTGTTCACGGCACGGGCGAGACCAACACGCACCTTCAGATTACCGAAGGGCTCGTTGACCGTCTGATCGAACTGGGCAAGCCGTTTGACTACATGGCCTATCCGAATCGTGACCACGGGCTCCGCGAAGGCCGCGGCACGGCCGTCCACCTGCGCATGCTGATGGCGCGGTATCTCGTCGACCACCTGCCGCCCGGTCCGAAGTAGGCACGCGACAGTCCCCGCAGCGGAAGGATCATCATGCACAGAAACTTCATCCCATCGCTGGTGCTTGCGGCGCTGCTGGTCGGGCGCGCAAGTCCCGCCATGGCGGACGAGACCACGATCCCATTGGCCGGGACGTGGAAGTTCCGTCTCGACCCCGAGAACGTCGGCGTGGCTCAGCGGTGGTTTGTCCGGGAGTTCGAGGACACCGTCCAACTTCCCGGCACGACCGACGAGAACCACAAAGGCGTCAAAAAGGACGAACAGTGCATCGATCGGCTCTCCCGCGTCTGGTACTGGAAAGGGCCGGCCTGGTACCAGCGTCGCGTGACGATCCCCGACGCCTGGAAAGGCAAGCGGATTACGCTGCTTTTGGAGCGGACCAAGCACACTCGCGTGTGGGTTGACCAAACGTTTTGCGGTTGGGAAGACACGCTCAGCGCGCCCCAGGTTTTCGACGTGACCGGGGCGATGACGCCCGGCGAGCACACGCTGACCGTGCTGGTCGACAACGCCAGGCTGCCGCCGGTCGGCCCGTCCCACGCGGTCGATGAACGCACGCAGACGAATTGGAACGGCATCGTCGGCAAGATGGAACTGCGTGCCACCGCCCCGGTCTGGCTGGATGACGTGCAGGTCTATCCGGACGCCGAGAAGAAACAGGCGGTCGTGCGCGTGGTGGTCGGCAACGTCACGGGCAAGGCGGCATCGGGACAACTCACGGTCGGGTGCAAGAGCTACCATGTCGCCAAGCCGGCAAGCTTCAGAACGCAATTGGTCGAGATTCAAGCCCCGCAACGAGAGACCTCCGTCGAGTTCATCTACGAACCGGGCGACGACGTGCCGCTCTGGGACGAGTTTCAGCCGGCCATGCTGCGTTTGGATCTGCATCTTCAGTCGACGGCCGACGGGGTATCGCACCGCCACGAGCGGTCCGTAAGCTTCGGCATACGCCGCTTCGCCACCCGGCGAAATCAATTCACCATCAACGGCCGCCCTGTCTTCCTCCGCGGCAAGCTCGATTGTTGCTTCTTTCCGCTGACCGGTTATCCGCCCACGGACAAGGCCGGCTGGCTGCGCGTCTTGTCGATTGCCGAGTCGTACGGGATCAACCACTATCGTTTTCATTCGTGGTGCCCGCCGCGCGCGGCGTTCGAGGCGGCCGACGAGCTGGGAATGTACCTGCAACCGGAGCTGCCGAACAAACGCAGCCGGTTCAACGCGCCCGAAAGCGAGGAGGCGGCATATCACAACATCGATCGGCTCGACGTGAAGAGCACCGAAACCAATGCCTCGCTCTACGATTACGCCAAGCGCGAGGGCGAGCTGATTTTCAAGGCCTACGGCAATCACCCCTCTTTCGTCATGTTCACGCTCGGCAACGAGCTGGGACGCAACCAGGGCATGTTCGACATGGTGGCCTATTACCGGGAGATCGATCCGCGCCGGTTGTACGCGCAGGGCTCGAACAATATGCACTGGGCACCCAGCCTGGCGGAGGGCGACGACTTCTGGGTCACCTGCAAGACCAGCAAGACGTTGCCGGTTCGCGGGGCGTTCTTCCAGGGCGACTATCCCAACCCCCATATCGAACACGCTTCGCCTTCGACGATCGTCGATTTCAGCCAGTCGATCGCCGGCGTGGCGGTCCCGGTGGTCAGCCACGAGAACGGCTCGTTCCAGGTCTCTCCCGACTTCCGCGAGATCCCGAAGTACACCGGCGTGACGCGGGCGCAAAACCTGGAGATCTTCCGCGAGCGACTCCGCGAGGCCGGCATGCTCGACCAGGCCCACGATTTTGTGCGCGCGTCCGGCGCGTTGTCGGTCATCTGTCACCGCGAAGATATCGAGGCGTCGTTGCGGACGCCCGGTTTTGGAGGGTTCCAGTTACTCGATTTGCAGGGTTTTCCGGGCCAAGGCACGGCACTGGTCGGCATGCTCAACGTGTTCATGGAATCGAAGGGGCTGATCACGCCCGAGGCGTGGCGACGGTTCTGCTGCGAGACGGTTCCGCTGTTGCGCATGAAGAAGTACACCTGGACGACGGATGAGACGTTCATCGGCCGGGTGCAGATTGCCCATTACGGCCCGGCGGATCTGCCGGATGCCCGCGTCACGTGGACGTTCACCGACCACGATGGGAAAGAGGTCGCCACGGGCGCGTTCGAGCCGGTGACGATCGAGCAGGGAAAGGTGTTCGAGGTCGACATGTTCGCGCTGCCGCTGCGCGAGATGGCCGCGCCGCAGAAACTGACGATCACGGTGGCCGTCCAGCGGACCAGGTACCGCAACGACTACGAGATCTGGGTCTTTCCGCCGAAAGTCGACACGAGCTTGCCGTCGGGCGTGATGGTGACGGACCGTTTCACGGCCGCCGCGACGCAGAACCATCTCGGTGCAGGCGGCAAGGTCCTGTTGCTTCCGAAGCTGGACGGGCTGCCCCATAGCATCAAGGGCTCGTTCCAGACCGACTTCTGGTGTTTTCCTATGTTCCGCCGCGCGGCCGAGAGTCGCGGCATCGAGGTGGCGCCCGGCACGCTGGGTATTCTCTGCGATCCGAAGGCGCCGGCCCTGGCCGAGTTCCCCACGGAGTTCCACAGCAACTGGCAGTGGTGGCACCTGGTGAAGAACTCCCGGCCGATCATCCTGGACGACGCGCCGGCCGGATATCGCCCCATCGTTCAGGTGATCGATAATTTCGAACGGAACCACAAGCTCGGCCTGATCTTTGAAACCAGGGGCGGCCGGGGCACCATGTTGGTCTGCGCCATCGATCTGCTCGGCCACCAGGACAAGCCGGAAGCCCGCCAACTGCTGCACAGCCTGCTGCGTTACCTTGGCTCGGCGGCGTTTGCGCCCGAGGCCGAGTTGGACGCCGAGCTGTTGAAGAAACTGTTTCCCAGGAGAGAGCAGTTGCAGAGAACCTCGGATGGTTTGCGTAAGTCCGCCCCGGACGAAGACCTTGATCCGATTTTATGAGCAAATTTCACCGACCAGAAGCGGGAACAAGAAGACCAGGCGATAGCCCACCGAGACGTCCCCTACATGCGCGGCGCCGATCGCCTCGTCGAGGAGGTCGAATTTTCTGCATGAACCATGTTCAAATCGACGACTGAGCAGGAGTAGAAATGAAGAAGACGAAGAGTCCATTATTCCTATTGACGTTTATGCTATTGGCAAGCGTCGTGAGGGACGCTGAATCTCAGACGCAGGTGCTGGAATTGGCGTCTCCGTTTCTGGACTCTGCTGTATTGCAGCGCGACATGCCGGTTCCCGTTTGGGGTTGGAGCAGGCCGGGTACGGAAGTGACGGTGGAATTTGCCGGGCAGAAGAAGACGGCCACCGCCGGCAAGGATGGCAAATGGATGCTCGCGCTGAATCCGCTGAAGGCCTCCCACGACGAACGCGAACTGAAGGTCACCGGCAACGGCGAAACCATCACCCACCGCGGCGTGCTGGTCGGCGAAGTCTGGTTTTCTTCGGGGCAGTCGAACATGGATTGGATTGCGGGCAAGTCGATGTGCCGGGATCTGGCCGGCCAGTTGCAGAGGACGAAACCCGAGGTCCCATTGCGCGAGTACAACGTCGATATCGGCTCGTCGCTCTACCCATGCAGCCGTGCGGCGTCCGAAGCCGGCTGGAAGCGCTCGAACCAGGCCGGCGGCTTCTCAGCGCTATCCCTCGCCTTCGCCTGGGATCTCTACCAGGAGTTGAACGTGCCGATCGGCATCCTGCGCAGCACGCACGGGGCGACTCCGGTCGAGACGTGGACGGCCTACGAGGGATTCGCAGACCATCCCAAACTGCAGGACATCGCCCGAACGGTCCGCCAGAGCGACCCGACCACCGCCGACGGCAAACAGGCCTACGCGGAATACTACGAAGCTCTGAAAACGTGGCAGGTGGAAAGCGAGAAGCTGATCCACCGAGGCGGCTCAGCCCTGCCGCGGCCGAAGCTACCGGGAATCGCCGAAGATTGGAAGGGACCGACGCGAATGTACAACAAGAAGATCGCGCCGCTGATCCCATACGCGATTCGGGGCGCCATCTGGTGTCAGGGTACGCATAACGCCGGCGACGGGCGGATCTATGCCGCCAAGATGGAAGCGCTGATCAACGGCTGGCGCAAGAACTGGGGGCGGCCCGAGCTGCCCTTTTACTTCACCCAGATGCAATGCTACGGCGAACCCGATCCCGATCACGTCGGCTTCGCCGACATCCGCGAAGCCCAAACCCTGTTCTTCGTCCGCGCGGAAAACGTCGGCATGGTGTCACAGTACGATCTGAATCCGGCGCGGCCGACGGGGATCCATTACTACAACAAGCTCGACCCGGGCAAACGTCTTGCTCGCTGGGCGCTGGCCCACGAGTACGGCCGGGATATCGCCTTCACCGGCCCGATCTACAAGTCGCACACCATCGAGGGCGACACGGTGCGGGTGCAGTTTGAGCAACGCGGCCCCGGCGGCGGACTGATGGTTGCAAGCAAGGGACTTCAGAGCGAAGGACTGAAGGATCCCGACGCCTACGTCGAGCCTGCCCGCGAGACCCCGGGCCAGCCGCTGCGGCATGTCCGCCTCGCCGGCAAGGAGAAGGTCTGGCATCCGGCCCGTGCGGTGATCCAAGGCAATGAGGTGGTGGTTCGCTCCCCGGCGGTTCCCGAGCCGCACGGCGTGCAGTACGCTTACAGCGCCAGCCCGATCGGCGCCAATCTCTACAACCGCGCCGGGCTGCCGGCGGTCCCCTTCGCGTATTTCGACGGCAAGCAGATGTTCAACGAGAACGATCCCGAGATCGTCGCGGCTGCCGAGGCCGAGGCGGAGAGGAAGTGGGGAAAGAAGACCTATTTGCTTCCCGCCACCCTTTTTCGTGATCGCGCGGTCATCCAGCGAGGCCTCCCGGTGCCCGTCTGGGGGCACGGGGTTCCCGGCACCGAGATGACCGTTGCCTTCAGTGATCAAGAGAAGAAGACCACGGTCGACGAGTTCGAACGCTGGCGCATCACGCTCAATCCGATGCCCGCCTCCAGCCAAGGCCGCGATCTGAAGATCCTCTGCAGCAACGGCGAAGAGCGGACCATCCGGGACGTGCTGGTCGGCGATGTCTGGATCATGACCGGTTCTCGTCAGTTGTCCGGTGAACTGCTCCGGCCCAAGGAAGGCGAAGTGGGCTCGCCCGGAGCCCTGCCGCTGGTCCGTGAGTTCCGCATCAAGACCAAGGCCCGACGCTTTCGGACGCCGCGCAAATTGAGAATGGAGATCGGCGGCGGACAGTACGTGGCTTCCTGGCAGCCCGCGGATTTCGACGAGATCGGAGATCCGCCATCGGTGGTCGCCTACCATTTCGCCTCCCGGGTCCAACGGCCCGGAGTGCCTGTCGGCATCGTCACGCTCGGCGCGGAAAACCCGCCACTCACCTGGGTTTCTTATCAGGGCATGCAGAAAGCCGCCGGCTTCGAAAAGCAGCGCGACGAATTGAACCTTGCCTACCCGAACACCGATGTCTGCAAGCGAGCCGTCGTCGCGTACATCGAAACCGTCAAGCAGTATAACCGCAGGGTGGCGGCCCTGCTGGAGGCGGGCGCGGAAATCCCGACGGAACTGGCGGACCGGGCGCCGGCCTTCCCCGAGCCCTATTACAACCAATGGGCCAGCCGCACCGAAACCGCCACGCATACCTACAACTTCTGCATCAGTCCGCTGACCCCGCTGGCGGTCCGCGGCGTGACCTGGATCCCGGGCAAAGACAACATCAGCGAGGACGTCTCGAAGTATGCACGGTCGCTGGAGGTCTACGCCGCCAGCCTGGCAGAGACCTACGGCCAAGAGAAAGTCCCCTTCTTCTACGCTCAGCCGACCGCTTCCTTGGTAGAAGGAATCGCCGCGCCGAAGATCGAAGGCGCTTACGGCATCGAATTCGACCAGTGGCCGAAGAGCGTCGAAGCGATCGCCACGCAACTCGGCACGCTCGCGGCAGAGAAACTCAAATAATCGACGATTACACGGACCGGCGGGGCGCCGGCCAAAGGCGAGTTGCAGCTCGATTGCCGTTGGAAAAAAATCAGTGCAGAAATAGACAAGGAGATCATCACGTGAAGCGGCGCGAGTTTCTCAAAACGGTCGGCGCAGCGGCGCTGGCGGGCGCGCTGGGCGATTTGGCCGGAGCATCCGAATCTGCACCATTCGACGTCGACTCGCTGTTCGAGGCCGGCAGCCCCGAGGTGCTCGCAATGGCCAAGCGCGTGATGGAGAAGTGCGTGCTCGAGAAGATAAGGCCGCCCGCGCCGCCGCTTAAAAACACATGGATCGTCCCCGGCGGACCGTACTACAAGGGTCAATGGATTTGGGACACGATGTTCGTGGTCGACCTGTTGAGCATCGTGCCCGGCAAGACAAAGCTGATCCGCGACGTTTTTCAGAACTACTGGGACTTCCAGGACCGCTGGAACCGGCACGCGCCCGAGTATTCCCGGGACATGATCACCGTGGCCATCAAGACCGAGCCGCAGGAGGTACGGCAGTTCTCGCAGATTCCGATCCTCGCCTGGGGCGTCGAGCGTGTCTACCGACGCAACGGCGACAGGGAGCTTCTACGGCAATGCCTCGGCCGGCTGGAACGATTCCACCAGTGGTATTGGCGCGAGCGGGATCTGCACGACAACGGGCTGATTACCCTCGGCGCCTACACCGGCAAGCTGCAGCACGCGAAATGGGAGACGTTCGACTACGAATGCAATATGGACGGCATGCGAATGACCGTCCATCCCAAACGCAAAGGACCCCATGAGGGCGCCTGGTATGCCGACGTCTGCGTACCCGGCAACAACGCCTACCTGATCATGGCCGAAAGAAGTCTCGCCCGGCTGGCGGAGATCGCCGGCGACCGGGCGATGGCGGCAAGACGCAAGCGGCGGATGGAAAAGGGCATCCAGGGAATGCGCGAGCACATGTGGGACGAAGAGGCGGGCACGTTCCTCTCCGTGAAGCGCGACACGCTCGAGAAGATCCCGGTCGCAACCATCGGGAGTTGGATTCCGCTGGCCGCGGGTGTGCCCACCGAAGCGATGGCCCGGCGGATGGCCGACGTGCTGGCCTCGCCCGCCTGGATGACGCCGCTGCCGGTGCCCACGGTCGATCGCACCGACAAGCGATGGAAGTCCGGCGCCTTCTGGCGGGGCGACGTCTGGCCGCCGACGAACTACCAGATCGCCTCCGGCCTGGCCGCCTATGGCCAGAAGGACCTGGCCGCGGAGATTGCCGACAAGACCATCGCCAACGCGATCAAAAACGGCATCAGTGAACACTACGATTCGATTTCCGGAAGGCCGCTGGGCGTCCGCGACTACTGCATGAGCAGTACGCTCGTGACCATGATGCTTGACGGACTCACCCGAAAGCACGAATTGAAGTTGCGCGACGGAACCTAAGAACTCGTACGTGAATAACTTGGGGACTGTCCCGATTTTCCCGCAGGGAAAATGGGACTGTCCCCTTCGGAATCCGGGAAGTTGTTTCTGTACGAGTTCTAAGGTCTGTTAGCCTACGAGGCCACGGTATCGATGGAGACCTGTTGGCCACCATGGCCGGCAGGTCACGAAAAGAAAGTCATCAGGCCCATGAAGTCCACAATTTCACGCGCCGTATTGGCATTGCTGTTCACGTGGTTCGCCGCCGAAGCGTGGCCGGCGGCGCCGGTCGACGCGGCGGAAACGGGCGCGACGTCGGTTTCATCGGCGGACGATCGCGACTACATTTCGTGGGTCGACCCGCGCATCGAATCGGCCCGGGGGCGATGGTTCTTTTCCACGCCCGCGGCCCGGCCTTTCGGTATGGCCAAATTGACGCCGCATACCGTCAATCGCGGCCAGGGCGGCGGCGGCTACAACGCTTCGGTGCACACGGCCCTGGGATTCTGCCATCTGCACGGGTGGATGACGGCCGGTTTGGAGGTGATGCCGACCACCGGCGGCAAGTTCTCGGTCACCGAAGGCGAGGCCGGGTGGAAATCGCCGTTCGATCCGAAGACCGAGATCGTCAAGCCGGGCTATCACAAGCTGTTTCTGGAGAAATATGACACCTGGGTCGAGCTGACCACCACGCGGCGCGTCGGCATGCACCGATATACCTATACCAAGGACGGTCAGGCCGACGTCGTCATCAATCTGGGCGGTCAGGCCGGCCCGATGAAGATGAAGAACGGACGTATCACCAAGGTCAGCGATACGCAACTCGAAGGCCATTACGACCGGACGGACGGTACTTGGGGCGGGCCGGCGGCCGTGCGGGTGTTCTTCGTGATTCAGTTCGAGAAGCCGTTTTCGACGTTCACCACCTACGACGACCCGCAACACAACAGCACCTCGGCCTTGGTGACCTACGACCACGTCGAGGCCGGCGACGTCGTGCAGATGAAGGCGGCCCTTTCCTTCACGAGCATCGCCGGCGCCCGGGCCAACCTGGCCGCGGAACTGGACCACTGGGATTTCGACGCCGTGCGCGACGAGTCGTTCCGCATCTGGAACCGCTGGCTGGGCAGGATCGACGTCGAGGGCGGAACCGATGCCGGGCGCACCAAGTTCTATACCGACCTGTGGCACGTCTTGCTGGGCCGGCACGTACTCAGCGACGTCGACGGCGCGTATCCCGACTACACCAACGGCAAGGGTGGCAACGGCCCGTTGAAGGTCAAGCAGCTTCCGCTGGGGGCCGACGGGAAGCCGAAGTTCCACATGTACAATTCCGACGCCTACTGGCTGACCCAATGGAACATCAACCTGGTGTGGGGATTGGCCTGGCCTCGCATGTTGGACGAATTCTGCAACGCCAGCCTGCAGATGGCCCGAGACGGCGGCAAGCTGCCCCGGGGGCCTTGCGGCGGCGGCTATACCCATATCATGACGGCGTGTCCCGCGACGATGATGATCGTGGGCGCCTACATGAAGGGGTGCTACACGTTCGATCCCGAGGAAGCGTTTGCGATCATCAAGGACAACCACTCGGTCGGCGGTGCGAACATGCTGGGCGCCGATCCGTTTTACGTGAAAAACGGCTGGAAGCCGGGCAGCGCCGGCCGAACGGTCGAGATGTGCTTCCAGGATTGGTGCGCCGCACAGATGGCCAAGAAGCTGGGTAAGATGGATGACTACCAGGAATTCATGCGTCGCTCGGCCGGGTGGAAGAATCTGTACCATCCGGCCACGGGCCTGCTGCTGCCCAAGAACGCCGACGGCCGTTTCTCGCACACCGACCCCTTAAGCGGGCGCGGATGGGTAGAAGCCAACGCCTGGCAGGCCAGTTGGTTCACCTCGCACGACGTCCAGGCACTGGCCAACCTGATGGGTAGCCGCGACGAGTATTGCCGCAAGCTGAATTTCGCCTTCGAGCAGGAAGTGGACCACGACTTCGTGCACGGATATGGAAGGGGCTACGTCAGCTACGCCAATCAGCCCGGCTGTCAGAACGCCCATCTCTTCACCTACGCGGGAAAACCGTGGCTGACTCAGTATTGGGTGCGACGGGTCAACCAGCAGGCCTACGGCGGCATCACGCCGGAACTCGGGTACGGCGGGCACGACGAAGACCAAGGCCAGATGGGCGGCGTCAGCGCGCTGATGTCGATGGGGCTCTTCTCGGTCCGGGGCACCTGCGCCGTCGACCCCATCTACGAAATCACCACGCCCGTGTTCGACAAGATCACGATCGCCCTGGACGACAAGTTCTATTCAGGCAGGCAATTCGTGATTTCGGCCAAGCACAATTCGGCGGAAAACATGTACATCCAGTCGGCCAGGTTGGACGACCGGGCGCTCAGCGACGCCTGGTTCTATCACCGCGAATTGGCCGACGGCGGCACGTTGCAGTTGGTGCTCGGCCCGGAGCCCAGTTTCAACTGGGGCGTTGCCGAGCTGCCGCCATCCGAATCGCCGCCTGCGTTGCCGGTTCGGGTGGAGCCGTCAGCAGGCACCCTTCAGTTCCCGGCCAACAGCATCCGGCTTCGCGCCACGGTCCACGGCCAGCGCGCCGAACCGGCCGCCGCGGATTACGCCGTGCGATGGAAGCTGCTGGAAGGCGAGGGGCAGGTGGACTTCGACGCACCCGACAAGCCGGAGACGTGGGCGAGTTTTGACCGCGGCGGCACCTATGTCCTCCAGGCCACCGCGAGCGGCGCCGATCGAATGGGAGTGGCCTACGTGGTTGTCAAAATCCTCGGCCCAGCGAACGAGGACGGACCCGTCTTTGGCGATTGGATGTCCAAGCACGATGCTATTGATGCCGACCAGCGAGGCCCGGGCGATGATCCCGACGGCGACGGCCTCGGCAATCTGCTCGAGTTCTTCTTCGCCGGCAATCCGGCCACCGCCGACGCCGACGTGGCACCCCGCCTGCTGGGCGACGGGAAAGCACGGCGGATCGTATTTCGTCAGAGCAAGAGGCTCTCGGCCCGAGCGTTCTACTTTTTGCAGTATCGCGAGGCAGCCGGCGCAGGCGACTGGCGGCTGCTTCCCGGAATCACGTTTCGCCAAACCAAGGAATTGGCCGACGCGATACTGATGGAGGCCGCGTTGCCCGACTGGCTCGACACGGTCCGCGGCGTCGACGTCCGTCTCAGCGTCGTCGAACAACCGGCGAACTATGCTCGCCAAGCGGAGGTTTCGGTCTCTTCCGCGTTCAACCGCGACTACGCCGGGTCGATGGCCGTCGACGGCATCAGTGGGATCCACATGGGCCACGAGTGGTCGTCCGCCGGCGAAGCCACACCGTGGATCCAATTGGATTGGCCGGGCGCCGTGACGATCCGGGGTGTACGTCTTTTCGACCGGCCGAATCCGGATGACCACGTGCAGGCCGGCACGCTGACCTTCAGCAACGGCAGCGGCATCGACGTGGCCCAAATTGCCAATGACGGCAGCATGAAGGCGATCGCCTTTGACGAGAAGACCGTCACGTGGGTCAGATTTCAGGTCACCGGTGGAAGGGGAAGCAACCGAGGGCTTTCCGAGATCGAAGTCCTTTCGAACACGGTCCTAAGAGCCCATTCCGCGCCATTGCTCACGGCTCCACGCTGACGGTTGATGGTGCTTCCTCGGCCGTGTCCATGGCATCGACCCAGGCACTCACGAGTTGGCTGATCATCCGCTGATCTTGTCCGGCTCAGCACAGACTGACGCACCTCCACCGCCGCACCATCCACATCGCCGAAGTGCCGATCCTGATGCCGCAAGATCCGCCGCGCACAGCTAAAGCTTAGGTCCAAGTTTCCGGACCTTTCCTGGAGGCAAGAACTGACAACTGAAAACTGACGACTGAGAACTCCCGCCCTCTCACCGCGGTCGCATGGTCGCGAATGCCGCCACGATCAGCGTGCCGCTGCCCGCGAAAAGGCAGCCCAGCAACAGCTTGCGTTGCCACTGACGCCGGCGGAGTTGGGCTTCGAGCACGTCGCGGTACGCCTCGTCGTCTTCGACGGTGGCCCGGTGCAGCTCGAGGTTCGGTTCGGGGGCGTCGATCGACCACAGCGCGAACCCGGCCACGGCCATGGCCAGTGCCAGCACCAGGCAGAGTGGAGGAAGGACACCGCGCATGACTGCTTCTCCCTGCTATTCGTGCCGGAGGGCCTCGATCGGATCCATCAGCGCGGCGCGGCGTGCCGGGTAGATCCCGAACATGATCCCCGTGGCCGCCGCAATGCCGAACGCCAGCAGGATGGACCAGAGGCTGATCGCCGTTTCGATTTCGGAGAACTGGCTGACCGCTACGGGAATCGCCACGCCCAGGATGATCCCCAGCACGCCTCCTATCGAGGAGAGTAAAACGGTTTCGACCAGGAATTGGACGGTAATGTCGCGCCGCTTGGCCCCCAAAGCCCGGCGAATGCCGATTTCCCGGGTCCGCTCGGTCACCGTGGCCAGCATGATGTTCATGATCCCGATTCCCCCGACCAGCAGGGAGATTCCCGCGATCGACCCCAACACCAGGTTCCAGATCCGCTTTTCTTCCTCGGCCCGGCGGAGCAGTTCCAGGGGGACCTGGATTTCGTAATCTTCGCGCGGGGCGTGGGATTTTTCCAGCAGCTTTCGGGCCATGGCGGCGGTGGGGCTGACCAGCTTCTCTTCTTCGACCGTCAGCGTGATCTCGCTCAGTTGCGTGCGCTCGTATTCCCGGCTGCCGGCCCGAATGATCATCTGCAGCTCGCCGAAGCGTCGCTGGGCCGCGGTGATGGGAATGTAGATGTCGTTGTTGAAGTCCTGCTGTCCGATGGCGCCGGGCGAAGCGGCGCCGGTGGCCTGGGTGTCGAGCACACCCACTACGCGATAGGCCCCCGGCCCCAACAGCAGCGACTTGCCCAGCGGGTCCTCGAAGCCGAACAGCCGTTCGGCAGCCCCGGCGGCCAGCACGGCCACGTTGGCCGTGGCCTGCAGGTCCGGATGCGTCAGGAACCGGCCGCGCCGGGTCTCCAGGTTCTTCACCCCCAGGTACTCGGGCGTCGTTCCGAGGATGCGGGCGTTCGAGATGCGGTGGCGGCCGTGCTGGGCATTCTTGCGTACCAGGGTGATGGGAACGGCCTGTTCGATCGTGGGCAAGGTGGCCGTAAGCACGTCGAAGTCCTTGTGCAACAGGCCATACCGCAAGACGTGGCTAGTCGGTTGTTGTGCCGCCCCGTTGGCGGTGGTGTCTTCTTGGTCGTCCTGCTCCGGCTTCACGCTGCGGATGATCACGTTGGCGGCGCCAAGCTGCCGGATCTGCTCGACCGCATGCTGCTTGGAGCCCTCACCGATGGCCAGCATCGAGATCACCGAGCCCACGCCCAAGACCGTACCCAAGAGGGTCAGAAAGCTGCGGAGCTTGTGAAGCAGCAGGTTTCTGACGCCAAGTTGCACCGTGGTCAACTGCATAGTCGAACGAAGGCAGAGGGCATGGTTACCGGGAAGGAGGGTTGCGGCGACCGGCCGCGTTGCCGCCGGGTCCTTGGGGCCGGGGCCCTCGCTGCGGTCTCGGTCCGGCACCGCCGGAACGCTCCGGACCGCGCTGTCGCGCCGACTCTCCCTCTTGCGGTCCGCCCCGTTGATCCGAGGACCCGCCTTCGCGGTCCCGGGGCTCCTCCATCTCACCGGGATAGAAACGTGGCTCCGGGCGTTCGGTGGGCTGCTCGGGTTCTTCTTCAGGCTCCTCGTCGGGAGACTCGGAAGAACCGCGCAACTCGGCCTCGTCCACGATCGCCATCGGGTTGAGCACCACGCGGTCTCCTTCGGCGAGCCCCTCGCGGATCTCTACAAACTTGTCGTTCGTGCGACCGAGGGTCAGCAGGCGGCGCTCGACGCTTCGGCCCTTGCCGACGTAACACCAGCTTTCGTCCTCGATCTGCACCACCGCCTGCACCGGCACGCTCAGCACGTTGCGAAGCCGATCGATATGGATTTCGACCACGGCCGTCATGCCCGGCTTCAGTTGCTCGACTTCCTCCTCGATCGTCACCACGGTCTCGTAGACCTTGGTGTCGGAACTCATCCAGCCCTCCTGGTCGGGCAACACGGCAACCGACCGGACGGAACCTCTGTAGCTGCGATCCGGGAAGGCATCGACCCGCACGGTTGCCGGCAGCCCCATTTTCACCTGATCGAGCACCGACTCGTGGACCGACGTCTTCACCTGCATTTCCTTGAGGTTGGGCAGGCGGATGATGTGCTGTCGCGGGGAGACGGGGGCGCCTTGACTAATCTCCGCGTGCCAGCGGTGTTGCGGTACGGCGTAGGCCACCATGCCGTCGGCGGGCGCGAAGATCTCGCAGTTCTTGACCTGCTCCCGGTAACGCGTCAACAACTCGTCTTCCTTCTTGAAGGCCTCGTCGGCGGCTTCCATGGCCGCTTTGGCCTGTGCCAGCAGGGCCTCGTTATCGCGCAACACCTGGGCCAGCGCGCGCTCGGCCGTTTTCACGGCCCCCTCGAGCTTCAATTCCCCCATCGCATATTCGTAGCTTTCCTTCTTCTTCAGCATGGACAACTGGGTCTGCAACTTGTTCAACGTGGCCGCGTACTTGCCCTCGGCCTGCAGACATTCCAGCCGGCTCCGCTCCAGCTCGCTCTTACCCTTATATCCCAGCTTGAACAGGGACTCGATCCCGCTGACGTCGTTCTTCTTCAACTCCAGGTTGGCCTGAGCTTCGAGGATCTGGTTGTTGATGTCCTCGATCAAGCGGTTGATCTCTTCGACCTCTAGCTGATAGGTGCCATTTTTCTTGTCCTGGAACATATCCAGTTCCATTTTGGCCAGCTTGACCGCCAACTCCGCCTCGGCCTTGGCCGTTTCGTTCTGCGTGGCCTGATTGTCGTGCTTGGCTTTGGTCTGAATCTGCTCGGCCAGGGCCCGCTCCCGGTCTACGATTTGCCGGTCCAAGCGCTCCTGGTGCGGGGCCTTGTCGAGTGTGACCAGCAGGTCGCCCTTCTTGACGGACGATCCGTTGGGCACGATAAACAGCACGGTCGTCCCGTTGACCCCGTCGCCCTGGATATCGTCCACTTCACAGATCACGTCCACGTTGTTCTGGCTCTCCAGGTTGCCGCGTTCGGTGACCGTGATGGCCAGATCGCCGCGGGTGGCCGTATAGTAGACCAGCGGCTGGTCGGGTCCGCGCAGATCCCCCATCAGCATTCCCACGGCGGCGATCAGCAGCGCGCCGCCCAGCGGCAAGGTGGCGCCCAGCAAGACCCTCTTGCTCAACCCGGACTTGAACCGGCCGCCCGACTCGCGCTGGGCTTTGCCGTTGCCCGCAACTTCCTCGGGGAACTTCCGGCCTTCCCCTTCGTCGAATCGCTTGGGCTGTGTGGTGACGCTCATCAGATCTCCTCACCGGCCGCTTGATCGGCCCGGCCCTCCTTGCAGACCGCCAGGTGACGGCGTGGGTTGTCGGCGTGGTTCGGATCGACGGCCGGCTCGGCGCCGGCGATCCATACAACTTGGCAGGAAAACTTTCGGTTGGAACGGCAGACTCCGGCAGGCCCGCGCGCCGCCGCTGTTGCCGACGACCCGCCTGACCACACACAGTCCCCATTAACTCCTATTATGTCGGCAGCCGATCCGGAAGTACAGTCGGCGCGAGTCGCGAAAACGCGGTGATTCACGTCCGCACCCGCACTTTATGACGGCAACCACGCTCGTGTACCCCACGTTCGGGTGGTGTTGACCGCGGGTGCCGCAGTCCAACGAATACTTCTGCAGCTGGGTTTATTTCAGTCCTGTGGTGTCGGCCGCATTCATGCGGTTCTGCCCAGGTTTCCCTCAGGTCGACCCGATAAACTGGGTCACGACCAGCGGCTTGCGCAGGATCCGAGTGGACCCCGCCTCGTCACCACGGTTCAGTTTCCCGCTCCGTTGGGTTGCAGACCGGCTCCGGCCGTCCTAGATTAGTCTGCGGTAACCCGGTTGAACTGGAAACGACCCGTAAGAAAGGTATTGCCGTGAATTCGTTACAACCGTTGGCCGAAATTCTGGAGCAGCTTCCCACCGACGACGACGCGCTGGCGAGTCGGGTGTTGGAGGAGCTACTCGAAGGCGGGCCGGCTACCGTCGCGCAACTGGTCGAGATGGTCGGCGATGAGTTTGGCGATCCGCAAGGTGTGCAACCGAAATTCGCCCTGCATGGTCTGGCGATCTACGCGGGCCGACCAGGCGCCAACGCCGCACGGAAGATGGTGGCCGAAACACTGGCCGAGCAGCTTGCCGCGGAGCACTCGGACGAACTGAAGGCGTTCGTCTGCCGGCAGCTTCAGTTGTGCGGCCGGCCGGAGGAGGTTTCGGCCTTGGCCAGACTGCTCGACAGCGATCGGCTCTGCGAACCGGCCACGCAGGCGTTGCTCGCCATCGGCGGTGAGGGGGCCAGCGCCGCGTTGCGCAACGCACTGCCCGGGGCGCAAGGCAAACGCGTGCCCACGATCGTCAAAGCACTCGGCCGGCTGCAAGACAAGGCTTCGGCCGCCGCCATCCGCCGGGTGGCCGACGATCCGGACCGCGACGTGCGACTGACGGCCTGGTACGCCCTGGGCAACATGGGCGACGCCGAGGCCGCTGATCTGCTGCTTAAGGCGGCCCAGCTCGAAGCGCCTTATGAGCGGACCCAGGCCACCGACGCCTGTTTGCTGCTGGGACGCCGCCTGGCCGAAGCGGGCGACGCGCAGCGTGCCGAAAAGGTCTTTCAGGAATTGCTCCTGAAGCGCAAAGGACCCGAGGACGTGCACCACTGGTGCGCGGCATTGCAGGGCCTGGCCGAAGCGCTGGGAGCCAAGGCGATCGGCGACGTCACGGCCGCGCTCGATTCCCGCGATGCAAAAGTCCGGCTGCCGGCGGCCCGAACCGCCGTCGACCTGGCCGGATCGATCCGCCGCGACGAGCCGCAGCAGGCGGAGAAGCTGTTAAAGCAGGTGCTGGAAGCGACCGACGAAGAGGCGGTGCGTCAGCAGGCGCAGATGCTTCTGGGCGAGGTCGGGTTGTTGAAGTTGACTGACCGAACCATTCCCCAAGGAGAAAACCATGTCTGCTGATACACGTAACGGCCGAGTCTCACGGCGGCGTTTTCTCGGTACCACGGCGGCCGCCACCGCCGCGGCCACGATCGTACCCCGTCACGTGCTGGGCGCTGCGAACGAGCCGTCGCCCAGCGAGACGATAACCTATGCGGTAGTTGGCAACGGCGGCCGCAAGGATTCCGGCATGAAGCG
>Ga0180438_10003479_pt1 | contig 23797 bp, 21 predicted proteins | sample SS_ome_12_FD_132455 | JGI IMG/M metagenome (GOLD analysis project Ga0180438, IMG submission 132455) | Hypersaline lake sediment archaeal communities from the Salton Sea, California, USA - SS_3_D_2 metaG | ecosystem: Environmental > Aquatic > Non-marine Saline and Alkaline > Hypersaline >...
CACCGACGTACCACATAACAAGCCTCCCAGCTTGGGTCCGGAATGTCGCCGCCGAGCCACTCTCGGCCGCGTCTCAAGCGTTCCATCGACTCGACGGGGGGCTTGCTACATAGTTTCACGGCGTCGCACGCCGCAGGCGCGCGTAAGCCGTGGGGGTAAAGCAGCCTTGCGGCAAGGAGCTCCCCCGGGGGCGACACGACGCATGGCGTGCCGATGTGTCGCCCCCGAGGGGCTCGTCTGTTTGGGCTCTGCCCGCTGCCCCACAGCTCACGCTGTGGGCTGATATGTGTCGCCCTCCGGGCTGATGAGCCGGGCGCCACGGTCGCGGCGTGTGCGGCCGTGTCTTCTCTGCCGCAAAGAGCACAGCCGCTGAACTCCGCGGCCGTGGCACCTACACTTCGAACGGGCGGCCGGGCGCAGGGATGCAAGGAACTCGGGGCATACCCATCCCATGAATCCCTTGCATCCCTGCTATTCCGGCCGTGTTGTTGTCGCCGAGCTTGCCGCTACAGCTTCCACCCGCTGCGGTAGGGCGGGTCGACGTACTGGTTGGCTTCGGAGCAGTTGGTGAAGCGCATCTTGTCGGTGTCCCACTCGAGCTTCCGCCCGCCCATGCGGATGGCGATCATGCCCAGCAGGGCGATCTCCGACAGCGCGCCGCCGTACTCGAAGGGCGAGCCCGCCTGCTTGCCCGCCTTGATCGCCGCCAGCCAGTCCTGGTGATGGCCCTTGACGCGCGGGATCGTCTTGTCCGGCTGCTTGTATTCCTTCATCTTGGCGTCGGGGATGATCCGGCAGCCGCCGGCGCCGTGTGTGCCGTGGCTGATCCCGCCCTTGTCGCCGATCAGGATCGCGCCCGTGCCGGGGACCTTGCGTTTCTCCTCGAGCATTGGCGGGTGCGGGATCTTCCGGTTGCCGTCGTACCAGAACAGCTTGACCGGCCCGCGCTTGCCCTTGGCGGCGAACTCGAAGGTCACCTTCACGCCGGACGGGTACAGGTCGGCGTGCTTGACGGGATCGTACCCGTCGGTCTCGGCCTGGATGGTCTTCGGCGAGTCGAGCCCCAGAGCCCAGTAGGCCGGGTCGACCACGTGGCAGATCCAGTCGCCGATCGCCCCCGTGCCGAACGGCGTCCACCCGCGCCAGTTCCACGGCACGTACAGCGGGCTGTACGGCCGTTGGAGGGCCGGGCCCAGCCAGAGGTCCCAGTCCAGTTCCTTCGGCACGTCGTGGGTCTTCTTCAGCTCCTCCATCTTGGGGATCTGGCAGTAGACGTTCTTGAACGCGCTGCACGCGGCGTGCACCTCCGTCACGTTGCCGATCGCCCCGTCCCAGACCCACTCGCACAAGCTGCGGATCCGGTCGGACGAATGGCCCTGGTTGCCCACCTGCGTGATCACCTTGTGCTTGAGGGCGGCCGCCCTGAGCTTGCGGAGTTCGCCGACCGAGTGGGCCAGGGGCTTCTCGCAGTAGACGTGCTTGCCGCGTCGGATGGCCTCCATGCAGATCACCGCGTGCGTGTGATCGGGCGTGCCGACGGTCACCGCGTCGATCTCGTCGCCCATCGCGTCGAACATCTTGCGGAAGTCTTTGAACCTCTTCGCCTTCGGGAACTTCTTGTAGTTGCCCGCCGCCCGGCGGTCGTCGACGTCGCAGAGGGCGACGATGTTCTCGGTTCCGCTGACCGCCCGGATGTCGCCGCCGCCCCGCCCGCCGGCACCGACGCCGGCGATGTTCAGCTTGTCCGACGGCGCCGTCTTGCCCGCCCCGCCGATCACGTGCCGCGGCACGATCGTGAACAGCGCCACGCCCGCTCCGGCCCCCCTCAACAACCCCCGCCTGCTCAGCCCGCTGCCGCGCTTCTTCATCTCTGCGTTCTCCAGTAGCTCACATACACAAATGCCCGGAAGCGACCGCGCAACCGGGCCCGGATACCAGCATATTGAACCACCACTCCCCCGCCGCGGGCCGGTGCCTTGCCTGTCGGCACGCCATAACGACGCCACTATGGCCGAACGCGTGTTCCCCCCGGCCGACGGGGGCGAAGCCGAACGTCGCGCGGTCGGCCTTCCACCGGGCGGCCCACTTCGCGGGCGCGGTGCGGCGTTGATCCCGCGGCGCGGGCAAAAGCCGCCCACGAACGGCCACGCCGCCCGTGGGCTTTGCCCCCGCCGCGGTGATTCATCGAGTAGTGCGTGTTGCGTCGGTCTCTACTGGAGGCTCAACTCACCTCGCCGCCGCGGCCTCGCTCGCCGCCGCCGGGCCTGCCGCCGCCGCGCCCGCGATTGCCGCCGCGAGGCCCGCCGCGCCCGCCTCGGCCCCTGCCGCCTCTCCCCCGGCCGCCGAAGCCGCCGAACGGCGCCGGGTTGTCACCGAACAGAGCTTTCCGCAAGGCGTTGCGCTCTTCCTCGTTGAGGTTGCCGTCGCCGTCGGCGTCGAATTTCTTTCGGGTGTCTTCCCAGTACTTCCGCCACTCGTCGCGGCTGGTCTGGCCGTCACCGTCGGCATCGGCGGTCTTGCGGATTTCCTCGAAACGCGCCCGGCGCTCGTTGCGGGCCTCTTCCTCGGCCTTGCGCATGGCGGCGGTCTCCTGTTCCGACAGCTTACCGTCCTTGTCGTCGTCGAAGCGGTCCTGCCAGGCGCGACGGCGCTGCTCCATGTCCTCCCGCCAGCGCCGCATCCGCTGCTCGCGCTCGGCGCGGGCGTCGGCTTCGGCCTTGCGCATGGCGGCGGTCTCCTCTTCCGACAGCCTGCCGTCCTTGTCGGCGTCGAAGCGGGCCTGCTGCTCGCGGCGGCGCTGCTCCATCCGCTCGCGGAACTGCCGCATTCGCTCTTCTCGCTCGGCGCGGCCCCTGTCTCTGGCGGCCATCTCCTCCTCGTCGAGCTTGCCGTCCTGGTTCCGGTCGTACTGCCGGTTCTCCCACTGCTCGCGCATGTCGCGGAACATCTGCCCGCGCTCCTCGCCGGAGAGCTGGCCGTCGCCGTCCTTGTCGTATCGCTTGAGCATCTCGGCGCGGCGCTCGTCGCCGCCTCGCGGATCCCCTTCGCGCGGGCCGCGACGGTTGTCGCCCTCACGCCGCTCCGGGCGCTCGGGCCCTCCCGGCCGGGCATCCGGCCCGGGGCCTCGCCGGGCGTCGGGTCGGCCCGATGGGGGACCGCCTCCCCCGGGCCTGCCGGACGGCGGCCCGGATCGGCCGCCGCCGAACCGGCCGGCCGGGCCCCGCCGCGACGTCTCAAAGCCGGGGATCCGCCCGGAGTTCAGCGCGGCGTTGGCCTTCGTCCGCTCGTCGCCCTTCAATCTGCTGTTCTTGTCGGCGTCGAAGGCCTTGAGGATCAGCTCGCGGACCTTCTTGCGGTAGGCATCCGCCTCGAACCAGTCCAACGTCTTGTTGCTGTCCTTGTCGAAGCGGATCATCGTCTCCCACCGGTCGAACTTGCGGACAAATCCGTCCTTCACCTTCCGGTTGGCCTCGCATTCCTTCTGATCCAGCTCGCTGTCCTTGCCGGCGGCCTTGAAGAACTTCGCCCGCTCGCCGGTGGCTTCGTAGGGGTCAACGGGGCCCTTGGCCAGGTCCGGAATCGCCTTGGCGATGGACACCCTCGCCGAAGAGGGCGGCTTCTTGGGCGCCTGTTGGGCCCAGACCAGGGCGGTTGCCAGCAGAATCGTGCCGATGCACATCGGGACCTTTCTCATCATCTCGGTTCCTTTCATGCGCAGGGTAAAGCCGCCCGATCCGCGGGTGTCGCCTCGGCGTCTGCGCAGAATCAACGTACAACGTATCTAACGTCTTGCGCACCGTCATATTCCGTGTTTCCGCAAAAAACCCGCCCGGGCCGAACTTCCTTCACCGTCGCGAAGAATGTGTCGATAGGGACTGTGGAGACAGAGAGATATGCGCAGGACCCTCGGACAGCGTGGTTCGGAGGCAGACGGGCTTCGCCGCTGCGCCCGCTCTTGCCCCAATCGTCGCCGAAGCCGAAGGAGGGAGACAGGTCGGTGAGCCCGATTCTCGAAGTGTTGGGCCGGGGGCTGGATCGCGATCTGAGCGATGTGCTCGACCGCCACTTCTGGTCCCCGCCCGGCGGAAGCCTGGAGGAGCTTCAGCAACGCTGCGAGCAGCATCCGCAGTTGCCGGAGTGTCGCCTTCAGTACGCCTTGGCTTGTCTGGCCGCCGACCGGCTGGACGAGGCGATCGGGCACCTGGAGGATGCCTGCCGCCTCCGGCCGGACTACCACGCGGCGAGGCTGGCGCTGGCGGCCGCGCTGGACGCGAAGGGCAACCCGGCCGGGGCGTTGAGGCAGTTGGGGATCGTCAATGTCGTCCGCCCGGGCCGATCGGCCGTGCTGTTCGCGATGGGGCTGTGCGAGGAGAAGCTGGCCCATCGCGCGGAGGCGACGTCTCTGTATCGCCGGGCCGTCGAGGCCGACGAGCCGCTGTTGTCGGCGTGGGAGCGGCTGGCGGCGGTGGCGGTGGCCGCCGGGGAGCTGGACGAGGCGATCGAGCAGTACATCGCCCTCCGCGACGCCGAGCCGCAGCAGGCGGGCTACCGGTCGTCGCTGGCGCAGCTCTACCTGCTGGCGGGCCGGCACGCCGAGGCGATCGATGAGCACCAGACGGCAATCTGCATGGAGCCGGAGAGCTGGGCGCTGGCGGACGACCGGGTCGAGCAGCTCATCACCGAGGGCAAGCTGAAAGAGGCGATGTCGCGTCTGGCTGGGCTGATCGACGAGCAGGGCCCGTTCGCCTGCCTTCACGTCCGCCTGGGCGACCTGCACCGCAAGCTGGGCGACGACGAGGCGGCGCGGGAGAGCTACCTGACGGCGCTGGAGATTCAGCCGACACACGTGGAGGCGACGGTGAAGCTGGGCACGTACTACGCCGACGCCGGCTGGCTGGACGAGGCGGCCGAAGCCTTCCACCGCGCCGCCGAGCTGAACGACCGCGTGCTGGGCCACTACCTCGGGCTGGGCGTGGCGCAGGCGGCGGCGGGTGACCGGTCGGAGGCCTACCAGTCCATCGAGTGCGCCGCGGCCATCGAGCCGAACAGCACGCTGCTGATCGCCGAGACGGCGAAGCTCCAGGTGGCCAGCGCGTTGGCCGATCCGTGCGCGGCGCCCGTTCGCGGCGGGGAGATGGTCCGCGGGCCAGGTTCCGCCGGCGGGGACGAGAAGCTGCTGGCCGAGCAGACGCGGCGTCACCTCGCGGCGGCCGAGCAGGAAAGCGGCGACGCCGACCTGCATTACCGCTGCGGCATGCTCCTCCGCGCCGGCGGGCGGAACGAGGAGGCGGTGGCCCGGTTCCGGCGCGCGATGGAGATCAGCGGCCGCCACGTGAAGGCGCAGTTGCGGCTGGGGATCGTCCAGCAGGAGCTGGGACAGCGTGACGAGGCGATCGACACGTTCTACCGCGCGTTGAGTATCGAGCCGGAGCAGATCGAGTCTCACTACCGGCTGGGGCTGCTGTACACCGACCGCCGCGGCTTCGAGCGGAAGGTCCGCCAGATGGAGTCCGGCGGCGGGCCCGGCCGACGGAGCGTGCGGTCGGAGCTGGCCCTGTCGCTCCAGAACATGGGCCTGATGGACCCGGTGGCGGCGACGTGGCGGAGCCTCTGGCGCGTCCACCGCGCCCGCGCGGGATAGCCCCGGAAGGGCCAAACCCGCCTGCCGCGACGCTCGTACCTGCAATGTGGCCTCAAGCGCGGGGGGGTGGGAGGCAAGGACCGGCAGTCTGGAGGCTGACGCAGCACTCGGGACGCCCTGACACGACGCGCCGCCCTCGGCGGCACGGGAGAAGACGGCATGTGTGGAATCGTGGGATATATCGGCAACCAGCGGGCCTCCTCCGTGCTGGTCGAGGGGCTCAAGCGGCTGGAGTATCGCGGGTACGACTCGGCCGGGGTGTGCGTCTACCAGAACGGCGAGCTGAACATCTGCAAGGACAGCGGGCGCGTGATGGCGATGGCCGAGCAGATCGCCGACGACGTCCGCTTCACCGCCGGGACGATCGGGATCGCCCACACCCGCTGGGCGACCCACGGCGAGCCGAACCAGACCAACGCCCACCCGCACACCGACGCCGGCGGGCGGATCGCGCTGGTCCACAACGGCATCATCGAGAACTACGCGACACTGAAGCAGTTCCTCGAGGGCAAGGGCCACTGCTTCCGCAGCCAGACCGACACGGAGGTGCTGGTCAACCTGGTCAGCGAGTTCTACAACGACGGGAGCAACTCGCTGGAGGAGGCCGTGCGGCCGGCGCTGCACGAGGTGACGGGGACGTACGGCATCGCGGTGATGTGCCTCGACGAGCCGGAGAAGATCGTCGCGGCGAGGAAGGGCAGCCCGCTGATCGTCGGGGTCGGCACGGACGAGTACATCGTCGCCTCCGACGCCTCGGCGATCATCGCCCACACCTCCAACGTGATCTATCTGAACGACAACGAGCTGGTGGTCGTCACCCGCGACGGCATGCGGACGCTGACGCTCGACAACGTGCCGGTCACCAAGCAGGTCGAGCAGATCGAGTGGTCGCTCGAGGAGATCGCCCGCGGCGGGTTCGACCACTTCATGCTCAAGGAGATCTTCGAGCAGCCGGAGGTCGTCGGCAACTGCCTCCGCGGCCGACTGGACCTCCGCGACTGTCGCATCCAGCTCGGCGGGCTCGACGGCGTGCGGCGGGAACTGGTCAAGACGCGGAAGGTCGTCATTTCCGCGTGCGGGACGGCATGGCACGCGGGGCTGGTGGGCGAGTACCTCTTCGAGGACCTCGCGCGCGTGCCCACCGAGGTCGAGTACGCCAGCGAGTTCCGCTACCGCAACCCGATCATCGAGGAGGGGACCGTCTTCCTGTCGATCAGCCAGTCGGGCGAGACGGCCGACACGCTCGCGGCCCTGCGAGAGGCGCGGGAGAAGGGCGCCCTGTCGCTGGGCATCGTCAACGCCGTCGGATCGACGATCGCCCGCGAGACCGACGGGGGCGTCTACATCCACGCGGGGCCGGAGATCGGCGTGGCCTCGACGAAGGCCTTCACGTGCCAACTGGCGGTCGAAGCGATGATGGCGTTGATGCTCGGCCGGCGGCGGTTCATGTCGCAGAACAGCATGAACACGTACATGGAAGCGCTCTCGCGGGTCCCCGAGCAGATCGAGCGGACGCTCGAGCAGAGCGACCGGATCCGCGAGGTCGTCGCCGACTACGTGGGCTACGACAACTGGCTGTTCCTCGGGCGGGGCTATCAATACCCGATCGCCCTGGAGGGCGCGCTGAAGCTGAAGGAGATCAGCTACATCCACGCCGAGGGCCTGCCCGCCGCGGAGATGAAGCACGGGCCGATCGCACTGATCCACGAGGGCATGCCCGTCGTCTTCATCGCGCCGCGCTGCGCGACGTACGAGAAGATCGTCAGCAACATCGAGGAAGTCCGCGCCCGCAGGGGGCGGGTCATCGCCGTGGCCACCGAGGGCGACGAGCGGATCACCCGCTACTGCGATCACGTCTTCTACGTGCCCGACACGCTGGCCCCGCTCCAGCCGATGCTGACCGTCGTGCCCCTGCAACTGCTGGCCTACCACGCCGCCGTCGCCCGCAACTGCAACGTCGACAAACCCCGCAACCTCGCCAAATCCGTGACCGTGGAGTAGGCCCCCGCCGCGGCGCACCGCGACGCGCGAGCGACGCGCGACGGCAGCTTGCTGTTCGGCGCCGTCCATCCCCGGCCGACCCCAGCCGCGGTTGCATGCCTGCCCCATCTCGACTATCGTACTGGCTCCGGCCCAACCGCCGGTCGCCTCGCGTGCCCCTATGAATCGCACCGGCCGGACCCAGCGGCATCGCGGAGAGCCCGCCGGAAGGAGAAACCAGAGATGAAACGCTCACCTGTTCTGTTCGCAGTCGCCCTGACGGCCCTCGCCGCCGCGGGCGCCTCGGCCGACCCCTGGCCGCAGTTCGGCGGGCCGACGCGCGACGCGCAGTCCGCCGAGACGGGCCTGTTGAAGAGCTGGCCCGCTGGCGGGCCGAAGAAGCTCTGGACGGCGCAAGCAGACCTGGGCATCGGCTACTCCTGCCCGGCCGTGACGAGCGACGGGATCTTCGTCACCGGCGTCTTCCGCCAGAGCGGCTATGTGATGGCTTTGGCGCTGGACGGCAAGCCGCGTTGGAAGACGAAGTACGGCCCGGAATTCACGAAGAGCTTCCTGTCCTCTCGCACGACGCCGACGGTCGACGGCGGGCGGATGTACGTGATGAGCGGGCGCGGGCGGATTGCGTGCCTCGACGCGGCGGAGGGCAAGGAGCTGTGGGCCGTCGAGACCGAGCGGGTCTACGGCGCGCAGCAGATCCGCTGGGGGCTGGCCGAGAGCCCGCTGATCTGCGACGAGAAGGTCCTCTGCACGCCCGGCGGCACGAAGGCGACGATCGTCGCGCTGAACAAGCAGACGGGCAAGGAGATCTGGTCGGTCAACATCGAGCGGGACAAGAGCGCCTACTGCAACCCGATCCGCATCAAAGACGGCAGGAAGGACATCGTCGTGACGATGCTGGAGCGCAACGTCGTCGGCGTGGACACGGCCACGGGGCAGTTCCTGTGGCAGATCCCGTATGCCGGTCCGTGGGGCGTGCACGCCAACAGCCCGATCCACCACGACGGGCGGATCTACGTCACCAGCGGGTACGACACCGGCGGGCGGATGCTCGAGCTGTCGCCCGACGGGCGGTCCGTCAAGGTGCTGTGGAAGGAGATGAGCCTCGACACCCATCACGGCGGGGTCGTGCTCGTCGGCGGGCACGTCTACGGGTCGAACTGGATCTCCAACGCCAGGGGCAACTGGCTATGCCTTGATTGGCGGAGCGGGAAGATTAAGTTCGACACGAAGTGGGAGAACAAGGGCAACCTCCTCGTCGCAGACGGGCTGATCTACTGCTACTGCGAGAACGGCACGGTGGGGCTGATCAAGCCCGACCCGTCCGGCTGGAAGCCCGTCAGCAGCTTCAAGATCACCGAGGGCAGCGGCAAGCACTGGGCCCACCTGGTGATCTCCGACGGCCGCCTCTACGTCCGCCACGGCGAGGCGCTGATGGCCTACGACATCAGGGCGAAGTAGCCGCCGGCGGGCGACGCGGAGCGGTCATCCTGACCACAGAAGCACAGCGCGGCCTCCGGCCGCAACCGGGACCCATGCCGTCGCAGCCGCCTTCGTCCTGTACCGAGAGAGATCGATGGGGGCCCCCGCCGCGGAATCCGCCCCCCCTGGATAGTTCGAAGACTCGCCCGAATCCCGCGGCTACACATCGATCTTGGAAAAGGGGAGAGTTCCCTTCGCTGCGCTGCGGGTACAGTCCCCTTTTCCGGGGGCGCGAGGTCAGGCCGGACGGGTAGGCTGAAAGGCTGGTGAGTCTTCGATCTATCCAGGGGGGGCGCCTTTCGGCCGGATAGGACCGGTCCGGCCTGACTGGACCGGGCGCGGCGGACGGACTTCGCCGGAATCGACCCACACATTCTGCGGATGAGCCAAAGAGAAGAAGTGTTCAGAGCGAGCGAAAGGGAAGCCCAACACAGATTCCGGTCTAACGATTCCACTTGACCTGCGAGCCGAGACACACGGACCGTCTTTGCGATGCGTGCATCCTGCGGTCGAACTTAAGGTGCCGGAATGGCACCTCAAGTTGCCGGTGGTCCCGCTGTTGGCAGTCTGTCCAGAAGCAACAGCCGACGGAACGACAAATGCAAACTGAAGATCTGACCCTTCTGCTACATAGCTCGGGGACGGGGTGGCTCGCCAAGCCTCCTCCGTACGGCTCTTTCATTCGCGACTCCATGCCGGTGTCCCGGCGCTTTCCCTGACCCCATGTTCACAGCTTTCGGCAACAGTCCAAGCTCTGGGGGCGCTTGATTCCCTGCCCACGGCAGATAGACTGCGCAAGGCCAAGTGCGTGGTGGCGCTGCCGTGTCCATCGAAAAAAGGGGAGACGCATGCGACGCATAGAGACGCTTTCCGTTGAGCGGTGGAAGGAAACGATCGCTGAATCAAACAGGGCCGCGATGGCGAAGCCCCACCGGTATCCTCCCAGGGAAGCGGCGTTCCTCCACACGTGCTGCGAGTTCGTCAGCCCGACCTGCGATCCGACGTGCTTCTGCCGACAGGCAGGCTGCATCGGCGTGTGGTCGCTGCGCGCGGATGTCGATTTCGACACGTTCCTCAAGTGCTATGCGGACCTATGGGTCCGAGGGTGCTCGGACGGCCTGAGGGAGTACATCCGGGACCGGGACAGGTCCCCGGGTGGCCGGTGGACGTACCTGGCGCCGCTGTTCCGAGAGCTTCGCGATCGGTGGGACGACTGGGCAGGCCAGGGGCGGAGTTTGCCCTCAGTGGTGAGCAGCATCCGCCGCTGCTACTTCTGCGACGACGCCTTCGAGCGGATTCACCCCATCGTCCGCCAGATAGAAGCCTTCGGCTGCGACCAGCGTGGCATCTACACGGCCAAGCTCATCAGCCAGCTCTTCTACGACATCGCCGTCCCATTCGATACGGGCGGCCGAGCGCGCCAGAAGGCCTTCGGCTACGTCCCGGAGAAGCGTGGGGGCGGGCTCATGCGCGACCACGTCCGGCAATGGGTCAGGCAGCACCAGATGCCAGTGAGCGAATTCCGGCACCTCGACAACGCTCCGAGAGCGTACTGGAGCCATCGCTACGACGAGGAGAGAATGATCGGGACGGCGTGCAGTCGTGTGCTTGACAAGCTCTTCTACGGGCACGGCAGTTAGGGGCTTTCGTTCGGCATTGGCTGCTCAAGGTCGACCATTTGCCCGGCAACCAGGGAGGCACCACGTGAGAAGAACAGTCTTGGACTTGTCGTACCTGTGGGCCAGAAGTGCCGTGGACTTGGCGGCAGACCTCGGGGATGCGGAAGTCCTCATCACGTCCGAGTTGATCTACGAACTCGCGACGGCATCCAAGAAGAAGCTTGCCAGAGTGGGTGGCCTCGCGGGCTTGCTTGACAAGCTTGCCGGCCTGGCCCTGGCCGGGTCGCACGCCCTGCTCAGGCTGCTGAATATAGAGCGCGGACATGAGGAGCCGACCAAGGACGTAGTGGACAACGTGGCTACCGAGGACCTCAATCGGTTCGTCGGCGAGGGCGCGGGCTTCGAGGTCATCGAACAAGTCGACGAAGCCATCAGGCGATTCTTCGAAGAGGACGAGCCAAGGAAGCTCCGCAACGGGCTGGAGCGGATGTGGGAGCCCCGCCATGACGAGGCCTTCAAGGAGGCGAGAGGGGCAGTCGGACAGGGCACGTCCGTCGAACAGGTATACGTTGACATCTTCGGCCGACTTCCTGAGGAAGACGTAGGTAGAGAAATTGCCAACACCTTGGGGATGAAGACGCCACCAACGTCGGAGTGGATGCTGTTCAGGTATGAGCGGCTGCGGAACTTCATTGCGTTCCGGTACAGGCTCGCGGGCACGCAGCCAGACCAGCTGGCGGACAAGACTATTGCGAACGACTTGCTCGACGCTCACTACGTCTGCTTCCTTCAACACGCGGATGGCATTGCCACCGCCGACAAGAAGCTCGTCGAGCCAGCCGCCAGGGCCTTCTTCGAAGGCAAGCAGATCATCTCACGTCCGTAGGAGACCTTCTCAAGCCTTCTGGAGATAAGGGAGATAGGGAGAGGGGGGGCAGACTACGCAATTCACCTGTTCTTGTTCCGAGGGTCTGCTTCCAGGATGGGGCCTGGCGTTCGGCGGCGGGCGCGGCGGCAAGCAGCATGCACAGGCCGAGGCGCCACATGGCGTCGGCGGACAGTCTCGACCGTGCCCTGTGATGCATGGCTCGGGCTGCTTATCCGCGACCGCCCGGCCGGGCCCTGCGGCCGCTCACTCACCCCGGACGCAGTTGGTGTACGCGCCGTCAAGGACGATCTGCCGGATGTCGTCGGCCTGCTCGAGCGGGTGGTGGGTCTCGATCCAGTACGGCTGGAGCATCTCCACGCTGTGGACGTCGCCGCTGTTGACGACCGGCAGGCCGAGCCGGTCGGCCAGGTCCTTCGCCTGCCGCGCCCGGTAGGGATCGTGGTTCGGCGTGAAGTACTCCATCGCGTCGGGCAAGTGCCCGTCGTGGATCATCTGCGCGCCTTCGGCCCATCGCAGCGGGTGGGCCAGCACGGTCAGGTGCCCGCCTTCCCGGGCCGCCTCGAGCAGCTTCTCCGTCTCCGAGATGTCGAGGTAGACCGGGTCGTTGGTCCCGAGCACCAGCAGGTGCTGCACCCACGTGCCGATGCTCCGCTCGAGGCCGGGGAAGATCCGCAGCGACGGGAACTGCCCCCGTAGCCACGCCAGCTCATGATCCTGCCAGACGGCATCGTGCTCGGTGATGAAGACGGCCTCGTAGCCTTCCCGGATCGCCGCCTGCATCATCTCGCCGGGCGTCACGGCGCAGCAGTCACTGTACCGGCTGGTGTGAAGGTGGAGCTGAACTTTCATGCGTCGGTCCCTGCCTTGGCCGCTTCCATGCACAGTACGGACGCCGATTATAGCCGGTGGGGGCCTGTCATCCCAGCGCCCCGGTGCGCCCAAGGCGTTATCCCACGTCGCGCACGGCACGGGCACGAGGGGCGGAGAGCCTTTTCGGAGCCGGCAGTTGATTCCGCGGCGGCCGTCGTGTCCAATGGTCGGTCCCGAGAAGCAGCCCGAGGCGGTGAGTCGATGAACCCGCAATCCTCATCCGCCAAGGCTGCGGAGGGCAGGTCCGCCGTCCGCCGTTCGGCCGGCTCGGGGCAGGTGATAGGAAATGTCTGGTTATCTCGTACTGGCACGGAAGTATCGCAGCAGCACGTTCGAGGAGGTCGTCGGTCAGGAGGCGATCTCTCAGACGCTGGTCAACGCCGTCAAGACCGGGCGGATCCACCACGCCTACCTGTTCACCGGCACGCGGGGCGTGGGCAAGACGACGATGGCGAGGATCCTCGCCAAGGCGCTGAACTGCCTGGCCGCCGACGGGCCGACCGCCCAGCCGTGCAACGAGTGCGACGCGTGCGTCTCGATCGCGCGCGGTGACGACGTGGACGTCGTCGAGATCGACGGGGCATCCAACCGCGGGATCGACGAGATCCGCGAGCTGCGGGCCAACGCGATCTTCCGCCCCGCCCGCAGCCGCTTCAAGGTCTACTACATCGACGAGGTCCATCAGATCACGCGGGATGCCTTCAACGCCCTGCTGAAGACCCTCGAAGAGCCCCCCGGGCACGTGAAGTTCATCTTCTCGACGACCGAGGCGGAGAAGATCCCCGCCACGATCCTCTCGAGGTGCCAGCGGTTCGACTTCCGCAACATCCCCACCCGCCGGATCGCCGAGCACCTGAGGGCCCTCTGCGAGGCCGAGCAGGTCGAGGCCGACGACGACGCGCTGTTCCGCATCGCCCGGGCGGCGGCGGGGTCGATGAGGGACGGGCTCAGCCTGCTGGACCAACTGCTCGCCTCCGGCCGGCGGGTCACCGACGAGGACGTCGTCGCCGTCCTCGGCACGCCGCCCGACGAGCGGATGCTGGCGATCGCGACGGCCATTGCCGACAGCGATGCGGCGACGGCGCTGACGGAGCTGGCCGGCGTGCTGTCGGTCGGCGTATCGGCGGGCGGGGCGGTCGCCGCGCTGGGCGACGTGTTCCGCAACATGATGGTCTCCGCCACCTGCGGGGCCGGCAGCGACCTGATCGAGCTGCCCGACGCCCAGCGTCAGGCCGTCGCCGAGCTGGCCGGGCGGTTCAGCAGCCCCACGCTCGTGCAGGCCGTCGGGATCTGCCAGGCCGTCGGGCGAAACGTCCGCGGCTCGAGTGTCGGACGGGCGCTGGTGGAGGCGGCCCTCGTGCGGCTGGCGGAGGCCGAGAAGTTCGTGGACCCGGGCGCCCTCGTAGACCGCCTCGAGGCAATCGCCGCCGGCCGGCCTGTCGCGACGGGTCAAAAAAAAAAGCCGATAGCCCTTTCGCAGGGCGGCGCCGCTGACCGGCCGCCCGCCCGAACCGGCGCACCCGCCGCCGCCTGCAGCGCGAACGCCCCATCGGCCGCGCCGCCCGGCGATCCACCGCCGGCGGCGGGTAACGGACCCAACGGCGCCAACGCCGGGCCCGTCATCCCCACACTCAGCACCGCCGAGCGGAACCAGATCGCCGGGGACCCGTCCGTAAAGGCGATCACGGGCCTGTTCGACGGCGAGGTCATCGACATCCGAATCGACCCCACCGTCTTCGAGACGACGGCGGCCAACGGGGAGGAGAACGGCAACGGCGAGGAGGAGGACGTCGGGTAGTCGGCGAGGCCCGGCGGACGCAGCCGCTGGGCGTTTGGGTCAGCATGCAGCCCGCAGATGGGTCGAGTCGGGGCGATCGGTTGCCGGAGATGACCCCCTTCTCTGCGACCTCTGCCTCCTCTGCGGTTGAGTTTCCTGCGACGACGCCTGGAGCGACCGATGCGACGAGACGTGCAGTGGGAGCGGATGTTCCCGGATGAGTTGGAGCGGCGGTTCGGCGAGTGCCCGGTGGTCTACTTCCCCCAGGGCATGTGTGAGCCGCACGGGCCGCAGTGCGCGATCGGGCTCGACGCCCTGAAGGCCCATGCGATCTGCTGCGAGGCGGCCGGCGCCCATGGCGGGATCGTCGCGCCGGCGGACTACTGGCACATCCACGAGGTGGGCGGCTACGCGACGTTCGGGCACGAGTGGGTCGGCGAGGTCGAGCGGAAGTGGATGACCTCGCTGCCGCCGTGGATGCACCTGAAGAACGTCTGCTACCACGTCCGGGCCGCCGAGGCGATCGGTTTCAAGGCGGCGATCTTCCTGACGGGCCATTACGGGCCGAACTGGAAGGACCTGAAGACGATGCTGGCGTTGATCCAGCCTCACGTGGGCACAAGGCTGTGCGGGCTGCCGGACTTCGAGGCCAACACGCCGGGCTTCGACGGCGACGGGCGAAGCGGGGGCGACCACGCGGGCAAGGTCGAGACCAGCCTTCTGTGGGCGACGATGCCCGAGTGCGTGGACGTCTCGCGGATCCCCGAGGGCCGCGACCCGCAGCCGCGGTGGGCGATGGGACCCGACGCGCACCTCGCCGACCGCCGCACCGGCCGGCGGATGATAGACGACGAGGTCCGCTTCCTCGGCGAGAAGGCGGCCGAGCTGCTGGCCGAGTACGACCGGCTCGCACCCGAGCACACGCTCCGGACGTTCGGCGAGGTGGAGCGGCTGTGGGCGGAGGTGGTCCGGCCGGCACTGAAGGACTTCGAGACGATGCAGCAGGACTGGCCCGGCCGCGAGCCGCCGCCGCGCGACTCGCTCTGGTATGCCAACAGTCGGCTGCCGACGCCGGCAGCCGGAATGACGAATGACGAAACCCGAATGACGAATCAATGACGAACTCCGAATGCCGAACAGAAACGCGGGGATACGTCCGCCCAGCTCGAGTGCGGGGAGCATTCGTCATTTGGGATTTGGAATTAGGCATTAGTTTGTCATTCGGGTTTCGTCATTCGGATTTCGACAGAGGAGTCGCGGATGTTCGGTGATTTCGGCAAGATGATGAAGATGGCGATGGAGATGAAGCGGAAGATGCCGGAGCTTCAGGCGAAGCTGGAGTCCGGCGAGCACACCGCCGAGGCCGGCGGCGGGGTCGTCTCGGCGACGGTCAACGGCAAGTTCAAGCTGCTGGACGTCAAGATCGACCCGTCGCTGCTGTCCGGCCGGCAAGCGGACGCGGCGATGCTCGAGGACCTGATCAAGGCGGCCGTCGGCGCGGCCCAGAAGAAGGCCGCCGAAGCCGCCGCCGAAGCGATGGCCGAACTGACCGGCGGGATGCCCCTGCCGGGGCTGGAAGGGATGCTTTGAGTCCACGGATCTCATGGATCTGCGCAATCTACGCAATCTGTGGACACACTTAGCCGCGTGCGGGAACATGGTGCGAAGATGGCCGGGTATTCCGAGACGATCGAGAAGCTGATTGACGAGCTGGGCAAGCTGCCGGGCATCGGGGCGAGGTCGGCCGAGCGGCTGGCGTTTCACCTGCTCAAGAGCAGCCGCGAGGAGGCCCTCGAGTTGGCCGAGGCCATCCGGGCCGTCAAGCTCAACGTCCACCCCTGCAAGGTCTGCTACAACCTCGCCGAGGACGACCTGTGCAGCGTCTGCGGCGACGTGCGGCGGGACCACGCGATCATCTGCGTCGTCGAGCAGCCGAAGGACCTGCTGGCCCTCGAGGCGACGGGGGCGTACCGCGGGGTCTACCACGTCCTGATGGGCCACATCGCGCCGCTGGAGAACGTCGACGCCGAGGACCTGACCATCGACGCGCTGGTCGACCGCGTTCGCGCCGGGGGGGTCACGGAGGTGATCCTGGCGACGAACCCGACGGTGGCCGGCGACGGGACGTCGCTTTACATCACGTCGCTGCTGGCGCCGCTGGGGGTGAAGGTCACCCGCCTGGCCCGGGGCCTGCCGACCGGCGGGCAGATCGAGTACTCCAGCAAGTCCGTCCTGTCCGACGCGATCAACGAGCGCCGCGAGCTGTGAGGCCGGGACGCCGCCATCGGCCCCCGTGGCGCGCCCGGCTGGTGCTCCGTTATGGATCATTCGATGAATCGGGTGCCGTGGTTTGCGCAGTCCCGACAGGGACGGAGCAACCACGCGGGGGCGACATGGCGTGGTTGCTCCGCTTCGCTTCGCAAGCGACGGCACCCATCGATTCGCCGGCGACAGAGCACTAGCCCATCCGCGTCGCCGCCGCCATGGCCAACAGCCCCCACACGACGCCGACCGCCAGCGACCAGCCGGCCCCGGCGGCGAGAACGGTCGTGAGGAACGCCATGTTGGGTACGCCGATGCCCACACTCGCGCCGCACGATGCGAGCGTCAGCCCCACCCAGGCCCCCGCGCCCCAGAGCCCGGCGAGGGCGAAGACGCGGAAACGCCCCGGGGGCGTCGGGGCGCGCCCGGGCAGGACCGTACGGGCCACCAGGATCGACCACAGCATTCCGCTCAAGACGCCCCCGCCGACGCCCAGAGGGATGCCCCATTCGACCTGCCCCCTGGACAGCTTGAGCAGATGCGAGAAGACCACACCCCATATCATTCCCATTCCCCCGCCGAGAAGGCACGCGGTGGCCGTCATGACCGCCACCGGCCAGGTCGGCTTCTTCTCGCCCTCGCCGGGATCTCGGTGCGCAGACATCAGCCGGAAAGGGTATCTGCCGCTGGTGGCCGGCGGCAAGGGCGAGTCGCATCCGGGGGCCCATCGCCGCCCGTCGAGGGTCTGGCGTCTGCCCGGCGCAGACCACGGCTTGACAAGCAAGCCGTGGGACCCGACGTTAGGTTTGGGTGCCATGTACTCACGCGCAGTGGGTGCCACGGCCGCGGAGTTCAGCGGCCGTGCTTCGCCCGCGCTGGAAGACACGGCCGCACACTCCGCGGCCGTGGCACCCGGCGGGATGAGGCCATGGCGCCTGAAGGCTGAGCCTTGGCGCGGTGCGGCTGGCTGGCCTGGAGCCGGATGACTGACTACGACAGATTATCGGCCGCGAGGAATGGGCCGCGGCGGCGGTGGGCGGCGTTGGCGGCGCGCGTGGGTCGGCTGCTGCTGGGCCAGCCCGAGCGAACGGCGGACCTGGTCGCGCGGAGCTACGACGCCGCGGCCGGGGGTTACGACGTGGCGTGGACCGACCACATGCGCGACCTCTCGCTGGCGATGCTGGACCGTCTCGATCCGCCGCGCGGGGCGGTCTGCGTGGACGTCGCCTGCGGGACGGGCTTCCTGACGGCCGAACTGACCCGGCGAACGGGCCGGCGGGCGACGGGGCTGGACGCCTCGGCGGGCATGCTCGCCGCCGCCCGCGCGGCACGCGGGCAGGCGGGCCGGTTCGTCTGGGCCGACGCGGTCGACTACCTCGCCGCCCTGCCGGCGCGGAGCGTGGACGTGGTCACGTGCGGGTGGGCGCTGGGCTACACCCGCCCGGTGGCGGTGGTCCGCCAGATCGCCCGGGTACTCCGACCCGGCGGGCGCGTGGGGATCATCGACAACACGCTGTTTTCGCTGCGGGAAGTGCTCTGGGCGGCGGCGCGGGCGTTCGCGGAGCGGCCGGGCGCGCTGCGGCACGTGATGCGCGTCCGCTTCCTGCCGCGCTCGAGCGTGCTGGCGGCCTTGATGCGGGCCTGCGGGCTGAGCGTTCGCTGGACGGCCGACGGGGCGGAGACAACCTGGTGCCGCGGCGGCCGGGCCGCGATCGATCGCATGCGGGCCACCGGCGCGGCGGCGGGGTTCGAGTTCGCCGCCGACGCCGAGCACACCGACGCGATCTTCGCGCGGTTTGCGGAGGTGATGGAGGAGCTCCACGGCACGCCCGACGGCGTGCCCGTCACGCACCGCTGGCTGGCCGCGGTGGGGGTCCGGCCGTGAAAGCACTGGCGATGCTGCGGCTGTGCCGGCCCTACTACGGCGTGCCGATGGCGCTGACGTACCTGCTGACGGTCTACTACGCCGCCGGCGGCGAGATGACGGGGGCGTGGGCCGGTGCGCTGGTCTCGACGCTGGCGCTGCTGCTGGTGATCGCGGGGGGGTACGTGCTGAACGACGTCTGCGACGCCGAAGTCGACCGGGTCAACGCGCCCGCCCGCCCGATCCCGTCGGGGCGCGTGGGGCGGAAGGCGGCCGGCGTGTTGGCGGCGGCGCTGTTGGCGGGTGGACTTGGCGCGGCGGCGGCATGCCGGTGGCAGTACCTCGCCGCCCTGTCGGCCGTCGCCGGCGGGCTGGTCGCCTACGACATCCTCTCCAAGCGGATCGGTCCGGCCAAGCAGGTCGTCGTGGCCGTGCTGATGACGAGCATCTACCCGCTGGCGTTGGCGCAGGCGGGCGGTCCGACGGGTCCGCGGGCGTGGGCGCTGGCGGCCTTCCCGGCCTGGCTGCTGCCGACGGCATTCGGCTACGAGCTGCTGAAGGACCTCCGCGACGCCGCCGGCGACCGCCGGGCAGCGCCGCGCCAGACCCGCGTGCAGCGCCGCCCCCTTCTCATGCGCCGCGTCGCCGCGGCCGTCATCGTCGCGGCCGCGCCGCTGCTGCTCCTGCCCGGATGGCTGGGGTGCAAATGGGTGTACCTGATCGGCGCGTCGTGCGCGATCGTGCTTGCCGCCGCGTCGGCGTTTGCGCCGGTCCGCCGCGCCATTCGGCTGATCTACTTCGAATGTCTCCTCGCTGCCCTCGCCGCCGCCGCGGATGCTCTCATCTTGGGGATGTGAAAAGGGGGACTGTACCCGCAGCAAAGCGCAGGGGACTGTCCCCGTTTTCGTTGGCGAGAAGGACAGTGGGCGCGGAAATGGGGACAGGCACCTTCGCTTCCTCCTTCGCGGCGATGCCGCTACAGAGGACAGGTCGCTGCGGAGCCAGTCCCCATTTCCCTACGGCAGGATGCGGCGGTAGGCTTCGGGCAGGGGCTCGTCGTCGGCGCGGCGGGGACAGAGGGCCTGGCTCTGCTCTGGGCAGAGGGGCAGGTCGGCGTGGGGGGGGAGCTTGTCGGCGAGTTGTGCCATGAGGCATCGGCAGCGGGGGCGGTCGAACGTATCGCCCATCCGCCGCCAGATCTCCGCCAGCGGCTCGTGGCCGATATTGCCGAACGACAGCGGCGTCAGGTCGCACGGGCAAACGTTGCCCGCCGCGTCGATGAACAAGTGGTGATAGCCCGCCCCGCAGCCGAACAGCTCGGGCGACTCCAGCCGGGCGAAGCACGCCACGGCCGCCCCGGCGCGGCGGCGACGGTTGACGCGGACGTGGAAGTCCGCCAACGCCTCCCGCTCAGCCGGCGAGAGCATCTCGGCGGCGCAGCCGACCCACGCGCCGGTTGCCACGGGCGCGAGGATGCGGAACTCTCCGGCGTCCCATTGGGTCGCCAGGTCGTGCATCCGCTCCAACTCGCCGGAGGCGAGCTTCTCTCGCGTGCCGATCGTCGAGACGGCCGGGTACAAGCCGGCCTCGCGGCAGACGGCGACGGCGGCGCGGGCCTCCTCGAACGACCCGCTCGCGCCGCGGACGGCGTCGTGGGCCGCCGGGTCGGATGACTCGATGCCGACGGTCACGCAGTCCAGCCTCACCTCGGCCAGCCGCCTCGCCCTCCCCGCGTCCAGGCCGTGCCCGGTGGTGAAGACGATCGTCGCCATCCGACCCCCGGCGGCCGCGACGAGCTCCGGCAGGTCGTCGCGCAGCATCGGCTCGCCGCCGGTGAAGCCCAGCGTGCACGTGCCGATCCCGTCGATCTGCCCGATCAGCTCGAGCGTCCGCTGGGTGCTCATCTCCTCGGCCGCCCGGCCGGCGTAGCTACAGTGGGCGCAGCGGTAGGGGCATCGGCCGGTGACGGCGAGGTACGTGGAGAACGGCACGCGTTGCCGCCGGATGACGGCCTCGCAGAACCGGTCGAACGCCTCCGACGGATACGGCGGGAAGAACGTGTTGATCCGCGTCTGCCCTCCGAAGCGGTGCGGCCTCTCGTCGCGCATCCGCCGCAGCAGAAACAGCAAATGCCCCGCCGGCAGCCGACCGACCATCCGGGCGAACATCCGCATCACGCTGAGCAGGCCGGCCCGGTTCATGCCCGGCCGCCTCGTGACGTGCGCGCAAGCCTCGACGCGACGGCGCTTGCGACCGCCAAGGCCAGGCCACCGCAGACGAGCCCTGTCATCAGCCCTCCGGCGGCACCGAATGCCATTCCGAAGGCCAGCAGGTCCCAGTCCCAACTGCCGATGATGACCATCAGCCCGATGTGAAGGGCAGCCGCCGAGCCCATCCCCACACCGATGCCCAACAGCACCCCCCATGCCATCAGTCTGGCAGGGGCTTCTCCCAGGCGGCGGATGTATCCAAGCGACTTGCGGATCATGAGCCCCGACCAAGCGAATCCTGCAAGGAATCCGCTGCCGGCCCCCAGGAGGCTCGCCGGCATACGAAGCAGCTCGGGGTCTCCGGGCGTACGGCCGTAATAAGAGACGCTGTCGTATAGCTGCGGAGCGCCCCGCGCGAACAGGAGCCCTACGAGGCAGCCGGCTACACAGACAACGGCCCTCAATGCGATCAGCCCCCAGCCGCGGACACCGGTCTGCCCTGCCATCTACGTCCCCTCCCCGTCGACCGGGCCGCCCGCACGGTCCCGCCGGGCCAGCGCCGCCGCGGCCCAGGCCAGCAGGCCGGCGATCGCGCCGAGTGTCAGCCCGACGACCGCGGAGGCGACCAGGGCGGCCAGGGCGCCGGGGGTGTTCCATCGGCCTTCTTCGATCATCAGCCCGCCGAGGACGACTCCCGCCGACAGCAGGGCGGCGGCGTGGCCGGCGAAGGCGCCCCAGACGATCAGGCCGGGCGAGGCGGGGGCGCCTCGGCGCAGACGCCGGATGGCGACGGCGTTGATGAGCGCGCACCAGGCGGCCCCGGCGATCAGCCCGCCGAGAAGGCCCAGCTTCAGCGCCGTCGCCTTCATGCCGGGCCAGTTCGCCCCCCACCAGAGGCGGTAGAGCGTCGAGGTGTGCTGGCCCAGCGAGCCGCCGACGCCGATGGCGGCCAGGCAGACGCCCACGTTCAGCACGTGGAAGGGCCAGTGGGCCACGCGCGGCCGGATCATCGCCCCGTCCCCTCGGCCGGGGTCGGCGGGGCGGGCGCGGGCGGGGCGGGGGCGGCGACGATCGCCATCGCCCACGCCATCAGCCCGCTCAAGACCCCCATCCCCAACCCGCAGACGGCCGACGAGCCCAGCGCCCATAACGCGCCGTCCTCGGACCACTGCTTGTCGTTCAGCCACATCAGCCCGCCGTGGAGGATGGCGCAGGCGATAAGCCCCGCGCCGTGGCCGGCGAACGTGCCCCAGAGGATCAGCTTCGCCGAAGCTCGCCCCGTGCGGCGGATCTGGCTGACGGCCAGGCCGATCAGGAGGATGCACCAGGCGAGGCTGCCGGTCAGCCCGCCGACGGCCCCCAGCCACGGGCCGCCGGCCTCCACCGGCGGATTGCTCGAGCAGATCGTGCCGTATAGCGCCGTGGCCAGCGCCCCCAGAAACGCGCTGCCGCCGGTGGCGATGCCGCAGACCAGCAGGCAGAGCACAACGAACGGCCAGCGGCGGATGCGGTGGGTCTGCATGCCTCTATTCTACCGAAGCGGGCGGCGGTTCGCTCGGCTTGGCCAGCCGGCCGGCCGCCCAGGCCAGCAGGCCGCAGATCAGCCCGGTCAGCAGCCCCGCGCCGACGGCGAAGATCGCGGCCCACAGCAGCACGAAGCCGAACCCGAGATCGCTGCTCGGCTCGGCCAGCAGGCGCAGCCCGGCGTGGAGGATAGCGGTCGCGCCGAGGCCGACGATCGGCCCGAGCAGCAGGCCGCGCAGAACGACCCGCCCGGCGACCCGCCCATGCGCGCGGAAGTCGGAGAGCATCTTCCTGAGGATTGCCGTCAGCCAGAAGATCGCCGCCAGCAGCCCGCCGAGCCCGCCGAGGAGGATGGAGGCCATCTTCATCGACGGACCGTCCGGCCTCTCGTAGAACGCCCCGGCCAGCACGCCGAAGAAGCCCCCCACGAAGTTCCCCGCCCCGCAGACGAGCACGACCAGCGCGACCAGCGGCCAGAGCTTGACGGGTCTCGGCGGCATCGGCATCTCCCGGGATCGTCCGACCGAGAGGATATCCGCCGGCCCGCGAGCAGACAAGGCCCGGCGCGGCGGCGATTGACACGTTTCCGAGCGCCGTCTGGTGTTTCGTCACAACCGCTCTGCCGGGTGCCGCGGGACCCGCGTGGTCCCGCGATGATCACAAGCAGACCGTGCTGCCCGCCCCGCGGCAGGCGGCGTTCGCCTGGCGGGCCGCGCCGGCCGGCGCGGGGCCTATTTGATCTTGCGCTGGCCGCCGCCGAACGTCATTTCGGGCAGGGCCTTCCGCCGCTCGGCGCGCTCGACGATCATGGCGGCGGCAACCGCGAACGACCGCTCGGCGACCTTCTTGATCGCCTCGTCGTACATGATCGCCTGCGTGCCCATCTTGGTCACGGCGGCCATCATGTCCTGGTTCGACAGGATCGCGCGCAGCGCCTGGGAGGCGAACAGATCCAGCACATCGTGGTTGGTTGACATGCTCCAGGTCCTTCCTCGATGATTGTCCATCGCCCATCGGGGCAGGCGACATTCTACACGATTCCGCCGATCGGCGGGACGGGGCTTTCCGGCTTGACTTGCCCCACCGTCTCGCCGAGGCAGCGGGCGGTCCGGGTGCATCTGGCCGGAGGCGAGCCACACATTCTGCGGAAGAGCCAAGAGAAACAGACTGGCTCCAGAGCGACCTGCCGCGGCGTAGCGGCACCGCCGCGAAGCACGGCAGCGCACGTGCCCGTCTGCTTCTTCTGCCCGGCGGCAGAGCAGGACCCCGTGCCCTCACGAGAAGCAGCCTGCCCCCTTTTTCTGCCTGCGTCGGCGGGCGGCCAGCAGGAGCCCGCCGAACGCCAGCATCCACAGCGTCGCCGGCTCGGGGACCGGCAGCCAAAGCGAGACGGTCGCGAAGGCGTCGACGCTGACCGTCGCCCCGTCTTCGCTGTAGAAGCCCATCGTCTCGTTGCTCGCCAGCGATCCGAGCCCGCCGGTGAAGACCAGCCCGAGCTCGCTCGGCTGGGCGAGGACCTCCTCCAACGTCTTGCCGCCGGCCGCCACGTGGGGCCAGCGCGTGAAGTTCTGCCCGTTCAGCGCAATCTCGTGCGTCGTCCAGTCCACGTCGGCATTGGGGTTCCAGCTCACCGCGTCGGTGCTGACGAAGTAGTCCAACTG
>Ga0180438_10003480_pt1 | contig 23797 bp, 13 predicted proteins | sample SS_ome_12_FD_132455 | JGI IMG/M metagenome (GOLD analysis project Ga0180438, IMG submission 132455) | Hypersaline lake sediment archaeal communities from the Salton Sea, California, USA - SS_3_D_2 metaG | ecosystem: Environmental > Aquatic > Non-marine Saline and Alkaline > Hypersaline >...
CAAAAAGTAAAAAATCAAGACCTGACCCCATCTCCCGACCTGACCCCATCTCCCGACCTACGGCGACGAAGCGTCGTTCCACCGCCAACCTCCACACTAACACTGGCCACGTTCGGCAGCCGCCCAGCCGCTCTGGCCGGGCCTGTCGGCTTGCCAGAACCGGCCGCTCCATGGTGGGCGGCTCAAGCCATGGCAGCCGGCGACCCTAATCAACGGCCGGCGGGGTCCTGTGGTCGGGGCGTGAGTCCTACCCGCGCAGCGTAAGCGCGTAAGAGTAGGTGGTCCTTCCCACCTTCCCGTCCAAGCGCACACATTGTCCTCGCCCTTGGCATACGAGCACGAGGGCCTGGGACGATGGGCACAGGTCGGCAAAGGCCCAGGTCAACTGAGGGGCGAACCATGCGTACGCCCCACTGATCGGGGCGTACGGCGGCAGGCCTTTCGCGAGGAGCCAAGACCTGATCCAGCCTTCTGCCGTCCTCGCTTCACTGATGGAAGGGAAGATCGGCGACTGTCATCTTCCGGCAGGTCACCGTCGCTTTCACCACTACCGGTGCCGTGGCAAAGTACAGGACCAGAGGCTTGTCTTCCCCCGGACGTGGAGTTGCATCCACCTCGACACAGGTGGCGTCGGCGTCGGAGAGCGCGACACTCGAGGATTTCCTCACGCAAGTCGCCGGACAGTGCAGGGCTGTCACCCATGCGTCTGCCTGGGCCCTGGCCTTCGCATCTCCGTCCGCGAGAGCGTCGTTTATCGTCTCTTGTACCGTGTGGCCTGCTTTTTCGAGTACGGCATACCCAACAGCTTCGAAGTACTGCGTAGTGGTTCCGCACTTGGCCAATCGGCTGACGGTGCGAATCTTCGCTCGCTTGCTCGCCTTCTTCGCCTTCGCCATAGCTTGATCTCCTTTGGCTGGTAAGTGGACTGGACTCCGTCTGGCAATTCCGACAAACGAGCTGCGAGGCAACATGCCCCAAGCAGCACGACTACAGATGGTCTACCGTCGAGGGATCGTCTGCCCGGGCTCCGAAGTGCTCGGCCTGATCGTCCCTGCCACGGCCCGCCGGCCACGCCTTGGCAACGGTTACCGTGCCAGGCACACCGCACCGTCAGCGGTTTGATCTCGCGCAGGAACAGATGTTCGAGCCGCAGCGCAGCCGGTCCATATATATGCCTGTTGGCCACTCGGCATACGTGGACCTCGACCGATACTGGCGCGCTGAGCCGTCAACACAGAGTGACGTCGACAAAAACGTCAGAAAAGATCGGAGGCCGTCGATGGCCGCCCCGTTGCGTGACGAACTACACGGATGGACACGGACAGCCTCGCATGACCACCGGTGCAACCCACAACACCCAAGCAGTGTGTAGCCGGCCGTCCGCGATGTCAAGAAGAAAACCGGCATGTATCCCGGTCAGGCCTTCATCTGTCGGACCTCGGCGCGTGCGGGCATCCGATCCCTTGGTCGGCGTGGGGAAGTGAGCCGCGGGGGGACGACAGGCCACTCGTGCAGGACTGCCCCCGTGAGCAGCGGCAGGCAAAGGGCTGGCCTCACAGACGCTACTCCAGCTTCGGCTGGACGATCTTGCCTTCAGCCTGCTCCTTGAGGTTCTCGTAGGAGCCGTAGAAGTCGCTGTTGCAGTCCAGCCACAGCGTGATGCGGTGCATTTCCTTCTTGGTCAGCTTGACCTTGTTGTGGCCCTTGGCGAGCATCTGGTAGAGCTTCGACGCCCGCGCGCCGACGTTTCCGGGGACCGTCCGCGGCTGATTCCACGAGGCCCCGTCGAAGAAGAAGGCGTACTTCCGCAGGTTGGTGTAGGACGTGTACCACCCGTGGCGGGGCTTCTTGCCGGCGCCGTGGCGGCTCAGGTCCGGCGCCTTGCCGGCGTTCCTGGTGTGGCAGGGGGCGCACTTCGCGTCGAGGATCGGCTGGACCAGCCGCGGAAAGCTGAACGGCTTCGAGCCGTCCACGTCCGGCCGGATGATCGACGGCTCGCGCCGCAGCGCCGCCGGGTGCTTGCCCGCCGCCGGCGCCCGCATTCTGTGGTCGTGGCAGCCCTTGCACATCAGCCGCTCGCCCGGATGAACGTAGGTCGCCGACCGCATGGACTGGACGGCCAGGCCGTCGGCGTCCAGGGCCTGGAAGTAGACCGGCGTGGCGACGGGCAGGCGGAAGTGCGCGCTGCCGTCGGCCTCCACGGGCACGGTCCCGAGCACCGCGCGGGCCGACTTCTGCGCGCCGTAGCCGATCCGCGGGTTGTCCGCGTACGGCGTGGTCTTCGGCAGCACCTGGATAATCCGCAGGGCCTTGATCTGCGTGCCCTCGGGCCAGGGCAGCAGGCCGTCGTAGACGTCCATCACGCCGACGACGGCGTCGGAAGGCAGGTCGTCGTCGGTCCCCGCCGAGCCCGGCCGGCCCTCGAGCGTCACGTTCGGGATCACCGGCGGGGTGGGCCTCGGCCGCAGCGGGATCGGGTCGAGGCACGAGATCTTCTCGTCGCGGTAGAGCAGCTCCTTGTTGCCGAACACGTCCAGCAGGTAGATGCCGTAGTTGTTCCGCGTGCCCGCGTCGGACCGGCTGTCGGGGTCGTATACGCAAAGGTAGAACTGTTCGCTGAGCGGCCAGGCCGACGCGTAGTTCGCCGGGCCGCGGTGCGTGGCGCACTCGGATTCGGGGAACGGCTGGTCGGGCGTGATCCGCTTGACCGGCGCCATCGCGCCGTCGTCCTCGACCTTCGGGTCCACGACGACCAGCGAGCCGTAGGCCTGCCCGTGGTGGCAGGCGGCGGTGGCGACGTACCTGTGCGAGCCGGGAATCTGCCGCACCTGCGCCTCGAAGTGAGGCCGCACGCGAGCGCTGGGGGCGAAGTTGCCGTGAATCGCCCTCGAGTCCCGCCCGTCCGGCGTCGTCAGCCACGGGTGGTGCGCCTGGTTGAAGCCGCGATCGACGTAGTCCCACCGCGTGTAGACGATCAGCCCGTTGTGCGTGATCGACGGGTGCCACTCGTTCGTCTCGTGTGGGCTGAGCTTCACGATGTCGCTGCCGTCGGCATTCATCGAATGGAGCGTGAAGCTGGGCACGGGCCGGCCGTGGCATCGGCCGTAGCCGCCGCGGCGCTCCGAGATGAACGCCACCCGCCCGTTCGGCAGGAAGCACGGATCGAAGTCGTTCCACGTCCCGTCGGTCAACTGGCGGAGGTGCGTGCCGTCGGCGTTGATCTTGAAGACGTGCCACGTGTTGTCCTGCGTCCACGTGTACCGTCTGGGGCGGTCGGCGATGTCGGTGTAGGAAAACAGGATCGTCCCGCCGTCGAAGCTCAATTCGGGCGAGAGGAAGCCCCCGGTCTCGTCGAGCTTCCGGCCCTCGAATCGCCCGTTCTCGCAGACGGCGTCTTTGAGCACGTTACGGACGGTCGGCCTGTCGGAGAACGGATCGTTCAGCACGAACAGCCCGCCGCCGCGAATCGCGTGGAAGCCGAAATACTGGTCGCACATGTGATTGCCCGTCGTCTCGGCGTTGGGCATGAAGTGACGCTTGATGAAGAGGATCTCGTCGATCCCTTCGAGCAGCGGGTTGGCGAAGGCGATCTCCCGCCGCAGGGCGGCGACCTCGTCGTAGAGCTTGTCGCGCGCCTCGGTGTCCTCGACGGCCACCTGCTTGCCCCTCCCCTCGAGCCGCCCCAACGCCGCCGCCTCGGCCGACAGGTCCGGCGCGCCGGACATCTTCCGGATGTGGTCCAGCAGGACCCGCGTCCGCCGCAGCACGATGTCGGTCGCGTCCCGGTCGGCCTCGTAGATCAGCGAGGCGGGGTGATAGACCTGGCTGAGCATCTTCTCGGAGGCGTAGTGGAACGGCCTGTTGCTCTTGGCGCGGCGGAGCTTGTCCCTCTCGGTCAGCCTTGGGGGGCCGACAATCTTCGGCCGCTTTGTGACGCCCTCGAACTTCGCCTCCAGCCAGTCGGTGTGGTCGTGCCCGAAACCGTCCCCGGCCACGGTGACGATCAACTCGAGCAGCTTCACGCCGGCCAGCTTGACCTCGATCCGCTTCGGCGGCTGCCCGCCGCTCATCACGCCGCTGCCCGCCAGCAGCTTGCCGTCGCCGACGAGCTTGAACTCCGCCGTGCCGCGACGGCCCACCTCCTCGTCGATGCCCACCCACGCCGAGAAGCTCGCCGCCCCGCCGTCGAGGCGGACGGTGATCTGCCCCGGCGGGTGCGTCCCCACGCCGCGCTCGTACGTCTTGCCCCCCATCCGCAGCGGATTGTTGTCCACCGACCGCCGCGACCGCGTCCGGCCCCAACCGCTCGTCGAGGCGCGCAGGTCCAGCTCGTCCAGCCAGACCGTCTGCCCGGCCGGCGCGGCGGAAGCAGCCGACAGGAAGACCACGCCGGCCATCATGCATCGCAACGTCGAGTACATCGCGTTTCCTCTGTTCTCGGGAGGCGGGCACGAATCCGACCGTGCACCATCATACGTATGCATCGGGCGATCGGAGAGTATAACCCCGCAGAATCGCCGGGGCGTCGGCGAAGGCGGGGCTTGAGTCCCGGGGGCCGGGCGCCGGGTGCCGGGGGCTGACGCCCCCGACCATTCGCTGCCGCCCCGCCGGGGCTCCATTCCTGTCGAATCTCGCTTCCGGGGGCTCGCGCCCCCGGCTATTGGCTTGCGCCCCTTTGGGGCTCCGGAGGCGGTCGCGGGGACCGCCGCCAAACCAAGCCCCCAACGCCCCCGGGTTGCATCCCGGGGGGTAAGCCGATAGGGTTTGGCCGATGTGCGTCGATCGCCCAACCAACACGACTCGGGAGCATCCAAGATGATGACGAAACTCCTCCGCCTCTCCCTGATCCTCGCTCTGGCTACAACAGGTTCGTCGTGGGGCGCCGCGAAGAACGCCGCCGCGCCTGTTGCCAAGCCGACGGTGGTCAAGCTCTGGCCGGCCGACATGCCGGAGCTGAAGAAGATGAAGGACAAGGACATCCCGACGCTGACGGTCTATCTGCCTCCGGCCGAGAAGGCCACCGGGGCCGGGGTGGTCATCTGCCCCGGCGGCGGATACGGGCACCTGGCGATGGATCACGAGGGCCACCAGGTCGCCCGGTGGTTGAACTCCTTCGGCGTGGCGGGCTTCATCCTCCGCTACCGCCACCGCGGGACGGGCTTCGGCCACCCCGCCCCGCTCAGCGACGCCCAGCGCGCCATCGCCACCGTCCGCAGCCGGGCGGAGCAGTGGCGCGTCCTGCCCGACCGGATCGGCATCCTCGGCTTCTCCGCCGGAGGCCATCTCGCCAGCTCCGCCGGCGTGCACTTCCACAAGGGCAAGCCCGACGCCGCCGACCCGATCGGCCGCGTGAGCTGCCGGCCGGACTTCATGGTCCTCGTCTACCCCGTCATCGCGTTCAACCAGCCCTACACGCACCGCGGCTCGATGCGCAACCTGCTCGGGCGCGACCCCGACGCCAAGCTCGTCGAGAAGATGTCCAGCGAGAAGCAGGTGACCGCCGACACGCCTCCGACGTTCCTGATCGCCACGCACGGCGACCGGGGCGTCCCGGCCGAGAACAGCGTTGCCTTCTTCCTCGCCCTGCGCAAGGCCAAGGTGCCCTGCGAGCTGCACGTCTACGAGCACGGCGGGCACGGTTTCGGCCTGCGAGGCCCCGGCGCGACGGCCGGCTGGCCCGACCGCTGCCGCGAGTGGATGCAAGGGCGGAAGCTGCTGGAGCGGGACTGAAGGCAACGACGATCGGATCTGGACGCATGGGACACTCAGAGGCCATCGCTCTGTCATTCGCCGCCGGCGGCCTGCTATTGCTGAGCCCGGCCGGATGCCGGTCAAAGGAGGAGCCTCCCGCCGCCTCGCCGTCGGGCCGGCAGACCTCAACCTGGCCTGCGAGAACTGATGGGGAGGCCTACGAGTGGTACGAGGCTCAGAGCGAAGAAGCGACGGAGCATCTGATTCGCGGGCGCCACAACGAGTCGATCGCCATTCGCCTGAGACTCCTTGCGTTCGCTCAAGCGCGACACGACGAGACCATGGAGGCCTTGGCCTATGCCGGCCTTGCCACTGCCTACCAGGCACAAGGCGATCTGGCGAAGGCCGAGCGGACGCATCTCGAAGGCCTGAAGCTCGTCAAGCGCATCGGTCGGCAGGAGGACGTCATCTGGCATTACAGCACCCTCAGTATCGTCTACAGAAAGCAGACGAGGTGGGATGAGGCTGAGCAGATGCTGCACAAGGCCTTGGCGCTCTCTGTGCGCATCGGTCGGAAGGATGGCGCTGCCGCCATCTTCGCTTGCCTCGGCGAACTCAGCGAAGCCCGTGGCGATCTCCCCAAAGCCCGCGAGTACTGGGAGGAAGCTCGCCTAGGGTCCGTCGAGATGCTGATGCCGGACTTGACCAGACAAGCACAGGCATCGCTGAACAGACTGACAAAGACATCGACTCAGCCCGCCACCAGGCCGTCGGTGAATCCGCAAACGATGCCGTCTTGCCCATGATCGACCGGCATCTCTTTGCAGCGCAAAGGAGCCCATATGCCCCGTCCGAACATCCTGTTTCTGCTGAGCGACGAGCACAGCTTCCGCTTCATGGGCCACGTGGGCGCCGAGCAAGGCGGCGAACCGGCGTCGACGCCGACGTTCGACGGCCTGGCCGAGGGGGCGACAGTATTCACCGACGCGTACTGCTCGATGCCGCTGTGCACGCCGTCGCGGCTGTGCATCCTGACCGGGCGGGAGGTCCGCCGCTGCGGCGCGTGGACGAACGAGTCGGTCCTCCGCCCCGAGCTGCCGACGCTCGCGCGGACGTTCGCCGAGGCCGGCTACCAGACGTGCCTGGTCGGCAAGATGCACCTCGGGGGCAACCAGCAGTTCGCGGGCTTCCGGCATCGGCCGTACGGTGACCTGACGGGAAAATGCGGGCACCAGTGGGAGCCGATCGACTCCGACCGTCGCACCACCATGCGGAGCCGCACCGCCGACGTGGGTGTCACCGGCATTCCCGAGAGCCTCATCCAGGACGAGGTCGTCGCGCAGGAGACGGTGGCGTATCTCCGCGAGCACGGCCACGCCCGCCCGGGGCGGCCCTGGCTGCTGTGCGCGTCGTTCAGCCGCCCGCACTTCCCGCTGACGGCGCCGCGGCGCCACTTCGAGCGATACTGGCCCGATGGGGTGACCGAGCCGATCGTCGGCGCGACGGGCGATGCGTACGGGCATCCGATGAGCGTCGGCATGCGCGAGGGCTTCCAGGCCGACGCGATCTCGCACGACGAGATGATGAAGGCGCGGGCGGCGTACTTCGCGTGCGTCAGCTACCTCGACGAGGTGATCGGCGACCTGCTGCTGCGGCTGGACGCCAGCGGGCTGCTGGACAACACGATCATCGTCTATACGACCGACCACGGCGAGATGGCGGGCGAGCACGGCGTGTGGTGGAAGAACGGCTGGTACGAGGCGTGCACGCGCGTCCCGCTGATCGTCTCGCTGCCCGAGCAGCGGCGTGACGCGGCCCTGGCCTGCCGATGCACCACGCCGGTGGGCCTGGCCGACCTGTACCCGACGTTGTGCGGCCTGGCCGGCCTGGACGCGCCCGACGGTCTGGAGGGTGTGGATCTCTCCGATGCCGTCGGCGGCCTGGCCGAGCCCCCCGAGCGCCCGATCTTCTGCGACGCCCTCACGCCCCGCTGGGGGGCGGGCACGGAGTTCCGGGCGATCCGCTGGCGGCAGTACAAGTACGTCCGCTTCCGCGGCGCCGAGCCGCTGATGTTCGACCTGGCCGCCGACCCGTCCGAGCAACACAACCTGCTCGCCCGCCCCGCCACGGGCGATCTCGGCGAGGCCCGCGCGTACCTCGAACGGATCGCCGCCGAGTCGATCGACTTCGACGCCGCCGAGAAGGAACGCACCGAGCGCGACGGATCGCTGCACGAGCAGTACCGCCAGGACCTCCCGCCCGCCACGCCAAACCTCTACCTGATGCCCTCCGGCAAGCTCGTCGACGCCGACGGCCCGCTCTACCACCCCACCGTCATCGCCGAGAGCCCCCCCGACGCCTTCGGCGACTGGGCGGACGAGGCGTGCAACGCGCTGCGGGAGGCGACATAATGCCGGCAGGAGACCGAACATGACCGACATACCCCACAGCGAAGCGGCCGCGAAACTGCCGACGATCGGCTTCATCGGGCTGGGGACGATGGGCAGCGGGATGGCCGCCAACCTGCTGAAGGCCCGCTACCCGATGGTCGTCTTCGACATCGACGCCGACCGCCTCGCCGCCTGCGCCGACGCCGGGGCCGAGGCGGCCGAGTCCGCCCGACACGCCGTCGAGCGGGCCGAGATCGTCCTGACCAGCCTGCCCTCCTCCGCCGTCTTCGCCGAGGTCGCCGAAGAGGCCCTCCTGCCGGCGGCGAGGGAGTCAATGGTCTTCATCGACCTCGGCACGACCGAAGGCGCGATCACCCGCCGGGTCGCCGGGGCGATGCTGGCCAAGGGCGCCACGCTGCTGGACGCGCCTGTCAGCGGCGGCGGGCGCGGGGCGGCTGACGGGACGCTGAGAGTCTTCGTCGGCGGCAACCGCCAGGCCGCCGATCGGTGCCGGCCGATCTTCGACGTCCTCGGCGACCCGGCCGGCGTGGGCTACTGCGGGCTCAGCGGGTCCGGGCAGGCCGTCAAGGCCGTCAACCAGCTCGCCATGGGCCTCGTGCCCGCAGCGTATCTCGAGGCGATTGCCTTCGCCGTTCGCTCCGGGGCCGACCTCGACGCCGTCCGCACCGCCGTCGGAGGCGACGACGGCTGGCGCGGGGAGGTGGCCCGCTACGCCGCGAAGGTCCAGGACGGCTCGGCCGACGAGGTGCTCATCAAGTTCCCCGAGATGCCCTACTTCCTCCGCGAGGCGAGGGAGCTGGGCTTCGCCCTGCCGATCACCGAAGCGATCTTCGCCTTCTGCGACGGAGGCCCGCGAAACTGGACCGACAACATGGGCCGGCCCCGCGTGGCGTTCTGGCATCAACTCATGCACGGCACGGCACCCAATCGGAGCACACAATGAAAGTCGCCGCCATCACCGGCCCACGACAGGCCGAACTGATCGACAAGCCCGACCCCCGCCCCGCCGAGGACTTCGCCGTCGTCAAGGTCCACGTGGCCCCGATGTGCACGGAGTACAAGGCCTACAAGGCCGGACGCGCCACCGATCGCCTCGGCCACGAGGCCGCCGGGGAGGTCGTCGAGGTCGCCCAGCCGGGCACGGTCGCCGTCGGCGATCGGGTGGTGGTTATGCCCCAATACCCGTGCGGCGTCTGCCCGCTGTGCCTGGCCGGCGAGTACATCCACTGCCAACACACCGTCAAGCCGCTGGAGATCTGCGGCTGCGAGGCGGGCACGGCCACCTACGCGCAGTACGTGGTGAAGGAGGACTGGCTGCTGCTGCCGATCCCGGATGACATGTCCTACGAGCATGCGTCGATGGCGTGCTGCGGGCTGGGCCCGACGTTCGGCGCGATGCAGCGGATGGCCGTCGACGCGCTGGACACCGTGCTGATCGCCGGCATGGGCCCGGTAGGGCTCGGCGGGCTGATCAACGCCGTCGTCCGCGGCGCCCGCACGGTCGTCGTCGAGCCGCACCCCTACCGCCGCGAGTTGGCCCTCGATATCGGCGCGGCCGCCGCCGTCGACTCGGCCGACGAGGACGCCCTTCAGCAGATCCTCGACCTGACAGGCGGCGTCGGCGCCGACAAGGCCGTCGACTGCTCCGGCGCTGCGGCCGCTCAACGCCTGCTGATCGACGCCGTCCGGCGGCGCGGGCAGGTCAGCTTCGTCGGCGAGGCCGGCGACCTGACCGTCGCCGTCAGCCGAGACCTGATCCGCAAGGGCATCTCCCTGCACGGGGTGTGGCACTGGAACCTCCGCGATACCCCCCGCATCATGCAGACCATCCGCGCCGGCGCCGAACTCATCGACAAGCAAATCACCCACCACTTCCCCCTCGCCGCCGTGGCCGACGCGTGGGAACTCCAACTGACCGGCCGGTGCGGCAAGGTCATCCTGCATCCGTGGGAGTAGCCAAGCTGCCGTCCCCGGGTTTGCCGCCGCTGGCCGCGAGCTGCGAGGCCTACCGCTTCTTCCGGCCGAAGTGCCGGTCGGCGAAGTCGAGGTACTGCCGCCAGTCGAACTCCATGACGTTGTGACCGCCGGAGCGGATGTGGTATCCGATCCGGCCGACAGAGGGCTTGTCGACGGCGGGCATCTCCCGGGCGGGCAGACCCTCGGCGCCGAGCAGGCGGTAGACCGGGTCGGCGCCTTTGGCCGAGAGGAACTCGCCGCGCGGGTCAGCCCAGCGGTCCTTCTCGGCGCTGGCGACGTAGACCGGGCGGGGGGCCATCAGGGCGATCAGCATGTGCTGGTCGACCGGCAGGAGTCCCTCCTTGCCGTTGTACTTCTTGAAGTTGCCGCAGAACCAGTGCGGGAAGCTCGTGTTGATCCGCTGCACCGTCTCGCCGAACGCCCGCCGGCTGAGCGCCGCCCCGCCGCAGCCGGAGTTGTTCGAGATCACCAGCGCGAACCGCTCGTCCCGCGCGCCCGCCCACAATGACGTCTTGCCCAGACGCGAGTGGCCCATCACCGCCACGTGCTTGTGGTCGATCGTCTCGTCGGTCTCGAAGTAGTCCATCGCGCGGGCCAGCCCCCACGCCCACGCGCCGATCGAGCCCCACTCGTCGGCCGCCGGGGCGGTCTGGCCCTCCTGGTAGAACAGCGGGTGCACGCCGTTCTTGAACCCGTCGTGGTAGTCCGGGTCGATGTCGCCGTAGTAGATCGTCGCCAACGCGTAGCCGCGCGCGAGGATCATCTCGACCGGCCAGCGCGACGCGCTCCTGCCCCGCCCGGCCTCGGTGGCGCGGTTCTTGACCGCGCCCGAGCGCGGCCGCTGCCAACTCGTCGGCAGCTTGATCGCCGGATCGGCGTGGATCGAATGGTTGCCGCCGAAGTTCAGCCCGATGAACGTCGGCAGCGGGCCGGGCCGGCCGTTGGGAAGGTAGATCAGCAGGTCCATCGACGGCCCGTCGGCCTTGCCGGTGAAGCGAACGCTGACCTGCTTCCGCGTCGCCTTGCCGCCGAGGGTTTTCTCGTCGCGCTCGAAGACCTTGAACGCCAGCTTCTCCGGCCGCCCCGGAGCGCGGCCGTAGACGTGCTTGCGGAACAGCTCGAGGATCTCAGGGCGGCGGACCTTCCGCCACGTCTCGGCGTCGGTGACCTTCCTGCCGTCGGCGGCGGTCAGGGGGTCAGGCAAGGTGTACTTGGGGACCTTGCTCTCATCGTAGTTGGCGGCGGAGGCGAAGGCGCACAGGCTTCCGAGAAGCAGCAGGCACAGCGGGGCGATAAGGCATTCGACGTCGCGCATGGGCGGTGGCTCCTTTCCGTGGTGGGCGGTTCGGCTGCCGTACGTCCTGAAGGTCCCCCGTCCCACCGGAGAACGTGGGGAGACGGGGAGTCCGCGATTCGCAATCCACAATCCGCAACAGGCATCGGCCCGCTACCGGGTGGCGATGCAGGCAAAGGCGCCCTTCTTGCTCTTGGCGAAGATCCTGCCGTTGGCGAGAACGGGGGCGGACCAGCACTTTCCGTTGACGGCCTGGATGGAGGCGAGTTCCTTGAAGCCGTCGGGCGAGGCGTCGGCGACGACGAGCTTGCCCCTTTCGGACAGGACAATCAGCTTCCCGTCGGCCAGCATCAGCGAGCCCTTGCCCAAGCTGCTTTCGGTCCACTTCTTCTCGCCGCTGGCGAGGTCCAGGCAGGTCAGCTTCGACTCGTCGAAGCCGAAGATCGCGCCCTTGTAGACCACGGAGTTGGTGTGCTTGTTCCGCATGTTCTTGTTGCGCCAGATCTCCTTCGGCGATCCGCCGGAAACGTCCAGCAAGGCACAGCCGGTGTTGTAGCCGCTGGAGAGGAAGACCTTCTTTCCGCCGTCGAGGATGATCGGGTCGGCGGCGTTGACTTTGTAGCTGGTCTTCCATGGATGCTTCCAGACGATCTTGCCGTCGTCGGCCTGCACCGCCGCGGCGCCGTCGGCGCAGAACAGCGCGATCAGCGTCTTCCCGCCAACTTCGTAGGGCACGGGCGTGGAATAGCCGCTCGCGCCCGTGCCGCTGGACCAGACGACTTTGCCCGTCGCCGCCTCCAGGGCCGTCCCCGCCTCGCCGACGTTCAGGATCACCTTCTTGCCCAGCACCAGCGGCGAGCCGGCAAAGCCCCACGTCGGGGCCTCCGCGTCGACCTCGACGCCCCAGATCTTCTTGCCCCCGGCCGCGTCGAAGCAAAAGACGTGCCCGCTCTTCGAGAGCGTGTAGACCTTCCCGTCGGCGACGGTGGGCGTGGCGCTCGGGCCGCCCTCGTACAGCTTCGGCGCCAGCGGGCAGGCATACGTGAACTTCCAGACCTCCTTGCCCGTGGCCGCGTCGAAGCAGAAGACCGTCTCCCGGTTCGCCGAGTTGCCCATCGTATAGACGCGCCCGTCCGCCACCGCGATCGAGCTGCACCCCGTGCCCACCTGTTTGGTCCAGGCAATCCTCATCTCGCCGCCCAGCCAGCCGGTCTCGGCCGAGATGCCGTTGTGGTCCGGCCCGCGGTAGATCGGCCAGTCGGCCGCGGCGGCACAGATCGCCGCGCCGCCCACCATGGCGAGCATCAGCAACGGCGAAGCAATTCGTTTCGGCATGTCTGCCATCTCCTCTTTCCTGCACTTGGGTTGTGTGTCGACAGATCGCCCGGGCGCCATCCACGTCGGCCTGCCGGACCGGTCGCCCGACGCCGCACATCATTCTGACGATTCGCAGGCGTCGATGTCAACGGGCGGCCATCCGCAGGTCATCCAGGCGGGCGCCCGGGATCGGGCCGAAGGTGATCTGCGTGGGGCGGACTCGCTCGCGGTTGTTCTGGATGGCCAGGCCTCGGCCCATCGGGGCGATCGGCAGCGGGGACGGGAGTTTGGCGGTCAGCGACTCCGTCCCGTTCAGCCGGACGGACACGTCGCGGCCGCGCCAGCGGACGTGGAACTCGACCCACCTCCCGCCGTCGCCGAGCTTCAGTTCGGCCTCCGCGAGGGCCTTGCGTTTGGCGTCGCACAGCTTGACTCGGCCGCGGTCGATCCGGAGGGACGGGCCCTGCTTGCCGAACGACAGCAGCGTGCCACGGGCCCTCGCATCCGGCAGCCATGCGGCCAGCGAGACGCTGCCCGTCTCGGCGGCGAGGTGGTGGCGTGTGTCGAAGCGGATCTCCTTGTCGAGCGCCACCGCCCGCCCACCACCGCGGCCGCCGGAAACGGTCTTCCCGTCGCGACAGTGTCCGTAGCAGTGTCCGAACGCCTCGTCGGCGGCCACCTCGGCGCCGTCGAAGGCCGCGATGAACGTCGTCTCGCCCGTCAGTCGCCTTGGCTGCATCAGCCGCACCGCGCGCCACATCCGCTGCGGCACGTCCACCGTCAACTTCCGAGGGGCGCCGCCGGCCAGCTTGCGCCGCTGACCCGTCTCGGCGTCAAAGGCGATCGTCTTACCCGCCGCCAAGCCCAGCCGCTTCAGGTCGATCTCGACGACGGCCCGGCAGTTCTTCCGGGCGGTGTTGACGATCCACAGCACGGCGTGGCCGTCGCGCGCGTGGGCCGAGACGAGAACGTCTTTCGTCTTCGACGACACGGGCGAGCCGCCCTTCCAGTACGGCAGGAAGCGGATCTCCTCGTGCCACATCTCCAGCTCGCCCGCCAGCACGGGCCAGAACAGATTGCTCTCCGGCAGGCAGTCGTGGGCGAGCACCCACCCGACGAACTGCTCGACCATGAAGTCGCCGAACGCCGGCTTGTAGTGGCGGTCGGCCTGACACATGATGATCGCCGCCGCCCCGAGGTTGCGTCCCATCCCGATGCTCCGCAGCCGCGAGGCCGGCAGGCAGCTGATGTAGTCGTTGTCCATCCCCGTCGGCGCGACGTTCTCGCCCTCCATCGCCACGTCCGGCATCCACGCGTAGACCGGCTGCCCGCTGGTGGTGTGCAGCCACAGGTACGGCGGGCGATATCCGTTGGCGTGAAACATGTACCGCAGCCGCTTGTTGTACTCGCGAAGGCCCAGGTAGGAGTAGGCCGGCTGGACGCGATCGCCCGGCAGCAGGTAGGCCTGCCCGCTGAGGTAGTTGTACTCCTCGTCGAGGTAGTTCTCATCGAAGTAGATTCCCGGCAGGCCCGACTGCTTGACCCACCGGTCGAAGTGCCAGAGCTGGAAGTCGTTGACGGCAGGGCATCGCGTCACGTTGCCGTTGGACCGGTCCCCCGGCGTCGAGCCCCAGTCGGCCGCCAGCTCGTTGAACCACCGCCCCTTGTGGTCCCGGTAGCGGGCGATGGCGTGGGCGATGTTGCCCACGTGCGGCACGACGCCATTGGCCTTCGCACCGTCGAGCATCTTCTTCGACTTCTCGTAGCTCCAGGGGAACGGGCTGCAGTAATAGGGCCACAGCACGGCCCAGTCCGCGTCGTTGTAGAAGACGCATCGGGCCTTGGGGTAGGGCTTGTGGTAGTTGATGTGCGTCGCCCGCCAGCCGGGCGGCTGGGGCTTCTGCGGCGTGACCATCCAGCCGTAGGTCAACTCCGTCGGACCCGCCAGGTCGGTCGGCCGGGTGACGAAGTGGACCTTCAGCGTCACCGTCTCGCCCTCCCGGACAACCTCCTGCGTCGGCGCGTTGGGGTCGAGCATCCAGCCCTTGTCCGTATCGGCGAACCAGCAGAAGCCGCGGTCGGAGTCGGTCAGGAAGACATAGGGCACGAAGTTGCCCACGCGGCTGGCCGCGGACGTCTCGCGCGAGTCCCAGCGGGCCGGCGTCCAGCCGTGCTGGGCGCTCCACCCGCCGGCGGTTGTCACGAAGCAGGGCGCCTCCGAGGCGGGCATGCGCACGATCAGCGACAGCCGCTCGAGCTTCGCCGACTTGGCCGCCGCCGACCGGCACAGACGCAGCGTGTTCACCACACACCCGTCGAACGCCACGCGCGTGGACACGTCGATCTTCGCCCCGCCGACCGTCGCGCCGCCGACCAGCTCGACGGCCGCCTCCGTGGCGGAGGCCACCTTCCCCGCCCCGGCCGTCACGTCGAACTCCTTGCCGTCCACCACCGCCACCAGCCGCATCGGGCCGGAAAGCTGCCGCCGGCCCGCGTTGACGATCATCTCGGCCAGGCCCAGTCCGTTGAGCTTGTACCGCTTGTTCCACGTCGTCACCTCGCCGGCGGCCGCCTTCACCGGCGTCCACGGCGGGATGACGCGGTCAGACTTGCCGATGCTGTTGCCCAGCCATTCAAACCGGTAGCCGAGCAGGTCGACGGGAATGCTCATTTGCGCCCGCGCCCGCCCGTCGGCCCCCGTCAGGCCGACCGCCAGTGTGTAGCGGGCCGGCTCGGGGCCCGGCGGGGGCCTCAGCGGCAGCGGCTTCTCGCCACGGGCGGCACGCTTCTTGTTCTCCGCCTCGATCCGCTTGTTCTCGGCGACGATCGGCTGGGCGTCGGCCCAGTGCTGTTCCGTCTGCACCGGCACGTTCAAACCGCCGACGTCGATGGGAAACTGCGAGTAGTCCCGCCGAAACGGCGCGATGGGGCGCTCGGCGACGACCTTGTGCGTCTCGCCGCAGATCAGCCTCGCCCGCCCCGCAACGGCCTCGCCGCGGCGGGTCATGTAGTACCGGTCGATCTTCACCAGCAGCTTCTTGCTGAGCGGCGCGTGGTAGGCCGCCAGGCCGAACGGCGTCTCGTACGGCGTCGTCTTGATCTTCGCCGGCGGACGGCGGACCGAACCGTCGATCGTGAACGGGAAGACCTGATGATAGAGCACGACGTCACCGCCGTCGGCCGCCGTCACCTCGCAGAAGCCGCGGGGAAACTCCTTCTCGACGCGCGGTTTGTTCTGCACGACGACCTTCTGCATCGGCAGCGCGAGCTTCGTCAGGTCGCCGGCGAGCTCGAACGTCTTCCGCCGCCCGGCGGGCACGTCGACGGCCTTGGTAAGGACGAGGTCCCCCCCGCTCGCCTTCACGCCCGCGCCGCAGCGAACCGTCACGGTGACCTTCGCCGCAGCGTTCGTCGCCCCCGCCACGGCCATCGGCAGCCGCAGCCGCCCCGTGAAGGCCGTCTCGACGTCCAGCAACTGGAAGGCCGCCCCGCTGTGGCGAAACTCGAGCCGCCCGTGCCGGTTCGTCTCCGCGAACGCCCCGCCCGGCGCCCACGCGCGGAATCCGCCCCCCTTGCCCAGCACGTCCGTCGTGAACAGCCCTCGCCAGACGGCCCCGTCGGCGATCGCGGCGGCGCCGAAGCTCGAGATCGGCGCGGCCGCCTCGACGATCCAGTGGTCAGCCGTCTCCGACGAGGCCATCTTCCACCGCCCGCGCCAGCTTTTCGCCGTGTAGCCGACCGACGGGATCATCTTCACGTCGTAGACGCCCGGGTAGGCGTTGAACAGCGTCTGGTAGGTCGCCTGCGGGGCCCCCGGCGGGGTGATCCAGATCTCGTTGGAGTGATCGAAGACGATCGCCGCGTCGTCATCGGCCCGCGCCTTGCGCGAGAGGAACACGTCATGCTCGCCGCGGTGGTTGCGAAAGCAGACGTAGATCCGCTCGTCGTCATACGTGACCCACACGACGGACTGGTTCTTGGCGAGCTGCCCGTGGAAGGCGACCGTGAACGCCGTCGCCGCCGCGGCCCGGTCCCATTCGCGGGGCGCCATCTTGCCGTCGATCGTCGGGCCGGCCGACGCCTTCGGGACGACCATGCGAGGAAGGGGCAGGCTCGGGGCGGCGGCGGCGCAGAGGCCTGTTGCGAGCAGGAGCGCCGACACGGCAACGAAATCGGCCAGGAAGGCGTTGGTTGGTTGCTCCTCCCGACCATTCAGTTGGCCGGGCCTCTGGGGAACGTCTGCCATCGCATCTCTCCCGGTGCCCTGGGACGGACGGTTGCTCCTGACCTCCCATCGCAGAGAACGCTGAGGCTCTGCTCCCGCCTGCCCTTCCTCCTCCGCATTCTCTGCGTTCTCTGCGATGGACAGGAACTCGATCTAGTCTTCGACGAGCTTATACAGCCGCAGCATCGACGGGACCGGCAGTTCGCCTTTCCGCGGGCGGTCGCGGTTGCGGCCGAGCGTCTCCCACGCCAGCACGTAACGGACTCCCTTCCGGTCGCTCCCGCCTCGGTCGTCCGTACGGCGCTTCCGCATGCCGGGCAGCTTCGACTCGACGGCCGTCAGGGCCTTCGGCAGCGGCGCGGCGCGCGGGGCCCGGCCGGTCGGCTTCAGTGTCCGCTCGTCCACAAGCCAGCCGCCCGAGCCGTGCTTCGAATGCCAGTACCTCTGAACCAGCTCGCCGTCGCCCGTGGCTCGGACGCCCCCCACGCGCAGGCCGTTCGTCCGCCCGATCGAGCCGCCGCCCTGGAAGTCCCACCGGTGCTTCCAGTCGCTGACCTGCACGATCCGCCACCGCCCGCCTTCGTGGCGGGCGTTGTAGATCTGCGTGTGCCCCGCCTCGTCGAACTTGTGAAAGCTGATGATCACCCGCCCGGCCGTGTCGAAACCGATCCGCTGACAGCCGTTCAGCAGCCCGCCCTTGACGGGGATCGGGTCGACGATCAGCCCGGGCGTGGCGATCGTCATCGGCAGCTTGATCGCCTTGCCGGCGATCGTCTGCCAGTGGACCAGGTCCCTGCTGCGGGCGTAGGAGACGTCGTGGTTGGTCGCGCAGTCCGGCGTGTCGCGCCACACCCAGCAGACGTGCCACCACCCGCCCGGCCCGCGGACCGGGCCGTTCAGATACGCGTTCATCCTGCCCTGCCCGTCGGTCAGCGGCGTGTCCAGGAGGCGCCGCCACCCAGCCGTCTTGTGGTCGTAGACGTTGTAGATCTGGTTGCCGTTGCCGCTGCCGCCGTCGCGATACGTGAAGATCAACTCCCCCGCCGGCCCGCGGAAGAACCGCGGATACGTGCACCGCCGCTCCTCGCGGGCGACCATCGACCCGACCCGCTCCAACGAGCCGATGTCCCCCGCTCGCTTCGTGCGGAAGTACACCAGCGGCCGGCAGTGCATGTTGCCGCTCAGGTGAATCTGCCCGTCGTCGTCGACGGTCATGACGATGTAGTTGTGGCTGTCCCAGCCGATCCGTTCCGGCAGGCGAACGAGTTGCCAGCGATCTTCCTTCAACGCACGGGCGGCGACGGTCATCCGCCGCTCGGCGTCGTAGAACGCCGCGTACTGGCGGCCGCCATGTGTCAACAGACAGAATCCCACCGGGTGGCCCGACCAGACGGGCGAGACGTCGAGCACGCGGCCGACGCGGACCGGACCCGCGGCGGCAGTCGCGGCGATGGCAGTGAGCAGGGCGAAACTGCCCACCGCAACGAATGACCAGCTTTTCCCGCCACCACCGGGCTTGCCCCGGTGGAGCGATGATTGGAGCACTATACGGCCCATCGCCTTTCCTTTCCGCCACCACCGGGCTTGCCCCGGTGGAGCGATGATTGGTGCACTACAAGGCCGTCCGTAGGGGACGCTTCTCATGCTGTCCGCCTCGATAGCATGGGGGGTGAATCACTCGAACCGCAGGACGAAGCGGAGCGTCATTCGCCCCGACAGTTCGGTCGGGGTGAAGCGGATGCGGCGGAGCAGGACGCCGGTGCGGGATTCGGCCTGGCTTTCCTCCACGAGCTCGGCCATCTCGAAGCGGCCGGGCGTGTCGACGGCCGCCAGCGTCGCCGCCGGGGCCCCCTCAGGGCGGATCGTCACGGACAGCCCGTCGTCGGCCACGTCGGCCGGGTGCGTCGTCATGAACGCCTCCTCCACCGACGCCGGTGGCGAGGAGAACTCGAACGTGTCGGTCAAACCCATCTGCCTGCCGCCGGCGGCGAGCTCGATCGTCCGCCCCACCCGCTCGATCGATTCGACGTCGTACGCCTCGCCGAACTCGACGTGCAGCGACTTGGCCCCGTCCCCGCCCAGGCCGCTCCCCTCGATCGTGCCCTCATACTCCCGCCCCGGCGGTTGAGGCTGCCTGTCGATCACCGGCACGCTGTGGCCGAATGAGTTGCAGAAGATGCTCTCGTACCGCCGGTCGCTGAACGTCCGGGCCGAGTAGATCGGCGCGCCGGGGTCGGTCAGATAGGTCACGCCGTCGCGGTAGGCGATGAAGCTGCCGACGTCGTTGTGGTTGTGGTGCTCCGCGTTGTGCCCCCCCTTCGCGCCGACGGCCAGCGGCCCCGACCGGATCAGCCCGACGCCCAGTTCGGGCAGGAAGTGGTCGCCGCCGGCGATCGGCCCGGCCGCCCAACCGTCGTAGAGCAGCGCCTCCTCGACCGTCGTCAGCTTCGGCCGACCGTCCTCGCGCAGCTCGCAGAGGCTGCGCAGTTCCCCCGCGTCGTGGAAGCGGTTGATGAGCATGACGGTGACGGGGTCCTGGTATCCGCTGTGGGCGTCGGCGAAGGTCAGCTCCTCGCCGCCGCCGAGCGCGACCGTCAGCGGGTAGCGGCAGATTCGCTCGATCTGCCCGCCCGCGGCGATGTCGATCTGCCCGCCCGTGTAGTCGTGCAGCGCCGCCGCCAGCCGGATGAACCACCCGAACCCGAACCGCCAGTAGCTCGGGCCCTCCGTGCACCCGCCGTCGGCCGCGAAGCCCCGCACGAAGTTCGGCAGCGCCGACAACGACTTCGCGATCAGCCGCCCCAGACGGGCCGGCTCGGTCTCGATCAGCATCGCCATGATGCACACGTTGCCGATGCACACCGCGTTCCAGTTGTTCGTCGACGCCATCCACCCGTGGCGGGCCGCCGGGTCCAGCAGCGGGCGGAGGATGCGGCGGTGCAGCTCGTCCAGCAGCCGCTCGCGGACCTCCGGCTCGATACAGCCGCCCAACAGCGACAGAATCTTCGCGTACTGGCAGCCGCACAACGCCACGCGCAGGTCGATCGGCGTGCCGTGGTTCTCGTGGGCGGGCATGACCCACCAGGTCGCCTCGCACTCGGCCCACAGCAGGTCGTTGAGATACGCCGACTTGTCGATCCCCAGCCAGCACGCCGTCGCCGCCAGGCCGATCTGCTCCCCGCGGTGCCGCTGGAGCTTCTCGAAGCTCGTCCGGTTGCCGATCCGCCGGTACTGGCGGAACACGCCGTACGGCAGCGCCGCGATCGGCTCGCCGTCGGCCAGGCCCGCCTCGACGCGCTCGCAGAAGCCCTGCTCGCCCGCCGTCGCCAGCGCCCGTTCGCGCGCGGCGGCGTCGTGAAACTGAGGCAGAGGGGCAGCGCCGAAGCACGCTTCCATGATGGCGGCTACCTCGGCGGGCGATTGGTCACCAAGCATGTTCCTACTCGCTTCTCCAGGTGGCGTTGATCCGCTTGCTCGGCCGCTCGGCCGGGAGGAACGTGCCCTTCCCGGGGAAGTTACTCCGCAGGTAGGCCTGGAAGTCCCGCACTTCTTTCTTGAAGCAGTTGGCCAGGGCCTTCCTCACGGCGGCGGGCAGCGGGGCGGTCAGGGGCATCTCGTGCTTCACGGTGATCAGCAGCGAGTCGGCCCGCGGCTGGAACAGCAGGCGGAGAATGACGGGCATGTCCTCGACGTCGTCGTCGGCCTTGCCGGCCGGCGTCAGCCCTCCGCCGGCCGTCCGCTGCCATTGCCCCCGGTGGAACGTCATCCGAAACCGCTCCCGCATCGTCAGCGTGTACTCGCCCTCGCTGTAGGAGCAGAAGAACGCCTCGGCGGCCTCGTGGATCGTGTCGATGCGGGCGACGCGAAAGCGGCTGGACCATCGCGCGGGGCCGGCCTGCCCCCGCTGGAGCCACCGCAGCGGATAGGGAATGAAGATGATCCCCACCAGGAACAGCAGGACCATCAGCACTTCCTGCCATCCGACGGTCCAGGCTGGTGGTATCATGGTCGCTGCCTTGCCGGCTCTCAGGGGCCTCCGCCGCCCGGGCCGCCCGGGTCGGCAGCCTGTCATCTTGCCAACTTGCCGCCCCCCACGCAAGGGCCCGCCTCGCCCGCCGCCCCCTTGCCATCGCCCCCCGCATCGCGCGTAATGCGATCGAACCGCAAAGCAAATGAAGGGAGCGCTCCATGTCCCCCACGCGCCGCCGACGATCCGTCCGCCCGCCCCGTGCAGCCGCTTGCGGCTTCGCGAAGGCAAAGGACAAACGCCCCATGCAGATCCCCTCCCCCCGTCAGCTCTCACTCATCGCCCTCTGTGCGACACTCCTGCTGCTGTCCCGGGCTCCAACCGCTCCCGCGGCAGACAGCGACGCCCCCGCCGCCAACCTCGTCCGCAACGGCTCGTTCGAGCAGCTCGACCGCGCCCGCCCCGCCGGCTGGGCGGCCTATGGCGACGCGGCCGTCAAGCAGGAGCTGACCGCCGCGGCCGGCAAAGTCGGCCGGCGGGCCGCGAAGCTGCATTGCTCGGCCTTCGAGCATCGAGGCGGCTCCAGCCACGCCATGCTCGCGCAGGTCGGCGAGGTCGCCGTCGAGAAGGGGCGCATGTATCGCTTCTGCTGCTGGGTGCGGGCCGAGGGGATCCGCAGCCGCCATGTGCAGGTGGCCCTGTCGGACACGAAGACGTGGAGCAACTGCGGGCTGCGCAGCGGCATGGTTGTCGGGCGGACGTGGCGACGCTTCGAGACGTACTTCACCGCCACGAAGACGGTCGGCAAGACGACGCGCCTCCAGTTCTGGTACGGCGAGACGGGCACGCTGTGGTTGGACGCCGTCGAGATCACGCCGGCGGCGAAGCTGGCCGTGCGGTTCACCGATACCATCGAGCCGGGCGAGGGGCCCAACCTGCTGCCCAACGCCTCGTTCGAGTGCGGCTCCGACGGCTGGGCGTCGCTGGGAACGCCCGCCGGCTGGGGCAACCTGTCCGGGCTCGTCGGGCGGATCGTCGAGGCCGACGCCCCCCACGGCAAGCGGTGCCTGCGGATCGACCTCGGGCCGGGCAAGACGCCGGTGACGCATTTCGACTACTTCCAGCCGGTCCGCGTCGTGCAGAACGCCCCGCTGGCGGCCAACGTCGGCTGGGTCGAGCTCGACCGCGGCGCGAAGTACACACTGTCGGTGGCGATGCGGGCCGACCGTCCGGGCGTGCCGGCCAGGCTGGCCACCTGCCAGTGCGACGCGGGCGACTGGCAGAAACGCCAGGACCGCAAGATCACGCTGTCGGAGAAGTGGCAGCGATACGCCCTGCCCGTCCAGGCCGTGCGGGACTACCTGTTCGTCGCCGTCGGGCCCGACCTGTCCGGCGCCCGCCGGACGGAAGCGACCGTCTGGATCGACGCCGTCCAGCTCGAGCGGAGCGACAAGCCGACCGATTTCGTCCCGCGGCAGCCGATCGAGGTCGGCCTGAGCAGCGGGCGGTTCGGCAACGTCTTCCACGTCGGCCGGCCGGTACGCCTTCGCGTGGACGGCCGGAACGAGACGGCCCGCCCGGCGATGGTGGAGTTGACGGCCGTGGCCAAGGACTTCTTCGACCGCCCCGTGAAGCTCGAGGGCCTTCAACTGACGATCCCCCCGTCGGGCACGGCGACCGGCACGTGGGACTTGAAGCTCACCCATCCGGGCTACTACCGGCTGGCCGTCACGTGGCGGCACGGCGGCCGGCGGCACAGGAGGACGCTTCGCCTCGCGGTCATCCGCCCCTACACCGAGGCCGACTCGCCCTTTGGCATCAACCACGCCCCCCCCACGGCCGAGCTCTGCCGCCTGCTCCGTCAGGCCGGCGTCGTCTGGGCCAGGGACTGGTCGCTCAAGTGGCAGCACGTCGAGCCCGCGCCCGGCAGGTTCGACCCCGCCGTGGCCGCCACGCAGATCAACCGCGTTCTGGACGCCGGCATGAAGCAGGTCTGCCTCCTGCCCCCCTTCCCCTCGTCGAACTGGGCCTCGTCGGCCCCCGAGACGCTGTCGACGAAGGGCTATCCCGGCAGTCGGCTGAAGATGGCCTACGCGCCGAAAGACCCGAAGCTGCTGGCCGCTTACATCGAGAGGTGCGCACGCCACTTCGACGGGCGCGTGGACGTGTGGGACTTCCTCAACGAGCCGATCTACACCGACTACTCGCTGCCGGCGGCGAGCAAGGGCCTGCCCGGGGCGGCCTACACCGTCGAGGACTACGTCGGCCTGCTGAAGCTCGCCTACGCCGCGATCAAACGCGCCGACCCGACCTGCCGCGTCCTCGGCGGCATCGGCGGCGGGCCCGACCTGTTGACGCGGGAGCTGTTTGCCGCCGGCGGACTGGACCACCTCGACATCCTCAACCTCCACACTTATCCGGGCAGGGCCCTGCCCGAGTCGTACCTCGCCCCCATGGCCGGCCTGCTCGGCCGGATGAGGCGGCTCGGAAAGGTCAAGCCCATCTGGTTCACCGAGTACTCCTACTACGCCACCGACGACCTCCCTTGGAAGCCGTTCATCCGCAAGCACCGGAGTTGGGCCGCCGACCGCCTGCTCGCCGACGAGCGGCAGTGCGCGGACTACTCCGTCCGCTTCGCGCTGGTTATGCTCGCCTCGGGCGTCGAGAAGGTCTTCTACCACTCGGGCGCCAGCGGCGAGGTCAACCGCCCGCCGCTGGAGTGTTGCCTGCTGGCCTACGCGGGTCGGCCGAGGAAGGTCTTCGCCGCTCAAGCCGCCCTCGCCGACCTGCTGGGGCCCGCCCCACGATTCGCCGCACGCCTCGACCCGCCGAAGTCCGCCCGCAGGGACGCCGACGACGCCCTGTATGCGTTCTGCTACCAATGCGGCCGCCGCGCCCTGCTCGCCGCGTGGGCC
>Ga0180438_10003485_pt1 | contig 23776 bp, 56 predicted proteins | sample SS_ome_12_FD_132455 | JGI IMG/M metagenome (GOLD analysis project Ga0180438, IMG submission 132455) | Hypersaline lake sediment archaeal communities from the Salton Sea, California, USA - SS_3_D_2 metaG | ecosystem: Environmental > Aquatic > Non-marine Saline and Alkaline > Hypersaline >...
CCGCCAGGGGCGGCTATTTAACGGCTGTTAGAGAAAATTCTCGTGCCTCATGCACGCGCTTTTATGTCACCACTCTAACAGTCGTTAAATAGCTGTCGGCAACAGTGCCACGGAAGTTGAGGGTATTGCTCTCCAACAGGCTTGTCGTGGTGAGTTGGCGGCTACCCTGTAGCCAATATCGGAGTCTACCCGTAGCGGTTGGCCTTTAGACTGGTTGACCAATACGGAGCCGGTTTGGAAGGTCATGGCGGTTCTAACCCGCCTATAGAACCAGCAGGGAATCGTCCCTTGCTGTTTAGTCTCACTATCGCGCGAGGTTAGGCTAAGGCAAGGGGCGATTATTTAATTCACTTGTGGCTACGATCCCCCGGCTAACGCTGGGGGGTCGTTAATTTAATTCTATCAGCAGAAAGGCAAACGACCATGCAAAAATTTGTTTTGCCAATGCCGAAGGACGATACCGAGGTCATTTTAATTTTGCCAGGGGGTGACGAAATTAAAATTGAACTTCTGCCAAGCTGCGGCACCCTGGAACCCAACTGCAACGGGGTTCTTGCCGTTACCCTCCCCAAGTCCGATCTTCTGAACATCTACCAAGATGGCGACGGGAACCCCAGCGATGCTCCCGATGCTGATCGACCCCATGAGAGATTTGGTCAACATATCGTAGCCGAGCTACCTGGGGAGTATGGTGAAATTAAATTAACAAGAGAAAATTAAACGACCCTCGGGGGGTACGGTCGAAGATCGAGCCATTTCGAGTATTGACTAGCAGACCCAACAACACTAGCAGAAAGGACCGGAACCATGCTGAGTGCGATTGTCAAAACGATTCCCTCCACCTGGGTACAGCGTAGGCTGACCTGGGTAACCCGCTCCCATTGGTGGGCTTACTGGGCCGGGGTAGGCGACACGGCAATTCTCGCCTGTATCCTAGCCATCATCATCTTCCTCTGTGGGTGAGGGTTTGGAGAGGCAGCAAGTGGCTTCTGAGGTAGGTGACCTGTCACCGGATGAGTAGGAAGCCGCTGCTGCCTTTATCCTTATGGGTTCATCGGATGAGAACGAGCCAAAGAATTGGGTAAACCAAAAATTTGGGTATGTCCGATAGCCCTCCATTTAATTCGACCAGCGCAGCGAGGGACCAATGAATCCACGAATGTACCTTGGCGTTGTGGTTGCGGCACTGAGCGGGTTGGTGTGCTGCTACTGCTCTGCCTGTGAATCCACTGCGATGGGTAGGCGGCAACCCAAAGCCCCAAAAAAATGCCGCATACCCAACTATAAGAAAGGCACTGCCAACAGGGAGATAGGCACCCTAAACATGCGAACACTGCCCTGGAGCTTTCCGTAAGTATGCGGGGGCAAGGGCGCAGTGGTATAGAGCCCCTTGTGGGACGCCGTTTTGGGCACAATCGAAAGCCGGTCAATAGCGACAATCACCGGCAAAACGCCCACGGCCCCGCAAGGGGCATTTTTTATTTTATATACTGTTTGTGGGGGGCTCGATGGAAGATCGCTGTGTTTCGAGTATTGACTAGCAGACCAGAACATTTCTTTTGCTGAAAGGACCGAAACATGTTTGGTAAGCCCCTCCGCTTCAAGCCCCTTCCTTCCAAAATTAAGAAGGATGAAATCGCCGCCGAACTGGTGCATTTTCGCAAGGCGGCTGGCATCCCCACCCAAGACGACCATTTCGACAATACCGAAATGACCGTCCGAGAGTTGCGGGCGCTGCATGCCAAGTGCCTCAAGGCTGGCAACTACCCCCTTGGCCGATTGGAGTTGATCGACCTCATTGTTGCGGCGAAGAATCGCCATAGCAATGGCCGCGCGTCCGATCCCGTCCACTCGTCCCGCAAGACGTTCGACCACCCCATGTACACACTCAAGTACCTACGGGACGAATGGAAGCGACTCCTGGGGTTGCTGCGAGAGTTCTACCCCAGCGAGAAGCACGGCCCCCGCAAGATCAGCAAGCCCCTCAAGGCGGCTTGATCGAACACGGCAACCGGGGATGCTGGCCTGTGCTGGCGTCCCTGGTTGTGTTTGACCCTGCGTTTTAATTTGTGCGCGTCGATCCTGGCGAAATTTAATTTTGTGGTGGAGGTCAGTTGTGAAGAGAAATTAAATCGAGCGACGTTTGGTCCGAAGTTCGTTCGCTATGCAGAGCGAGCCTTTGGGTCAGAAATTCAGCTAAATACGCACCTAATCTGGGGGGCCAGCGCGTTCCGTACAATATAAAAGTCTTTTTAATTTAATATTGTACGGTTCGCCCTCGCCCCCCGCGCGCGGGGCCAGCCCTGGCGCAGCCAGGGCTGGCCGCTTTAATTTAATTCTTTTGGGGGGTAGGGTCGAAGATCGGCGTTTGGCGCGTATTGACCACCGAAGACCTTTCCAATTCACCGTTTTCTAGCTGAAAGAGGTATTGCTATGTCGAAGAATCTGATGACCGCCAGTCGCCAATGGGCGACTCGTCCCGCTGATGAGCGATTTTGGAGCGTTCCAGAATTGCGGGAACACCTGACCGAGATTCGGCAGCGCAGCGCTCAGCGCAACGTCGAACTGAGCAAGATGGACGTTCAACCGAACGGCGACGATTTGCACCTGATCGGCCCCTCTGGCAACGCCGTGAATATGTCCAATTGGGGATTCGGGCAACTCTGCCAAAACATCGGCGCTCCCGCAAGCTACCTTTCCGGCCTCCCCTCCGAATTGGCTTGCGAAAACATCCGTCACGGTTTGGCCCATGCGAAGAAAGATCGGGTCAAGGTTCTCTTGGAGCAAAGCGCCGACAAGTCGAGCGTTCAACTCCGCGCGATGAACTCCACCGACTATTCCCGCATTTGGGATGTCGAAGTTTGCGAGAAAATCCAACCCGCGCTTGACAACGGTTGGCGAACCCCGCCCGCGCTCGCTATCGGCAATGGCCCCTCGAAAATCGCCACCGCTGACGACCTGATCGACTACGGCAAGGCTGGCGGCTACGCTCTCCAAGTGGGCGACAAGATCGGTCCCGCTGGTGTGTACCGTGGAGATCGGTCGATGTTCCTTTTCCTGGTCAACCCTGATCGCACGACGGGCGACGATTCCGACGATGGCGGATTGTGCCGGGGCGTTTTTATTTCCAACAGCGAAACCGGCGCGGCCTCGTTCCGCATTTCGACTTTCCTTCTCGAAGCGGTATGCGGAAACCATATCGTTTGGGGAGCGCAGGAAATCAAAGACCTCAAGATGGTTCACCGGGGTCGAGCCAATCAGCGGTTCGGTTTGGAGTTGTCCCGCTGGTTGCGGCGCTACAACCAGACCGCCGCAAGCGCAGAGGCGGAAATGATTCGCACGGCAAAGGGCGAAAGCCTGGGGCGCGACCGGCAAGCGGTCATTGACAACCTTTTCAACCGCAAGGCGCTCCAGTTGTCGAAGAAAGATATCGGCAGCGCGTTCGACACTGCCGAGCAATGGGAGCATACCGCAATGTGTGCCCCGACAATGGCATGGGGCTTCGTCCACGGTCTGACGCGCTACAGCCAGACCATGCCCACCGCTGACGCACGGCACGCGCTCGACGTTGCCGGGGGAAAGATTCTCAAGCTGGTAAGCTAGCCCCGGCATTGACCGAACAAAGGTCTAGCGCCCCTGGTTGAACCGATCAACCGGGGGCGTTTTATTTTGCTCCCTCCTGGCCGCTCCTGGCCGATCCTGGCAACCCTGTCCGATCCTGGCACCCTGGCCGCTCCTGGCCGATCCTGGCCGATCCTGGCAACCCTGGCCGATCCTGGCAACCCTGGCCGATCCTGGTCCCTGGTTGAAAAGCGCGCAAAATTTTGGGACCGAGCGTCAATATAGAACTCAGGGGAAAGAATTATCGGATTGATTGAAAATCCCGGCGCTTTCCCCTGTATTAGTTATCAGAGGCGGGGCAAGTAGAACCCGCCGATAGTTTCCTTTGCTGAAAGGTGATTGCGTTATGAGGTTGTATCAGCCTAGCGAATCGGGCAACCAGTCGCAAGAGGCGGCTGCCCGTCTGTTGAATTATATATTCAACAGTAACTACCGCCGACAGATAGCCGCGCGTGCCCTGCATTGGGCGCAAGTGGCTCAGGATCGGCTACTGTCATACGACAGTATGGGGAGCGTGCCGCAATGCCTGTATGATGTTACCATACGGGTATGGCAACGGCGTATGAGGGAGGCGCTGCATGAGAGTGGCGAGCGCCTAACGGATGCCGAGCTAATGGAATGCTTCCAAGCGGTCGAAGATCGGGACTGGCGGGCGCAGTGCCTCGCTAGCTTCCTGGCTGGATGACCGTACAGTGTACAGGTGTGCAGTGGTGTACAGACCTACACCACTGTACGCTTGTGCGCTCTGGTTGTGCGCCCACTACTATACGCGCGTTCACCACTAGACGCGCGTTCATGTTGCAAAAACATAAATAGGGAAATTATCTTGAAAAACATCTGCGAACCGTACAATATAGACCCCCCGATCCTCGCTACCGCAGGTTTCTTTTCTTTTTCCTTTTTAATTTTTCGCCATAATCAGGTTCATGTTGCAAAATCTTAAATTGGGAAATGTTTCCCATTTTGAGTATATCTGAAAAACCATTTGGGACTCCTAGATATATTACTATGAAATTTAAACAATGGTTAGAATCTGCCACAGGAACCGTACACAGTGAAAGACAAGCCTTGGAAATACTAGGTTTAAATCATCGTGCTACAGATAAAGAAATTAATGATGCATATAGTGCAATATCTAAAAAAACGCATCCAGACATGAAGGGCGGTTCACACGAAAAACAAAAACAAGTGAATGACGCCTATGAATTTCTAATGAAAAGACGTGGTGGCGAATTCCCCGACGAACTCACCCCAGATGAGGCTTGGGAAAGAGCGAATAGCTGTCCAGGTGGAAGATGTGGCGTTAGGGATACAGAATTAACATATATTACTCGTCAAATTCATCGTGCAGAACAAGCATTGCGTGGCGAAGAACCAGACGAGGAATGGGGGGATCACTTCGACTTTGACTTTGGGGAAGATCAACTATGGATGTATTTCATACCATTGGCTGTAAAGTATTATACACTTACCGGAGATGATAGTAAATTAAAATCATGGAGAGAGAAGTCAGATGGCCTTCAAGATGTGATTAAAGACAGATGTGAAGAAGGAATCTATGATGTAAATAGAGTTTTAAAAAGGATGAGAAAAGGAATCAAACCCCAAGGCGACTTTGAAGAAGCATTCTTTGGCCCCAAATCAGTGATAGATGAGTGGGAGAAGTGGAAAGTCTTTTTCCAGTTGGAGAAAGAATTGCTCGGCCCTTCTGTTTTGCAAAAGGCACAAGAATGGTCAAACAAGATAGAAGAATTAAAAGGACAAAAACATATAAATAAGGGAGAAAGACATGGGGTGTTGCGGGGGCAAAGGAAGAGGCCGTAGTCGATCAAGAAGCAGACGAATTAAACGTGGTGCAAAGATTGGTGCAAAGATTGGTTTAAGAAAAGGCAAAACGAAAGCACAGGCTCAGAAGTTAAATGGGAAGAAGAAAACTAACGAAGAAGATAATGCATGATATTGTTTGGTCTGTTATAAGCAGATTAAAGCGATATAGAGAACTTTGGAATTTAGACTTAGCCCGAGATGAAGCACTTCAAGAAATATTAGAAGACCAAGAGCTAAGATGGCTAAATGCCAATCAATTAAGAAAACTTCAAGAGTATGTTCGTGTCTTTATAAAGCAACATTTGGAATCTGGCCTATTGAAGCTAAATATTACAGAGCCACCAGACGAATATAAAAGTGAGTCAAATATGAACTTTAGAAAATTAGCAGAACTCTTAGAAGGCATTACTGGTAGACGACCACCCTCTATCGAAAGAATTAGAGAACTGGAAAAAGAAAGAAAGGCTGGCTATGTCGATCCAGGTGCGGCGTATGACCCAAGACTTGATCCAAAACATGTTATGTATCGTAGGGAATTAGTCCCTGGATCATCTACAGAACTTGCAAGTGAATATGTGCCCGATGATGACGATAGTGGAATCTCACTTCCTAGCGCTCATACCGATCCCATCCAAATCACGCAAAGTGGAGAGGGACCAGATGAGCCCGAAGGAACAGCAATCTTCCATGAGCCAATTCCAGACGATGTAAGTGCAGAAGAAGCACAGGCACAAGTAGATAAATATAATCAAGAAATGGCGGGGCTGGAAGATCGTCTTAAAAAATGGATTAAAATATTAGACGCTAAAAAAGCCGAAGGTCAATGATCCATTTCATCTACGTCATTTGGGTTTGGTGGTGGAATTGTAGACCATTGCCAAGCCCAATCAATAGTCGCGCATGTCCCACCAATGGTTGCTATCGTTAAAACTATAGCTATAATCCATCCAATCACCAAAGAAAATATCATCCATCCATTGGCCTTTTCTCTAAAAATCCAATCGTCACTAGAATATTCACCTTTCTTCATAATAGGCCACTTAAACTCAACAACAGGTGTGCCTATGGCCCAATTTGCAATGATGGAAGTCGGCCCAACAATATGACGCCACTCTTTAGTCGCTGGCATCCATAGATTCCTAAATATAAATAAAAACGCCACTACCATAAGAAAAATGACAACAGCACGTCGTATTCGCTGTTCACGTCTGGTGATTGGCATTGGTTTTCTCACTTAAAAGTAATTAATACGACCCTACATAAGTACATGGAGTTTAGGCAGTTTTTAGAATCCGAAGAAACAAAAAATATAAAAACCATGTTAGGGAAAATCCCTAAAACACATCGCAAACTGGTTCAAGGATTTAAGTACGCTTTCCAAAAAGGCAACACACTAGCACATGATAATGAAAATATTGGAATGTGCGATACGTGCAAAAGGCAACTCACCATTGCCGCACCCTGGCATTATGGTAGAGAATTTACGACCCTCCATGAGATTGGTCACTTGGTTTGGGAAACACTTCCACCCGAGAAACAAGAAGAATGGAAGAAAGTATTAAAAGGCACAAAGGGTAAGCATCAGAGGCAAAACGCAGAAGAACTTTTCTGTATGGGCTATGCAAACACCTACGCAAAGCACAAAGATGTAATTCACAATCATCCAGAGTGGGATAAGTTTATAAAAGGCTTAAAATGAAGACTTTCAGAGAATATGTTGTATACCGGGAATTTGATCGAAGAATGCAAGTTGATCCATCCATGCAATTGGCTGGTGGCGAATCAACCAAATTAATTGTTCAAGGAATTGCTCAAGAATTAGAAAGATTGGGATTTAGGGACCAAGCTACAAAACTCGTTTCTTATCCAAGCCCATCTACAGCAAAAGCCGTTATGGATGAATTACAACAAATTGGAGGACAGTCAGTCACCCCAGGTTTAATTCAATCCTTACAGTGGATGGCACAAACTCAAGGTCAACAGCCGCCGCAGCAACAACAAATTCAACCATTCGGGGCTGGCTACAATGTAGAGCCAAAACAACCATCAATGCAACCGATTGGTGCGGGTTATAACGTAACCTAAGTTGTTATCAAGTAGTGTATTGCATATCCAATATATATAAACAATCCTAAAATTGGAATGCCAAGTGCAATTTCTGTTAAGCGACGGTCTATAAAATCATCTATAGTGTTTGCGAACGAGGCAGTCCTTACAGTCCAGTTTTTAAGTCTTTGGCACATCTACAAACCTAAGCGGTATGAATCAAAAACAAAAAGAAGAAAGTTAGAAGTCCAACAAATATAAAGAAAACAATATTGCTATCCATTATATCTTGCAATTTATCTATAGCTTTTTCAATCTTGGGACACACTTCTAATTTCCTTATAAAGTCTTTCAGATATGATTGTAGCCCTGTGTGGGTGACAGCCTTTGGTTCCAGGTGGACCGGGATTCCCAAAGAATCTTTCTAAGACTTCCGCAGAGGCAACAGTTGCCGCGCCGTGTAAAGAAAAGAATTGCAAATCTTTGTGGTGTGGGTAATCTATAGGATTTCCGTTAGCGTCACGACCCCAATAGGTGTCAATTGCCATACCTTCCTTTAGTAGCTCATCCATAAAAGAAAAAATTGCATCGTATAGCTTTTTTTCTTTTTCGTATTCTTTGAGTAAATCAGACATTCCTTGCCCTTCGTCTGGCCTCTTCGACCATTTCACGAACCCTTCTTTCAGCATCATTCATCTGCTGATCGATATCTTGTCTGGCTTGATTGACCTGTTGCCTTGCTTGATTAATTCCTTGTTGAGCATCTTGTAACATTTGGTTAACGGCGTCTTGTGCGGCTTGCGCACGATTTTGAACAACACCCTCATCTTCCCGATCTTCTTCTAACATCGACTTAATTAAAGTTTGAGCGGCTTCGGCCCTTTCTTCTTTTCGTTCTTCATACTCTTCTTGTATTTCCATTTCGTGCCAACCAGAAATAGCGTTAGCAACTACGCTATCCCTTGCACGAAGTTCATGCAACAAAAGTTCATCTTGATTCTGCTGTGGTTGTTGTATTTGGCCAGCGTGACCTCTTGGGGCTCTAGGCCGTTGTCTAGGAACAGGTCTTGGAGGAACTGGCACACCTTGATTTGCATGTATTTCGTCCATCATATTATTCAACTGTCCATTTAATTCTTGAAAGTCACGAAAACCACCCAGGTTGTGTTTGTGTTCCAAATAGGAAAACCACAGCCATATTAAAAATGCTGAACTCAGCACTAGAAAGATTATTGGTATTGCAATAGTCATTCTACCACTCCAAAGTTAAGTCAATACGAAGATCAACCGTTGCGCGAGTATCTATAATTTCACCAACCCTTACATCCATTTGTCGCCACAGTCTTTTATTTCCTTCTTCATCAATCAACCTTAGTTCTGACAAACGGTCCCTGTAAAAGGCAACGTCAAACATTTCATGGTCTATTTGGAAATAGAAATTTATTTCTATAACCGATCTACTTCCTATAGAATGTAAATTAACTTCATGTTTAACATAGTTGGTAGCAAATTCCGTCCCTCGATCTGACATTACGAAACATTGGAATTGTTCCAGAATGTAATCTCTTGTGTACCTTCTTAAATCCCAATTAGCTAACACTTGGCTTTGGTCGCCAAACAAGAAGTTACTAGCTCCCTCAAAACGCGCCCGCCATTGGGACATGTCTCCATAAACTTTAGGCATTACGTGGTGGTCAACATACCACTTTAAATCTTTAATAGCCATCGGTCTTTGTGGGGGTTTTATTGGCAAGTACCTCTTGCAACTCTTCTCTTAACATGGTTGCAAGCCTAGCACTTGGAGTAGAATTAATTTCTTGAATCAACGCTAACGCCTGTCGATGCCAGTCTTCATTCCTACTAAGGCACTCAAAATAATCAAAGTCAGTAGACGTGCCAGCCATGGCACTTGCGTATGACCTTGGACCATAACGTGTGCCTCTAAATTTGCAATCATCCTGGCAAACTTTGCATTTTACTTCACCCTGTTTACCGGGATCAAACATGAATTCATCATAACCCTTCATCTTAACTTCTCCTGTATAATAATTAAAATACAACTAATTAAAACATAAAACACGCCAAATATTAAACTTACTGTTGGGCTGATGAAAATGTATAGTTTTTTCATTTTCCAGCTACGTCGTAAGACCCAGAAACATAAGATTGGTCACCGTGCGCTAAATCACTCCACTTTACAGTAACAAATTTACCATCCAAAGTTATAATTCGGATGTTGGCATTCGTTTCGCCATCACGTTTAGCAGAGTGTAACACACCATTAAATTTACGACCCAAATATGTCCACTCACGCATTGGCTGACCAGTATATAAATGCCAGCCTTCCATATTGACCGGCTTGTGATATTGGCAATAACCAAGTTTCTTATAGTTAGACCAAAACTTGGCAGTCGCTTTCTTACCACGATAAAATATGTCTATCTTATCACCAGAAATGTTTGCAACAGGTAACATGCCATTGATTACAGGTAAAGATAAAAAACGACCCTTGGGCGTGCGCACGACAATGTTGTGAATGTCTTCCACCTTGTATTTGTAGTGGATTTTTAATTTCGGTGTCTTACCAATGTTGTTCCATGTGTCGTCAAAAGGAACAGGTAACAAATCCGGTTCCGGTTTAATTTCCTCAGTGCCATCAAAGAACTTGGTAGGAAGTGGTGATGTGTCTCCCTCTTTCGCTGGTAAGGGTGAAGTCTTACCCTCAAGAGGCGATTCAATCACTTTATTTTTCAGAACTTCTATCGGTGAAGTCTTGCCTTCCATAGATGGCAAAGGTGAAGTTGAACTGTCTGGAATCGGTGACAACTTGGATTGCTGGACCGGCTTGCACTGATCTTCACATGGATCAAAGCAAGGATCAAAACATGGGTTAAAGCAAGGATTGTAACAAGGGTCAAGGCGCGGATTGTAACGCGCACCATAATTAAAAAAACGACCCCCGAAACATTCCGTGGCAAACAATAACATCACAATTAAAAAAACGACCCTTTTCATTGTTCAACTCCTGTGACTGGTTCTGGGACTTTGCTTTTCGTTTCCATTGGGACTGGTTCTGGTGGTGACTCATACGTGACCAGTCGGTATATTCCAAAAGTGCCGAGGCTAATGGTAAAAATTAAAAACCAACCGAATATCCACGTCATAATGCATTGGCCTTTAATGCAATGCTCACACATTTTTTTGTTTTTAAAGTATCCAGACGGTTCGGGTATCTCACACTCATGGTGTGCCTTCGCCCACGAACCAAGTATGCTATATATTCGCATTACCGGCCTCCGGCTAATACGGCGATCAATAAAAGACCTCCAAATAAACCAAAAAGAATTAATGCACCTAGCCTATCCATCCATATATCTTTCTTCTCTTTGGCAATAAGTTCCTCTTCGTTACGCTTTCGCCTTTCTTCTGCTTCCTCAGTGCGGCAATCTTTGGCCCACTTTTTAACGTCTTTTAAAACAGCTTTTTTCTCTTCAACTTCGGCACCCCACTTGCGAACCTCTTGCAAAGCGGGATTTTCCTGGCTTTGCTCTTTCCGAACCTTCTTCCCGGCGATCTGTTTTGGCTTGATAACGTCCATGGTTACTCCATGATACCAAAAAAATAAGTAATATGCTAGAGCATTAGACTCTACCTGGGTACACTAAATGGATAACCCGACAAGTTAGGCACGTCGGGAATGTCCTCTGGTGCAACCTCCGCACCCTTTATCAATTCTAAAAGTGCTAAATGTAGAGGCAAACACAGTTGGATATATTCTTCTGTTTCAATCGCTTCATCATTTACGAGGATTTCATCAAGGTTTTTAAGCCTTTCCCTTATAGCTTCGATGATAAGTACGGTTTCAGTCATATTTCTTGCCTTTGTGAATCACGAACCCACTTGGATCAACGTACACATTTCCGACTTTGCATAAATCGCCGTTGACAGTGATTGTTCTAGGACCATTGACACGTATATTATGAGCAACAAGATAAGCGTCGATAGCGGTTGCTATCTCGTCACCACTCAATTTAATTTCTACACCAGGACCGTATTTCGTTTTGCCTTTTCCCTTTTTAACTTTCATCAGACTTCTCCATGTATTCGTACCAGCTTTCCGATAACTTATTCAATGTATCATTCGGGTAACACATCCATGTTGGCGATGTTTCAAATAAATTAAAAAAATACGACCACAACAGCCATCGCAAACGACACTTAAACGAATAAGGTATAATTAGTTCAGAAAATGCGTCCGAATATTCCTCTGGCGGTTTGGATTTTAAGTTAAAATCTACTAAAATCCCCGCCACTTCTATTTGTATGGTTTTCCAAGCTAATTTATCAAGTTCGTTCATTCCGCCACCTTATAAAAATGACGAACATTTGGAATGATAATGCTTGGGCTCTTTCCCTCTTTATATCCTTTCCCCATTAACGCTTCACATATCGCTTTGCAAATTTGATTGGTCACTCTGACTGGGTAAACTGTCTTCGTTTCGGCGTTTGGAACATGACTAAGCATGGAAACGTGCCATTCATGCGGTTCTACAAATTGGTCAAACGTACAAGTTATGGAAATGTCATACGGACCAAATTTAATCCAACGTGAGAATCTTAACATCTCTTGCTTGGTAGAAGTAATGTCTATCATAAGACCATCAAACTCTTTTTTGGTCTTGCAGTATTTGTGAGGGTCTTTGGTCGGATCGTCTAAGGCCGCGCGGCGCATCTCCGTCGCCACCACCATTAAATCTTCTTTAGATCGTATGTGGGCAACTTTTAAAAAACCACTAACTGAACGCAATAGATCATCGTTCTTTTTGTTTTTCTTCATATCTCATGCACACTCGTAAAAGATTGCGGATATTTCCATCGGTTTCTAATTCAATGGCCGTTTCAACATCATCATCGTCCACTTCATTAAAATAAACCTCCCCATCACCATCCCACTCCACCCACAACACTTCGGTATCTTCTATCCACTCGAATTCGTAGCCCATAATGTCAATGTGTCGCATCAACGCATCCCAATCGGTCCAATCGGCAATGCGAAGGTCGTTGCCCATTCTTCCATTTCTTACGACAAGTCTTCTCATATTGACTCCTTAAATGCTATAAGGCATCTGCGTAAGGTGGATGTATCGTTTGGAACATTATCTGCCTCAAGAAAGTTTTCAATTAAAATACTTTCCATTTCCACAACATCAACCATCTTATGTGGTGTTAATCCGACTTGTCTGTTTTGGTGTGAATAATAAATGTTTTTGACTTTAAGGTAAAAACTCAAAAATGGCTTGTCCGTATGTTTTGGTTCTGCCACTCTGGAAGTACCGCCCCATGTAAAACCACACGCAAATGCCAAATCTTGAAGTCTGGCACTTTCTTTGGGGGTGACTTCAACTAAATATTTTCTATCCATGCTATCTCATGTGATAAAACGCACTCATGCAACCTTGTAAAGACGAAGTTTCTTTTTTAATATCAAATCGAACAGTTATCGGCGTATGGCTGAAAATGTCAAACATTTCGTCTACAGTTGTTATTTGTGTTTCACCGTTTAAACGATTTGGATTGGGTCCAAGACTCGATATTCCAATATGCCCCGTTGTCATATCAAAAAATAACCAACTTATATTGATTAATTGAACGGTCTGCTCCCCTGCGTACCATGCAAGTCCACAATCAAAGGCAAGCAGTTGTAATTTTTTACTGGTTCTTGGATCGACCTTAACGTAATGCTTCGTTTTTAACATTATCGGCTTCCAGTTCTTCAACCTGTTCTTTTAATTCGTCTACTTGAGTTTCCAATCGCTCAATGTTATCACATTGCACCAACAATGAAAAAATAATCACCAAAATCCACCAACCATATCCATGGCGGCAACCATTATCTTCGTCGGCCATTTTCCCAAGTCTCCATCAATCCCTTTAATGTATGTGTAGTTCGCATCCACTCAAATTTACGACCCTCTAAATATCCATTCCAAGCAGCGAGTAGCCATCGTATGGTGACAAACGATGCTCCGTAATGATAGTGAATAGTGCGGCGGTTCCAAGTCATGGTGGTAAGATTTTTTCCATATCGACATTTAAATAATCGCCCCATGAGCGTAACATATCGTTTAATCCAAAGGTCGGCAATGCCCACGAAGGCTTTGTACCATCAATCATCCCATATCCATATCCAACCATAAGCCATCTTATGCGATATCCATGTTGCTGCATGTACATTGCATGGTCCATATAAAAGTTATCAAACGCACCCGTGGGCTGTAATTTTAACCAATCTAACATTATTCCTCCAACTCATCTATTATAAATCTCTCTGCGGCGGGGTCGTTATATTTTATCCAGTTGTTCACCAAATTGCCTATCGTTCTCCTGCTAGTGTAATAGTGCCTCACGCCTTCATTGTAAATATATTCGTCAACAAATGTCTCCATGGTAGATCGTATGTAGTAACCAATCAGGTGAATTTTTAATTCTGTCCAATAGTCAAATAGGAACATTAATTTGACCCTCAAAGATCGCATGGTGAAATTCCATCTGATCTACCCACTCATATTCACAAGAAGGGTCGTTATATTTTATCCAGCTATTCACAATGCTGGCCAATCCTTCTCTCTCGGCCCAAACCCAACTTGTCTTCTGCGGGTGAGTGTACAGGTTAAATACAAAGGCCACCATGTTGTATCTTATGGATGTATACCCAGCGCGAGAAAATAAATTCCCAAATTGACTATAAAGAGACATTAGTATGACACCGTATCTGATTCTCGTAGAAAGTATTGGTCAAAATAGGTATGGGTGTACGGGTTGCGATATACCCAGACATTGGATGGACAGGTATGGGGTCGTCTATTTATATTAATCCACGCATTCATCGCCGTTACTATGTTGTGATTGACGCCATTTCCCAAGTTCCACAGGCTTTCCTTCTTTTTTCCAATAAATGCCAATATGAGGGATTCAACGCTTGGCCACAGGTTGCCTTTATAATCTGCGATAATCAGGTCTTTTGCGATTTCTGCCAGTTCGTCTTTCATTAGCTTGCCTTAGATTAAATTTACGGCCCTTAATATCCGCCTCCGACAAACCAATTGGGGGCGTTTAAATTCCCATCGGGTTCCATTAAATTGCCCCATGCGGTCATCATTTGGTCAATGGTTCGGGTTTTGTTGTCTGAACATGACCATTCCTCTATCGCCCCTTGTTCGATGTACGCAATACTATATGAGGTTAGTAGTTGGTATAGTGTATTTTTTGGCCCCCACATACAATAATATGAGGGAATTTCCAATACCAACAACGGTTCGTCTGTAGGGTAAAGCTGTACCATTAGATTAAATTTACGGCCCTGCTAATTCGATGGTTCCTGGTGTTATGCTTCCATTGGGGTTCATTAAATAGCCCCATGCGAACAACGCATTGTACATTGCCGTTTCAGACTCACCTGTATTTTTCCAACAACCACTTACAATGCATTTCTCAATATGCAAGACACTATGGGAAACGAGTAATCTATTTAAAGTGGTATTATCGCTATAAAGGTGGACGGGTTCTGCGTAGACGATTTGCAGTGGGTCTATCATGTGTAACTTTCCCAGGCTTTAAACATTCCCATAGTTTTTCTCCCATGTATCCATTAATTGATTTATGATATTGTAATTGTATAAAGATGAAAGATTTGCGTATAGTTTATCTTCTTCTTCTTCCACATAGGCGATACTGTATGACATTAGCAATGATGTAAGCCTACCTCTTCTACCCCAAATGTGTGCGGGTGGGGCGAATATTACTAAAATATCGGAATAGAACTCCATTTTAATAGTTCTCGCGCTTTATCAAAATTTCGGATACTTCCATGAGGTTTTTTAATAAGTGTGTCGGACGTTTAAGTTTCCATGTTAGATTTTCACCTTGGCATTGGGTATATTGAAATGCAAACAAAAGCCATCGGGTGGTTGTGACCCCCAATGGCCTAGTAAGTGAAAATCCTTCATAAATTTTCATTTAATTACCCTCCCTTAATATGCCATCCATTCGTGTTTTCACACGAAAGGCCCCCAATCAATCCATCATCGCCACCACGTTGATAATCTTCAAATCCCATTTCCTTACGCAACTCTTGTATGGTTATATCTCTGTCGCCTTTTTTGTTATTGCAAAGCGTACACATGGTTTGGAGGTTCCCCAAGCCATTTCTACCGCCCTTTGCCGATGCAACCTTATGATCTTTAGTCATAAGCAGCAACGACCCATCAGGAAGAACAGCATATAAATTAAAATGTGCGGTGTTGCCTCCATCGTGGTCATGGGGTTGTCGATCCAACATCAACTTGGTTCCCTCAATACCACAACAAGCACAATTTGTTGATTTTAAAAAGGTGTGGTAACGAAGGGAGTCGATTTTGACAAGGTATTTCGTTCCATCGGGCAATTGAAACTCTCTTCGCTTCTTGATACGCAATCTATAATTATGAGTACAAAGAAGCGGAAGTGTAGTAGCGGGATCAAACTCTGCCAAATGGACATGCTGACCCGTTCGCAATTCCGTTGAAACTGCTTCTCCAACCACAACTTTCATCTTATTTCCTATCCAAAACTAACTTTCAGTGATGGTAATTCGTTCTTTTCTAAGAAATTAATACAGTTGGTTATAAACGTGATTTCTTGGGATACATCCCTATCTTCTTTATCGTCGTGGGTTATACCTATAAATTCTTCATTCTGGAGCCTCTGGAGGCCGATTTGGAGCATCTCTAAAGTAATGTCTAATTCTACCCCTAATCCAGAACAGCCTCCATACGCCTCTTCTACGACGCCTAGAGCGTCATAGAGGGCTCTATTTAAAGGATTCCAAGCGGCCCTCCTATTATACGCTATTTGTGCCTGTTCACAATAAGCCTTATATCGCTTACCCCAATCTTCGGCACCCCAATCGTCAATTTTGTATTGTTCTCGTAAGTTGTCTAAATCTACATTACCATTCCAAGCCGTGATATCATGGCCCATTTTAATCTCCTGGTTATTTTAATTTCCTCACCTTTCGTTTCATCCAATCTGCCGCTATCTTCTCTTCTTCCTTTGTGGGTCGTTTAAAATTATACACATGGCCGTATCGTGAGAACATTTGCACTTTATACCATGCAATCATATCAGCTTCGTCGTCTGGACTTTCATTCCAAAGACAGCCCGTAGTGGTCCATGTTTCTAAATACTGGCCTCTTTTGCAAGTTTTATCTTTCCCAACCCCTGCACAGATTGTTTGGGGGCGATGCCTAGCTGGCACATTATCGCCCTCTTTAAATTGGGTATCTCCAACGGGCCTACATTTGCACCCATCTGTTGCTAGATATAAACCGTGTTCATCACGTCTAATTTTTGCCATTTTCACCGATTCCCAATTCCACATTCATACCAAATACGAATTGCCTGATGGACTGCGGTATCTGTAGCGAGTCCATTCCTAAACGCTTCCCATGGAGCGTTTGCTTCTTCTAGTCTTTCCTGTCTTTCTACGTATTTTCTTATGCAATGTCTAAACAGTTTGTTGAGTTGGTTGTATGCAACAATGGAAATTAAAACTATTGGGCCTAATGTTAACACAAGTGCGAGAATAATCGGAATATAGACTGGACTAAAAAACACACCCGCAACAAGTGGTCCAGCGTCGGCATGCGGTGGTATGAAATCTTCACCTTTCTCTTTTGCTATCGCATGTAAAAAGCAACAAACGATAATGCCAATAATCCAACATGCGACTACGTAACAAGCCCATGGAACCCACCACATTTTATTATCCTTTTACCACCAGACGTAAAATTCAATTTTATCGTTTTCGCCAAACTCATCCAGGTAGAGTTTTAATATTTCCTTTTGCCACTCATATTGCATACTATCTTCCCACTCTTGGTGCATGGTAAAATAGCTTCCGTTGCTTGGGGATGCATGGTCACAAATAAAATGCCAGAAGTTCCAATAGGGTGGCCTTCCATCTTCTTCTGGTTTTGCGTCACGTACCGTGGGGGAGTGGATTGCTGGTTTGCCGAAATGACCAGCGTAATCCTCTGTATTCATATTATATTTCTGTTCAAGAAATGTGGTGCATTCGTGAAAGTCGAATGCCTCTTTGCTTTGTTTGACAGGCTTATTCATCATATTGGCTTTATTAAGTCTGCTTCAATCAATTGTCCAAAGCACTTATGCTTACCATTACCAAAGGTTTTTATTCCTATGTCTCCATCACCAGAAATTGCCCAATTTTCAACAAGAACGAAATCCCCCGGTTCGGCTATACGGGCTTCGCCTGTTTCGGGGTCTATAACATGACAATCTATTTCGGTATACCCAGTTACCACAGCGTTATATCTTTTATCTGGCAATATTACACCATCGTAGTCACCCCAATCTCTGATGGCGTCTTGTATTCTGGTTCTCATAGTCTTTTAATTGAATCTGAGGAGATGATCTGCGTCATAACTTTGCCGTTATTTGAAAATGACCTTATACGCACACATCCTGCAAAATCGGGATTCCAATCGAATACGTGAATTAAATCTCCTGGCTTAACCAGTCTTGCGTTACCGCCATCATAAATGCGGCAACCATTGTTATTTTCCTTTATTACCTTGGCGTTAGGAACATCTTTTATCATTGCTCCTATTTCGGAAAGGTTCGTAATGGAACTGCCGCAATAATTTAACCAATCACCAACCAACTGTTGCCAGCCTGATCGAGCTACCATATCGTTCTCACAGCTAAAATTAAAAGGAAGGCAATAAAGGATAAATCAAGCAGCAGTCCCAAGAACCAACGGAATTTATACTTTGACATTTTTAAAACGACTCGCTGTCGAATTGCTTTGACTATCACCCGTTTTTTCAATTACAACATAAGGATGGGGAATGGCCGCTTCGGGGTCACCAAATGGATGTGTATTAACATGGGCGGTAATCCATCGAAGTTCTACTTCTCCCCAAATTACATGGGTAAGACCCTGGCACATAACAGCGTCTTCTTTGTTCAGCCACGCTCTTGTCACTTCCTTGTTTGGGCTAATCACTGTATCCCCATCAAGTTTAATTACCGGCAAACCCTTCGGATTATCCTTGGGGCCGTTATTTTTAACTTTTGCAAACCCAAATGCTGCGGGGATTGCTGCCAAAACGCTTCCAAAAACAAAACTACGGCGTTGCATTTTTCTGCCTTTCTTCATAACAGAAGGGACATTGCTCACACTCTTCATTATCGGGCGGCAATGGATTACCGCACTGGGAACATTTATAATCTTCGTCGGAAATTGTAGGTGTGGGTGGTGGATTTTCTACAAGTAGGTAAAACTTTGCACTTATGCGTATAAGCAGACCTTCATCTACTTCTTTTGCATTGGTGTACGGTACTTGTACTACTTTGCCCATGTTACTTTAGTCTTATGATGGAATCTTTTTCTATATTTTGTCGAAATGTTTGACCGTTTGGGTCTATTGATATAATTCTGAGATATGGATAAGCCGTATTCTCCCAATCTACCACCTTTACATAATCTCCAACATCTACCTTTCTCTTCAACCCATCAATCCAAATTTGGCAACCTATAGTTGTTTTTTTTATAACTACTGCATTGAACCCTTTCGGCGCAGATTCAGTTGGCAAGTTGCACAACCAATCTCTTAGTGCCAATTCAATCTGGGACATTATTTCAACCTAATTATAGAATCTATTTCTATACTTTGGTGTATGGTGCATCCGTCTTCTTTTATAGACATAATAGGAACTGCCGGTATATCTCCGCCTCCATAATTTCTTGGAGTCCACCTTAGTACATTTACGAAGTCACCTACAGCCGCATACCTTACATTATTGCCAATAGCAATTTTACATTGTATTCTGGTGTCCCTTATCACAATGGCATTAAACCCATCTGGTAACCCGAAAAGGGATGCTAAGTCTTCTTGGTTATATAAAAGCCATTCGCTTATGGCCAAGTTAATCTGGGACATTAGAAAGTTTCTCCACTCTAATCTGTCCTTTGGAGTCAAATTCCATGTAGTGTCTTTCCAGCCAACCCTTGTCTTTCTTTAATTCTTTTCCTATTTCTTCTCCGTCGTAATGCCCTGGTTCTTCCATTTCCAACAGGGTGGATGGAAGGTTGTATTTAATATATTTTCGAGCGGCGGCGCTCGCTTGTATTGCGTTAATTATTAGACTGGCTCTAGCTTTTGGGTGTTTATATAGTCCAACTGTGATATAGAATTTCTGTACGTGCCATTTGTATTTGCCTCTCTTTTTAATTATTGGTTCACCTTCTACGAGAGACACAATCCACTTTTTCTTCTTACTCATCAAATTTTTCCCAAAAGTTAGATTGATCCAATCTTCGCCAGTGGTTTAAATGCTCTATCATCTTCCTTGCGGTTTCTTCTTCTTCTCTTTTGCTTCTGACTGTATAAACAATCCAATTCTTAACTGCTTCACAGGACGCCATTTCCTTATTGCCATCAAGTTCAAATTCCTCTTGACAATTAAGACACTTACATTTTACTGAGAATTTTAATCTTGGAGCCTCGGGCCGTTCTTGATAGTATAATTGCCTTAGTTCAATTTCGTTATTCTTGTTGGTTGTATTACACTTGGGGCATTCAATAAATAAATCTCTAAACAAAGACCAAGCATGATCGGCAACGGCTTGCGATATGACTGTTTCGTTCATCAGAATTTCATCTTTGTTCTATCGCCCCAACTATCTTGTTCTTCCCATGGAGAACCCTTCCGCTCAACCGAAACCACCTTTTTCTTTAGATTTTTGGCGGTTTGATTGGCGTCACGTTGGGCTTCCTCAAGACAAGGCGAGCCTATGTCTAGGGTCGTTATTTTATCATCTTTATCTTTTAATTTGACCGTGTATAGCATATCATTCCCTTTGTTTTTCTTTTCGTTTTATGTCTTGGATTAACTTTCTGGAAGGTTTGGCTTTCGTTGCTGGCTTCTTCCGCTGAAAGTTTTTCCGTTTCACAGTGAATCTCCTAAAGGCTAGCAATTTTACCTAAAAGCAATACGAGAAAGTAGATTCCAGTTATAACGCCTGACAAAAAAAGACAAGCGTATAAAACAATCATTGTTATCATCAATGCGCCCGGTTTATGACGCCTACAGCCTTGGTGTTTTAATTTGTGGCATAATGCGTAATCGAACGCCTCTGCCCAAAACATGCAAGTAAGGGATATAAGTAGAAGATACCACATTATTTCTCTGGTATATCGGGAACAAACTCTTGTCCAGACGATTTTTCAAGTGCTTCTGCAACTTCTGTCATATCGTTTGGTTGTTTCACGGTAGGAAGATAAAAGGCAACCCCGCCGTTGCCGGTCAATTTATCTTGTGCGATTTGGACCCATTTAGTTAAAATTTCTTCTCTTGCTTCAACGGTAGCGTCTTCCTCAGAGAATCCGTCACGTTTGATAACCTCAGAGAACAAGAGGAAGGCAATTGACTTTGCCATGGGGAGCGGCTGATTTGGGTCGTCTAAATATGCTAAGAATTCTTTGTACATTTTTATACCTTTTCTTTTCTCTATCTAGCCAAATCCGATTCATAAATGATTTCTGCGTCGGCTTGGGATTTTAGAGATACTCCCAGCGTATTATCATTGTATCGGACAACACAGTAGCCCCTTCCATGTGTCCAAGTGAAGGAATCTGCCATCTTTTTAAATTTCTGGCGGTTCTCTTCTGTATCCGTATATTGATCTTGCCAATCCATTAATCTTCCGGTTGTAGAAGCACATTCTCTTTTATATCTTCTATCAAATCCAGCAATTCCTTTTTACCCAAATCATGTAATGGATCATCAGGATTGAGAGCCCTTTCAATATCAAAAATAAGGGCAAGGCAATTGTCACCCCTAATAAAATACCCAGGCCAGTCTTCACCAAACTGGACGGAACCTGTTTCGACTCTTGGGTTTGGTTTTCCATCACCTTGAGGCCCACCTGTGTTTGGGTAATCAATCTTTCTTATCTTCATTTCCCTTTTGGCCATCGTCTTCTTCCTTTGGTTTCTTTTCCGTGCCCTCTTCCTTTAGCTGGTCGATAGTTTGGCCAACGAATGTTTCAAAAGCTGGCCATCGGGCAATGGATTTATGTTGTGCGGAAAGCACACAATCAAGCATAGACCCAGTATTACGACCTGGACCTTCGGTATTTGGTAGACCAATAGCAAAGCAACCTTCGCCTTCCTTTTTAAAAGCGCCGGTGCCATTGCTGCTTTGATGCCACTGACCCTTATTATTCCATGGGGCCATTTCAGAATCCCATAGATTTTCCAGTGGGTCTATTGGCTCAAAAGAAGTGCCATCATCATTGGTGTGTCCTGGCGTGTCTTCTGGTGGTTTTAAATAGTCTGCGAATTCATCGAACTCTTCTCCACCGCTACCGCAGTCTCCTTCTCCAAAATCTTCTTCGTTGAATTCTTCATCTTCGTCAAAAGGTTTAAACTCATCAGACATGCTGGACTCCCACTAGCTAGAGGATGTGTAGACAATTGCATCACACATTATACTTGATCCGAACGCCCTTTGTAAAGGCGACTTAACCCGTTGCCACACAAGGACTTAGAATCGTATGTATGGCTCGAAAGCGGGGCGGATTTCAACATTGCGATATTGTCTTTGAGCCCTTGACCTTCTGATACGCTTCAATTCGGTCATCTGGGAATCGATGCTTTCTTCGGCGTTTCCGTTATCGATACGATCAAAATCAGAATAAATCTTCCAAGAAATGATGGGGGAATGTACCCAGCTATTACGGTAGATGCCCATTTCAGACTCAAACAGCATTTGACTTTGGGCAGCGATGTTTCTGTTGATTCGCTTTTTTAAATCTTCTACTCTTTCTCTTCTCGATTGCTCAAACTGTTCTTCCGTAAAGGGTCGTAATATATTTCTACTAGTTGTTCTTGTTCGACCTTCGTGCCATGGACGCTCAACAATCTTGTTTCCAACAACATAAGGAAGAGTGGAGATTACTTCCATTTCCCATTTGCCTTTACCTAAATCCTCAGTGATTCGGAAAAGGTAGTGTGCCCCAGAACTAATGTAGGTTTCTCCTATCTTAATGTCTTTTTTTCTCATAGCCACTCCATAAAAATTTCGGAACTTCGCTTATTAAAAACTTGGAACAAAGTGTATTGTATATTTAAAATATCGGATTGTCAACTCCAATACTAAATAGAGAAGGAGGTAAAAATGAGAACGTATGTCATTAAAGATGGGTTGATTCCGTTGGTAACGGCAAGGAACTTAGGTCCAAACTTTCCGTTAGATGAAGTAGAATCAAATACAACAAGAGTAACTCCACCAGCACATTTAACTAATGGTACTGGCGTAGGACAAGCGCCTACGAGTACCACCAGTACAACAGAAGCCCCGGTAAGTTAACCAAATTCCGCTTCGACACGTACATCAATTCTAAATGATGGGACTTTGACGTGATTTACCAAGTTGATTCTCTTGGCTTGAGCGGGTGTTAAATACCATTCGGCATGTCCTCGTTTATGAATTTCTTCTAGGAAGTAATTTTTTTCGTGGCCACAATTTTTAGCCATCATTTGGAAGATTAACTTGCTTAGCCTATCCGTTTCGGCGGCATCGGCTTTTATTTCTTCTGTTTTACCCCATGTCGAGTTACTTACATCATGGATCATAACTCTGGAATTGGGGTCAATATACCGATACCCCTCTGTGCCACAACTTAGTAAAACAGACCCACAACTCATTGCCTTTCCTTGGCAAATGGTAGCAACAGGAACTTCGGCGCTTTGTATTTCCGAAATCATTGTAACCAAGGAATCTACCGCACCACCATAAGAATCTATAACAACTGGTATGATATGCTGTTTTCGCTCATGGGCATTTTGCATATCTTCTGAAAACTTTTTGGCGGCAGATTCGTTAAATTCATTAACCCATACAATGGTGGGTAAGTCTAAAAGTTCAGCTTTTGTTTTCGACTTTATCCTCGGGTCTATCGTCAGTATTCTTTTCATGGTTTTGCTTAATTTTGTGTTTTAGGAATTTAACAGTCTTTTCTAAGTGTTCGACACGCGCATTCATACTGACAACCTCTTGAACTAAAATTACCTCCAAGGTAGTAGTTAGCGGCCATTCTTCCAGGGTTGTTAAATCCCTTAAAACAATGGGGTATTGGTTGTCGGATATCGCATATCTGGGCATATTTGCCTCCTTCAATAACTTTAAATTACCAGACAACACGGGAAAAAGC
>Ga0180438_10003486_pt1 | contig 23776 bp, 18 predicted proteins | sample SS_ome_12_FD_132455 | JGI IMG/M metagenome (GOLD analysis project Ga0180438, IMG submission 132455) | Hypersaline lake sediment archaeal communities from the Salton Sea, California, USA - SS_3_D_2 metaG | ecosystem: Environmental > Aquatic > Non-marine Saline and Alkaline > Hypersaline >...
ACTCGTGCTCGACGTGGTCGACCTGGGGCAAGAGGGCCCCGACGCCCAGTTGGCGAGCTTCGCCCGGGCTGGCGGAGGGGAGTCGCATCGCGCCACCGACGCGGACCAGGTCCGCTGGGCCCTGCTGGAGATCCTGACGGGGCGCTCGCAGTTGGCCGCCGAAGACGTGCAGTTGCGCGTGACCTTCAACCCCAAGACGGTCTTGGACTACCGGCTGCTGGGCCACGAGAAGGGGTTGATCCGCGCCCCGCTGGCGACCGACTTCCACGTGGGCCAGACGGCCACGGCCCTGTACGAGGTCCGGCTGAAGAAAGGCGGGGGCAGCGACGTGGCCGAAGTCGAGCTGAGCTGGCACGACCCGAGCGGCCGGGAATCGGGCACCCGGACGATCCAGCGCACAGTCCATCGGGGGCAGTTCGCTGGCGCGTTGATCGAGGCGCCCCTGTCGCTGCAAGCGGCGGCCGTGGTGGCCCAGACCGCCGAGCTGCTCCGCGAGTCGCCCTTTGCGGTCCAACCGGAGGATGCCCGCAAGAAGCCGTCGATGGACCTGGTGCGGAAGGTGGCCGAGCACCTCGACAGCCGGCTCTACGAGAATCCGACGTTCGTGCAGTTCATGGCCTTGGTCGAGCAGGCGGCCACGGCGAAACCATACCGCAGAGGGGGGGATCGCTAGCGTCGCGGACGGATCGCTGTCGTTCCTGGCGATCGCATCCATGCGGCCATAGAGACATCGACGCGGCTTGGACCCGATAAATCGGGTCACTGCGAACAGTTTCCCGGGCGCTTCGGAATAATCTCCGGCGGAAAGCGAGAGTTTTTTGACGCAGGGGGCGTGCTTGCCGGCGGGGCGGCGGTACATTACAAAAAGGGCTTCGGAGGCAGAAGAAGGCTCTCGACTGGACGAGATGGCGTTTGGCTGCGGCGGGCGAACTCTCGCCTGGTGGCTCGTTGGCGGGCCTGGCGGCCAAACGAGGGGCGGGGCCCCACGGACCGGCCCCTGCCAAGGGGCCCGAGAGGACCGGCCCCACTCATTCGGATTCCAACCGGAAGAGGTAGACCGATGAGACGTTTTGCACGGTTCCGCGGGCTGCTCTTGGGGGTGGCCGCGATCGGACTGGGTGGACTCATTGTGGCGCCGACCCGCGCCGCCGAGGAGGCCCAGCGGTTCCTCGACGCCTTGCGCGAGGCGGGCTACTACGACACGGCGCTCGAGTATCTCGAGATGGCCCGGACCGATCCCCTGGTGCCTAAGGAGTTCAAGACCACCATCGACTACGAGGCCGGTGTGACGCTGATCGACGGCTCGCGCACCGAGCGCGTGATGAGCGAGCGGGGCCAGCAGCTCGACCAGGCCCAGCAGATGCTCAAGCAGTTCAGCTCCCAGCACGCCGATCATCCGCTGGCCCCGGGCGCCAAGACGCAGTTGGCCAACGTGCTGGTCGAGCGGGGGCGGATGAAGGTCGAGCAGGCCAAGGACGAGAAACGCTCGGCGGCCGAGAAGCAGCAGCTCAACGAGGACGCCCGCGCGCTCTACACCGAGGCCGGAAAGGTCTTCAAGGACCTCGAGCAGGAGTTCCTCGAGCAGCACAAGAAGTACCCGCAGTTCATCGACGAGAACAAGGAGCCGGAGAAATACGAGGAGCGCGACCAGGTGCGCCGCGACCTGCTCCAGGCCCGGCTGGCCCTGGGCACGGTGCTCTACGAGAAGGCCCAAACGTTCGAGCCCGGCACCGAAGGGCACAAGACGAACCTCGAGGAGTCGGCCAAGCGGTACCACGAGATGTACGAGAAGTACGGTGCCCGGCTGGCCGGCCTCTACGCGCGGATGTTCGAGGGGCGGTGCTTCAAGGAGTTGGGGGAGCAGGACAAGGCGTTCGACTGCTTCGAGGAGCTCCTCTCCTACGAAGACACCTCGCCGCCGTTCCAGGGGCTCAAGAACAAGACCTTCGTCTTCTACCTCGAGACCTGTCTGGACATGAAAGGCAAGGAGCGGGGCCCGCGCCTGAAAAAAGCCATCGAGAACACCACCGCCTGGGCCAAGGCGGCGGCCCGCGGCCCGTTCGAAAACAGCCCCGAGGGCCTGGCCATCAAGTTCCTCGGGGGCAAGACGGCGCTGGAGATCGCCCGCGCCCTCGAAGGGCCGGAAAACGCCAAACAGAAGCGCGATCTAGTGGCCTCGGCCCACCGCTGGTTCACCTCCGTTTCGAAGATGCCGGGCGAATACCAGGCGGAGGCCAGAAGCCTGCTGTATTCGGACGTGTTCGGCAAGGAGGGAGGTCGCCCCGAGCCGGAGAGCTTCATGGAGTGCGTCGATCGGGGCAAAGAGGCCATGACCCGCTCCCAGGACGAGAGTCTCAGCGAAGAGGAGCGCGGCGAGGCCCGGCGCGAGGCGATCGACTACTACCAGCGGGCCATGGGCATGAAGACCGAGGAGACCACGGCCGACGAGATGAACGTGCTGCGCTACTACCTCTCGTTCCTGTACTTCATGGAGCAGAAGCTCTACGAGGCGGCGGTGATGGGCGAGTTCCTGGCGCGGAACTATCCCGACGGCGTGGGTGCCCGGCAGGGCGCCAAGATCGCCATGGCCGCCTACGTGACGCTGTTCAATGAGGCGCCGGAGAACGACCGGCAGTTCGAGGACGAGCGGATGACCAGCATCGCGCAGCACATCACCCAGACCTGGGAGGGCGAGCCCGAGGCGGACGAAGCCTGGATGATGCTGATCAACAACGCGCTGAGGAACGAGGAGCTGGGCAAGGCCGCGGAATACCTGCAGCACGTGTCGGTCGAGTCGCCGCGCCGCAGCGAAGCGGAGCTGATGACCGGGCAGAAGATGTGGGCGGCCTACCTCGAGGCCTCGCGCAAGCCAGAGGGCGAGCGCCCCGACCAGGCCAGGCTCGACGCCATGGTCGCCGCCGCGCAGAAGACCCTTGCAGACGGCATCGACCGCATGCGCCAGCGCGTCGAGGGGGGCGAGAGCGTCACCTACACGCTGGTGGCCTCGGTCCTCTCGCTGGCGCAGATCTGCATCGGGGCCAACCAGCCCGACAAGGCCGTCACCTGGCTCGAAGACCCCAAGATCGGCGCCCTGACGCTGGTCAAGGCCGAAAGCCCGATCACCGACCGGGGGAACTTCCGCTCCGAGACGTACAAGGCGGCGCTGAGGGCCTTCGTGGCCACCAAGCGGCTCGACGACGCCGAAGAGGTGATGAAGCTGCTCGAGGAGTCGATCAAGAAGGGGGGCGACGCCGACGCGCAGAACAAGCTCACCCAAATCTACATCAGCCTGGGCCGCGAGCTGGAGGACATGCTCAAGCGGCTCCGCGCCGAAGGCAAGAACGAGGAGGCCGCGGCGGTCTCCCAGGGGTTCGAGGTCTTTCTCACCCGGATCAAGGACCGGGGGGCGCAGGGCAACACGTTCGCCTCGCTCAACTGGGTGGCCGAGACCTTCGCCGGGCTGGGCGCCGGGTTCGACGTGGGGGGCCAGTCCCTGCCCGCTCAGGCCAAGACCTACTACGAAAAGGCCCGCGATACCTACAAGACCATCCTCGACCTGGTCGCGCAGAAGAAGCTCGAGGCCCCCTCCGGGGCCGAGACGAGCATCAAGATTCGGCTCTCGCGCTGCCTGCGCCGGCTGGGCGAGTTCAAGGAGGCCCAGACCCTGTTGCTGGGAATCCTCCAGGCGAACCAGATGATGATCGACGCCCAGATCGAGGCCGCCCACACCTACCAGGAATGGGGCGAGGTGAAGGCGGGCTACTACAAGCTGGCCATCATCGGGAGCACGAAATACAAGGATATCTGGGGCTGGGGGCCGCTCGCCAGCCGCGTGTCGCGGCTGGTCGATACCAAGACCGAGCGCGGCAAGAAGTTCTCGAACATCTTCCACGAGGCCCGATACAACCTGGCGCTGTGCCGCCTACGCTGGGCCCAGAGCGCCGACCGCACGGAGAAGGAAGACCTGCTCGAACAGGCCGAGAAGGACATCGTCGTGGTGCAGCGCCTCTATCCCGACATGGGCGGCAAAGAGTGGTACGAGAAATACGACGACCTGCTGCGCAAAATCCAGAAGCTCCGCGGCCAGAAGTCCACCGGACTGGAAGGGACCGCCGAGAAGACCAAACCGGCCGAATAAGCCGGAAACCGAAGAACCCAGAAGGAGAGTCACGATGAAACGGCGTTATTTCTTGTTCGTCCTGGCCGGGTGGATGGCCATGGCCTCGGGGGCGGCGGCACAATTCGATACGATCAAGATGGTCTCCGGCGTCAAGCGGGGGCGGGTCAAGAGCATCAGCCCGACCGAGGTGGTCGTCGAAGTCAACGGACTCGATGAGCCCGTCAAGGCCAACGAGATCATCACCATCTTCTACCGCGACGAGCCCAGCGCCCTGTACACGGCCAAGACGAACGTGACCAACGGGGCCTATGAAAACGGCCTGGAGCAGCTCGACCGGATCGATCCGAGCGAAGCCACGCGCCCGGAGATCCAGACCGACCTGGCCTTCTACAAGGCGTTCTGCACGGCCCAGCTCGCCCTGGGCGGCAGCGCGAGGCTCGACGAAGCGATCAACGCCATGGCGAACTTCGCGGCATCCTACGGGAAAGCGACGTACCACACTCTGGAGGCGTACGAGATGCTCGGCAATCTCTACGTGGCGGCGGGCAGGTACGCCGAGGCGGAGAAGGCTTTCCAGGTCGTTGCCAAGCCGCCCTTCCCCGATTGCCGGATGCGCGCCGGCGTGGCCATTGGCCGGGCCCGGCTGGCCCAGGGCAAGCTCGCCGAGGCCCAGCAGGCATTCGACGCCGTGCTGGCCATGGAGGCCAACGACGATCTGACCCGGGCCCAACACCGGGCCGCCACGTTGGGCAAGGCCCGATGCGTGGCCGCGGGGGGCAACGCCGCGGCGGCCATCAAGGTCGTCAAGGAAATCATCGCCAACGCCGATCCCGAGGACATGGACCTGCACGCCCGGGCGTACAACACCCTGGGAGATGCCTATCGCAAGGCCGGCAACGACAAGGAGGCCCTGATGGCCTTCCTGCACGTCGACCTGATCTACCACAACGTGCCCGAGGCACACGCCGAGGCCCTGGCCAACCTGAACGACCTGTGGACGAAATTCCGCAAGACCGAGCGGGCGGTCCGCTGCCGCCAGTTGCTCCAGGAACGCTACGCCAACAGCCGCTGGACCAAGGCGCTGGGGGGAAGCGGGGGATAGTCGCGCCCCCCCATTAGAGCGGGCACGCCCCGGCAAAGAAATCGCGACCGGGTGCTTTACGACTGCGTAAGCGGCGAATTAGACTACAAAAGGTCCCTTTAACGAAATTCGGTTCACCGGGAGGTCACCATGCGGCAACGGTTTATGTGGGGTTGGTTAGGAGCGGGGCTCTGCTCCGTGGGGTTGTTGGCCACGGTCATGGCGACCTTCACGGCCGTGACGCTCGGCGATCCGTCGGTCGCGGCGGCCGCGGACCCGGGTGACGATGAGCTCGGCGCCGACACCGGCGGCGGGGCCGGGGGCGCGGCCGGCGACGCGGGCGCCACCGAGCGCAAGAGCACCCTGCGGTGGATGTACGACTCGCTGGGGATCTTCTACAGCGTCGTGTTCCTCAGCCTGTCGTTCACGCTGGTGGCCCTGTTCGTGATGAACCTGCTCACGGCCCGGCGCGAAAGCGTCGTGCCCGTGGCGCTGGTCGAAGGCTTCGAGGCCCACCTGAACGAAAAGCGCTACCAGGAGGCCTACGAGATGGCCAAGAACGACGAGTCGTTCCTGGGCCAGGTCCTCTCGGCCGGACTGGCCAAGCTCTCGGCCGGCTACGACCAGGCCATCGAGGCCATGCAGGAGGTGGGCGAGGAAGAGAACATGAAGCTGGAGCACCGCCTAAGCTACATGGCCCTGATCGGCACGATCAGCCCGATGGTGGGCCTGCTGGGCACGGTGCAAGGTATGATCGCGTCGTTTAGCAAGCTCGCGCAGGCGGGCGGGGTCACCCCGCGACCCGAGGAGTTGGCCGAAGGCATCTCCACGGCCTTGTTCACCACGCTGGTGGGGCTGTTCATCGCCATCCCGGCCATCGCGGCCTACAACATCCTCCGCAACCGGGTGGCCCGGCTCGTGCTCGAGGTGGGCATCCTGAGCGAAGGGCTGATGGGCCGCTTCCAGGGCGTGGGGGCCGGCGGGGCCGGCGGGGCCGGCGGGGCCGGCGCCAAGAAAAAGTGATTCGGCAGGGACACAGGTGTTGTTGCCCCTCGCGAGGGCAAACGAGGTAAGCCATGAAATTCGCGCGCCGCGGTTCAAAGGCCGCCAAGGCCGACATGACCCCGATGATCGACATGACGTTCCAGTTGATCGCCTTCTTCATGGTGGTCGTGAACTTCAGCGAGGCCGATCAAAACCAGCGAATCAAGCTGCCGGCCAGCGAGCTGGCCAAGCCGCCCGACCAACCCATAAAACAGCTCATCACGCTTCAGATAACTGAAGAGGAGACCGTAATCCTCGGCCCGCGCGAAGTCCCCATCGAAGGCGACGCGTTGGCCGGGCTGCTGCTCCGCGAGCGGCAGATGAGGGACGCCATGGGCAAGAGCGCCTCGGAGACAACGGTGATCATCCGGGCCGACCGCAACGCCAAGACCGGTGTGGTGCAGCGCGTGATCGAGGCGTGTCAGAAGCGGGAAATCGGGTTCGAGAAGTTTGCGCTGCGCGCCAGACAACAAGTCACGCGAGTCAAAGGGACATAGGCCGATGAAGGTTCGACACGTAGGCGAGCGCGAGGAGGAGACGGAACTCCAGATGACGCCGATGATCGACATCGTCTTCCAAATGTTGATCTTCTTCATCATGACATTCAAGATCGTCTTGCCCGAAGGGGACTTCAACATCAAGATGCCCCTGGCGGCCCCCAGCGAAGGTCTGCCCGACGACACCCAGCTCCCCCCGATCAAGGTCACGCTCAAGGCCGGCGCCGGCGGCGGGCTCTCGAGCATCCGCATGGGCACCAAGGCCCTGGACAGCATCGGGCAGTTGCGCCCGGAGATCCTGGCCATCGTGGGCAAGGACCACGGGCCCGGCTCCATCGCCTCGGAAACCGAAGTCGAGTTCGACTGCGACTACAACCTGAAGTTCGAGTACGTCATCGACGCCATCACCCAGGTCTCCGGCCGCGTCGAACAAGGCCCCCAAGGCGAACAGATCATCAAGATGGTCGAGAAGATCAAGTTCTCGCCGCCCAAGAAGCCGACCTGACCCCCTGTGCACCCGGGCGACCCCAAGCGGTCGCCCTTTCTCTTGCGCCTCGGGGAATAAAACCGGCTCGCGGCAACGATGCATGCGGTGAATCGCCTGCAACGAGAAAGGAACCTGGTTCGTCTTGCCAAAACGGCCCGCAGGGCCCGTCGCACAAGACAAACCAGGTCCTTTCTCCGTCGCCCAAAGGAGGAGACCATGCGAATCCACCACTTCCAGCCGCGCCTGCCGCGCAAGAACGAGCTGGCCATGACCCCCATGATCGACGTCGTCTTCCTGCTGCTGATCTTCTTCATCATGACCTTCCAGATCGTCGCGCCTGAGGGGGATTTCAACGTGGGGAAGATGGCGCAGGCGGCCGCAGGAACAACTCCCGTCGACCCCCAGCTCCCCACGCTCACCGTGCGCCTCGGCGCCGACCTGCGGGGCCGGCTTACGAGCATCCGGCTGAACGGGCGCGAGCTGGCCGGATTCGGCGAGCTGCGCAACCACGTGCGCGGGCTGCTGCGCGACGCGGGCATCGACCCGAAACGCGACGAGACCCCCGCCGTCGAGTTCGACTGCGACTACGGCCTGGACTACGAACACGTCGTCGACGCGGTGACCGCCGTCTCGGGCTACGTCGACCGCGGGCAGGTGGTCGAGCTGCTGGCCAAGATCCGCTTCGCCCGGCCGCGGGTTCCTGAGCCGTGACCTCTTCCGCGGCTTGCCGCTTCGCAGCGCGCTGGGCTTGCCGCCGCCCGGCCGGGCGTTCACAATACACCCCATGGCGAACGCCGGGCCCAATGCCGATGGGGCGGACGACGTGCTGCCGGGAGGAACGTCTTCCCGGAGCGCGCCGCCGAGGTACCAGCCGCTGGTGATCGTGCTGGTGGCCGTGGCGGCCGGGATCCTGGCCGATCGGTTCTGGCCGCTGCCGGTCTTCGCATGGTGGGGCGCGGCGGCGGCGGCGTGGATCGGATGGCTGGCCCTTTGGCGGCGCAGGGCGATCGAGTGGGGAACTTCGTGCGTGCTGCTGCTCTCGGTGGCCGCGACCGCCGGGGCCTGGCACCACTGCCGCTGGCACCTGTTCCCCGACGGCGAGCTGGGGCTTTTCGCCCGGGAGGAGGCCGAGCCGGTCTGCGTCGAGGCGATCGCCCTGGGCTCGGGCCGGACCGTGCCGCCCCCGCCGCCCGACCCGCTGCGCGCGATCCCTACCGGGGCCCGAACCCGGCTCGACGTGCGTGTGGTGGGGCTCCGCGATCGCGACCGCTGGCGCGCGGCCTCGGGAAGGGCGCGGCTCATCGTGGGTGGCGACCAGTCGGACGTCCGCTGCGGCGACCGGCTGCGGGTTTTCGCCCAGCTCGACGCACCGCAAGGGCCCGTGAACCCCGGCGAGTTCGATTACGCGGCCCGATCGCGCGCCGACCGGGTCGGCAGCCGGCTCATGACGTCGTTTGCCGAATGTGTCACGGTCGTGGAGCCGGGTTGCTCCTGGGGGCTTCGGGGCCTGGTCGACCGGGCCAAGGGGGCCGGAACGCGCCTGCTCGGGCGCTACATCGACCCCGATCGCGCCGACCTGGCCTCGGCCGTCCTGCTCGGGGCCCGCGAACAGCTCGAACCGGGCGAGATCGAGGAGTTCGTGCGCACCGGCACGGTACACTTCCTGGCCATTTCCGGACTGCACGTGGGGATTTTGGCCGGGGCGCTGATGCTGCTCTTGCGCCGGGCCCCGATCCGCCGCCACTGGGCCGTGTTGAGCGTGGCCGGCGTGGCGATCTTCTACATGCTCCTGACCGACGCCCGGCCGCCGGTCGTTCGGGCCACCATACTGATCCTGGTGATGTGCTGGTCGATTCACCTGGGGCGCAAGGCCGTGGCGTTCAACTCGCTGGCCGCGGCGGCGCTCGTGGTGCTGGTCGTCAACCCCTGCGACCTGTTCAACACGGGGGCGCACCTTTCGTTTTTGGCCGTGGCCGGGCTGATGTGGTTCGCCCCCCAGTGGTTCGGCACCATCAGCCGGCCCGACCACCTCCAGCAGCTCATCGAGGAGCACTACCCCTGGCCGCGCCGAGCGTTATGGGCGGTCGGTCGGGCCCTGCGCCACCTGACGCTCGTCAGCGCCCTGATTTGGTTCCTGGCCCTGCCACTGGTCATGGCCCGGTTCAACCTGCTCACGCCGGCGGCCGTGGTGCTCAACACGCTCCTGTGGTTCCCCATGGCCGCGGCGCTTACGTTCGGGTTCGCCGCGCTGGTGTTCGGGGCGGTTGCCGTGCCGCTGGGGCTGCTGTTCGGCGGGGGCTGCGACGCGGCGCTGTGGCTGCTGCAATCGGCGGTCCACTGGACGGCCGGCATGCCGGGCAGCCACTTTTTCGTGCCGGGTCCGGCCGAGTGGTGGCTGGTGGGGTTCTACGGGTCGCTGGCCCTGACGGCCGCCGTGCCCCGGCTCCGCCCGCCGCGACGCTGGGCCGTGGCCCTGTTGGCCGGCTGGTCGGCCGTGGGGGTCCTCGCCTCGGGCCTGCGCCATACCGACGAGCAGCTCACCTGCACGGTCCTCTCGGTGGGGCATGGCTGCGCCCTGGTGGTCGAGCTGCCCGACGGGCAGACGCTGCTCTACGACGCCGGCTCCTTCAACGCCCCGCACACCGCGGCCCGGTCGATCGCCCGGTTCCTCTGGTCCCGGGGGCGCACGCACCTCGACGCCGTGGTCCTCTCCCATAGCGACGTGGACCACTACAACGCCTTGCGCGACTTGCTAAAGCGGGTCTCCGTGGGCGTGATCTACGTCTCGCCCGTGATGTTTGAGGAGCAGAACCCGGCCATGGCCGAGTTGGGCCGGGCGATCGGCCAAAGCGGCGTGCCGCTGCGCACGATCCGGGCCGGTGATCGGCTGGCGTCGGGCGAGGGCACGACCATCGAGGTCCTGCACCCCCCGAAACGATGGGTTCTCGGCGAGGACAACGCCAACAGCGTGGTGCTGCTCATCGAGTACCAGGGACGGCGGATACTGCTCCCCGGCGACCTGGAGAGCCCGGGCATCGAGGCCGTGCTGGCCGAGGAGCCGATCGACTGCGACGTGCTGCTGGCCCCCCACCACGGAAGCCTGCGGAGCCGGTCGCCGGAGCTGGGCGAGTGGTGTACCCCCGAATGGGTGGTCGTCAGCGGCGGCCACCGCTGGCGCCGGCCGGAGACCGAGTCCGCCTACCGCGCCCTGGGCGGGGAGGTGGTCTACACGGCCGACGTGGGGGCGGTGCGGGTTTCGCTCGACGCCGGAGGGGTGGCTGTGCGTGGTTTTCGAACCGGAGGGACCCAATGAGAACCGGCCTGTTCTCCGTAACGCCTTGCGAATAAAGGACTTACGAGAAAAAGGGTACGACGGCCTTCCAAGGCCGTGGCAGAAGAGGCATCTCGACGGCCTTGGAAGGCCGTCGTACAAGAAACGCCGCGTTTCGCACCCACAAACGGACGAGCCATAAACTGGGGTATCTGGGAAAAATGCGGTCGGTATAGTCGCCCGAAACTACCCAACACATGCGCCTGTCCCCTTTTGTGGATCTGGCGGAGTTCCCCCTTTGCACAACCGAGGTCGAGTGGTAGACTTAGCGCTTTGGTTTGTTGCGGTTTTAGGACAGCGTAGGTAGAGTTCCCGGGAAACGTTGGAGGATCGTGCTTCGGACGAGAAGCAGAATCGAGCCAACCGAGGTGGACAAGTTGCGGTAGCAGATGACTATCACCAAAGAGCGGAAACAGGAACTGATCGGGGAGTTTCGGCGGGGCGACGACGATACGGGCTCGCCGGAGGTCCAAATTGCGATCCTGACGACCCGAATCAATCGGCTCACAGAGCACCTTCGTGAGCACAAGAAGGACTACGCCTCGCGGCGGGGTCTTCTGATGCTCGTCGGGCGCCGGCGGCGCTTGCTGGACTATCTGAAGAAGGTCACTCCGCAGCGCTATCTCGACACGATTCGGCGTCTCGACATCCGCAAGTAGTCGACGCGCTTCTTCTCGCCCTTAAGGTCGGCTCGCGACGAAGCACGGCGTCGGTCATGGTATGTTCTTGTCGCGGTCCATGCCATGAGGTTGGTTCTCCACGGCCGCGGTCTGCGCCGGCATTGGGCGCCGGCGCCCTCGGGCTGCGATCCCGGAAGCTCTGCCGCTGAAAGGAAGGTAGGGACGAACGTTGAAAACACGAGTTGAACGAAAGATCGGAGCCTCGACGCTTTCCATCGAAAGTGGACAGCTTGCCAAGCAGGCGGCGGGAAGCTGCCTGGTGCAGTACGGGGAGACCGTGGTCCTGGTGGCGGCGGCGGACGGCCCGCCACGGGCCGGGATCGACTTCTTTCCCTTGACTTGCGACTATCGCGAGCGCGTGGCGGCGGCCGGAAAGTTCCCCGGGGGGTTTCTCAAACGGGAAGGCCGCCCCACGATGAAAGAGACGCTCACCGCGCGGCTGATCGACCGGCCGATCCGGCCGCTGTTTCCCGAGTGGTTCCACGACGAGGTCCAGGTGCTCTCTTTCGTGATGGCCTCGGACCGGCAGAACGATGGCGACGTGCTGGCGATGATCGGGGCCTCGGCCTCGCTGACGATCTCGCCGCTTCCGTTTCAGGGCCCGATCGCTTCGGTGCGCCTGGGGTGCGTCGGCGACCAGTGGGTCCCCTTCCCCACCCAAGACGCCCTGGAGCACAGCGACCTGGACCTGATCGTCTCGGGCAGCAAGGACGCGATCCTGATGATCGAGGGCTTTGCCCGCGAAATGCCCGAGGACCGCATGGCCGAAGCGGTGATGACGGCCCACGAGCATATCCGGACCATCTGCGAGATGATCGAGGAGTTGGCCGAAAAGATGGGCACCGAGAAGGCCCAATACGAGATCCCCGAGCCCGACGGGCTCTTGGACGAGCTTAGGACAAAGTACTACGACGCCTTCCGCGAGGCCAAGCAGACCGAGGGCAAGCTGGCCCGGGCCGCGGCCTGCGACGCCCTGCGCGAGCGGGTCATGGCCGAGGTGATCCCCGACCCGGACGCCGAGGGGGCCGTCCAGCCGGCCGCATTCAGCGCCGCCTGGCACGACCTCGAGCAGCGCGTCGTGCGCGACCTGATCCTCGCCGGCACCCGGTCCGACGGGCGCGACCACAAGACGCTCCGCCCGATCGAATGCGAGGTCGACTTGCTGCCGCGGGTCCACGGCTCGGCGGTCTTCCAGCGGGGAGAGACGCAGGCCCTGGTCACCGTGACCCTGGGCACCGGTCGCGACGAGCAGCGGGTCGACGGGCTGATCGAGGAATACTCGAAGAAGTTCATGCTGCACTACTACTTCCCGCCCTTCTCGGTGGGCGAGTGCCGGCCGATCCGCGGCCCGGGACGCCGGGAGATCGGCCACGGGGCGCTGGCCGAGCGGAGTGTGAACCCCGTGCTGCCCGATCCGGACGACTTCCCCTACACCATCCGCATCATCTCCGACATCCTCGAGTCGAACGGCTCCAGCTCGATGGCCAGCGTCTGCGGGGCCACGCTGGGATTGATGGGCGCGGGCGTGCCGATCAGCAATCCGGTGGCCGGCATCTCCATCGGCCTGGTCAAGGAGGAGGACCGCTGGGTGCTCTTGACCGACATCATCGGCGACGAGGACCACTTCGGCGACATGGACTTCAAGATCGCCGGCACCCAGAAGGGGGTGACCGGCATCCAGTTGGACCTGAAGATCGACGGGATCAGCGAGGAGATCATGCGCGCGACCCTGGCCCAGGCGCGGGAAGCGAGGATCGAAATCCTCCGCAAGATGCTCACCGCCATTCCTCGCCCACGCAAGGACATCTCCCGCTGGGCCCCGCGCCTGTTCCAGTTGCACATCGACCCGGAGAAGATCGGCCTATTGATCGGGCCGGGCGGCAAGACGATCCGCTCGATCCAAGAGACGACCGGTGCCTCGATCGACGTCGAGGACGACGGCACGGTGATGATCGCCTGCCACAACCTCGAAGGGGCCCGGCGGGCCCAGGAGCAGGTCGAGGCGCTCACGGCTTCGGTCGAAATCGGCCGCATCTACCACGGGCGCGTGACCAGCGTGAAGGACTTCGGCGCGTTCGTCGAGATCCTGCCGGGCAAGGACGGGCTGGTACACATCAGCGAGCTCTCCGAGCAGTACGTCTCGAGCGTCGCCGACGTGTGCCGGGTGGGCGATCCCATGGACGTCAAGGTGATCGCGATCGACGACCAGGACCGGGTGAAGCTCAGCCGCCGTATGGCGATGCGCGAGCTGGCCGAGAAGAAGCCGGCCGAAGTGGGCGGGGAGTAGCGTTTGCGTCGTAGTGGCATGGGCCCCTGGCCCGTGTTGCCGCTCCCCACGGGCCAGGGGCCCGTGCTACTTCGGTTGCGGCCGCAGGCCGCGATAGGACGTCCCGTGCCCAACCCCGACGAACAGAACCAACGTCTCGTCGAGCAGTACACCGAGATCGCGCGCCTAGCGGGTGGGCTGGCCCACGAGATCAAGAACCCGCTCTCGACCATCCGGCTGAACATGCAGCTCTTGGCCGAGCAGTTCGGCGAGGGGGAAACGCCCCGGGAGCGCCGGGCGCTGAAGAAGATCGAAGTGGTCCAGCGGGAATGCCAGCGCCTGCAGGACCTCCTGGACGACTTTCTCAAGTTCGCCCGGGTCCGCCGCCCCGAGCTGAAGCCCAGCGACTTAAACGCCCAGGTACGCCGGGTGCTCGACTTCTTCCGCCCCAAGGCGGAGCAGTCGGGCATCGAGGTGGTCGACTACCTGGCGGCCGGCCTGCCCACCGTGCTCTTGGACCGCGAGGCGTTCCACGGCGCGCTGTTGAACCTGGTGATCAACGCCGAGCAGGCCATGCCCGACGGCGGCCAGCTCGTAGTGCGAACCTACCGAACGGCCGACGGCGTGGCCCTAGAGCTGATCGACAACGGGGAGGGGATGGACGAGAAGACCCGCTCGCAGGTCTTCGAGGCGTTCTTCTCCACCAAGCCGGGCGGCTCCGGCCTGGGCCTGGCCTTCGCCCGCCGCATCATCCAAGCCCACGGCGGCCACATCGACCTCCAAAGCGCCCCCGGCCACGGCACCCAGTTCACGATCAAGCTGCCCGTGCCGGCGCAGTTGCCGGGGGACGGAGGTTCAGGGGAAGGCGCATCACGCTGACGCGGGTCCTGGAAGACCGCGCCTCCATCGGCTATCATCACGCGCATGAGCCCATCGCGAGAGAAGACCGACGGAAGGACGGACCCGCCGCCCAACGAACGCCCCGACCCGCCCGCCCGGGCGCTGATTGTGGACAACGACCGGGAGCACGCCGAGGTGGTGGCCGAGGGCCTCGAGGGGGCCGGGTTCGAGTGCCGCGTGGCCACCTCCGGGCGCGAGGGGGCCGAGCTGGTCGAGCAGGAGCCCTTCGACGTGGTGATCACCGACCTGGTGATGAGCGACCTCGACGGCCTGGGCGTGCTCGAACGCTCCAAGCAGCACCAGCCCGAGGCCGAGGTGATCCTCATCACCGGCCACGGCTCGATCCCCTCGGCGGTCGAGGCCATGCAGCGCGGGGCGTTCAACTATCTTTTGAAGCCGCTCGACCTGGGGCAGCTTCGGGCCATTGCCGCCCGGGCCGCCGAAAACGCCCGGCTCCGGCGGGCCAACCTCGAGCTGAAGCGGCGCCTCGACGAGCGATTCGGCTTCGAGGGCGTGGTCGGCGACAGCCCGCAGATGCGCGACGTGATCGAGAAGCTCAAACGCATTGCCCCGACCAACGCCAGCGTGCTGATCGAGGGCCAGACGGGAACGGGCAAGGAGCTGGTGGCCCAGGCCATCCACCAGAACAGCCCGCGAAAGAACAAACCCTTTGTGGCGCTCAACTGTGCGGCCTTGAGCGAGAACATCCTCGAGAGCGAACTGTTCGGGCACGTGAAGGGGGCGTTTACCGACGCCTCGGCCGATCGGGTCGGCAAGTTCGAGTACGCCCACGGCGGCACGATGTTCCTCGACGAGGTGGGCGACATGCCCATGGCCACGCAGATCAAGCTCTTGCGCGTGCTCGAAAACGGCGAGATCACCCGCGTCGGCTCGAACGACCCGATCAAGGTGAACGTGCGGATCCTCTCGGCCACCAACCGGGACCTGGAGGAGGCCATCGAGTCGGGCACGTTCCGCAGCGACCTCTACCACCGCTTGAAGGTGGTCACGGTGCGCCTGCCCACCCTGGTCGAGCGGAGCCAGGACCTGCCGATCCTGATCGACTACTTCATGCGCCAGTTCGCCCGTCAGCACGGTAAGCAGATCAAGGGGGTCTCGCCCGCCGCGCGACGCAAGCTGTTTTCGTTCGACTGGCCGGGCAACGTGCGCCAATTGCGCAACGTGGTCGAGAGCATGGTGGTGGTCGACTACGACGGTCTGTTGGACGCCGACGACCTGCCCGAGGAGCTGGCCGACCCCGCCGGCGAACCGCCCGAGCCCTCGACCGCCCCGCTGGCCGCGCTGGTGGGCAAGCCGCTGGCGGAGCTCGAGCGCCTGTTCATCGCCGAGACCCTCCGCGTAACCGGCGGCAACCGCGAAGAGGCGGCGCAGATGCTGGGGATTGGGGAGAGGACGTTGTATAGGAAGATTAAGGAGTACCAACTGTAGCCGCTTGTGGTGGGTGTATGCTCGCCAACAGCGCTCCTGTGTTCGAATAGCCGCGACTCACTCACACTGGAGGGAGCAAGCTATGAGGCTTACGAGTCTAGTCGCGCTGCTGGGTGCTGTAGTGGTCGGATGTGGCGAGGTATCCGAGAATACGTCTACTTTGCCTCCTCCATCAGTTGCGCCGCCACAGCCAACGTTATCAGTGCAGAAGCAGGTCGACACAGGATCTGACCCCCGTCGTGCTCCGACGCACTGTGACAGCATCTCCGAGATGATTGAACTCCTGGGCGAATACTCCGAAGAGGACGGCACCTTCCGCATGTTGGAGAACGGCGAGACGCCTCACTTTCAGATATCGCCGATGTTCGTTAAGGGTGATCTCGAGGAGGCCGTGAAGGAGACCATGCAACGCGACCTCGTATACGTGATCTTCAGTGTGTTTGTCCACACTGATCTGAATGCCGTGCGCGTCACCGTCGTGCCAGCGGTCCTGACGGATTTCAAGACGAGACAGAAGGAACTCAGACCGAACAACTCGATCACGTTGGAAACAACCAGAGATGATGCGTTAAGTGTTCTCAAGACCCACGCACACGTTGAGTCTCTCGATGAGCTGTGCGGTGTCACCATTGAAGGCACGTATGCGCCAGATATGCCAACAGATGTCTTCAACAGATGTATGTACAATGATCAAGGGCCGCCGACTCTCCGTTTGATACTCTTCGAGCTGTCAACCACATCAAGAGTCAGTCGGTGAAGAGCGCAAAGAAGTTGAAACAAGTGGCCAGTTATCGCGACAGGGGTAGCGTGAATCTCTCCGGGGTTCACTTGCGTGCCGGCGGTTGTTACAATTGACTCATGCAGCCAACCTTAGAAAAGCGACACATCGAGGCCACGCCGGGCACTTGCGGCGGGCGGGCGCGGATTGCCGGGCACCGGATTCGTGTCCAGGATATCGTGCTCTGGACCGAACAGGGCCGGTCGCCGGACCAGATCGTGGCCGACTTCCCGCAGCTTTCGCTGGCCGACGTATATGCTGCGCTGGCGTACTATCACGACCATCGCGAGGAGATCGACCGGCAGATTCGGGAAGACGACGAGTTCGTTGCCCAGTTGAAAGCCCAAAGCGGTCCGGGACTCCTGGATAGGCTCCGAGGGAGCGGTGCCCGTGGAGATTCGCTACCATCTTGACGAGCACGTGGACCCGGCGGTTGCCGCGGGCTTGCGCCAGCGGGGTGTGGACGTGACGACCACCCTCGAGGCCGGGCTGACGGCCGCTTCCGACGAGGATCAGCTCGCCTTTGCCGCCGCCGAGGAGCGAGTCTTGGTCACCCGCGACCGGCACTTCCTTGTGCTGGATAGCCAGGGCGTCCCCCATGCGGGCATCGCTTTCTGGCATTCCAAGCGCCGGAACGTCGGCCAGCTCGTTCTCGATCTGGTGCTGCTGTGGCGTGCCGCCACCGCCGAAGAAATGCGGGGACGTGTCGAGTACGTTTAGTCGAGGTGTCAACCCGATCCGCATCCGTCCGCGGGCTTCCGCCCGCGGCTATGAATCGCTAATCCCCTAATCCCCAATCCCTCCTCCCCCCATGCCCATCCGTCGCCTCCCCCAATCGCTGATCAACAAGATCGCCGCCGGCGAGGTGGTCGAGCGGCCGGCGAGTGTGGTCAAGGAGTTGATGGAGAACGCGGTCGATGCGGGGGCCACGCGGATCGACGTGGCGGTGGAGGCCGGGGGGCGGGAGTTGGTCCGGGTGGTGGATAACGGCTGTGGGATCCCGGCCGACGAGTTGCCGCTGGCCGTGGCCAGCCATGCCACTAGCAAGCTGGCCGAATCGGACGATCTGTTTCGCATCGCCACGCTCGGCTTCCGGGGCGAGGCCCTGGCCTCGATCGGCGAGGTGAGCCGGCTGCTGCTGCGCAGCCGGCCGCCGGAGGCCCCGGGCGGGGTGCAGATCGAGGTGACCGGCGGGCGGGCCTCGGACCCGGCCCCTTGCGGCTGCCCGGTGGGCACTGCCGTCGAAGTGCGCGACCTCTTCTTCAACACCCCGGTGCGGCGCAAGTTCCTCCGCACCAACCAGACCGAGTTCGGCCACCTAAGCGAGGCGTTTACCCGCATCGCCCTGGGCTCGCCCGAGATCCACTTCACGCTCAAGCACGGCGAGCGGACCGTGTTCGAGTTGCCCGGCGGCGAGGACTGGCGCGGGCGCATCGGCCGCTTCTTCGGGCGTGATCTGGCCGAGAGCCTGATCCGGGTCGAGAGCACCGACGGCGACGTGCGTCTTTCGGGCTACGTGGCCAACCCCTCGCACAGCCGCGGCAACAACCGGATGCAGTACCTGTTCCTCGCCGGGCGCCACATCCGCGACCGCTCGCTGCAGCACGCCCTGGGCGAGGCATACCGCGGGCTGCTGATGACCGGGCGCTACCCGATCGCCTTCCTGCGCGTCGAGATGCCGCCGGAGATGGTCGACGTGAACGTGCACCCCACGAAGTTGGAGGTCCGTTTTCAGGACGCCGGGCGACTGTACAGCCAGTTGCTCTCGACGCTGCGCAACAAGTTCCTCACCACCGACTTGACGGCCCAGGTCAGCACGGCAACCGGCGACGAGGAAGCGGCGCCCGGCGCCCACGACCCGGCCCGGGCCGCGCAGTTCCGCCAGGAGCTGGTCGATTGGGCCAAGGGGAAGGTGGCTGAGTGGGACACGTCGGAGGGGGCGGGCGGCGAGGCGTCCGCGGGGGCGGGTTTTGCCGACGGACCGGCGCCGGCCGGGCACGCGCCCCTGGAGCTGGCCCGGCTCGACCGCGGCCTGGCGTGGACGCCGCCTGTACGCGCTTCAACGCCGACTGAGGGCGCCGCTTCGCCGGGCAGCCCGGCGTCTGAGGAACTCGCGCCCGACGCCCCGATCGCCGCGAGCCGGGCCTCGGCCGTGCAGATCCACAACCGCTACCTCGTGGCCGAGAGCCGGGAGGGCGTGACGATCATCGACCAGCACGCCCTGCACGAGCGGATCCTCTACGAACAGCTCCGCCGCCGGTTCGAGTCGGGCGCGATCGAGACGCAGGCCCTGCTGGTGCCCGAGCCGGTCGACTTAAGCGCCGCCGAGGCCGCCGCGGCCCTGGAACACCGCGAGCTGCTCGCGGAGCTGGGCATGAAGATCGAGCCCTTCGGCGGCGACACGGTGCTGCTTTCCGGCTACCCGGCGATGCTGGCCAATCTGAATCCGGCCGAGGTCCTGCACGAGCTGGTCGAGCGGCTCATCTCCGACGCCAAGCCGCCCGAGCGCCGCGACCTGCTCGACGAGCTGCTGCACACGATCGCCTGCAAGGCCGCGATTAAGGCGGGCGATCGGCTCCAGCCCGAGGAGATCGAGGCCCTGCTCTCCCAGCGCCACGTGATCGACGACGCCCACCACTGCCCCCACGGGCGCCCGACCGCACTGGTGTTTACGCGCGAGGAGCTGGACCGGCGGTTCAAGAGGGTATGAAGTGGCTAGGATGGAGGGATTAGGTATTAGGGATTAGTCATTAGGTGTTAGTGACTAAGCTAATAGCCGCGGGCGGAAGCCCGCGGGACATCCGGGGAGGGGAGCCGAACTGCGGCAATGCGAACGGCACACGGAGTGTGCCTGCTACTTTTCGCCCGGCTCGGCGAAGAACTCTTTGAGCGAGAGCTCGAAGCTTGGCAGCACGTCGCCGCCGTCGAGGACGTCTTTTTCACCCAGCACGGTGCGGCGATCGCGAGCGGCGTACACGTCGATGGTGCGGCTTTCCGGATAAACGTACCACACCAGCCGCACTCCCACGGCGAAATACTCGTCCAGCTTCCGCTCCATCTCCTGCGTCGTGTTCGAGCGGCTGATCACTTCCACCGCCAGGTCGGGCGCCAGCCCCCAGATGGGGTCCCGGGAGACGCGGCGACCGGGGAACCGGTCCCAGCCGACGAACGACACGTCGGGAATTCGCACCAGCCCGGGCGAGAGCCGCAACATGCCATCGGCCCCCAGGACGACTCCCAGGTTATGTTCCCGTGCGAAAACGCCCAGGTATTGTCCCATCAACATCGCCAGGTAGGATTCGTAACTGCTCACGGTCTTCTCCACCAGGACGCCATCGACCAGCTCACACAGCCGGTCCTCGTGGTCGTGAATCTCGAGCACGTCCTCTTCGGTGGCCGAGCCGGGAGGGGGATCGAGCCGGATCCGCCACAAGGGGATCGGGCCGAACCGCTCGACCAGGTCGGCGGCGGTCCAGGGGCTCTCGACGAGCTGTTCTACGGAAGCCATCTGCAGGTTCCAGCCTGGTGCGCGATGGATCAAAGACGATACCGGTGCGGAACCGGTGCTGACCGGATTGACTCAGTTCGATTCTAGACCCCCGGGGCCTCGCCTGCAACCTCGGGAAACCCGCCCCGGGCCCCTCAACGAACCCCTCCGAACGGGTAAAATGCGGGTCGTCCCTCGCGGCGGCCGACGGCAACGGGCCTCGTCAACCCGGGAGGAACCGGGTATATTTTGCCTTCAACGACCCGATGAGTGCTTCGCACACAGTACACCGGGTCCCTCGTTCGTTCCCTCGAACCGAGCAGCAGTCATGATCTGTGTCAGCATCGGCCGCGGCAGGCACCGGCACGTGGCCGCCGAGCACGCGCACCTCGTCGAGCAAGGCGCGCGCCTGGTGGAACTGCGCCTGGACTACATTCGCGGCGAGGTGAACCTCAAGCGCCTGATCACCGAGCGGGCCTGTCCGGTGGTGATCTCCTGCCGCCGCGAGCGGGACGGCGGCAAGTGGCCCGGCTCCGAGGAGCAGCGCCTGATGCTGCTGCGCACGGCCATCGCCGAGGGCGTCGAGTACGTGGATCTGGAAGAGGACGTGGCCGGAGCGATCCCGCGCTACGGCAAGACGAAGCGCATCGTCAGCCACCACGACTTCCGCAAGACGCCCGACGACCTCGACGCGATCCACACGCGGCTCTCGCAGCTCGACCCCGACGTGATCAAGATCTGCACCATGGCCAACCATCCGCACGACAACCTGCGGATACTGGAGTTGACCCGGCGGAGCGAGGTGCCGATGGTGGGGATCTGCATGGGCGACATCGGCACGCCGTCGCGGATCCTGGCCGGCAAGTTCGGGGCCCCCTTCACCTACGCCACGTTCCACCACGAGCGGACCTTGGCCCCCGGCCAGCTCAGCTTCGACCAGATGCAGCAAATCTACCACTACGACGAGATCAACGCCGAGACGGAAGTCTACGGCGTCGTGGCCGACCCCATCGGCCACAGCTTAAGCCCCCAGATCCACAACGCCGGGTTCGGGCATTTGGGCCTGAACAAGGTCTACGTGCCGTTCCGCGTGCTCACGGAGGACCTCGCCCAGTTCATCGACGATGCGCCCGCCCTGGGGCTTAAGGGCCTAAGCGTGACCATTCCTCACAAGGAGGCGATACTGAAACACCTCACCCAGGCCGACGGGGCGGTGCGCGGCATCGGTGCGGCCAATACCGTGGTCTTCGACGGCGAGCAGCGACTGGGATACAACACCGACTACCGCGCGGCCATGGAAAGCCTGGAAGAGGCCCTGGAGATCTCCCCCGGCACCGAGAAGCCCTTAAGCGGGAAGATCGCCCTGGTCCTCGGGGCCGGAGGCGTGGGCAAGGCCGTGGCCTACGGGCTGTTGCGCCGCGGGGCCGAGGTCGTGCTCGCCGACGGTGTGCCCCGCCATGCTTTGGCACTGGCCAAGCGGTTGCAGTGCCGGCGCGTGGAATGGGCCCTGCGCCACACCGTCAAGACCGACATGGTGATCAACTGCACGCCGGTCGGCATGCACCCCAACGTCGACGAAACACCCTATGAAAAGCACCATCTCCGCCCGTCCATGCTCGTGTTCGACGCCGTCTACAACCCCGAGAGCACGCTGCTGGTCAAGGACGCCCGAAGCCGCAACTGCCTGGTGATCACCGGCGTGGACATGTTCGTGCGCCAGGCATGCTTGCAGTTCCGGCTCTTCACCGGCCAGGAAGGGCCCCGCGAGCTGATGCGCGAGGTCGTCAAGCGGGCCACGGCGGCGGTGAAGCTGTGAGGGTCAGCAGTCAGGGGTCAGGGTCACTTGTTCAGTGGAACGTTTAGCGGGCGGGCTTGCCCGCCATTTGGCTTGTTCATGGAACGTTTAGCGGGCGGGCTTGCCCGCCATTTGGCTTGTTCATGGAACGTTTAGCCGGCGGGCTTGCCCGCCATTTGGCTGCGGCCACAGGCCGCGCTTGGGCGTAGAAGTCAGGAAACAGGGCTCGGCAGACTGAAGGTAGCATGGTTCTCACGCTCATCGGTTATCGCGCTACGGGCAAGACGACGCTGGCGAAGCTGCTCGCCGAGCGGCTCGGCTGGGACTGGATCGATGCCGACGTGGAAATCGAGCGCGTTGCCCGCAAGTCGATCGCCCGAATCTTCGCCGAGGACGGCGAGCCGGCCTTCCGCGACATCGAGGCCCGGGTGACCGCCGAGCTGTGCGCGCGGGACCGGCTCGTGTTGGCCGCCGGCGGAGGGGCGCCGCTCAGGGAGGACAACCGCCGGGCGATGCGAGCCGCGGGCAAGGTCGTCTGGCTCAAGGCCACGCCGGAGACCATCCTCGCCCGCATGTCGGCCGACGCCACCACCGCCGGGCGCCGACCGAACCTCACCGACCGGGGGCCACTCGACGAGATCATCGAGTTGCTCGGCCGCCGCGAGCCGATCTACCGGGAGCTGGCCGATCTGAAGATCGACACCGAGGGCAAGTCGCCCGACGCGCTCGCCGACGAAATCCTGGATCGGCTCGGACCGGACTTCGCCCACGGGACCGACGCGTGAATCAGTTCCTGCTCATCCCGATCGAGGTCCGCTTGGGCGTGCTGTTCGTGCTGGGGGCGTGTGCCGGCAGCCTGACCAACTGGGCCGTCTACGCCCTGGCGTTCCACCCGCGCCCGATTAGCCCGCTGTCGCGCCCCGATCCCAAGGCCCCGCCCCGCCGCCTGCTCGATCGGGTGCCGATCCTCGGTTGGCTGCTGCTGCGCCGCGAAGCGGAGTTGCACGGCAGCCGGTTCTGGGTCCGGCCGATGCTGCTCGAAGTGCTGCTGGGGATCGGGTTCGCCGCGCTCTACTGGTGGGAGATCGAGCGGCTCGGGCTGTTCCCCCCCGGCCTGGTCGCGCGGCCGTCCCCGGCGTGGCTCTTGCTCAGGCTGCACGCCGTCTACCTGGCCCACGCGCTGCTGCTCTGGCTGATGCTCGCCGCGTCGATGATCGACGTCGACGAGAAGACCATCCCCGACACGATTACCGTGCCCGGCACGTGGCTTGGGCTCTTGCTGGCGGTCGTGCTGCCGTGGTCGCTGCTGCCCGTGGTGATCCGGGCGCCCGGACAAGCGCCGCTGCTGGGCTTTTTGCACCTCACGTTCCCGCTCGACTGGCCGGCGGCCCTGGGCGGCTTCCCGCAGTCGGGCTCGTTGGCGATCGGGCTGGGCTGCTGGTGGCTCTGGTGCCTGGCCCTGATGCCCCGGGCATGGTACGGCCGCTACGGCTGGCGCCGGGCGTGGCGATACTTCGCGGCCAAGCTCGTGCGCGAGCCCGCCAGCTACTGGCTGCTCCTGATGGGGCTCCTGGGCTCCGGGGGCGTGGCCGCCGTCTGGTTCGTCGGCGGGCTGCACTGGGTCGGGCTCCTGACCGCCCTGGTGGGCATGGCCGCCGCCGGCGGGCTGGTCTGGCTCGTTCGCATCATCGGCGGCGCCACGCTCGGACGCGAGGCCATGGGCTTCGGCGACGTCACTCTGATGGCCATGATCGGCGCCTTCCTCGGCTGGCAGACCTGCCTTCTGGTCTTCTTCCTCGCCCCCCTGGCCGGCTTGCTGGTCGGACTGATCCAGCTCATCCTCTTCCGCGAACACGAAATC
>Ga0180438_10003489_pt1 | contig 23772 bp, 20 predicted proteins | sample SS_ome_12_FD_132455 | JGI IMG/M metagenome (GOLD analysis project Ga0180438, IMG submission 132455) | Hypersaline lake sediment archaeal communities from the Salton Sea, California, USA - SS_3_D_2 metaG | ecosystem: Environmental > Aquatic > Non-marine Saline and Alkaline > Hypersaline >...
GAGGGCCGCGACCGATTGGACGGTGCAGAGAAACGGTCGGTAGAGCGGAGCGTCGGCGTCCTCGCGAGTCCGGGCCTGTTGCATACTTACCCTCTTCGCCAATGCGCGTCGAGATTTCCGCCTGTACTTTCGCCGCGGTGCCTCGACTGCCCTACGGGAGCACGACTGCTTTCACGAGTCCGTCGACGCGGGCGCACACGTCCTGAAAGGCGCGGTCCGCCTCGTGGAGGGGATAGCGGTGGGTCACCAGCCTGTCGATGGGCGTGCGGCCGGAGGCGGCCAGCTCGACAAGCTCGGAGAAATCGGCCAGTGAGAGACGTGTGCCCAGGACGGTCAGCTCCTGGCGGACCAACTGCCAGGGCTGGACGTGCACGGGATCTTCGGAGAGGGCGAGTATGACGATGCGCCCCGCCTGGCCGATGAGCGAGAACGCGGACTGCGCACAGGCGACTTCGCCGGTGGCCTCGATGACGACGTGGGCGCCGCAGCCGTCGGTGAATTCGGCGACGGCGTCGGACAGGGAGTACACCTCTGGGTTGACGCAGCGGTCGGCGCCGAGGTCTTCGGCCAGAGAGAGACGCCAGCACAATGGCTCGGATACGAGGACCCGCGCGCCTCTCCGCCGGCCCATCATGAGGCAAGACAGGCCGATGGGGCCTGCGCCGAGCACGACGACGCGATCGTCTTCCTGGACCTCGGTTCTGTGAACGACCTGCGCGCCGATGCTGAGTGTTTCGATGACCGCGGCAGTCTCGAAGCTCATCTCATCGGGAATCGGGAAGAGCTGGGAGGCGGAGCAAACGGCGTACTCCGCCATAGCGCCGGGGCGGTGGACGCCCGCGATCGAGACCTCGGTACAGCAGTTGTGGCGGCCGTGACGGCAGGCATAGCAGTGGCCGCAGGAGAGCGCGGGGTCCACAGCGACGCGAGTTCCCACAGGCGGGCCCCTCCAGGCGGAGCCGACGGCAGCCACTTCGCCGGCGAACTCGTGGCCCGGCAGTCGGGGATAGTTCGGAAGCGGATGCTTGCCCTCGAAGCACTCCGCATCCGAGCCGCAGATGCCCACCGCGCGGACGCGGATGAGGGCCTCGTCTGGACCGGGAGTGGGGTCAGGGGTATCGCGGATCTCAAGTTGTCGCGGGCCCGTGAGGAACCAGGCTTTCATGGGTCGAGACCTCTTAAGGCATGTGAATACGACGCGCGCCGCCGTGGTTCCCCCGCTCAGGGGGGCAGGTACTGGCCGCACAGGTAGCAGGGCACCGAAAGACGAACCGTGGTGGCAAGGATGGGCCGGGCGAGGTGAACGGTTATATGTCTCCCCTGTTGGGGCGGATTGAAGAACTGGTACGACGGCTGCTGGCGGATCCGGAGCGCGCGCGGCGCGCGTATCCGGTCGTGCTTCTCCTGCTCACGCTCGCGATCTGGTTTCCGGTTCTGTTTATGGGGCTGGATGTCTCGAACCCGGACAGCTTCTATCACATCACGCAGGCTGCGCTCCACCATTCGCCGGGCGAGGTCGCCGATTGGTTCGTGCGTGGGTACTGGGCGTACACGCACTACGAGTATCGGCCGCTGACCCGGCTGTCGCTGCTGGTGAACTACCTGATTGCGGGGCCGCGGCCGTGGGCCTTCCATCTGGGGAATGTGTTGCTGCACTTCCTCTGCGCGTACTTGCTGGCGGGGGCCATGGTGCGGTCGGGGACGCCGGTGTGGGGGGCGCGCCTGGCGGGGGCGGTGGCTGCGGTCTTCCCGCCGGGCCGGATGGCGGTGCACTGGATCAACGGCCGGCAGGATCTGCTCTGCGGCGCCTTGCTGCTGGCGGGGCTTCTGCTGTTCGTGAGCTGGCTCAGGGGAAAGCCCTGGCCCTATCTGGCCGGGGCGGCAGGGTGCTCGGTGCTGTCGGCCCTCGCGAAGGAGCCGGGGGCGGTGGCGCCGCTGCTCATGGTGGCGGCGGCGTTTCTGGTGCCCACGCGGCGAGCTGCAGCGCGGCGGATCGGCGCCATCGCGGTCGTCGCGGCTCTCCTGGTTCCGTACGCCTGGCTGCGGCTGCGCGCCTGGCCGCTCGACCAGTACATGGAGCAGAACGCACTCCAGCTTCGTCCGCTGTCGGTGAGCGTCACCTGGTTGTTCAGGGACGTGGTCGCGCCGCGCCTGTTGGAGGTGGCGACAGAGTGGCGGTCACAGGGCGCGACCCTGCCAGTGTATCTGCTCACCAAACCCAGTATCGTGTTGGAACACCTCGCGTTCTGGGCCGGACTTATCGTGCTGGTGCGCCGGCAGCCGCGCCTTCTCGGGCTCGGACTGGCATGGAAGGTGGCCTTGTTCCTGCCGGTCCACAATCTCTACTGGAATCCCGCCTTCAAGCACTACCGGTACCTGCCGCATCTGGGAACGGCGTGGCTGGTTGGGCTGGCGGCATGGGAGCTGGCGGGATGGGCGGCGGGACGCCTGCACGGGTGGGGTCGGCCGCTGGTGCGATGGTCGGTGGTGGCGGCGGGGCTGGCGCTGCTGCTCTTGTACTACATCGGCCAGCTCGACTACCGATGGCCGAGCTGGCAACTCGTTCGGCAAGGCGGACCCAAGCCGCCGGCGATGCTGGGCCAGAGCCTCACGGGGCCGGGGAAGCCGCAGTTCGACGAGGCGTCGATCTACCCGCCGGGAGAGGTGCCGGGAGGATAAGGAATAGTTGCGGCGGGAGAGATTCCGTCTTCGGGCCGAGAAGCCGTCGTCAGGGAGAAGGCACCGAAGAGCAAGAACCGGTTGTTCGGAACGAGAACCCGCGAACAAGATGCCTTCCGAATCCGTTATGTACTGTGACAGGGGCCGCAGTCACATAAGGGGGAATGCATGAAACGGCGAGATAGGCGGCTCCTGCAGAGGCTCCTGCTGGGGGAGAGACGGTCCCGAGAGGAGATGCTTACCGAGGTGTACCCGCGGATGTACTCCTACCTGTGCCATCTCACCCGCAATCGAGACCACGCCGCCGATCTGGCGCAGGAGGCCGCTATCAAGATCTGGCAGGCGTTGCCGGGACGGGGATTCGAACGGGAGGCCAGTCTGGTGTCATGGGTACATCGGGTGGCGCGGAACGTGTACATCGATTCGGTGCGCGCCCAGCGACCCGTCGTTCACGCACTCGCACACCTAAGGGAACTCCCTGCTGCGGATTGTGATCCATCAGATGAGGTGGTGGCGCGGTCCGAGGGCGATGCCGTGATGGCAGCCGTGAGCCGACTGCCCGACATATACCGAGACGTAATCGTACTTCGGTTCTTGCAGGGCCTCGCCTATCGAGAGGTGGGCGCGGTGCTGGGGATCCCGCTGGGAACGGTTCAGTCTCGCCTGACGAAGGCGCTGGATCTGCTGCGGCGAGACCTGGTGGAAGGGGAGCAGTACAGTGAACTGTGACAGGGCAAGGTACAACTTGGTCAATGAGACCACGTTCGTGCACCGGGCGGCCGCGTGGGCGCACTCGGTCTGCTGCCGCAGATGTCGCTCCGAGGTGGCGCAGCGGAAGGGGATTGAACGGCAACTCGCGCGGGTCCCAGCCGTGGCGCCACCGGAATCGCTCGTACGCGCGTGGGGCGCGATACTGCCGGAGCGGTCACCCCGTCGGCGTCGGAGGGTACTGCTTGCGGCGGCACTCGCGCCGATTGTCTTGCTCACGGCTGCAGCTCTCTGGGTCGCCGCACAGCGTATCGAGTGGCTCGATCCGACGGCGAGGCGTCTGTCGCGGCTTCAGCCCGCGGAGTGCTCGCTGCGTCTGAGGGCGGGGCCGGGGGTGGCGTGGCGATAGATCCGATGATCGCGTCGGACCTTGGAGGGCTCTTCTATTCGTGGTGGCCTGACGGCAACACGATCGCGTACGCCTCTCGGCCAAACCCACAGGCAGCCCTGAGGAATCTTCTCTGGAAGCTCGACCCGAAGACGGGTGACCGGGAGTTGCTCGTCGAGGAGTCGCGGCCTTACATCTTCTCTCCCCAGGTAGTGCCTACGGGTGATCGCATCTCGTACGGAGACGGGAAGTACCTCAAGCTCTATGATACGGCAACAGGCAACGTGGAGGTGGTCCCAGAGTCCTTTGGTGGAGGAATTGACGCTACGTGGTGTCCCGATGGGCGGTACGTGGCGTTCAACCGGGTGGCCTGGAACGACGAGGGGGGCCGGCGGGAATACGACAAGCGCGGTCTGTGGATCTGGGACACACGGGACAGGCAACTTCGTCGTGTCGTCCGGTACTCCCCGGAGTGTCATACTACCGACGACGGGATGATCTACGACCCGCGTTGGTCGCCAGATGGGCAGTGGATCGTGTTCCTGTGGCGGGTGTCCTACAGGAGTGAGAGCAGCCTGGACGTCGAGAAGAAGCGACTTGATCTCTATTGCGTGAGGCCAGATGGCTCTGACCTGCACCGAATGGCATCCGTATGGACAGGCGGTGACAGGATCGAGTTGGGTCAGCAGTGCTGGTCCCCTGACAGCAGCAAGATCGTATTCGCTTGGAGGGGGACCCTCGAAAACCCAGGTTGGCGCTGGCTCTCGCTGTGGACGGAGCGCGGGGTGACGGCGCTCGACGTCGAGACCGGAGAGATAACGACCATTGTCGCTCCGGGCCAGCTTGGCTCGCGATCCTACTTCTTGGAGGCTGCGAACTGGTCGCCAACAGGCGAACACGTGGCCTTCGCGGTTCAGAGAGAAGGTGGTTGGCGCAGCGATATCTGCGTCGCTTCAACACAGACTGGAGCCGCTGCGTCAGTGGCAAGCGCAGGCGAAGAGTGGAGCAACGCGCGGCCAATTTGGGCTCCAGACGGAAGATCACTGATGTACAAGCGCTACTACAGAAAGAGAGAGGGGGCGAAGCTGGCACACTGGTCAGTGTCAGAGCTCTGGCTTGTGGAGCTGAACCTCGAGGAGTGAAGAGGAATCGTACCGACCCAACGGGCTCAACGTCTTAGTGCTGGTTCGACGGGTGAAGAGGGCAGTCGCCGCCGAGGCACTCGTGGTTGAGGGCCATTTGGTCGCAGGGCGGGATGGTGCCGCATTGGAGGGCGTGGGGGAGGTACTCTCCGGACATCTCACAGCCGAGCCGGAGGGCAAGGTAGCTCTCGCGCCGGCAGCAGCGCGCTGCGGCGAAACGCCCGAGCAGAGAGAGGATCTTGCTGACAACGGTCTGTACGGTTCCGCGCTCGGCGTGGGAGAGCGGCGTTGCGCGCAGGATGGCGGCGTAGGCGATGCCCATGCCGAGCGCGGCCGCGCACCCGCCCCAATAGGCACAGGTGCCGCCGGGCAGATTGGCCCCGCGCGCGACGGCGCCCTCGATGCGCGGCTGGGAGGGTTGGCCGAACCGGTTGCGGTAGGCGGTGAGGAACGCGGCAGGGACGAGCGCGTGGTGCTCAGGGCCGTGGAGCGGGAAGAGATGCGACCGCCGCATCTCGGCGAAGAGCGCGACCGGATCGACCTCGGAGGTGTGACGACAGAATGTCGCGATGAAGCCGAGGTGATCGCGGGCGTGGCACTCGTCGCACACGAAGTGGCCGGCTTCGCAGTGGGCCGTCGCGAGCTTGGATTGCGCGCAGTAGTAGCATTGAAGGACGGTCTCCCGGTCGCGATAGACGAGAGGTGCGCCGCAGACGAGGCAGTCTTGCAGGCGCGGCCCGCTTGCGGCCGGCGAGGATGGGAGGTGCGGACTCCGGCCGCCGTCCGCGGAGGAGAGCACGGCGGAGGAGACCTCTGTGGGGACACCGCGCTCGAGCTGCTGGCCCGTGTCGAGGGTGACGGACCGGAAGGGGCCGGGATAGGTGTAGAGGACGCGAGAGGCGGGGCCCGCCTTCTGCGCGCGCACGGTGATGGAATCGAAGGCAACATCGTCCACCTCGCGCCACGGGTTCTTCTGGAGGATGGTCACTGCGAGGAAGCCGAGCTTTGCGAGGGTCGCGAGGAGCTTCTGCTCGGTCATCGCGCCGGCAATGCACTCGCCCTTGAGCCTGGGGTTGAACCGTATCTCGGGGGGGAGGGCGGACTGGCTGACGATGTCGCTGATTACGAGCCGGCCGCCGGGCTTCAGCACGCGCTTGACCTCGGCAAACACCTTGAGCTTTTCCGGCGACAGGTTGATGACGCAGTTGGATACCACGGCGTCCACGGTGTCGGAGGCGACGGGCAGAGCTTCGAGCAAGCCCTGCTGGAAGGAAACGTTGCTGTATCCGAGGCGCTGGGCCACGCTGCGGCGCGCGTCGGTGGCGAAGCGAAGCATGTCATCGGTCATGTCGACGCCGATGACGCGTCCCCGGGGGCCGACGAGGCGGGAGGCGATGAAGCACTCCATCCCCGCGCCGGAGCCCAGGTCGAGGACGGTTTCGCCGGGTTTGAGGTCGGCCTCGAAGACGGGGCTTCCGCATCCGTAGGAGCGCGTGATAACCTCCTCCGGAATGTGGGCGAGCTGCTGAGGATCGACGGATATGGGCTGGCAAATCTCCGTCTTCGGCTCGCGAGCGGCGGCTCCGTAGTAATCGCGGATCTGTGCGCGGGACTTGGCGATGACATCCTGGATGAGGACGCAGTTGGAGTGGACGAAGTCCACCTTGTGCTCACCGCCGTTGCGCACCCCGGCCTCGATGGGACAGCCGTAGCCATCGTCGCCCATCACGTGGTAGACGATGGGCCCGGGCGCGGGGGCGCCGATGAGGGCCTTTCGCTGGGCCACCGTCTCGTCGATGACACTGCGCGCGATGGCCTTGTGGAGCGGGAGGTATGGGTCGCCGCCGTTTCCCCGGCCTGCGAAGTAGGCCTGCTCGGGATCGCCGCCCCCGTGGAGGAAGATCCAGGGGTCGCTGTCGACCCCGCCGTTGTCTATGACAGTGCGAGAGCGACACCGCGCGAAGAGAGTGGAGTCGAGCCACAGCTCGCGCAGCGAGGCCTCTGTCAGGGAGCCGGCGCACTGGGAGTCGATTCCGACGAGGCAGGCGGAGGGAAAGACACGAGCGTCGCGGTAGATTGCGATGCTGTCCCAGCAGGCGTTCGACAGATCGTACTTGATGCCCGGGTCGCCGTTGACCATGCGCCTGGCGTTTTCGATGTTGTCGACGACGAGGCCGATGGAAGATGCGTGGCGGTGGAGCCCGGCGACGGCGGCGCAGAGCTTCCGCAGGCCCGCGCGCGGGAGGCGCCCGCCTCGCTCGCGGACGTGCTGCCACATGAGGTGGAGGTGGCCGACGCCGAGGCGCCGCACGAGGTCCGCGAGGGGGATGAGGTCGTCGAGGTTGGAGCGAAGCACAACCGTTGCGACCGTGGCCTGGAGTCCGGCGGCGATGGACGCGCGAAGGCCGGCGACTGCAGGCTCGAAGCTGCCAGGAGAGCGTACCGCGTCGTTGCGCTCCGCGCAGGATCCGTCGAGGCTGATCTGAAGGAAGAGGCGATCTCGGGGAAGTTGCGCGAGCGACGCGACGAGCTCGGGATCGAGGAGGGTGCCGTTGGTGAGGACGACGGCGGTGGCGCCGTAGTCGCAGGTTACCTCGCGAAGCACCGGGGGCAGATCGCTGCGGAGGAACGGCTCGCCGCCGGTGAAGTAGAAAGTGTCGGCCCCCAGATCACAGGCCTGGCGGACAGCGCCGCGAAGCACCTCTGTGGGCAGGCCCGGCCGGCGGCGGGGCCCGGAGGAGACCAGGCAGTGGCGACAGGCGAGGTTGCAGCGATCGGTGACGTGGAGCCAGACTTCGCGGAGGCGCTCGGGCTCCAAGTAGCGGGCGCGCCCCTCATAGGGGGGCCGACGCCCGGGTAGCGCGAACTCGCCGGCCTCGGCGGCGAAACGCCCGATGACGTCCAGCGCGCAGCGGAGGCCGACGCCCGTGCGCCGTGCATAGCGATAGCTCACCTCGTCGCGCGGGCGGCCAGCGCGAAGCTGGCGCAGGGCCCACGCCCCTTCCTCGTTGGTGGCCAGCCAGGAGGGAGCCATCGGATCGATGGCCAGCTGGTAGCCACTGCGCTCTTCGATGTGAAGCCGATCCCGCGCCGGCATGAGCCCAGGCATCGTGTATTGAGGTTTGCCGCGCGCCCGAGGGAAACCTGGGGCCGCGTTGCCCTGCGGTTTTCCGCAGGCTGTGCAATCGAGTTTGCTTCGCTGCGCCGCGTTCCTGTTCAACGAGGGTGACAGGCGAGTGCGAGCCTGCGCGCATGGGACCGCGCGTCGGCAGAGGGACGCCGAAGCCGGTCCATCGACTTGACACTGGGTTAGTGAGGGCTAGAATAGGGGGGACTTTATTAGGAGGACAGGCCGGCATGACGGCTCGGGCGCTCAGCCTCGTTCCCCTGGATGACCGGCCCTGCAACCGGCTGTTTCCGGCCCAACTCGCGGCGGTGGCGGGGTGGCAGGTGCGTATGCCGCCGCGGGAGACTCTTGGTTGGTTCACGAGGCCGGGCGAGTGCGAAGCGGTGTCGGGCTGGCTGCTCGAGTCTCCCACACAGGGGGTGGTGGTTTCCCTCGATATGCTGTGTTACGGGGGGCTGGTTGCCTCTCGAACCGCTGCGGTGGGCCTCGACGAAGCGCGGCGGCGGCTGGACGTGCTGCGCCGGCTGAAGGCGTCACGACCCGAGGTGGTGATCTTCGCGTTCAGCACCATCATGAGGCTGGGGAAGACGGTGGCTTCGCAGGGAGATCTCGAACTGCATGGGCTGCTGCGCGCGTACTCGGAGCTGGTCGATCGGGTCGAGCGGCTGGGCGAGGACGGAGCGCGGCGCGAGCTGGACGCGGCGACGGCACAATTGGACGGGGACGTTCTGGCGAGCTACCTGGAGGTGCGGCGCCGCAACCACGCGATCAACCGGGCGGCCGTCCGACTGGTCGCCGACGAGGTAGTGGACTACCTGGTTCTGGTGCAGGAAGACGCGGCCCCGGTGGGGATACACGTGCCGGAGCAGATGGCCTTACGAGGGCAGGTGGAGGAGTTCCGCCTGGGCGAACGGGTGAGGATCCACCCGGGGGCTGACGAGGTCGGCGTGGTGCTGGTGGCGCGGTATGTGGCGGCGGAGAGCGGGCGGGTTCCTGCTATTGCGACGGACTACGCGGCCGACCCAGGGGCGGACCTGGTGCCGCAGTTCGAGAGCCAGCCGCTGCGGGAGACGGTGGAGAGCCAGATCGCCGCGGCGGGCGCGCGGCCGGCGGGGCCCGGAGAGGCGGACGCGATCGTGTTCGTGCATACTCCGGTGCTGGATCAGAGCGACATCGCTGAGGCGCCCCCGCTGGGGCAGGCGCCGAGCCTCGCGCTCCAGGCGGAGAGCGTAGCCGAGCGGATTCAGGCGGCAGAGGCAGCCGAGTGCACGGTGGGGCTGGCGGATATGGCCTACTGCAATGGGGCCGATCCCGAGCTGATCGCGGCGCTGGGGCGGACGGGGACGGCGCGCCGGCTGACGGCCTTTGCGGGTTGGAACACGGCCGCGAACAGTCTGGGGACTGTAGTCGGTCACTTGTGTCTGGCGACCTGCGCTCGGGCGTGGCCGGCCGCGCGCTCTGACGGCGCTTCGGCGAAGTTCGTGGCCTCCCGTTTCATGGATGACTACGGGTATCAGTCGTGCATCCGACAGCGGGCCCTCGCGCGGGCCGCGGCGCTGGGCGCCGATCCGCATGCGCTCGGAGACAAGTCGGCCGCACTTGGGGAGTTTGTGCAAGGTGAGCTAGCGCCACTTGCCCATCGGATCTACTCCGATCTCCTCGCCGCGGAGGAGGCTCCGCCGCTCGGCGAGGTGAGATTTTCGCTTCCCTGGCAGCGGCTGTTCGAGGTGGAAGTCGAGCTGGATGCAGGGCAGCATTCGAAGAATCGCCGGTAGATCTGTGCCAGCGCCCGGTCGAGGTCGATCTTCTTGAGGAGGGCGGGGTGGGGCCGACGGCCAGGGTGTCCCTTTTTGAAGCGCCCCTTGTGGTCATGGGCGGCGACTGAGACGCGGTAGCAGACCTCCGAGAGCTCGAGGTACTTGCTCGCCAGGCGGACGAGAACAGAGTGCTCGGCGAGCGCGCGGCTCGGCTTATCAGCAGTCATGCGATCCTCCCACCTGTGCTGGATCGGCTGCGGTAGGCGCCGGTTGCCGTCCGGACGAGGCGACTGCGGGGCCTAACCATCCCATCCTCGCCAATGTGGCCCTGGAGCATCCGGCTGTAGACGAACCATTCGTAGTCGTCGACGCGCTCCTGTATCCAGGGCAGCGGCGACGGCGCACGGCGGTAGAGGTGGTAGCCGCGTCCAGAGGCAATGGGATACCAGTAGCCGCCGCGGTAGCGGAGGCATGTGCGGGCGCGCAGCGCGGCCTGCAGGATGCCGGTGAAGGTGCCCTCATGGAAGATGGGTACGCGCACTGTCTTCATGTGCCTCCTCCGTCTCTGAACGGACGGAATGGCTGGTAGAGCGTGAGGAAAGTGTATGGTATTCTCGCGAGGCCTGTAGAATCATAATACTCTGGTTTATGCGATCTGGCCTTCTGCCAAGAGTTATTATACCATCTTTTATGTATCCACGCAACATGATTCGCTGCTTTCCCTTCTGGCAAAGAACGGGAAATACGTCAAAGTGTCTTGAGAACCAATGATAGAGACGCCAGAGTATATGGTATGTTTCCTGTGAACCACGTCCATGTGTTCCGAAGGGCGGAACGAGGGAAGGGCGCGTTGTGATGCCGGATGTCAGCGTTGGTAGGCGAATCCGCGAGGCGCGGGAGGCCCTGAACCTGAGCCAGCACGAGCTGGCGGAGCGGGTCGGCTGCAGTCAGCGGGCTGTGTCGTACGTAGAGAAGCAGGCGTGGGTGAAGCAGTCCACGCTGGAGAAGTACGGCCGGGCGCTGGGCCGGCCGCTGTCCTATTTCCTGCGGCCGTACGACGAAGGTGGTGCGGAGCCCGCTCTGAGCAGACAGGAGGCCGTGGAGCAGGCCTTCGCGGTGGTGTGCCGGGACGCCGAGTTCGGGTTCGGCAGGCGCCCCGGCGAGCAGTTGTCGATCGAGATCAAGCTGGACATCGTGCGGCTTTACGAGCGTTACAAGGGTGTGAGCCTGCTGCCGCCAGAGACAGAGTGAACCGCGGGGCGCGGGGACGACAGGTACGCGCGCCGGGGCTGGGCTGGGGGCCGGGAGCGTTGACACCGGGCGGTCCGGTCGGTATGATGAGGGGGCCGGGTGGGAGGCAGGGCACTCCTGAGGAGCCAGCGATGAAGCAGGGAATTCACCCGAAATACGGGCCAGCCCGCGTGACGTGCGCGTGCGGGAACACTTTCGTCACTCGGGCGACGGTGCCCGAGATCCGGGTCGAGATCTGCTCGAACTGCCACCCCTTCTTCACGGGCCGGCAGAAGATCGTAGACACGGAGCGGCGGGTCGAGCGGTTCCGCCAGCGGTACAAGCGCTATCAGGAGCGGGCCAAGGCCGAGCAGGAGAAATCGGGGAAGAGCAGCTAGGGGGCGGCCGGGGCCATGGCCGAGCAGGACTTCTCGTATGGCGGCCAGGCCGTCATTGAGGGCGTTATGATCCGGGGGCGGAAAGGGTATGCGACGGCCTTTCGCCTTGCGGACGGAGGGATCGAGGTCTCGCGCCATCGCTGGGAGCCCCTGACGCAGCGGCACTGGCTGCTGCGCTTGCCTATCATCCGCGGGACTCCGGGGCTGATCGACGCGCTCATCGTGGGCTACCGCTCGCTGATGGCCTCGGCGGACGTGGCGGCCCGAGGGGAGGGCATCGCGGCCCCGACGCCGTTTCAGTACGGGCTTTCCATTGCGGCGGCGGTGGCCATTGCGATTGGCGGCTTCGTGCTGGCCCCGAGCGCGGTGGTGCCGAAATTGGCGCTGAACCCGCTGCTGCTGAACTTCCTGGAGGGCATCGTCCGCTTGATCTTCTTCCTGCTCTTCCTATTGGCGGTCTCGCTGATGCAGGACATGCGGCGGGTGTTCCAATACCACGGCGCGGAGCACAAGGTGATCAACGCCTTCGAGGAGACGGGGCGGTACGGCGAGGACGCCGCCGAGGACTACGGGACGGTGCATCAGCGCTGCGGGACGAGCTTCATCTTCATGGTGCTGTTCGTGGGGATACTGGTGCACGCGGCGGTGGGCTGGCCGGTGTGGTACTGGCGGCTGCTGTCGCGGCTGCTGCTGCTGCCCATCATCGCCGGCGTGTCCTACGAGCTGGTGAAGCTGGCCGGGAAGCATAAGTCGTCGTCTCTGCTGGGCGTGTTGGTGGCGCCGGGCATGTGGCTTCAGAGGATTACGACGCGAGAGCCGACGCGCGATCAGGTGGAGGTGGCGATTCGGGCGCTGGACGGGGCGCTGGAACTGGACGGCGCGAAGGCGCCGACGTGAGGTCGATGCAGGGATGAACGAGGGGCTGCGCGAGAAGCTGGCGGGAATGGGGCGCCGATACGATGAGCTGGGCGGGCAACTCGCCCTTCCAGACGTGGTGTCCGATCCGGCACGCCTGCGGGAGGTGGCAAAGGAGCGTGCCAAGCTGGAGCCGGTAGTGGAGGGGTTTCGCGAGCTGCTTCGGATCGAGGGCGATATCGAGGAGGGCGAGTCGCTGCTGGTGGAGGAGAGCGATCGCGAGCTGGCCGAGGAGCTGTCTCGCTTGCGGGCGAGGCGAGAGGAGCTCGTCTCGCTTCTCGAAGAGGAGCTGTCTCCGCGGGACCCGGACGACGACCGAGACGTGATCATGGAGATACGGGCCGGGACAGGGGGGGGAGAGGCGGCGCTGTTCGCTGGGGATCTGCTGCGCATGTACATGCGGTATGCGGAGCAAGCCGGGCTGAAGGTGGAAATGCTGAGCCGGAATCCCGGAGAGGTCGGCGGCTACAAGGAGGTCGTGCTATCGGTGAAGGGCCGGCGCGTGTACGGGAGGCTGAAGCACGAGCGAGGGGTGCACCGGGTGCAGCGGGTACCGGCCACCGAGTCGTCGGGGCGGATACACACCTCGGCTGCGACGGTGGCGGTGCTTCCGGAGGTGGAGGAGGTGGAGGTGGAGATCGATCCGGGGGACCTGGAGATACGGTCGTTCATCGCCTCGGGGCCGGGCGGCCAGCACATGCAGAAGAACGAGACCGCGGTGCGCATCGTGCACAAGCCGACGGGCCTGACGGTGGCGTGTCAAGACGAGCGGTCGCAACGGCAGAACCGGGAGAAGGCGATGCGGTTCCTGCGGGCGCGGCTGTACGAGATGGCGAAGGCGGAGCAGGACGCGGAGATCGCTGCGCGGCGACGCAGCCAAGTCGGCACCGGAGACCGCAGCGAGAAGATACGGACGTACAATTTCCCACAGAGCCGCGTCACAGATCACCGGCTCGGCCGCAACTGGCACAATCTGCCGGCGATACTCGAGGGCGAACTCGCCCCGATCCTCGACGCGCTGGCCGAGCATGAGCGCGCGGAGCGGATGAGCCAGTCGGCCGCCGGAGCGGCGCAGTAAGGCTGCCATGATCCGCGGACCCACCTCCGCGGCGGCCGCGGTGAGTGCGCTTGCGAAGCGCTTGGCGGCGGCTGGGATCGAGACGGCGCAACTGGAGGCCGAGGTGCTGGTGGCGGCCGCCTGCGGCCAGCGCCGGGAGTGGGTGCTGGCACATCCGGGGGCACCGGTTTCTCCCGCTGAGAGAAGGCGAGCGGCGAGGCTGGGCGATCGGCGTGCGGCAAGAGAGCCGCTCGCCTATGTGCTGGGGGAGGCGGAGTTCTACTCACTTGCGCTGCGCGTCGACGCGACGACGATCGTGCCGCGGCCGGAGACGGAGATCCTCGCAGAGGCGGCACTCGAGCGGGCCGGCGCGCGGGGGGCTCGGATTGCAGTGGACGTGGGGACGGGCTGCGGCGCGCTGGCGGTGGTGATGGCCCGGCACGGCGACGGGCTGCGCCTAGTCGCGAGCGATGTTTCGAAGGAAGCGCTTCGGCTCGCGCGCGAGAACTGTCGGCGACACGGGGTCGAGGGCCGCGTGATGCTTGTGTGTGCCGACCTGCTCGGCGGCGTAAGGCTGCGCGCGGACTGCATTGTTGCGAACCTCCCATACGTCGCGAGCGATGCGTTCGATGGGCTCGCGCCCGAGGTGCGGGACTTCGAGCCGCGCGCGGCTCTGGATGGCGGGGACGATGGATTGCGGGTCATACGTCGGTTTGCAGCTCAGGTGTTCGATCATCTGTCGGAGGGGGCGTTCGCGGCCGTCGAAGTCGGCGCAGGGCAGGCTGAGCGGGTGGCGAAGCTGCTGGCGTCGGGAGGGCTGGGCAGCATCGAGGTTGTGGCAGACTACGCGGGGATCGAGCGTGTCGTGATCGGCTGGCGTGAAGGGTGATCGCAGATGATGGCCGAGCAGACGGAAGTCGTGGTGGTCGACCCGGAGGACCCGGACCCGCAGGTCGTCGAGCGTGCGGCGGGGGTAGTGCGCGAGGGGCGGCTCGCGATTGTGCCGACGGACACCGTGTATGGGGTCGTGTGCGATCCGCGCCGGCCGGCCGCGGTGGACGAGGTCTACCGGGTGAAGGGCCGCCGGAGGGACCAGCCGCTGGCGCTGCTGCTGCGCGACATGGCGCAGGTGAGCAGCTACGTGGAGGAGGTGCCGGAGGCCGCCGTGCGGGCGATGCAGCAGTTCTGGCCCGGCGGGCTGACCGTCGTTCTGAGGGATACGAGCGAGGCGACGGCGGCGATCCGGGCGAAGAGGAGGACGATCGGGCTGCGGCTGCCTGCGCACGTCGTGCCGCGACTGGTGGCCGAGCGGGTGGGGTGTGCGCTGGCGAGCACGAGCGCGAACCGGAGCGGGCAGCCGGCGCCCAGCACGGCGGAGCAGGCTGCCGAGCAGCTGCGCGGGGTGGTGGCCCTGGTGCTGGACGCGGGGCCGGCGCCGGCGGGCCAGGAGTCGACGGTCGTGGAGTTCGTGGCGAGGCCGCCGAGCGTACTGCGAGCGGGAGCCATTTCGATCGAGAGGCTGCGGGAAGTCCTCGGCGAGGTGCGCGAGAGATAGAGAAGAACGCTGAGAAAGGGGATAGGAGCCCTTGGCGATGGACACGCTGGACGCTATCAAGCAGCGACGCAGTATGCGGAAGTACGACGCCAAGCCGGTGCCCGAGAGGGACCTGCGGGCGATACTTGAGGCAGGACGCCAGGCGCCGTCTGCCGCGAACCGTCAGCCCTGGCACTTCGTCGTGGTGAAAGACGAGGAAATGAGGCGAAAGCTGGCCGAGGCCTGTTCGGGGCAGACCTGGATGGGGGACGCGGGAGCGATCGTGGCCGGGCTGGGGAAGCCGTCGGTGAACGAGAAGTGGTACGCGGTGGACGTAGCGATCGCGATGCAGAACATGATATTGGCGGCGACGGCGCTGGGCTACGGCACGTGTTGGATCGGTGCCTTCGAGCACGACCGAGTGCGGGAGCTGCTCGAGGCGCCCGAGGATCTGCGCGTGGTGGCGCTGACGCCGATCGGGGTGCCGGCCGATCGGCCGGACGCCCGTCCGCGGCAGCCGCTGTCGGAGTTCGCGTCGCTGGACCGCTACGGCCGGAAGTACACCTGACAGCCGCCGGAGAGGAACGGGCGCGAGCCATGCTCGCGCCGGAACATGAATGAAGCGGGCCCGCGCCTGGGCGCGGGCCCGCTCCTCAGCAGCCGAGGGAATTGCGCTAGTTGTAGCGGAAGTCGCGGTAGCTGTGCCGGATGGGGTCCAGCGAACTCCCGACCGCGATGAGATACCACTGCCCACTGAGATGCCGGAAGCGGTAGGAGACGTAGACCGTCTGCCGCACTTCGGCGGGATCGTAGAAGACGTGGCGCCCGGTGACGATGAACTCGTGAGTTGAGATCCACACCGGTTCGTCGAAGTCGAGTGCGACGGTGTGGGTGGTGGCCATCGTGTCCACCGTCATGGCGTAGTAGTCCTCGACGGCCGTGGTGTAGGCGTACTCGCCGTCGAAGTAGATGCGGATGTCGAGCCGGTCGGTGAGGTGGGCCGCCAAGAGGGCGATCTCGCTGTTGAACCAGGCCCGACGTACGTCCTCGACGGCGCGGTCGGCGCCGACGTAGTCAACATAGGCACCGGTGTAGTAGCGGTAGGGAGTCGCGGGGACGTAGACGTACTCGGTGGAGGTGTAGTAGACGCGGCTCGGGTAGACCCAGCCCGGGCACCAACCCCAGTAGTGGTACACGGAGGGGTAGTAGCCTGGGTACGAGAAGGCGAACCAGTATGGGTCCGACCAGTAGTAGCTGTAGTAGAAGCTGAGCACGACGGGCGCGCGGTGGCGGTAGTGGCGGCCGGCCCAGTAGCCGTCCGCGTAGCCGTCCCAATATCCGTCCCAGTAGTCGGCGCGGCTGCGCGGGAGGATGAAGTAGTGATGCGCGGGCTCTCCGTAGAGCCGGCGCAGATGACCGTAGCCGATGTTGATGCGGCTGACGTTGTCGCGGATCAAGATCGCGACATCGCTCGGCATCGGGTTGCCTACAGTGTCTCTGGCCGGTCGGCCTTCATGGGGCCGGAGTGTGCGGCGGTTCTGCTCTCGCAGGCGCTCCCGGAGCTGGCCGCGCATGCGCTCCTGCTGGGCCGGCGGGACGATCCTGACGTTGCGGTCGGCCTCGGGGCCGCGGAAGTCGGCGCGGGGGATCTGGAAGCGGCGTTCACCGCGCTGCGGCGTCTCCGGCTGTGCTCTGCGGACGCCATCGCTCTCATCGCGATCCCGGCCGCGGTCGCGGCGCGCGTCCGTCAGGCGCTCGCGGTCGAGGCTGGGAGAGTCGTTCCGCAGTTGGCTGCGGTCGGGCGTCGGCGTCCCCCGCAGATAGGGATTCGCGGGGTCGCGGGTGACGGGCTGCCAGTCGCGGCTGCGGTCGCGCTCGACGGGCTGGGTGCGGACGACGCGGTCGCCAGCGTTCGGTGCGGCGGGCATGTCCGGATCGCGGTAGAGCCGATAGGGGGTCGGTCGGTCGTCGCTGCGCCGCGACCACCCACGCAGCTCAGACATGGGATTGTGGGAGAACCTGTTCGGCTGCGGCTGGACGGTGACCGGGTTCGGCCGCTGCCAGATGCGAGGGCCGGTCGTACGGGAGTAGTCGGGATCGGCTCGGCGGTCGTCGGGCGAACGCAGGAGGGGAACTGCTCCGAGACGCCGGCCGTGTCCGCGCGCCTCCGGCTGTTGGCTCTCGTTGACCGGCTCCGAGGGCGCGGGTGTGGCTCGGAGCTGATGTCCGGGGCGCTGTGGGGCGGCCTCCTGCTTGGTATCGGCGGGGCCGCGCAGCCGTTCGAAGTGGCCGCGTGGGGCGGCGAACACAGGGGAGGTGATACCGAGGCCGCACACGACGACGGCGGCTGCCAGACCCATGCCTATAGCGCGAGCCCTTGACCAGAACATGACAGTAGCCTCCCTTTGGCTGCCGCGATGGGGCGGCAGCGGGCAATAGACCCCGTCCGTCCAGCACCATTGTACCGCGACCGGGACGACGGTGAAACCCCACCTGGGGCCAGAAAACAGCCCCCGGCGGCGCCGGGGGCTGTGATTGTCCGTGCGACTGGGTCTCTGGCGCTAGAAAGCCACGCAGACCTCGGCGCGGATGACCTGAATCGGGTCGTTCTCCGCATAGTAGTCGGTGGTCGCATCTGAGATCACCGGGACGTTCTGCGGAGAGAGCACATTGTCCGCCTCTCTTCGTCCGTACAGCACATTGGCGCTGACGTCCTCGGAGAGCTGGCGAGAGACCTTGACGACCCAGACCGGATCGGCATCCCGCCACTTGTCCGGCTCGACGATGCTGCTGTTCGATCCGCCGGCGATGAGCCAGCTGATGTAGCGCGGCTCATAGGCATCGCCGTCCATGTAGGAGACGCTCAGCGGTGTGTCCTGGCCGAGAAGGTCCGGGAACGTCACGTTGACGTGCCAGCCCCTGGCGATGTTGGTCGGATCGAGGAAGAGCGGCCGATCGATCCAGTTGATGTCGTGGGGATCGACGGCTGCGTTCGGATGGAGTCGGGACAGAGGCAGATTGAACTGATCGCTGTACATACCCGCGGCGGCGACGAGCGGATGCACGGGGCTCCATCCCATCTGGGGCGTCAACGCGTAGCCCGCATCCATCTCGCCGTACTCGCCGGTGATGCAGACCGGATCGCTCATCCAGCGGACCCCGGTCAGCCAGGCGGTATCCGACTCGTCCAGCTCGACCTCGCCGGCATCGACGATGCCATCGCTGTTGATGTCGTTGAAGTCGTCGCCGGTGGGCCACTCGGTGAGCTGAGCGTACTCGCCGTACCACTCGAGGCTGTAGGCCTTTCCTTCGAGCCCGACGCTCCAGCCCTGCTCCTGGTTGAAGCCGCTTTCGAGCCAGCTCACGCCGAGGTCCCACTCGTCGGCGAGGGCCCAGTCGAGGAAGTACAGGTTGTAGTTGTCCTGTCCGTCGGTGACCGGCTCAGGCGTAACCGCCGGATCGAGGGACGGCAGGCCCGCCACGCCAGCACTGCGGCTGCAGAACATCTCGCGGTCCAACATGCCCCAGAGGGCACCCCAGGACCAAGCGCCGTTCATCCAGTCGACCCGGAAGGCCTTCAGCGCCTCCTGATCGTTATCGGCGAGCAGGCCCTGGCTGCGAGCGAAGTACTGCTTGCCGATGGTGAGCTCGGCGGGCACCAGCACGTTGGTGCGATACTTCACCCAGGCCTCGTCGACGGCCACGGCGTCCATGACGCCGTTGCCGGTGAGCCACAGCGGAGAACCCGAGAGGATGGCCCACTCGGGGTCGCCGTAATTGTTGGTCTCCGGTCCGGCAAGCAGCGCGACCTTGACGTCGGTGTTCTCGGCGAGCTCACCGGCGAAGTTGACGCGAGTCTTCATGGTCATGAAGTCGCTCGGCTTGTAGGCGTCCTTGAGAGCATCGGTGATGGGGATGCTCCAGGTGTAGGTCATCTCGGCGCCCTGGTAGGTCGGGTCATCGGTCCAGAGGCCCTCGGCGGGGTCGTAGCTTGGGATGTTGATGCCGCCGTACGGGGCGTAGTAGTAGACGTCTTCCCCGACTTCCACGACTACCAAGTCCTCGAAGTACGGATAGCCGGTGGCGCTCTCGTCCTCAGTGCCGAGGTCGGTGCCGTAGAGCCCAACGCGCCAGTTGATGTCACCGCTCACGGTGACGGCGGGGAACTCAGGCTCTGGGGCTGCCTCGAGGTCCTCGACACGCTTGGTGAGGCTGTCCAAATCGGAGCGCAACGCCTTGAGCTCGGGCGCGAACTCCTTAGCGAGACGGTCCAGGGTGGCCTTCTGCTCAGGCGTGAGGCCGGCGCCTACGCCGGGCGCTCCAGGAGGCCCAGGGGGCCCAGGCGGTCCTGGTACGCCGCCCATCTGCTCCATGCGATCCATAAGGCGCGCGACTGCCTGCGCAAACTCGTACCGCGTGAGTCTCTGCTTGCCCTGAAACGTACCATCAGGGTACCCTTCGAGCAGTCCTTGCTCGGCCAGTGAGTTCACGGCATTGTACGCCCAGTGGTTGAGCGGGACGTCTGCGAAGGGCTGTTGGGCAAAGACAGGTGTCAGCGCTGTCGCGAGGAACAGCAGGGCGCCGAACAGATACCCTACCTTACGCATATCATCCTCCTTCGTTTGCTGTTACGATGTTGCTGGAATGCGAGCGGCGTTTTGGCTGCGGCCCGAGCTTCCACGTTCCCTCGGTTCCGCATCCCTTTCGCTCGCATATTCTCAGCTCCGGCTCGCTGTCTCCCGCGCCGGGCCGTGCGCCACGAGCAGTCACCTCCCTTCCTGCGCAGAGAGCCGCTGATGCCGGTCAACAGCGGGTATTCGATTGTCTGTGCCGCAACCGCCGAGGGCGGCGCGGTCACAGGAATATGCCACGTCCTCGAATTCAGGTCTCATCGCGCGGCCACCGGGTCTGGGTGTTTGACACGCTAGGCGAGCGGTGGTCGCGACCTTCTTCAAGGCGCCATTATAGGGTTGTCTGTGGCCGCGGTTCAAGCCCACTTGCGCCCGTCCTGCAGCGAATGCGCGACAAAGGATGATGTGCGGGGGGCGCAGAATTGCCAGCGGGAGAGCCTGGGGCAGGCCGATGCGAAGCCCGTTCTTCTCTGCGCACACGGAGAGGAGGGAGCCCGGCGGTCGTGCCGGCGGCGGTTCTTCGAGTTGGCGGAGGGATGCTGGATGACGGCGGAATCAGGAGGGGAGCTGCTGGCGCTTCCGTCTCGCTCGACACACACGAAGTGGCTGCGAGCGAAGCGGCGCCAGCTCGCGCGGCTGCTCAACGGCTTTCCCACCAGGGGGCCGCTCAATGCGCGGAGGGTGCGGCGCGAGGAGGAGGCCGACCGCATCGTCGAGTGGGTCACCTATGAGACAGAGCCGGGCGACGTTGTGCCGGCCATCGTGCTCATACCTCGACGGCGCACGCCGCCGCTTCCGGCCGTGTTCTGCCATCACCAACACGCGGGGCAATACGACCTGGGCAAGAGCGAGGTGGTCGGGCTGGCCGGCAACCCCCAGCAGGCGTACGCGGCGGAGCTGTGCGCGCGGGGCTACGTGACGCTGGCGCCGGACACCATCGGGTTCGAGGAGCGCGGCCATCCGAACCTGTCGGGGGCCGAATACGAGCGCTTTCTGGCGCACGAGCTTCTGCTGAAGGGGTTCACACTGCAGGGGAAGATGGTGTGGGACGTGATGCGCGGGATCGACTACCTGTGCTCGCGCCCGGAGGTGGATGAGGAGCGGATCGGGGCCGTGGGGCATTCGCTGGGAGCGGTAGAGACGTGGTTCACGGCCGCCCTGGAGCCGCGGATCAAGGTGGCTGCCGCGAGCTGTGGCACGACCACCTATGCGGCTGTGCTGGCGGCGGAGCGGTACCACAACTACGGATTCTACGTGCCGAGCATATTGAAGTGGGGGGACATTGCGGACGTGGTATCGCTCATTGCCCCGCGCGCGTTCCTGATCCTCGCGGGGGAGCAGGATCCCGGCTTCCCGATCTCCGGCGCGAAGGAGGTGGCGAACCGCGCGGGCATGCTGTACCGGCGGCTGGCAGCCGCCGAGGCGCTGGAGCTGTTCCTCTCCCCGGGCGGACACGAGTTCACCGACGAGATGCGGAGCCGAGCCTACCACTGGTTCGACCGCTGGCTCTAGCCGGGCAAGGAGAGCGCCGGTGCGCGCGGGGCCAGAGAAGACGCTGCGTCCGGGATGACCCGAACGCAGCGCGGACCAGGGGCACGCAGAGGCGTGTCCAGGTACTTTATGCCACATCGCGGGCGCTTTTACTATGTCCCGAGCTTAAGCCTGGTTCGACACAGCACTGGCGAAGTGCTAGAATTCGGACGAGGTCGCTGTCGTGTCCGGAGCGCGGTTTCAGCTGAAAGACGCCTCACGCATCGTCATCAAGCTCGGCTCTCTCGTCGTGACTACGGCCGAGGGGAGGGTCGACGAAGTCCATCTCGCCCACCTCGCGGAGCAAGTTGTAGAGCTGACGCGCGCTGACAAGCAAGTGGTGCTCGTCACCAGCGGAGCGATCCGGGCCGGGCGCACCCACCTGGATATCCGAGATCGCAGCCTGGACCTGCCGGCGCGGCAGGCGGCCGCCGCGGTGGGGCAGATCGAACTCATGTGGCGGTATCGGGAGACCTTCGGGCGGTTCAACCAGCCCATCGCGCAGGTGCTTCTCACCCAGCTCGAGCTCTCAGACTTCCGCCGGTATCTGCATCTGCGGAACACCCTGAGCACCCTCTTGCGGGAGTACCGCGTGGTGCCGGTGCTCAACGAGAACGACTCGGTGTCGGCCGCCGGGGTGCAGATCGGGGAGAACGATCGGCTTGCCGCGGTGGTGGCATCGAAGCTCGACGCTGACCTGCTGCTCTCGCTGTCGGATGTGGCGGGGTACTTCGACGGTGACCCGCATCGAGACCCGGCGGCGAAGCTGATAGCGGCCGTCACGGAGATCACGCCGGAGATGGACCGACGGGCCGCCGACACGGCGGGGCTGGCCGGACGCGGGGGAATGCACACGAAGCTGGAGTCGGCGAAGCTCGCGATGAACGCGGGTGTGACCATGGTGGTCGCACACGGACGGGAGCCGAACGTGATCCGGCGCATCATGGCGGGGGAGGAGGTGGGCACCATCTTCCATCCGAGGCCGGCGAAGATGGCGTCGAGGAAGCGGTGGATCGCTTATGCGGCGGTTCCGCGGGGCCGGTTGATGGTGGACGAGGGAGCGGCGGACGCAGTGCTCGACGGCGGGAAGAGCTTGCTGCCGGTGGGGGTGGTGGAGGTGGAGGGCGAGTTCGAGGCCGGGGATATGGTCTCGGTGGTGGTGGCGGACGAGAGCCGGGGAGAGATCGCGCGGGGGCTGGTGAACTACGATTCCCGCGATCTGAGAAGAATCCGACGCTGCAGATCGAAGGATATACCGAAGCGGCTTGGGCACCGCGACTTCGACGAGGCGATCCACCGCGACAACCTCGTGCTGCTGTGACGGATCTGGTTTAGAGCGAAGAAGCGAAACGACAATGGCAATCATGCGGGGCGAGCTGATTCTGATGCGTGGCAACGAAGCCGTTGCTCAGGCGGCGCTGGACGCCGGGTGCCGCGCTTTCTTCGGCTACCCGATCACCCCTCAGAACCAGATCCCGGACTACTTCGCCGCCCACATGCCGGAGGTGGACGGGGTATTCCTTCAGGCGGAGAGCGAGGTAGCGGCCATCAATATGGTGTACGGGGCGGCGGCGGCCGGGGCGCGGGTGATGACGGCATCGTCAAGCCCCGGGATCAGCTTGAAACAGGAGGGAATCTCCTATCTGGCGCAGTCGGAGCTTCCGTGCGTGATCGTGAACATCGTGCGCGGCGGCTCGGGGCTTGGCAACATCGCGCCTGCGCAGTCGGACTATTTCCAGTCGGTGAAGGGGGGAGGCCACGGGGACTACCGGACGCTGGTGTTCGCCGCCTGGTCGGTGCAGGAATTGTACGACCTGACGCGGGAGGCGTTCGACATCGCCGACCGCTATCTCAGCCCGGTCCTGGTCTTGGGGGACGCGCTGCTCGGCCAGATGATGGAGCCGATGGTCATCCCGAGGGACGCGGTCGACCCGGCGATGCTCCCGAGGAAGCCGTGGGCCACCGACGGCGCGAAGGGACGGCCGCGCAATATCGTTAACTCGTTGTACATCGAGGCGCCCGACCTGGAGCGAGTGAACCTGCGCATCCAGGCACGATACGACGAGGCCGCGAGGCGCGATGTGCGGTACGCCACCGAAGGCCTCGACAGCGCTGAGTTCGCGATCGTCGCCTATGGCACGGCGGCGCGGGTCGCGGTGACGGCTGTCGAGCAGGCTCAGCAGAAGGGCATTCGAGTCGGGCTGTTCCGCCCGATCAGCCTCTATCCGTTCCCAAGCGAGGCACTTGCGGCATTGGCCGACCGCGTGAGGGCGATGCTGGTGGTCGAGCTGAGCCTCGGGCAGCTCGTGGAGGACGTACGCCTCGCGGTCAACGGGTCCTGTCCGGTGCATCTGCACGCACGCACGGGCGGAGTGGTGCCGACGCCGGTGGAGGTGTTGGGGGCGGTGGAAGGGCTGATCGGAGAGAGAGACGGCTGAGGAAAATGGAGACAGAGACGCGCCAGCAGGTCATATTCGAGCGTCCCCGGGCATTGGAGCCCGTGCGAATGCATTACTGCCCGGGGTGCACGCATGGGATCGTGCACCGCCTGGTCGCGGAGGCGATGGACGAGTTCGAAGTCGCCGAGCGCGCGGTGGGCGTGGCGCCGGTCGGGTGCGCCGTGTTCGCGTACAACTACTTCGCGTGCGACATGATCGAGGCGGCGCACGGCCGGGC
>Ga0180438_10003490_pt1 | contig 23770 bp, 17 predicted proteins | sample SS_ome_12_FD_132455 | JGI IMG/M metagenome (GOLD analysis project Ga0180438, IMG submission 132455) | Hypersaline lake sediment archaeal communities from the Salton Sea, California, USA - SS_3_D_2 metaG | ecosystem: Environmental > Aquatic > Non-marine Saline and Alkaline > Hypersaline >...
ACCAGGGCCTCTGGCGACGTCTACGAACTCTACGGCAATGCAAAAAGGGAGATAACAGACATTCCTCTTGAATTTTACACACTTGAACCCTACCGAGAACACGTCTTTTTCAGCGATCGCGACCAGCTGCAAGAGGCTCTTGAAGACCATTCAATTTTAGCAGAAGCATTTGAAACAGCCCCAATCCCTCGATCACTCAGAGCAGCTGTCTTTGTTGTCAAAGGCCATCAGCTGACATCTCTTTGTAAAAGTGACTGGATATCGGGAGATCCTGAGTTTCGAGAGCTTCCCGGTGTCTGCCATGCAGAACGACAAGCAAATCTCATTGAGCAGTTCATTGAACAGCAACCCTCATTCCCGTTTTTGAGAGCTATTGAAGGACACACCATAACAAGCCAGGGCATCCTTCTCTCTCGCTATTTTCCTTCACCAATTATGAAGAAAATGTTGCTGAGCAACGAAGTTTCGAGATGTTTAAAAGGCATCTATTTTGAACAGCCGTCAAAAAAACATGGTGATTTCTTTTCGAGTGAAGATCGCTCTCTTCTCAATGATCTGTATAAATGCGGAGTCCCTGTCTATTGGGTCGATCAAAAAACGAAAAACGTCTTGCAATACATGCAAAAGGTAAATCGCGCAACAGGCATGTTTGTCCCCCTTAACCAGATCGACAGATACCTAAAAGCGACAACCTTTGGTCTCTACGGATCTAACCTCGTTGTCGGTCCTTTCGAAGATGAGCTTCATGAGCTCCTATCTGGAATCCTTGAGTTACGAAAAAAAGTCAACCACCCTCTTCTTTCCCCTGAAACTCCCCTCGCTCTTGTCACAGGCGGCGGTCCTGGCGCCATGGAAGTTGCCAATAAAATGGCACAAGAACTGGATATTCTCTCATGCGCTAATATCGCAGATTTTCGCCTAAGCACCACAACATCTAACGAGCAAGAAGAAAACCCATTTGTTGAGGCGAAGATGACCTACCGTTTGAGCGAACTTGTCGAGCGTCAGGCTGAATTTAATCTCGATTTTCCAATCTTTGTAACCGGGGGCATCGGTACCGATTTTGAGTACTGCCTAGAAGAGGTACGACGAAAAGTTGGTGCTATCTTTTCAACACCCGTACTCTTATTTGGAAACCCGGAGTACTGGAAGAAAAAGATCTCGTCACGATATCAGTGTAACCTCGAACAGGGGACCATCTCAGGATCTGAGTGGATTTCAGGCTCTTTCTTTTGCATACAATCTGCAAAACAGGGTCTCGAAATCTACAAACGATTTTTTGAAGGCTCTCTTCCTATCGGAGAAAAAGCAACACCCCAACCTCTCGGATTTGTCGACACCAACAATATCTAAAAACAGAACCTTTTGAAAAAAACCGTTTCAATAATCCCCTTTTTTGTTCACAACTTCCATCTATGTATAGACCTCACACCACGCGAATGGGTACTTCAAACGAGGCGGAAGAACAGCAGTCGGCCGTTTTTCAGAGATAGGCGAGCCCGCAAAGGGTACCAATCATACCCAAAAGTTAACTTTGTGGATCAAAGAAACCGTCGTGATCGGCTTGAGCTTAGAATCCGTACGCAACACGAAGGCCGAAGTAGTTCGTGCGCTCCCGGGAGAATTGCCCTTCAGGTGAGAAGCCATGGTGATATTCTGCAAAAAGACGGATCTTTCTACCAATACCGTGAACTTTGCCCCATTCATATCCAAAGGCACAGGTCGTATCAAGAGCGTAGCCCACATCTTGGTAGTTTCTGATATGAACAGCAAAGAAGGTCTGACCAAAGAGCTGTTTGAAGTCTGTTCGAAATCCTCGAGCCTCACATCCATATTCAAGATACAAAGGTTTCATCGACATTTCACTGTCTGAAGATACGATGGCGCCGAGCACCCCGTACACCCTGAGATTTTTGTTGACCTGGTAATCGGTGGAAACATCTATAGCCTCGAAGCTTTTATTCTTTCTCTTACATTTCTTATTTGCCTGCATATATTCATCACCAAGGTGAGAAGAGACATGATAGATACGAAGACGATGAGCCCAATTACCCTTGGCAAATGTCAACGGAATGCCGCCGTAGTAATCGGCATTAATGAGCGGAAAGAGGCGATCGCTTAAATCAAAGACAGCAAAAACGCCACCTTCAATCTCCAGCTGGAGATCTCCCCCCCAAAGATTTGCCCAACGATAAACAGGAAACTGATCGCCAAATGTGACATTACTGGCAAAATTTCCACCAACATTGTCATCAAACCGCCCGCCAACAGAAAACATAATCTGCCGAGGGTTGGCAACCTGTGTGGGGTATAAAATGGTCGATTGCGGAAGCCATACCCCATGCCACCCGAGTTGCGGGGTCTCTTTTTCAGTTGTTCTCGATTTTTTAGACACTATGGTCGTATCCTGCACCGATCGTTTTGTCAGATGCTGAACAAAGCTCACCATCTCCTCTGCTCTATGCCTACTTGCAGGAAGTTGCGATAAAAGAATCTCGCCATTTCGTACGGTCACAAGACAACCACTATCGGGATACTTGGTATCTAAGACTCCTTGCAAATACGCTTCAAGATACGGATCCGATGAAGCATTGGAATTTAAGGCTGCCCCTAATATGTGACAATCTTCTGGTATCTCTAATATCGCTACATCTTCAGCTTCTGATGACCACCCGTGTACGCTTGTTGAATATATCGACACCGCCATAACAAAAAGGATGAAAACGACCCGCAAGCCCCTCATAGTAATTGACACTCCCTAAACTCTTAATATATATTGTTTATATTTCCTTTACTTACTTGATCTATGCCCTATATGGCAAGCAAGTAATTAAAAAAATTTACAAACGAGCGTTTTATGACTACTAAATCTCCAATTTTACTAGATTTATCGATGCCAATTAAAACTAAGAGATTACAACTACGATCGGTTGCAGCCGGCGACGGAAAACGAATCAATGAGGCCGTTGTGGAAACGTGGAGTCAACTCAAAGAATGGGTTTCATGGGCACAAGGAAATCCACCAACGGTTGATGAAACAGAAGAGGTGATGCGACGATTTCATGCTGAATTCATCCTACGAAAAGGCGTCCATCTCGCTATTTTTCACGATGCTACCTTTGTAGGAATGTGCGGCTTTCGACAGATAGACTGGGAAACTCCCAGTGCAGATATTGGATACTGGCTGCGAACAGGCGCACAAAAAAAAGGATTTGCGACAGAAGCCGTTTCTGCCCTCACAAGCTACGGTTTTAACGAGATGGGAATTAAACGAATAACTATTGCCATAGACGATAAAAACAAACCTAGCGTCGCCCTTGCAGAGCGACTCGGGTTTACGCTCGAAGCTCGTGCGCCGGGACTTATTCACCCTATTGGCGATGAATTTCTCCCGATCGGTCGCATATATTCTCGTTTTAACGATAAAAATCTCCCCCCGTTCTAGTTTTTTTGCATTCAAGGACAAAATAAAAGATAATGAGATGAGAGGTTTTGGGAAGAGTACAACTAAGGTCTCCTCCATGTGCACCTAGAGACGATTTGCGCACTATATATAAATAAATACACTTTAAACCTAATAGAATAAAATAGATTTAAAACAAGAAAATACAACTTTTCCATTATTCCTTTTTATGTAAGGTATGGGTTCTTAGACACACAAAAAAAAGGGCCCTCCGTGAGACTATTTATCTCCTGCAAGATTTCAGAAGAATTGAGCCACTACCTTCGAACTCTCGCTCTACAACTTCCAGAAACAAAACAGACCATACCTAAACAGTTCGATCTCACCATCAAATTCCTCGGAAATGTCGATGAAAAACAGATTAATGAAATTAGCGACCGACTCTCCAATATTAAATTCCACCCCTTTGAAACATCGCTTGAAACAGTGCACGTCTTTTCTGAGAGATTCATTAAAATTGTATGGATCGGCCTCACAGAAGAAGAGAAATTTGCTCACCTGCATAAACAGGTTGAAGAGGCTCTCTTTCCCCTGTTCTCTAAAGACAATCGCTTTCAACCTCACATCACAATCGCCCGCATTAAATCTCTTAAAGACAAAAATCGGTTCCTAGAAGCTCTACCAAAAATTCGTGTCAAACCTATCCAATTCAAGGTAGATAGGATCCTTCTTGTAGAGAGTGATCTCTCATCAGAAGGCGCTGCTCACATTCCTCTCCATGAATACAGAGCCATAGAAAAACAGGAAAAACGAAGAAAAAATCTGTAACCCAATCCTATTTTGTGTCATCCTAAGTTGATGCTGATGACTCAAAAAGAACAAGGAGAGATAGCTATGGGAACAAAAGACAGGCAGATTGTAGAGGCTTCCGGAATCAAACTTTCCGAACTCATCACATTACTTAACAAGGCGTTTGCCGATGAATGGCTCGCCTACTACCAATACTGGCTCGGCGCAAAAGTCGCTGTTGGTATCCCCAAAGAAACAGTTGTCAAAGAGCTTATCGAACATGCAACTGATGAGCTTCGCCATGCCGATATGCTTTCTGAAAGGATCATTCAACTTGGCGGTACTCCCATCTTAGAACCCAAAGGCTGGTACGAGATGGCAAACTGCAAATACGCCGCACCTAAAGACCCAGATCTTCGCGTCCTCCTGGATCAAAATATCCACGGCGAGCAATGCGCCATAGAGGTATACAAAAAGCTTATCGCCTTCACCAAAGATAGAGATCCTGTCACGTACAATCTCGCCCTTCAGGTTCTTGAAGATGAGATCGATCACGAAGAAGATCTCGAAGCTCTAAAAGAAGATATCCGCTCCATGCTCGGGTGGAAATAGCTCTTTTTTTTCGAGGGGTTTTCACCCCTCGAGCTTCCCAACAGAAAAGAGCGCCTGGATTTACCGATCCGGGCGCTCTTTTCTCATTTAGAGCATCGAAAAATCAAGAAATAAGGGACCATAGTTGTATCCCAGAGATCGGGCTCTTTTTCAATAATTTCCTCAGTGGCATGAGGCTCGTCGATCGACTCTATTGTAAATCCTACCTTCCGAAGAGTAGAAAAGTATGTCGAAACTGTTCTATGAAAAAAGGGCATTTTAAAAGGTGGGGAGGATTTTCGCTCCTCCTTAGGAGTCGCTGTGAAATACCACTCCTGAATTTTCGGCTCATTTTCTCGGAAATAGTTCGTAACAACCGTTCCTCTTTTGCGACCATTTTCATCAAAGACTCTCTCATACCCTCCAGAAGTAAGCACAGGATGAAGAACTGAAAATTGGAAAAAACCGCCCGGACGAATAATTCGAAACGCCTCGCTAAAGACCTTCGGCATATCTGGCATATCCATAACGGCCAAAGTGCTTACTACACCATCTACAGAGCAGTTCTCAAGAAAGGAAAGATCAGAACCACTTGCCACATGATATTCAATACCTAAAGGGTTTTGTTCCTCTCTCTTTTTAGCACATGCAACCATCTGCCCAGCTATATCGATACCAATAACCCGCGCCCCTAATCCTGCAAAAACTCTTGTGTTATACCCGTCTCCACACCCAATATCCACGATAAACCTTCCCCTAATAGAGCCAAGGCGCTCTTTAAACATGGGAAAGCTCGCACGAAGATATGTATCGTATCCTTTGAGTCGAAGTTCATCCCATAATACCGCGTTAGCATCCCAAAATGCAGCGACCTCTTCTTCTTTCATTCTGTCTCCTCTCGAACACGTTGATATATGGAATCCCACACCTCATACCACTTTTCATCTGAGACCTCTCCCTCCTCTTTCTTACGTGAGAAATGAAGACCCAAAAATGGAATTCTCTCTCTTTCCATCGCCAGCTCCATGCTGCGTAGGTTATCAAGCACATCATCGACTAACACAACTTGAGAGGGACGCTCTTGGAGATAATCGAAAAAGGCCAAAACCACTTCCCCTTTTGAAGTCGTTACATTTGTATACAAAAGACCATCCTCAAAGCTGGGATACGAAGAGCGATAGGAAACAAATTGCTTAAATTGTGTGGACTCTCCTTTATTGGTAAAGACAATTCCTAGTCGCCGTAAATCACGACTTCGCCATTGAGGTACACTTCCGATATGGGACAAGCTCGAGGTGTCAGCAGCGGTACAGCCTACTACAGTGTGCTTTTTCTCTTTCAAGCGCTCTATTGTTGTTGGGATTTCGGGAGAAACCAAAACGCTGGGAACTTGTGAAACCATGAAAATAGGCAGGAGACGTTTTTGCTCTAGAGAGCATTGAGCATACACCTCTCGAAACCGCCTATCCTTAATATTTCCCAATGCTGGATGATCTGGCTGTATCAACGTATAATCTATATCAAAAAAGATCCACGCGCCCGGATCCAAAGCTATCTTTTCAATATCGCCAATTTGTTCGATCTTCATAATCTCCCCACAAACGCCATGTATCCAAAACAGAGTAATGAGAAAAACAACAACCTTCATGGCCCCTCCAAAAAGAGCTGGACAATTGTAGCCATCTCGCTCATAAAAAAATATATCTGGATTCACCATAAGGAACACATTATGGATAGACGACACGAAACGGTTCTCATCACCCATTTTGATGAGATAGAAGAGTCAAAGACGGGATGGAAAAAATTTCTCGGTCTTGGAATTACCATTATGATCTTAGGACTCCTAGGAATGGGTTCTGCCCCATTTCTGGCGATTTTTTCTATCGGGCTTGTTGGAGCTTTGCTCCTAATCGGTGGTATCTCACAAATTATTCATAGCCTTTTGGCAAAAAAGTGGAGCGGTCTTTTTCTATCGCTTCTGGTAGGGGTCCTCTATACAGTAATAGGCCTTGTCTGCCTCATAAAGCCCCACATCAGTGCCGCGAGTATTACTCTTGTTATAGGCTCTTTTTTTCTCATTGGCGGTCTGTTTAGAATGATGAACACTCTTATCCTCAGATTTCGACGGTGGGGATGGGCATTCGTTCATGGAGCTATCACATGTGCGCTCGGTCTTTTTATTCTTTCTGAGTGGCCTGCATCCGGTCTTTGGATCATAGGTTTATTTATTGGAATAGATCTTTTCCTCGCTGGATGGTTTTGCACTATACTGGCTCTTACCGCCCGGAGCAGGACATAACATTCTGGCCGTGTTTGTAGAGATGGCCCTTGGTTTTTTACCCGGAAAAGGTTTCGGCTTTTCCTACCATCGGGGTCAATTTATGTTTGTGAATCCACCCTGTTATCTCTTCGTCAATCGTATCTGGTAAAAGAGTGAGAAATCCTATCTTTTTTTGTAGTACCAGCAGCGCCTCTAGGATCCAGCGATTGCAGTTTTTGCGTAGATACCGAGCCTCTTTTGTTATAAATCTCACTTGCCCCTCTATGTGAGCAAAATGTTCTCTGAGCTCTTCTATATGGCTATGAGCACGCAGTATCACTTGGGGACTTTGTATGCAGCTCTCTCTCGCCTCATTCTCAATAGCAGTTTTATAGGCATTCTTGAACAGCTTTTCTCCTTGACGCACTACTATATTTCTAAAAAAAATAGCATCGCTATGGCTAAAGAAATCCGAACGTTCGAAGATATCGCTGATACGACTTCTGTTTTTTCTGCACACATTCACGATAAACTCCTCAATGATATGCAGAGGAATGGGACCTTGAGTTTCCTTTAAAGGTTTAACAGTTCGTAATTTCTTGTTAGGGGTAAGGAAAATCCTCCCTAGTTTTAGCTCTGGGGTAGACTGTGCATGAAAAAGATTTTCTCGCACAACGTTTGAGAGCTCTTCTACAAGGGGTGTATCTTTTGCCGTGTCATCCCAAATCTTATTCTTAAGCGTTCCCTCAAGCTTTTCAAGGACAGCGATTTTTTTCTCTGCATTCCATGAAAAGCATTTCGCACAAGGGATCACCCGAGGACTGTGCCGTTCAGCATAAAACCATGTTCTCATTATAAGATTTGAAGAAGAGAGAAGGGTACATCGATCGAAGGGAGAGGGAGTATATTCATACACTCTAAATTCATCACCAAGGGCAAATTCGGGGACAAGTTGCTCACCTACTTTCGAGGAAATTTTTTCTACTTGAATCTCTTGATCAAACTGGCCTTCATCTGCCTCCAGTACTTCTGCAACTCCGCTTTGAGATAGGAGGTATATCAAATTAGAGGCCCGTGATACCACCTCCTCTTCATGTAAATCAGGGAAGGTTTTGAGTACTGCTGCCTCACACAACCTAAAAATGAGATGGGGGGAGAGAAACGCCCACATCCGTTTAAGATCTTCTGACCACCGAATAAGGATTTTTCTGGATGCTACAGGGAGAGTCTCTATGGTAAAATTTTTTGGATCTTGATGAGACTTACGAAGAATCGCATCGAGTACTTTCCAGGGTATTGACGTTGCAGAAGCATCTCTTACCATATGTGCAGCAACAGTCCTTTGGGCCCTCCTTAGAGAAGGAAAGTGCCCTTCTAAACCGAAAAGCCTATGTGCCTTTTGGAATCGTCCTTTCCACTCTGTGCTAAATGAAAGTCCCAATAAATATTTTTGTGTGGAGATCAATGTCTCTCCCAACAAATATTTTTCAAATCTGACAAATCTTTCTTTTGTAAAAGCAAGAACACTCTTATCACAGCGCTCTCTGTGTGTTTTTCGAAAAATACTTACTGTCCACCTCAGCCATGAAACAACTTGGCATATGGCGGTTCCTTTTTTTACAAAATACGTTCCTGATGAGTCTCCAACATAGAATTCTTTTATATCATCTAACGACGAACAGTCGGTTATAGACCGTATGTTATTAACCACGGGATCAAGCTGGAACATCGGCAAACCTCCTTGTAAACAAAAAATTTTACATGGAAACCGTATCAAAGAAATTTCTTTAATGGAAGTCGGATTTTCGACACCGTATAACGCGTTCCTGACAGACGAATAGCAGATACATTGGAGTATTAAAAATCGAAGGTGTCTCTAAGCCTCTTTGCTTTCAACAGCAACCACTTAGGAGTCTATTTCAGCCTCTTTTTTGTGCAACCAACGAAGTGTCGTGTGATACCATGAAGGCGCACCTTTTTGTGCAACCATCTGCTCGGTATCATTATCTTGAATAGCAACCTCTTCAAGGACCTGTGGAGGCTCTTCAGCCACCACAACCTGAGATTCAGCGGACTGTTCAACATCAGCAAGGACCTCTGAGGAAGCTGATGCAACAGCTACACTCTCTTGTTCAACAGTTGCTATCTTTTCAGCAACCTGCAGGGGTTGTGTCTCACTCGTGATTTCAGAAGGCGCAGACTCAGACACCACGCGTTCTTCCACAAGCTTTTGATCAACAACAGCAACCTCTTCAACGGGCTTTTGGGAACTTTTTTCCGCAACCGCACTACTTTCTTGCTCAGGTTTTTCTTGAGCCATGCCTACCATTCTCTGGTACCATGTCTTTTGTGATGAATTTTCTTCTGCTGTTTCCTCTTGAGCTTCAGAAATATCAAAGTTTTTTACTGCAACTGGTGTTTCTGTCTCGAGAGCGGCAACAGAAATCTCTTCGGGAGAACTGTCAATTTCAGTAACAGATCCCTTCGACACAACTGAAGGCTCCTCTGAATTATGAGCAAGAACCTCTTCCACTGCATCTTGTATCATTGATTGCTGATCATTACTTCCTTGGACCCAGTGAGTAAGTTTCTGTAACCATGATTCTTCGGGCATGCTTTCGCTGATACCTGCTCCTGTAGGCTCTTCAGCAGGCATACTACTCTCTTCTAAAAGGCCACTCCCTTTTGTACCGGATATACTTTCAGATCCTACTGCGATGATCTCCTCAGAGGTGGACGATGGTGTTATATCACCCTCCTTAACACTCGCTGGTTCTCGAACTGATAGTTCTGGTAGTTCTTGAACTTGTAGTTCTTGAACTTGTAGTTCTTGAACTTGCAGTTCTCGAGCTAGTGGTTCTTGAACCAGTGGTTCTTGAACCAGTGGTTCTTGAACCGGAGGTTCTTGTGCTATAGCGCTGCCCTGTTTTTCTTTCTGAGATCTCTGTACCATCCTCTGATACCACGCATCTTGTCCAGACTCTTCTTCGGCGGTTTCCACCTGAGCAGTCTCTACCGATTCTGTAGCCAGACTCCTTTCGGTGGATTCTTGAGGCGATGGTTCTGTCCCCTTTTGGGTTCTTTTCACTACCGATTGATACCACGTATTTTTTGGAGAACTCTCTTCTACGATTTTCGCTTCTGGTTCTTGTTCAACTTTCTCGGCAACAAACGGTTTTTCTTGCTCTACAACTTTCTCTTCAATCACTTCGGTAACGGCCACCGGCTCTTGTTCAACCCTCTCGACAACGAATGGTTTTTCTTGCTCTATAATTTTCTCTTCAATCACTTCAGTAACAGCTGCTGGCTCTTGCTCTACGGCTCTGTCTTCGATCTGTTTGACAACGGTGGCAGGCTCTTCCTGGGAAGGACGTACTTCTGCCACTTTTTCTGCGGCATTTTCAGGTCCTTGCATCCCACTTTCTTGAGCTACATTTTTGCTCTCTTCTTGTTCAAAAGTCCCGCTTTCATCCTGGACAAGGCCCTCAATCTGTTCATCTACGGTGGGCTCTTCTTTCCAGAAAAACTCTTTAAGCTTGGTATACCATGTCTTTTCAACTGGTGGGGCGCTCTCTTCTGCAATCTCTGTTACAGCAGCTATCTCTTGCTCCATGGTCTCTTCTGCGGGCGTTGCAGCTTCCTCTTGTGTAATCGCCGCAACCTCTGGCTCGGGGAGGACTCTCTCTTCTGCAATCTCTGTTACAGCAGCTATCTCTTGCTCCATGGTCTCTTCTGCGGGCGTTGCAGCTTCCTCTTGTGTAATCGCCGCAACCTCTGCTTCGGGGAGGACTCTCTCTTCTGCAATTTCTGTTATAGCAGCTATCTCTTGCTCTATGGTTTCTTCTGCGGGCGTTGCAACTTCCTCTTGTGTAATCGCCGCAACCTCTGGCTCGGGAAGGACTCTTTCTTCTGCAATCTCTGTTACAGCAGCTATCTCTTGCTCCATGGTCTCTTCTGCGGGCGTTGCAACTTCCTCTTGTGTAATCGCCGCAACCTCTGGCTCGGGGAGGACTCTCTCTTCTGCAATTTCTGTTATAGCAGCTATCTCTTGCTCTATGGTTTCTTCTGCGGACGTTGCAACCTCTTCTTGTGCAATCTTTTCTTCTGAAACAGCTGCAGCCTCTGGCTCGGGGAGGACTCTTTCTTCTGCAATCTCTGTTATAGCAGCTATCTCTTGCTCTATGGTTTCTTCTGCGGGCGTTGCAACCTCTTCTTGTGCAATCTTTTCTTCTGAAACAGCTGCGACATCAAACTCCTTTGCACTGGGGGAGGCTTTCCCCTCAATAATCTCGGTTATAGCGGCTATCTCTTGCTTTATAGCTTCTTCGACAGATGCTGCAAACTCCTCCTTTACGCCATTTTCTTCAGAGACTTCTGAGACCTCGGGCTCCACCATAGCCTTTGTTTCAACTGCTTCGGCGAAAGAAGCTATTTCCTGTTCTACAGCTTTTTCTTCATGTACTTGTGCGATAGAAGGTTGTTCTTCTTGAGCAGCTTCTTGCTCCGCTACTACTGCTTCATCAACGAGGGCCACCGATGATGGTGCTACATTCTCCGTGACTTCCTCTGTGAGGACCGCTATCTCTTGTTCAATAGCACCTTCTTTTGATTCATCGGTTTTGGCAACGTATTCCGCGCTTTTTTCCATCATTTCAGCAGGAGCTGCTATTTCCTGTTCTATGGTGCTCTCTTCTACTATTTTTTCTTCAGCACGTGTAGGTTCCTGTGCTATCTCACTCTGTTCGGAAACAGTGGTTTCATCTTGAACAAGGCCATCAATCTGTTCATCTACGGAGGGACTTTCCTTCCAGAACAGCTCTTTAAACTTGGTATACCATGTTTTTACTTCGGGGACATTCTCTTGTGGTAGCGGCGAGAACGCATCAATACCCCCATCTTTGAGTGCAGCTGTTGTTTGGGAGTCACCGGCTTGGGAGTCACCGGCTTGGGAACTGTCAGCTCGAGAGCTATCAGCTCGAGAGCTTTCGAACCAATCTTCCATCTGTTCTTTCCAGTTATATTCACCTTCTTCAGTGGTCTGAGCGCTTTCGTGACCTTGCTCTACAGGAGAGGCCTCTGCTATCATTTTTTCTTCTGAAGATGGGTCTAAAACGAGCCCGAAGGGAATCGATTTCGTTTCGGTGGTATCAGGCATCTCACTGCTTTCAACTGGTAAAGAGTGCCATGACGAAAAAGAGGAGGGGTCTTCACCTTCATCTTGTAATGCTGAAGGCAGACGCTCACCTTCCCAGACTGCTTTATTAGAGGCGAGGGGCGTGGAGGAGGGCAATGAACCGTTTGTCTCAATCTGTACCGACCTCTCCTCCCCTTGTTTTGGAAGAATCTCTTCATGTTGCTGATCACTCTCTTGCTGTGGAGAAGCCTCCTCTACTACCTCTGGGAAGGTATCAGATAGTACTTTTCCTACCTCAGAAATGATATCATCTGTCGCAGAAGTCTCTGGCTCTAGAGTCTCTGGCTCTGGAGTCTTTGGTTCTGGAATCTTCAGCTCTGGGAATGGGGTCACTTCTATACCGTGTAACTTTGCTTTGGTAGCCTCTGGAAGAGATTCGGAGTCTACCTCAATTGGGGTATAATCCAGATCATCGGGAAGGTCATCTCCGAGCATATTTGAGGGCTCTCCGGAGCGGCGTATCGTCTCTTTTTGAGGAACCACGAATGTTGCCACTTCTGCAGGCTCGACTCTTCGGCTAAATGGAATATATTTCTCTGTGGCAGCTTCTGTCTGCACTTGCTCTGAATCAAACTCTGTTGGAAGATCTAAAAACATCAACGCTTGCTCAAAACTCTCTTTGTATACGCTTGTTCTCCCGTACAAAAGCTCTGAGGCAGGATATGACTGATAGGTAAGCGTTCCTTTGTTTAGGGTAATACGCTGGACAGACTCAACGTCAGCATGTTTTGAGATAACATTATCTGTTCGAATCTCTAGATAGAGACCGGATATATGGAATGGGGAGGTAAGAAGCTTCCTAGAACGAATCTCCGAATCGCTATTGATTCTTTCAACAAGCTCCTGGGCGACAGAAACTATCAGCTCTCTTGCCTGATTTACGGTCAGTGCACGATAAAAGGAAAAACGCATCTCTATGCGCTCTAGTCCGTTGCGACTTACGTACGCTTGGGAAGAGTTAAGTAAGAATGATCGCGACCGAAAAAAATCTGCTGCCTGTAGTTTTAGAAAATAATCAACATACTTCCTATCTTGTGGAGCAACATATCCACACAGAAAAGTTGCACCGAGAATCAGGGGAAGGACAAGACCACACCAACGCTTCATCGCCAATCGCTCCTACAGCAGCCAATTACAAATAATAAGACACTTAAAATACGTCTGTTGGGACACTATTATCAACTGTTTTCATCTAAAAGTTGAGACTAAATACGAAACAGCGAATGAATCTGCGAAAAAAAAAGGAGCTCAACTCTTCCGACATCACTCCGACGTCCATCTTTCAGTCGAGGTTATCGGATTGCGCCTCAATATTTTTCTTTATTCGGTCAATGAGAAGGCGGGCAAACATTTGAACTTCTTGAATTCCTTCATCGAAGGTCAATTTCTCAAACAGGGGGCTATTTCTTTCAGCAATCTGATCCAAAAAGTCCTCTCTTTCGAAATGAACGAATTCGTGAGGAGAGATTTCAGTGATTTCATCGCGGAAATGGGTGAGATCGAATCCATTTTGCTCGAGAGCTTCGAACAGAACAAAAAAATGGGGAACGGTCCCTATGATTAGCTGTTTTCCCTCTTCGCCACCGACGGCGACCCCTTCGAATAATCCTAGGGGAAGACCTGTTTGACTCTCTTTCATCATCTCTGAAAGAAGCCTCAATACCTTCTCTTTTAATGGCATCTCTTTTGAGATAATTCCTGGCAGATGGTCTGCATTTCGAGAGAAAAAAAGTTCTGCACTTTGCCTGTCCACGGACAGGGTATCACCGCCGATGGTAATCGGTTCTATTCTCCCGAGAAGAACATCGAGAACCTTACTCACCAAACCGGCCAGTTCCCTCTCCTCATGCAGCTTTATACCGATGCCGTCGATGGAGGCAAAGAGAGCTCCCTCTTCAGAAATGAATCCCCGCAGTGGATTCACCATTGTTCAATCCCCTTTAGAAAAAACCGCAGACAGCCTCTTCTATAAGGTTTCTTTGGTAAATAGTAAAGGGCCCATTCGTATCAATTGTGGACGATAACTCGAAGCTTTCGAAGTAACGAAAGATTTTCTTTCTGACATCGCCCTTTAAGATGTTGAGCGAGGAAATATTCTGCCACCTGAGCCACAGCTATTCGATTTTCGCTATTGAGAAACTCATGTCCCTCTCCGGAAACTGTCATATACGTGACCTTCTGATCCTTTTGTTTGAGCGTATTTGCTATCTGTTCAGATTCAGCCTCTGGCAAATAGATATCTTTTTCTCCTTGCAGCAACAACAGTGGAGCACATATGGTGTCTACTGAGTAAAAGGGAGAGTATCTTTTCATCCGCACTCTATCTTCTTCATCTCCTAAATTTCCTATCCGAAGATCCGTCAACCGTTTCGCTGGTGATCGGGCAATGGCTGGGGTCTTTAGAAGGGAGACAATATTTGAGGGGGCGCTGCAGGCAATACCGCATGCGTAGAGGTTGGGGGTGAAGGCAAGAGCTGCAAGGGAGGCAAATCCGCCGTAAGCCTGACCGTAGATGGCAATTCTTGATGGGTCAGCAATTTTTTCATTAACAAGGTAGGTAACACCGTCGGTAATATCATGCTGCATAGCATTTCCCCATTGCTTGTTACCAGCGTCCAAAAATCTCTTGCCGTAGCTTACTGATCCTCTAAAGTTCACCTGAAGAACAGCATAGCCGCGATTGGCAAAAAACTGGACGTGGGGATCAAATGACCAAGTATTACGCTCATTTGGCCCTGCATGGGGAAAGACGACAACGGGAAGATTTTGTTCTGGCATCCCCGCAGGAAGTGTAAGATAGCCACTGATTCCGAGTCCATCTCGTGCTCGGTAGCGGATTGGTCTCATAGGACAAAGGTATTGAGAGGGCAAAAAAGGTATGGAGCGATAGACAAAAGAACAGGTATCTCTCACCTCATCGTAGAGATAGACAGCTCCAGGCTCGGTATCACTACTGACTTCGACAAGTCGGTAACGCCCATCATCTGATATATCCTCAAACCGAATTTCTTCTTCTGGAAAACGTTTTCGGAACTTTTCATACCTTTGGGCTGTTTTTTCATTTTTGCAATATATACGACCCTTTTCGCCAACATAGACAGTGGCGCACAGCTCTCCATCTTCAATGACGATACGGGAAAGATCGGCTTTACCTTCAGGATCACTATCACACTCCTTACAAAGACCTGTTTCAATATCAACGAGGACAAGACGGCTGCGATCTGTATCACAAGACGATTCGGCATAAAACCTTTTCCCATCTTTGTGGAAGCAGAGAAAGCGAAAATTCTCTTCTACATTATAAGAAAAGATAGGTGTGAGCGTCTGTCCATTGATACGAAGAAGTTCTACTGTTCCGTTTTGGGTTATACGCTGCCCCAATCGAAGTTGACACTTCTGATCAAAATGCCAGTAGACGATGTTCTCTGTATTCAAAAAGATACGCTCTTTCGTTCCCGTCTTTAGATTGATACGGTAAACATCTCGATACCAATTTTTTCTGGTGTTAAGGGCCACGTAAACAAATTCAGGCTGCTCTTTTGAGATGGCTAAAAGCTGTGCGAAGGCAGAGCGAACGGGAGTGAGATCTCGAGCTTTTGAGGATATTTTGGAGGTTGGTAAAGCAACGGAAAACAGGTGGTGGCATCCAGGGCCATCCACTTCTTTCAAGAAGAGAAGGTGGGAACTATCCTTGCTCCAAAAGTGGCTGACAATCGGTCTTCCAGATTCATTAGTTACAGGCCGTGCTGCTTCTATTGGTTCGTTGGTCCCCATGACCCAAATATTCGTCACTCCATCGAGAGAACGCAGGAAAGAGATATAGCGACCATCTGGGGAGATTGTTGCACAAGAATACTCCGGATCTGAAAAAAAGAGAGCCCGATCGAGCAGTGGTGGTGGAGCACCCTCTTCTGACAAAAGATGACCGCAAAAGGTAATTACAATAAGAAGGGCTGCTATCCTGGACATGAAGACCCCTAGGTATGATATGACCGAAACCAATCAGAAAATCTTTCGATACCCTCTTTCAAAGAGATCTTAGGATCAAAGCCTAGCTCCTCTTTTGCGTGTGAGCAATCAGCAAACGTCTCTTCTATATCGCCCGCAGGCCTATCTACCAACCGTAATTTTGCTTTCCTGCCAAGAGAAGATTCGAGCACCTCAACAAGCTCAAGAACACTCTCAGGGTGAGAATTTCCCAGGTTGAAGACATCGTGGGCAGTAGGAGCGTTCATTGCTGCGCATATTCCATCAACAATATCGTCTATGTAGGTAAAGTCACGGCGCAGTTTTCCATGGCCAAACACTTCTATCTCCTCCCCTTTCATAATCTTATCAGCAAATGAAAAATAGGCCATATCGGGCCGTCCCCAAGGGCCGTAGACGGTGAAGAATCTAAGGCCTATCAATTTCATCTTGAACAAACTGTGATACGCGTATGCCATCAGCTCATTTGCTTTTTTTGTAGCACCATAAAAATTTGCAGGAGAATCGGTTCTATCTTTTTCAGAAAAAGGTATTTTCTTGTTCTCACCATATACAGAAGAGCTCGATGCCCAGACAGTGACGATATGAGGGTAAGCCCGAACAGTTTCTAAGACACTTAAAAATCCGTCGATATTTGACTCTACATATGCTCTTGGGTCTTCGAGAGAGTACCTGACGCCTGCTTGTGCAGCGAGGTGAATGATATGAGAAATCTCGTGCTTTTGAACAAGGGTTTGTAGGAATGTCTGATTTTGCACGGGTTGTGCGACAACATGTACGCCTACTTTTTCGAGTTCTTTCACCCGATCTCTCTTAAGATCAACGCTGTAGTAAGGAGAAAAATTATCTAATCCCACCACAAAGATGCCCTCGCTTTGCAGCCTTATACATGTATGATAGCCGATAAACCCAGCAGCCCCTGTCACTAATACTCGCATTGTTTCACTCCACATATTTACATACGAACAGACTGAGCAGCATATCACATCTTCTTCCAAAGAAGACCAAAAAAAACGTAAAATTAGGCACAAAAAAACCAAATTTAAGTACCCTTTAGGTAGAAACACGCAACCAAAAAAAGTTTTGAGTCTCATGAACCAGAAGACACAACCAGATGTAGAGACCCTTATGCGCAAGCTACGGGGCGAAGAAAAGCTTGAACCGCGTAAGGACGTTCCTCGTGTATCCCCAGCAGTTGATAGACGAGAAGACGAGGATCTTAAAATACTTGTCAAGACGCTGGGGCATAAACTTAAAGAGACAAACCAACAGCTTCAAAAAAAATCTGAGCTTCTTGCCTCTGAAGAACGGCATCGCCAGACACTTCTGAAGAAGGTTGAGTCACTTCAATCTTCTCTCTCTTTGAAAGATGATGAGATACAAAGAAGCAAACATGACAAGCAGCTCTCTCTCTCAAAATGCGGAAAGCTCGAGCAGGAAATGGTACAGCTGAAAGCTCACGCCTCTTCCTGTACTCCTCCTGAAGAACTGTCGAAAATTCAGAGGGAGCTTCTCTCTTACCGCGAAAAAGAATCAAAATGGAAACAAGAGCGTGAAAAACTCGAGCAGAGTGTAGAGAGAGAAAAACAACGAGGGCGCAGCGATGCCTCTTCAACGAACAACCAGCTCATTAGGCTTTCCATGAGTTGTCGGCAGCTCGAAGAAGAGGTTCATGCTCTCAAATGTGAAAAGGCAGCAACACTGCGTCAACTTACACAACTCAAATCACAGTTAGAGACAACTGAAAAAAAACTCAAAGAGGAGCAGATAAAGGTCGAAGAGTTTTCAACCTCTTCTTCCACAGACATTCAAAAAATCCAGGAGCTTTCTCTCACCTGTGTCAATCATGAATCGACAATAAAAGAGCTCTCTGAAAAGTTAGAAACGGTGTCAGCATCGCTTCTTTCTGCCAATGAACAGATCGCTCATATCGAAGAGTCGCTTGCCAACGAACAGCTTCAAGTTAAAACCCTTTCGGTCTCCTCTGAAGAAGCACAAAGGGTTGCTGAGGAGATGAAACAAAAATACGATGAGGCGCACGCTGCTCGAGAAAAGGCAGAGGAAACCGCCCGCTACAGTAAGGAAGATAAAGAGACGGCGGACATTCGGGTCAAAGAGGTTGAAGAGCACCTCATTATAAAGCTTCAGTCCATAACGGAACTAGAAGAGGCTCTCAATGAAACGTCAAGTCGGGCCGAAGAGCTTGAATATCGTATTTCCTCCTCAGAGAAGGAACTGGACAAAAGTTCAAAGGAGCTAAAAAAAGCTATTGAAGCGCGCGACGCAGCTCTTGCCGATGCTCTTAGTTTCGAACAAAAACTTTCAAAAGCTGAACACGAGATCACCTCTTTGAAAAAGCGTATCGCCGCGTTTGAACACCTGCAACAGAGTGCTCTCGAAGCTTCTGCCCATGCCAGTGCTATATCTCAGCTTTTTACACCCCCTAGAAAGTCCTCTCCTGCACCACAGATTGAAGAGGAGTTTACGGTCCTCTCCTCTGCTCCAGCTGAACCTTCTAAATCCTCCCTCGAACAACATGAACTCTTCTGATGACGAGCCTATAGTCTTAGGAGTAGACCCCGGTACTGTTGTCACAGGTTTTGCTGTTATACGGGGGTCTGTCCCTCTCAATTTTGGAAGCATTCGCCCCCCAAAACAGCTTCCTCTAAGCAGCCGATACCACATTATATTCACAGGTCTTTGCCACCTGATTCAGAAGCACTCTCCTTCTCACGTGGCTATCGAAACCCCTTTTGTAGGTAAAAATCCCCAAAGTGCCCTGAAATTAGGTAGCGCCCTTGGATGTGCTATTATTGCCGCTAAAGAATCTGGACTCTTAGTATTTAGCTACTCTCCTCGAGAGGTGAAGCGGGGGATAACCTCCCTTGGGGGAGCCACAAAAGAGGATGTAGAAGCCATAATCCGGGCCACCTTCAATCTACAATCCGCAAAATTAAATGCCGATGCTTGTGATGCCCTGGCAATTGCTGTTTACCATAGTCGAAATGCCAACTACATGAGCAAGGAGATATAGGCCTTATGTATGAATACGTATGTGGATCTCTCTCTGCTATTTTTCCTGACGCTGCTGTTATCGATGTAGACGGTGTTGGTTTTCGCATTCAAATTGGCAAATCATGTCAGTGCCGTGCCCTCAAAACAGGAGAGAAAATAAAGCTTTGGGTAGAATTGGTCGTGCGTGAAGATTCTCTCACTTTATATGGATTTAGCACCCCTGAAGAACGAGATTTTTTCCGTCTCTTGCAACAGGTCAGCGGCATTGGCCCTAAACTTGCTCAAAATATTCTTGGCCAGAGCTCAAGTGGTGAAATTGCCGATGCTATCTTACAAAAAAACACTAAATCCCTAAGTTCACTTCCTGGTGTCGGCAAAAAATTAGCCGAACGGATTATCATAGAGCTTCGTGAACGTATCGGCACTCTTGTACAATCGGGATCGATAGAGCTTTCGACAAATACCGAGCTTCTGAGGCAAGCAATTCAGGCCCTGCAAACTCTTGGACTGTCTCTATCGGAAGCACGATCTGCGGTTCTTAGAGCACAACAAAAACGTCCTGAGCTCGACAGTGTCGAAAAGCTTGTCCAGTATACACTTACACAAAGGAAATAGGGAATTTCAAGATGGAATACACAACGATCGTTATCAGATGTCCAAACTGGATTGGTGATGCGGTCATGGCTACACCGGTATTCCCGGAAGTAAAACGGCTCTTTCCAAATGCAACTTGCATTGCTCTTTCTAGTGAACCTATTGCACAACTTCTGCAAGGAGTTCCTGGCATTGATGAGCATATACATTTTTCAAGAGAAAAAGAAAGAAAACGAGCGGAAGAACAACGAATGGCACAGGTTTTAAAAAACCGTCGTTGCGATCTTGGAATTCTGCTCACGCGCTCTTTTTCCTCAGCTTGGATGATGTGGCGCGCCAATATTTCATGTCGTATCGGCTATAACGATCACTTTCGAAAGTTTTTGCTTTCACATCCTCTGCCTCTTCCAAAACATGAACAGCACGACGTCTTTACGTATCTCGATATCCTCAAACCTTTTGGAGAGGTTGACAAAGAGCCTCAACTACATCTTAACGTCACAGATGAGGAGAAGGGTTCTGCTCGTGCTCTTCTCCATGCAAACGGTGTTAACCCTGGTCAGAAAATCCTTGTAGTCAACCCTGGAGCTGCCTATGGCTCTGCCAAGTGTTGGCCTAAATCCTCATTTTGCGCTGTTATCAATGCTCTTGGTGAAGATATTGCTGTTGTCTGCATCGGCAATACCAAAGAGGTAGCTATAGGCCTGCCTGAAAGGGTTGTTGATCTTACGCAAAAAACTTCTCTTCGAGACCTTCTGGCGGTAATCTCAATTAGTGACTCTATCCTTACAAATGATTCAGGTCCCATGCATATTGCAGCAGCGCTTAAAAAACCTCTCGTCGCCCTTTTTGGTTCCACAAACCCAAGGAGAACAGGTCCGTGGAATCAGGGAACGGTTATTTACAAAGATGTCGAATGCTCCCCATGTTATAAAAGGGAGTGTCCAAAGGATTTTCGCTGTATGACACAAATCACGCCAGAAGAGGTCCTTGAAAAGCTCGATCTATGTTAAAAAAGCTTCTTGAAAGCCACGGTCAAAATATATATAAAAAGCTTCCTCTTTCCAAAGAGATCACAAAAGAACTCGAAGAGATTAACTGGGATATTTTTGCCAAACAGCTTTGTGCCGTTAAAGAGCATACAAGTAAAACTAAGCAAGCCGTTTCACCTCTAAATCCACTCACAGAGCCGCTTTCTCATACCCATCCGTCTCCTGCTCTTAGAAATAAGAACATAGGCTGCCTCATTATGGCAGGAGGCCAGGCAACCCGTCTTAAAATGGATACGCCGAAGGGAATAATCCCCGTTTCACCGCTACGCCACAAATCACTGCTGCAGATTATCGCAGAAAGAGTTTTGGCTTTCTCCGACTGTTATGAAACTACAGTTCCTCTGGCGATCATGACGTCTACATTTTCAAAGCAAGCTATTGTCGATCACTTTACAGAAAACAACTTCTTTGGACTCCCTCCGGAGCGTGTTTTTTTCTGTGCCCAAGAATCCCTTCCCTTTCTCGATATGGATTCCCAGCTTATCATTGATAGTGCTAATGGCCTTGCACAGGGCCCTAACGGAAATGGAATGCTCTTTTCTACCTGCTCGAAGGTGTTACAAAAGTGGGCCCAAGAACAGATCGAGGTGGTCTCAATCATTCAAGTTGACAACCCTCTCATTGATCCTTTTCATCCTGCCGTTCTTTCTCCTCTTTTCTCCGGACACGACCTGACAGCGGCGGCTATAGAACGTAATGATCCTCATGAAAAGGTAGGAATCTTTGTTAAAAAAGAGGGTCATACTACTGTTCTCGAATATTCTGAGTTTACTCCAGAGCAGCTCAGCAGCGCTTTTAAATGGGCTAATATCTCATTTTTTGCCTCGACGATAGACTTTGCGCTAAAGGCTACAACCCATACATTACCTCTCCATATAGCAAAAAAGAAGTTCCAGGGAGAGGATGTATGGAAAGCCGAGTATTTTATCTTCGACCACCTGCCTTTAGCTCAAAATCCAGTAATTGTTCCAGTCGACAGATCTCTCTTTTTCTCTCCTGTAAAAAATAAAGACGGCAATTGCTCTATTGAAACAGCGCAAAAGGCGATGATTGAACGTGATAAAAATCGCCTTCAGGAGCTAACGGGAACATCTACATCGGAAATTGTTGAGCTTCCGCAACAAGCGTACTATCCAACAGATACATTCGTCGAGAAATCGAAAGACAGTTGAAACCCAAAGTTTGCGCCCTACATCACGCTTGAAACTCAATCGAACGTGGCACGTAAAACATTAAGTGGTGGAGGGCAATTGACTTATATACATGTCGCAACATGCGAGCTCCGTTGCGATTGACATTATCTCTGAGTGAGGGGTATACGTCTCTTAACATGCGCAAAAGAACTCGATGAGGGTTCGGATTCTCTAAGAAGGAAGGTTATCATGAAAAAATTAATGTGTCTTCTCTTACTTGCTGGAACAGCTGTTACCCTACATGCGAAAAGCCCCCGTTTTAGGCTCCTCAACCCTCCTCGATCGGGTCATCATCTCCATCCCCGCACATCAGAACCCAGCTGGTTCCGAAAACATTTATTAAAAATTCAGCTTCTACGTCATGGTCAGTCAATCTGGCAAGACGCCTCTCCTTCTGAAGAGCTCATAGAGGAGCTCAAGGGAATTGATTTCAGACTTCTTGCTAAGCAGCAACGAGCCATCAACGATTATTCTAGTGAAAACGAGCGTGTCGTCTCTCCCCTCAATGCTTTGCCAGAGCCCATTGCCCATACCCACCCTTGTGACGCTCTCAGGGATAGGAAGATAGGCTGTCTCGTTATGGCGGGAGGGCAAGCTACTCGTCTTGGGATGGATTCTCCTAAGGGAATCATTCCTGTTTCACCGCTGCATAAAAAGTCTCTTTTACAGATCATCGCCGAAAAGGTTGTCGCTTTTTCAAGTTGTTACGAAACGTCTGTTCCGCTAGCTATCATGACATCCTGCTTTTCCAGGCAGGAAATTGTCGACCACTTTGAAGAAAACGATTTTTTTGGTCTAGATCCTGCGCAGGTTTCCTTTTGCGCTCAAGGGTCTCTCCCGCTTCTCGATATGAACTCTCAGCTTATCATCGACGATGATGGCCACCTTGCACAAGGCCCTGACGGAAACGGCTCGCTCTTTTCTGCCTGTGCAGGCGTGCTTGAAGCGTGGCAACAACAGCAGATTGAAGTTGTTTCGATCATTCAAGTTGATAACCCCCTCCTTGACCCTTTCCATCCTGCTGTTCTCTCCCCTCTCTTCTCTGGGCATGACGTAGTGGCCGCTGCCATTCAACGGACAGATCCCAACGAAAAGGTTGGCCTTTTTGCCAACGAAAACGACCATCTAGTGGTCGCAGAGTACTCCGAATTTCCGCCGGAAACACTTAGTGAGAACTTCGAGTGGGCTAATATCTCCTATTTTGCCTCTACGCTCGATTTTGCACTAAAAGCTTCCACTCATACATTACCTCTTCACATGGCTAAAAAGTCGTTTCAAGGACAGGATGCTTGGAAAGCAGAATACTTCATCTTTGATCATCTTCTCTTTGCTCAAAACCCGGCCGTTATTCCAATTGAGAGATCTCTCTTTTTCTCTCCCGTTAAAAATAAAGAAGGGGATTCTTCTATTGAAACAGCTCAGCAGGCGATGATAGCTCGTGATCGAAATCGTCTTCAAGAGCTTGAAGGACAATCTACATCAGAAGTTATCGAGCTTCCCCAGGAGGCATACTACCCGGCTCCAATATGTGTTGAACCCGCGGAGAATAACGCAAGGAGCCCTGCTCGAGAAGAGGCAACTGTTGAGCCTTCACAAGAGAGTGTTCATCAGCCTGTGACAGAGACCACGACTGTTGAACCCACAGAGAGTGCAAGGAGCTCTTATCAGGAAGAGACAGCTGTTGAGCCTACA
>Ga0180438_10003491_pt1 | contig 23767 bp, 18 predicted proteins | sample SS_ome_12_FD_132455 | JGI IMG/M metagenome (GOLD analysis project Ga0180438, IMG submission 132455) | Hypersaline lake sediment archaeal communities from the Salton Sea, California, USA - SS_3_D_2 metaG | ecosystem: Environmental > Aquatic > Non-marine Saline and Alkaline > Hypersaline >...
CTTTGTCTGCAAAGCCACTTATTCTGCAAAGACGCTTTGTCTGCAAAGCCATAGTCTGAGCCTCTTGTAGCTCAGTTTTCCAGAATTCGCTCCCACAACGGTGGGCCGAGCAGCAGCAGGCCAACCACCACGGACACTAGGGCTGCCAGTAGCACGGCTCCTGCAGTCACGTCCTTGATGACCTTTGCCAACGGATGGTAGCCCGGACTCACCAGATCGACCAGCGTCTCCGCAACCGTGTTCAACATCTCGCTCACGAGCACGAAGCCAATGGTCAGCGTCAGCACCGCCCAATGCAAAAATGAGAGTTCCAGGTAGATCCCCAGCGCCACCACGGCCGCCGCTATAGTCAGGTGGATACGCGTGTTACGCTGGGTCCGCAAAGCATACCACAAACCTGAAAAGGCGAAACGGAAACTCTCAAAGATATTCCGGCTGCGCATGGCCTGGCCCATTATGTGGGGAGATGCACATCGACTCCCAGAACCTGGAGGATCTCGGCCTGGGTGGCCCACATCTGCACTCGCTCATCCTCCGCCAAGTCATCGTATCCCAACAAATGCAGGACCCCATGCACGACCAGCAGTTGCAGTTCCGCCCGCACGTCGTGGCCGGCCGTAGATGCCTGAGCCTCAGCACGATGGAACGAGATGACCACATCCCCCAGATAGCGTGGCAAACCCGGCGCAGCGACGAACGGCCCGTGGGTCTCATCTGGGAAGGCCAACACGTCGGTCGCCGCATCCACGTTCCGATGACGGAGATTGAGTTCGTGCAGCGTTTCATCCCCGGTCACAACCACAGCCAACTCGCACGGCCCCTCCACCCGTTGGTGGATCAAGGTCGCCTGAGCAGCCTCACGGAGCAATTTCGGTTGAACCTGGCTCTGGAACTGCTCGCCGATTTGGACTTCTACGCTATGGGACGGCTTTGCTGATCTGAATCTGGCTCTCAATTGTCGGTCTTCTTCTCCGATTCTGGATACTTGACGCGCGGGTGAAATGCACCCTTCAATGCAGAGACAAAGGTCTCACGGACAATCTGAAGGTCGCGCAGAGTCATCTCGCACTCGGTCAGTTGACCGTCGTCCACACGCCCGTCTATGACACGATTGACCACCTCCGCCAACTCATCGGCCGTAGTGGGACGCGTAGACCGCACTGCCGCTTCGCAGCTATCGGCCAACATGACCAGAGCTGTCTCCCGGCTCTGAGGCTTGGGCCCCTGGTGCCGAAAATCGCCCTCATCAACCAACGAGACGTCGCCTGCCACTTCTACTGCTTTGTTGTAGAAGAAGCTGACCCAATTGGTGCCGTGGTGCTCCGGGATGAAAGCACGCACCCGACGCGGCAGCCGATAGCGCCGCGCAAGTTCCAGGCCATCCTTGACGTGAGTAATGATCACGTCAGCACTCGTGTGTGGATCGAGTCGGTCGTGTGGATTCACACCTTCAGCCTGATTCTCGGTGAAGAAGTACGGTCGAGCGATCTTCCCAACGTCGTGGTAATACGCCCCCACACGCGTGAGCAAAGCATCGGCACCGATACGCTCGGCTGCTTGTTCAGCCAGGTTTGCAACCATCAAGCTGTGGTGATACGTGGCTGGCGCTTCACGCAGAAGGCGCTGCAACAACGGATTGTCAGGCCGGCTGAGTTCGATGAGTCGCATCGTGGTCGTGATATCGAACATAGGGCCAATCAAGAACAGCCCCCCCAGCGCCAGGCTGGCTGCCAGCCCTCCGTTGAGCGTGCCGCTCAGCGCCGTGACCAGCAAATCCCCAGGCTGAGTAGCTCCCTCCGGCAGGTGAAAGACAGCCACGACGGCCACGTGGATCAGCGAAGCAAATGCCCCGGCGCGAAAGAGAGCGCCGATCCGCTCAACCCGCCCGAGCGACAGCGCAGCCGCCAGCCCCCCCAACGTCGTATAGGCAGCCATCTCCAGGGAGTTGTCGGCGATGACACCGACGACGCCGCCCAGGAAGACCGCAGTCGCCATACCCGCGTGTGGCCCTAGAGCAGCCGAGGCCAGTATCGCCAACGCCGGGGCAGGAGCCAGATACCGCAACACCAGACCACCGGGCGCCATGAGTGCAGCCCCCAACACGGACAAAGATGTCAACAAAATCAGGAGGAAGAGCTGCTGCCCGTTCCACAGCACTTCCGACTGAAAGCGTGCCAGGTAGAAGAATAGGAGCAGGGTGATCAATACGGCTAGAAGGCCGGCGCCCGTCAGATCGGTCCACTCCACCTGCGGCTGCCGCAGCCCCAGTTGATCCAGTGTCTCCAGATCCAGGGGCTCCACCCGGTCCCCCTCCCGCACGATGATCTGCCCAGCTTTGAGAGGACGCAGCACAGGCTCTACTTCCTCACGCGCCCGGTCCCGGGCCTCTGCCGTTGCCGTAGGGTTGAGAAAAGAATTGGGGATTAGAAAGTGCCGCACGAGCGCGACCGTGACAGTGGTCTCCTCGGTCGAGAGGTCTAGACTGACCAGGGCCGGCACACCCTCGACAGCGTCGCCCAGATGCCCTTCGCGGATCTCACGGCGCATAGCCTGGTCAATCACGGCCAGCGTCTCCAGTTGGACCCGATCCCAACTCTCATCAGAAAGGGACAGGAGCACGTCGAGTGTCTCCAGCGAAAGGTCTGCCAGTTCAGGAACGGCCAAAATCCAGGCCCGCTCCTGGGCATAGGACGCCAACGTGTCGGCACGTACCGATCCCAGGTAATCCAGTACCTGACGGGCACGATCGAGTTGTTGGCGAGCCAGTGCAGGGTCGGGAAGTGTATAGACCGGTTGGACCCGGGACACAGCCTGATCCTCCGCCCTTGCGCGCAGGATCGTGCTCTCATACGTCACGCTGCGCGGGACACGGATATCCTCGGGCGCGATGTCCCCCTCTTCCAGCACCACCCGGCCGGTGGGGAGCAACGGCAGGACCATCACCACGCCGGTCACTCCTGCCAGCACCGTTCCCAGCAAGACCAGGCGTAACCAGGCCCACCAGCGACGACCTGCCCGACGGGGCACAGACTTTTCTCTCCCCCCCCTGGCATCGGTTGCGTACTTACTCATCGGTTAATAGTGAAAGAAGGGAGCACGCGCAGCGCTCCCTCCCATACGTCCGTATGACACACGCTCTATGAGCGATGCCTATCCAGCCAACAGCTCACGCACGACTTCGTTCACAACCCGACCATCGGCACGCCCCTTGAGTCTGGACATCATCTGGCGCATCACCGGGCCCATCTCTTTCATCCCAGTCGCCCCGACTTCCGCAATGACCTGCCGAGCCTCCTCAGCGATCTCCTCACGCGAGAGAAGCCTGGGAAGATACCCCTCCAGGATCTCCAGTTTTGCTTCCTCTTCGGCGAGGAGATCCGGCCGATCCAGATCCTTCAGTTCGGCTATCGTGTCCTGTCGCTGTCGTGCATCCTTCTGTAGGACCGCAATCACGTCCGCGTCGTCTAGATCGCCACCGTGTTCGATCTCCGCATTGACAATGGCAGCCAACGCCATGCGGATGACGGACTTGCGGCGCTCATCGTGAGCGCGAAGCGCATCCTTAAGATCATCCTGCAACTGTTGTCTCAGGCTCATAGGCAGATCCACCTGGCAGCGGCTTCGCTACCGATAGCTCTGGCGATCTTTGGCTGTCTGCCGGCGGCTCTTGCGCAACTTGGCTGCCTTCTTGCGCTTACGAACGACGCTCGGCTTCTCAAAGAAACGACGACGGCGCGCCTCCGACATCACGCGGTCACGCTGCACTTTCTTGTTGAACCGTCTCAACAAGGAATCGAAGGACTCGCCTTGCTCAATCGTAACCTGGGTCACCTGCTTCCCCCCCTTCTATCCCCGGCCTTGGCCGGTTCTTCACTTGCGGGCCATTATAACCGCGCACGGACCACTTGTCAAGCAAGTGGCTCCCACACGTGCACGACCTCGATGCCATCCGCCTTCAGCGCCTGCACTGCCGTCTCCCGATCCACACCCTCCAGCCGGAAGGCGACCACCCGATCGTCCGGCCTTTCGCCCCAGAACATGCCCAACGAGTGAATGTTACCACCCAGAGCCGCAACACGACTCGTCACCCGCGCCAGGCTGCCCACTTCCTCCGCAACGACCACTGTGATACGTAGTGAGGGATGTCCGCCTCCCAACCCCTCGACGAAAACGCGGAAGATATCCGTATCGCTGATGATTCCCACCAACTTCTCGTCCTCGACGACGGGCAGGCATCCGATACGTTGGTCAATCATCACCCGGGCGGCCTCTTCGATGGGTAAATCCGGCTCCACGGTGATGACCGGCCCCTGTATGACCTGACCGACCTTCGTTCGCGAAAGGATGTAGTCCACTTCGAAGACGCTCAGTGTAGTCGTAGGCGTCGGAGACGCATAGACCAGGCTCTTCTCCGTCACGATGCCCACGAGTTTGTCGTCCTCGTCCAACACGGGCAGGTGGCGGAACGGCTTGCTGCGCACGAGGTCCAATGCCTCCTTGAGACTGGTGTTGACCGTGATCGTAACAGGATTGGGAGTCATTCGATCTTTAACTAGCATAGTCTCTCTCCTTTCCTCCCCTCATAGAAGAAGATTACCCGGGCGGCCAACTCAGCGGCCGTCCGCCAAGCAGATGAACGTGCAGGTGAAACACCGATTGACCCGCCCGGCGGCCATTGTTAACCACCAGGCGATACCCATCGACGACACCTTCCTCTTCCGCCACTCGTCGGGCGACGAGAAACAACTTCCCCAGTAGCGCCCCGTCCTCCGGCTTCACCCCGGCCACGCCGACGATGTGCCGATTGGGAACGATCAAAATATGGACGGGGGCACGAGGGTGAAGATCGTGGAAAGCGGTCACGTCCTCGTCCTGATAGACGATACGGGCTGGTGCTTCTCCGCGCACGATGCGGCAGAAGATACACGTTCTCATTCAACCACCTCGCCAACTATATATCCGTTTTGCAAGGCAACCAGTCGCGTTGCCGTGAGCCGGTTGCGCAATGGATCCGCCGCCCGTGTGACAACCCGCAGGTAGTTGTCGGTCAGACCGGCCCACAGGCGATCGCGCCGGCGTCGCTCCCAAAGAACCGCCATCTCCCGTCCCACAAACCGCTGGCGAAAGCTGTGCGCTTGCCGGGAGCCCAATTCACGCATCGCGCGGGCGCGCCCCCGGCTGACCTCGTGGGATATCTGGTCGGGCAGACGGACAGCGGCTGTGCCCGGCCGGGGAGAATAGCGGAAGACGTGTAAGCGTGCAAACTCCATCGCCGCCACGAATTCATAGCTGGCACGAAAGGCAGACTCATCCTCGCCGGGGAAGCCGACGATGACGTCGGTGGTCACGGCAAGATCCGCGATGGTTGCGCGAGCGGCCTCCACCAACCGCGCGAACCTGTCCGTCGTGATCGGACGCCCCATCCGACGCAGCGTCGCGTCGTACCCGGCCTGCAACGGCAGGTGAAGCTGGCGGCACAGACGTGGATCCTCCCACAGTTGCAGGAAGGCCTGGTCCAGATCCCAGGGTTCCAACGAGGAGAACCGCAGGCGGGGCAGGTCGGTGCCAGACAACAATGCCTCGACCAACGTGCGCAGGTCGCAGCCCATTGCCAGGTCACGGCCGTAGGAACCCAGATTCACACCGGTTAGAACCGCTTCCTGGCAACCGGCCTCGACGAGCGCTTGTACCTCGGCTACCACGTCGGCCACGGGCCGGCTGCGACCAGCACCTCTCAACCGGCGCACAATGCAATACGTGCAGTGATTGTCACAGCCATCCTGAACTTTCACAAATGCCCGGGTGTGAAGGAGCGCCTCCACCCCCCTGCCATCCTCTATCCTCCCGAATTGGGAGCGGAAAGGGGGTAGTGAGGCGGCGTGAGACGAACAGGTCACAATCTCCACCGTCCGATCCTTGTCCACGTTGGGCACGACCCAGGCCACGCCGGGCAGGGCAGCACATCCCTCAAGTGCCAGCGTCGCGAAGCAGCCGACGACAGCAACGCGGACGTGTGAATTGGCACGCGCCAGCACCCTGACGCGATGGCGAGACTTCCGTTCCGCCTCGGCCGTGACGGCGCAGGTATTGAGGACGCAGACGTCAGCCTGGACGGGGTCGTCCACGACCGCGTGGCCCGCCGCTACAAACTGGAGGGCCAAGCTCTCCAGTTCGCTCTGGTTGAGGCGGCAACCCAGGCTCTCCAAATAGACGTTCATCGCCAAACAACTTCTAAAGTCCCGTGACCACTAAATTATCAAAATGCACCTCTACGCCGGAGTCGAAAAACGATCCAGCGTACAGGCCAATGTCACCTTGGGAGTAATCTCGATCCTCGACCTGCACCAACTGCACGTCGTTGACGCGAAAGGTCATCGTCGCACCCTGGCAGATAACCTCCAGGACGTTCGTCGCCGCCCCTCGATGGATGGCATCCGACGGGCTCCAATCGTCGCTCAGCACCGTCCATTCCTCACCATCGTACTTATTCACCAGGTAGTAACCATCTCCACTGATCGAGAAGCGGTAGAAATGATCGGCATCCTGCATCCGCACCAACACTCCGTACTCATTGTCGTCAGGTCCAGCAACCTGGGACGCCTCAACGGTGAGGTGAAAATCAGAGAAATTGCGCCCGGCCGAGGCCCAGGCGAGGCAGTTGGGCAACGCGACCAAGACGCGCATCGAGCCCTCATGATACCCAACCTCTGCGGAGGAATCTGACTCGGCCTCCCAGCCGCTGGCAGGATCGGAAAAATCGTCCGTGAAATCGCCGGACGTGGGCGCTTGCCCCCCCTCACACGCGACAGACGACAAGAGCAACGCCACCAACACAATGAGGATAAAACTCTGTCTATTCATGCCTGGCATACGCCCATCCGCTCCGATACACTCTTTTCCGATCGCCCAATTCGATCCACGACCTAGGGCCGAGTAACGAGGAAATCGTCGAAACGAACCCCAACGTCACCTTCCGGCCCACTTCCAGCCCCGATCCCCACGTCGCCCTGCACGTGCGTGTCGTCGGTGACGGTCTCCAGCAGCTCACCATTCACGGTGAGGCTCAGTTGGGGCCCCTGGCAGACAGCAATAACACGGTTGACCTGCCCACCGGTCTTGATAGACGGAGACGAGACCATTCCTTTTCCACCACCGGTGAGCACTTCAAGACCGCCGCTGTCCACACGCTTGAAAATCGCGTAGTAGCCATCGGTGCTGATGGCGAAATAGTAGAAGTTGCCCGGGTCCACGTAGCGGCACAGGATGCCGGAATGATTGTTTGGCGAACCAGAGGCCAGATAGACATTTGTCTCAACGCGGGCGTCGCCCAGTCGCAAGCCCGGGTTGGCCCATGCGAACCAATTGGGCGCGCGCAATTCGACGAAGTACTCACCTTCAGCATAGCCCCGCTCGAATCGATCGCGTTGATCCACGCCCCACCCGCTGCGCGGATCACTGAAATCGTCCTGAAAAGGCAAGTCCGTATCGCCACCGTCCGTGCACGCAGAGGCCAGCACCGCTAGCACAACCACAATCAAACAACTGCCCAGGCGACAACTTTTTCTCATCATTGGCTCCCGCCTACACACAAGAACCCCGGCGCTCAGAACTGGCGAGATTATATCATGGGCAAAGGATTTGCAAAAGGCTGTGGGCCTATCACGCTGGCGTTGCCCATCTTTGATGACTATGTTATAATCCAACCGCAATGACCACAAAGAAAACACCCAACCGCAGCAAGGCAAAAGAGTACGAGAAGCAAGGCCTCGCGGCCTACCGCGAATGGGACGTAGATCAGGCGATCCAGTGCTTCCAGGCCGCCGTTGATCTTGCCCCCGACGACCCGGAGCACCTGCTGAAACTGGCGCAGGCATTGGCCCGCAGTGGTGATTTCGATCAGGCATTGCAGGCGCTGGCCGACTTCATGCGACTGGAACCGGACTCGCCGCTGACCAACCGGTTCGAGCAACTCTTCGGCAGTGGAATGGACGATGTAGAACGGTTGCTCACAGACAAAATGAAGGCGGCCGCGATGCCGATTGAAGAAATCGGTGCTGCCATCCAGGTCTGGCTGGAATATCGAATCACGCTCGGCCGGAAGCCGCTCATCGTGCGCAAGCCAGAGACCTGGGCAGCAGCCCTGGACTACACTGTGCGCAAAGTCAACCTGCACCCGGTCAAGCGACGGGAGATTGCACAGCTCTACGGCGTCAGCGAGGGGGCGGTCCGAGACCGCCAGAACGACCTGGTGCAGACGCTCGACGTAATGCCGTGCGATTACCGGTACTTCAGGGGCAAGGAAAACCCGCTGGACAAGCTGGTTGAAGCGGCAGAACTACTGGAACAACTGGAGGCCCGTTTCCAGGAACCGTAGATAGGAATATCTGCAGACGAACAGCCCGGTTACCCATCCGGGGACTGGTCTGCCTGCATCTCCTGCTCCAATACGGGTATGGTAAACGAGAACGTAGTCCCTTTCCCCCATTCGCTCTCGAACCACAGTTCGCCCCCGTGAAGCTCCACCAGGCTCTTGGTGATGATCAACCCCAGCCCGGTGCCAGCCACGCTGTGCACGGCCGGATCGTCCGCACGAAAGTACTTGGTGAACAGTCGATCCTGATCTTCAGGCTTGATCCCAATGCCGGTGTCCGACACCGAGCACAGCACAAACGCCCCGTTCCCCTCGGCCTGCTGCCCATCCACCCACGGTTGAGCGCGGACGATGATGCCCCCTCCCTCGGGTGTGTACTTGTGGGCGTTGCTCACCAGGTTGGTCAGGATCTGCACGAACCGGTCTCGATCGCCCCAGACTGTGGGCAGATCGGGCGGCACACTCACCCCCAACGTTTGTTTCTTGCTCTCAATCTGCCTGCGGATGGTACGCAATGCATCCTCAATCACCTGCCCAATCGACACGTCGGCAAACTCCAGACGCATGCGGCCGCTTTCGATGCGTGAGATGTCCAACAGATCGCTCACCAACTTGTTCATACGATCGGCGTTCGAAAGCACGGTCTCGAGGAACCCGCGCTGCGCATCCGTCAGCTCCCCCGCTGCTCCCTTGACCAGCAAATCGGTGTAGCCCTTGATTGAGGTCATCGGTTGCTTGAGCTCGTGGGAGACAAAAGAGATGAATTCCGTCTTTGCTGCATTGGCCTGGCGCAACTGACCGAAGAGCCGAGCGTTCTCAATAGCGATGGCTGCGTGATCCGCCAGGCGGATGACGAGCTCCAGCGCTTCCAAGCTCAGACTGTCCTGCTGGGAACACTCGAGCGCGATGACACCGATGATCTGTTCCTTCCACCGGATAGGCACCGTCAACTGAGCCGCCATATCCGGAGCCACTGGCGCGTAATCGGAATCACCTGCCACGTCATCGATCAGCTCAGGCACGCCCGTCCGCACCACCCGCCCGATGATCCCCTGATCCAGCGGCCACAGCTTTCCCTCGTAACCGGCGACCTGTTCCTCCGGATAACCCCGGCTCGCCAGGAAGCGCAACCCGCGCCCACTGTCCTCGGTCTCCACGACAACCGCCACCAGCCCAACTTCCGTCTCCGTCATCCGCAGCGCCCAATCGAGCGTCAGATTCATCACCCGATCGTAGTCCAGGGAGGTGTTGAGTTCCCGATCAATCCGCTGCATCATCGAGAGCTCCTCCACCCGCGCAGCGAGAGCCTGATCGGTCTGGGTGAACAGCCGAGCGTTCTCTATGGAGACCGCCGCATTGGCCGCAAACGCCGTCAACAACCGTTCGTCGTCCTCGTCAAACGGCACGCCATCACGCCGGTTCAGCAGTTCGATCACACCGATCGTACGGCCCCGGCTGGTCATCGGCACGGCGATTATCGAGTGGGTGCTGAAGCTGGAACTAGCATCGAGACCCTGATACCAGCGCTGGTCGACCTGTGCGTCTCGGATGATCACAGGCTTGCCTTCGTCAACGACTGCCCCCACGACCCCGGTGCCTGGCGGCAGGCGCGTGCCCACCAGATTGGAGGAGCCCGGACCGGCGGTGAACTCGAAGACCAGTTCGCCGGTATCCTGATTCACCAGCACCAGCGACCCGGCCTCCGCCTGGAGCAGTTCGACGGCCTTGCCCGTGATCAAATCCAGCACCGCCTGCAAATCCAACGTGGACGTGATGACGCTGCCCACCTCGTTGAGTGCAGCCAGTTGCTGGGCCCGTTCCTCCATCTCCCGATACAGACGGGCTTTGTCCAGGATGGCGGCTGCCTGATCTGCAATGGCGGAGAAGAACTCCACCTGCTCGTCGGTGTAGGTCATGCCAGGGTCAAAACTGGATATGTTCATAACCCCGATGACCTGGTCGCCCGCGTTGAGTGGCACCCCCATCCAGGCCCGTCCCGGCGCCCCCCCCGGCTTGATCCCCCGGCGCAGGCATTCGCGGGTATAGTCCTCTGTCACAATCGGCCGGCCCCTGCGCACGATCCACCCGGTCAGGCCCGCCCCCACTGCCCATTCGTCGTCCCGATACAATCGTTCGCCATTCTCTACGTAGAACGCGAAGTGGAGTGCATGCTTGTCCGGGTTGTACAGCGCGATGTAGAAGTTTCGGGTATCGAGCACGCGGCTGGTCTGCGCATAGATCAACTCCATCAAATCATCCACTTCCATCGTGAAGTTGACTGCCTGCCCCACCCAGCGCAGGACGTCCACCTCTTTCATCCTGCGCTCCAGATCGCTGAAGAGACGGGCCTTTTCCAGGGCTACCGCCACCTGGGAGCCCAGCGTCTCCAATGTGGCCAGGTCCTCTGAGGAGAACGGCCCTCCACTGCGCCTGGGACCCAGCACCAACCAGCCATGGCCCGAAGCCGGGATGAAGAGCCCCGGACGCAAGGCATCCAACGCCTCCCTCTCGTTTGACAACTCAGGTGGGAGAGGACGATCCAGATAAACGTAGACGCTTTCGCGTCGCTGAAGCATTTGATGCGCCACCTGGCCATCCCGCGCGAAGTTCACGGACGGAAACGGCCGGCTCCCGATGGCATGCGGTACGTAGCGCGCGATATTGGGATCGTATAGAAACAATGCGGCGAACTGCAAGCTCCAGCCCGTCTCCAGTGCTTCATCGAGAACCTGCAGCACCGATGACAATCCCGTCGTTTCGGCCAGCCGGCTGACGAAGCGACGGATGACCTGGCGATGGTCGACCGCTTCGCGCATGAATAACTGATCCAACACGCGCTGCAGGCGCACGCGCGCAGGGTTGAGGAGCAGCGCCAGCAGAAGAACAAAGACGCCCAGGACAGCCGGATTGCTGGCTTGCAGTGTCACGTCAAACAACAGGCTGATCAGGTAGAGCACGAGTAAGTATGTGGCGACGACCGTGACACTCAGCAGCGCATACCCGATACCCCGGCTGACGATCAGTTTGCTGTCGAAAAGGTGGTAGCGCAGGATCGCGTACGCGACTGACAGAGGGAACAGGATTAGCCAGGGCAGCAGAAGCACCGGGGGAAAGGCCATCGGCACGAAACGGAAGATGACAAACCAGGCCACGATCGGACCAAAGGCCACCAGGCTGCCCCATAGGATCGTACGGGCCTGAGCTTGAACGATCGGCGATTGAGAATGCCGGCTCCGATAGGCCATAATCGCCATAAAGGCAACAAAGCCCACACCCACGAACATGAAAGCTGCAAACCAGGTGTCAAAGTATGCCGTGGCGGCATCCAGATTCAAAATGGTGAACTGATTGATGACAGCAATGATCACACCGGGCACGTATGGCAGATAACACAGCAATGGCATCCGCTCAATGAACCGTGCCTTCTGTGGAAACACCAACGCCAGGTGAGCGAGAACGCTGCCGGTCAGTGAGATCGCCGTGATCCACACGCGAGGGAACCAATGCGTCGTGTAAACGTCGAACAGCAGGCCTAGACCGAGGGCGAACACAGCACATACCAACCCGAAGACCTGTCCAGCCGCCTCGCGCCGCCGCTCCAAGAAGACCCAAATCCCGATCCCCAGGTAAATCAGCCCCACGACGTAGGGCAGAATGAAGAAGCTGAAGAACTCTACCAGGGGGAAGGGCTCCAACCGTACTTGGACGTCGCGCACTGTCCCGTCATCTCCTCGGGCCGTCAACGTGACCACGTCACCGGGCTGGTGTTGCGAAAGCGCGCGCATCAACGCCGTGGTGCTTTGCAGAAGCCGGCCATCGAACGCGATAAGATGATCGGGGATGTCCAGCCCGGCCACGTAACCGGTCCAGGCATCATTCCCCACACCGTTGACGACAAGTGTGGGTTCGGTAAACAGGCCGGGGAATGGGATGGTCGCCGTGCGCCAGGCCAGGAATACAGCCAGGATCAGGACCACCATCGTCGCGGCGAGCACCGCCGCGACAATCCAGGTCTGTGGGGATGTCCCGTCCCGGAAGCGCCGACGGGTTTGGGGTTCGGTTCCCAAATCACTCACCTCACACGCTGCGTGCTGCCCGCCCACCGGTGTTATCGGAGTACAGTCGTTATTTTAGCACAGGTGGTGAAACTTGCCAATTTGTCACGAACTGGCCTGTAGTGCTACACCAGTTGCTCCGACGCCGCCCGGATGAAGTAGGCCCGATAGGCCGCCGTCTCCTCGATCAATGCATTCAGTTCAGTCCTGATCCGCTCCAGGTCACCACTCGCTGCCCGGCTTCCCGCGGCCAGGTGCACCACGTCGCCGTCCTCCTCAAGGATAGCGATGTGCCCCCGTGCCTCGAGCCAGGCCAAACCGGCCCGCACGGTCGGCTCTCGCTGCGCCGTAGCTGCGGCCAACGTGCAGACGTCGACTTGCCCCTGGTTCGCATTCAATGCCCGCTTGACCAAACCGGCCAACCGCTTCAGGAACTGCTCCGGCCGGCCCAGGCCAGGATCTACGCCAAAGAGATAGACCTTCTCCGGCGAAACGCTCTCCAACGCAGCCCGCAACTCGCCGGGGCCGGGTGGCGCAGTCCAGATGACGAGCGTTCTCGACCGCTCCAGTTCATACCGGTCCTGGCCTGCAATCTCTGCCTTGGCCTCGGCCTCGCCCCACACCTGTACGTCCTCCTGGACCATCAGGCGCCGCAGACTCCCGTGAGGATCCGGTACCCCCCGCTGGTCCACCACTTCGATGCGCGGCCGCTCCGGACGCAGTGCCACGGCGGGGGACTCAATCGGGCGAGCGTCCACCCACTCCACCTGCACCGTCCGCTGGCCGCGGTAGTCGCTGGCCCGTACGGCGTAGGCCAGGTCAAAGCGCCCTTCCGGGAGCGCTGACCCGGCCCCCTGCCACCAGATCACCGGCTGCGCCGTCCCCTCCTCGTCCTCCACGATCACCTGCAGGTGCTCGCCGGTGCGTCCCACCAGGCTGCGGCTCTTCAACACCAACCCCCTGCTGGCCAGCGTCAGCGGCGGGTTGCCCAGCCCGAAAGGCGCCAACCGCTCCAGCTCCCCCACCAGGTCGAGCGACAGATCGGCCAGCCTCACGTAGGCATCCACCTGCAGAGACCCTAAGGATTTTCCGGAACCCTCAGAGTCCTCCAGCATCTCGCTCACCGTGCCCGACAGCGCCCGCCGGAACTCCGGAATCCGCTCGGGATCGATGGCCATCCCGGCGGCCATGGGATGGCCGCCGAAACTCTCCAGCATATCCCCGTGGGCAGCGATCGCGGCGCTGATGTCGCAACCCGGCACGGAGCGGGCCGACCCCCGGCCCAGCTCGTCGGGCGGCGTGGCGATGAGGACAGCCGGCCGCTGGTACCGCTCGGCCAGGCGCCCGGCGACGATGCCGATGACGCCCGCCGGCCACGACGGGTGGCTCAGCACCAGCGCCCCGTACTCCAGCAGCGCAGGCTCCCGTTCGATCTGCGCCAACGCCGCCTGCGTCACCTGATCGCACAGCAGCTTCCGCCGCGCGTTCAGGCCCTCCAGTTCGGTGGCCAGGATGCGGGCGCGCGCCAGATCCTGCGTCGTCAGGAGCTCGACGGCGACGCTGGCGTCAGCCAGGCGGCCCAGCGCGTTGAGGCGCGGCCCCAGGACGAAACCGATGTGCTCCTCGGTCAGCCAGTCCGGGTTGAGCTCGGCCACATCCATTATCACCTGCAGACCCAGGCGCGAGGTATGCCGCAGGGCCGCCAGCCCGCGCTGGAGCAGGTAGCGCGTGTCCCCCGTCTGCACAGCCACGTCCGCCACGATGCCCAACGCCACCAGGTCCAGATACTGGCGCACGCCCCCCGGCCGGCCCGCGCGATCGTACAGCGCCTCGGCCACCTTGTAGGCGCAGCCCACGCCCGGCAACTGCCGCAGTGGGTGCGTCGCCGGAAGCATCTTGGGATCCACCACGGCATAGGCACCCGGCAGCGACGGTGGCAGATCGTGATGGTCGGTGACGATCACGTCCACGCCCTGTGCCTGAGCGTACGCAATCGGCGCGTGGGCGGTGACGCCGGTGTCGCAGGTCAGCACCAGATCGACCCCCTCCGCAATCAGCCGCTTCAGCACCGGCAGATTGACGCCGTGGGATTCCGTCTGCCGGTTCGGGATGTGGAAGGTGACCGCAGACGCAGACCCATGACCGTCCGCCAGGTCCATCAGCGTCGAAACCAGCGTCGTCGTCGCCGTCTGACCATCGACGTCGAAGTCGCCCCAGACGCAGATCGTCTCCCCCTCCTGGATGGCCCGCTCGAGCCGCTCCACCGCGGTGACCAGGTTCGGCAGATCGGCCGGCGGCGCAGGCTGATACCTGTCCGGGTCGAGAAAAGCTCGCGCCGGCTCGACCTCGGTGAACCCGCGCCGGACGAGCGTCTTCGCCACCAGCGGGTGGCCGCCGATGGCGGATCGCAACGCATCGGGCACCGCGACGTCCTCAGGCTCGATCCATTCGCCCACAGTTCATCTCTCTGAAAACCATCGATCGCGGTTCAATACGCCACCTCCGCGATCTGCTCGAAGTCGAGATCAAAGTCAAAGTCAGAATCGGCCTCATCCCGCGGCTCCTGACCATCCTCAAAGCCGGCCAACGCGCCCGCCCCGACCCCGCGCTGGCACAAGGATCGATACGGACAATAGTTGCAGCGCCGCGCCTCCGCAGTGAGCGGGAAGTCCTCGTCCCCCAATTGCTGGACGTCCTCCTCAATCTTCTGGATCAGCGATGCCAGGTAGACCTCATCCGCCCGGTACTGCGCGGCGTCGTACGCCAGGCACTCGGGGGCACCCGGGAAATTCGCGAACCAGTAGACCATCTCCACCCCCTCCGGCTGGACCGTTTCGCCGCCGTTCAGATCGGACCCCGCCCGGACCAACAGATAGGCATATACCTTCGTCTGTAACCGCTCGACCAGCCACCTGCGCTGGGGGCGCCGGCGGGAGGTCTTCCAATCGACGATCACCGCGCGCCGTCCCGGATCCACCGCCACGAGATCGTACTTGGCCACCAGCCGGTAGCCACGGGGGTCATGTCCACCCCTGGGATGACCCTTCATCGGGGCGGATAGGACGATCTCATAATAGCGGGACGCAGGCAGATCCGCCGGTGGCTGCGCCAGGTAGTTGTGCCACCAACGCAGGAGATCATCGTCGGTCACCGTGCCCGACAGGCGCTCCGCCGGGATGCCCAATCCGTGCTGGTGAACCATACGGTGGAACGCCGCCCCCTGCTGCAGATGGCGCTCGTTCTCCAACGCCGGCTCGGCCTCCAGCGCCGGCCAGGCCAGCCGCAGCAGATAGCGCAGTTGGAACCGGCGCGGGCAATCCACGTAGTCCTGAAGACTGCCCTGGCTGAACTGGAAATCTGGAGGCAGCATCATGGACCGCGTCCCTCCCAGAACGTCTGCAGTGCGACAAAAGCCGCCGCTGGCTGCCCGTCCCCGCGCCGGCCCGTATTCCAGGTGATGATCAGCTCCTTCCTGGCGCGGGTGATGCCGACGTACAACAACCGCAGCCGCTCGGCGGCGTACTCCAGCCGCGCCTCCATCGTCGCCGCTCCCTCCTCGTAGACCCCGTCCTCGGAAAGGAGGCCCTCCAACTGGGCCAGCGCCTCCGCCTCCAGGTTCAGGCCATCGCGCACGAACCACCTCTCCGCGATGAAACGATCGTGGGCCAGGGCGGAGGGAAAATTGTAGTTGTTCACCGACATCAGATAGACCCGATCCCACTCCAGCCCCTTGGCCTTGTGCACCGTGGACACAACCACCTGCCCCGTGTACCGGGCGGGATCGAACCCGGTGTCGTCACCGCTCAGGCCAAGGAAGCGCCGCTCGTTGCGGGCGATCACCGCCAACTCCTGGGTCAGCTCCGGCAATTGCCAATCCGGATGGCCCTCGCTCGCCCGCCGCAGGACGACGGCCAGCTTGTGGGCGATGGCCAAATCGGCCGGCTCGTCGAACAGGTCCTGGGCCAGCGTGAGGATCAGTTGGTCGATGGGCAGAAGCGTCGCCCCCTGCCACCGGCGGACCAGATCGCGGAAGGCCACCAGGCGTTCACGGAGCTCCGGGGACTCGTCGGCCAGCGCCAGGCTATCCAACCAGTCTCCGTCCACCCGCGGCCACAGAAAATCCTCCACCTGCTGGCACCTGCGCAGAGACCGGGCGACCCGCTTGACCTGCGCCTTGGACTCGTCCTCCTCCCCCCTGTGTCGCCGCCAGACCCGGTAGACGGTCGCCAATTTGACCGGCGAAGCCGGGTCGGCCAGGTAGTTCACGACGTTGCCCAGCGCCCCGGCCGCCTCCCGGGTGGCCCGCGTCGAGCGCAGGAGCTCGACCGTTGGCAGGCCGCGCTTCTTCAACTCGGCCACCACCTCAAAGCCGCGGCCGTTGCGCGGCACCAGCACGGCGACGGTCGCGTCCACGTGCTCCGGGAGCCAATTGGCCAGTGAGTCCACCACCGCCTCCAGCTCCGCAGCCGGGCTGAACTTCCGTCCCACCAGGTGCACCTGGCTGGGATCGTCGGCCGGATTGGGTTGCGGGTCGCCGGGTGGAGCGGGCTCAATGTGCGGCGGTGCCAGCGCATCCCGGATCGCCGTGACCGGATGCGCTTCCCGAGTCCAGTCAATCAGCTCGTTGGCCAGGTCGATGATGCTCTGCGTCGAACGGCCGGAGTTGGGCAACTCGCGCGGCACGACCCCCGGCTCCTCCAGGAACGAGCGCAGGTACATCGGGTCGGCGGTGGTGAACGTCTCGTAGATCGCCTGGTTCGGATCACCGACGCGCACCCAGTTGCCGCCCGGTCCGGCGAGGAGCCGCAGAATCTCCTCCTGCAGACGGCTGCTGTCCTGCGCCTCGTCTTCCAGGATGAACGGCCAGCGCTGGCGCAACCGCTGCAGAAAATCCGGGTCCAACTGCAGCGCCCGCAGCGCCAGGCGGATCAGATCGTCGAAATCGACCGCCCCCTGGTAGGTCAACGCGCGCTGATAGTCGGCGTAGACGGCACAGCCCATCTCGACCAGTGGCAGCGGCAGCAGGAACCGGCCCAGCCGGTCGCGAAGCTCGGCTGGCGTCCGCTGGAAGTCCTTCGCCTGCCGGACGTAGCTCCGCGCCACGCTGGTCACCAGGTCGGGCCACTGGCCGCGCCGCACCCACTCCCGCTTCCCCTCGTCCAGATCAAACGCCAGAAAATCGTCGGCGGCGTCCGGATGCGCCCGCAGCCAGGCCTCGCTCGCCCCCTGCAGGATCTGGTCCGCCGCCCGTTCGTCCACGATCTGGAAGTCGTCGGCCAGCCCCACCAGCGCCGGACGCTCGCGAACGATGTCGTGCGCCAGGCCGTGCAGCGTGCGCACCCGGTAGCCCAGGTGCGGCAACAACCCGCGCCGTTGGACGAAGTCGCCCACCCGCGCGGCGAAGTTGTCCACCGCCGAGTTGACCAGCGTCACCACCAGCACCTCCTGGTCATCCTCAAGCTGCTCGCCGGCGACCAGTTGGGCGGCCAGGACCGAGAGGGTGAGCGTCTTGCCGCTGCCGGGCACGGCCGAGACGCCCATCTTGCCATCGGTGTAGTCCAGGACCTCCTGTTGCTTGGGGCGCGGTTTGAAATCCATGGCGAACCTGAAACGTCAAATCGGTCAGCGCTCCCGCTCGGCGGGTAAGCGGCGGAGGAGACGCTGGATGGCCTGAAGGAACGGGCCTTTCTGCTCGTTGCCCTGCTCGCCCAGCTCGCTGAGCCCCAGGTAGATCCCACGGCGGCAGCGGCGGATCAGGCCCAGCGTCAGGCGGTGGAGCGCGTCCTGCCGCGTCTCGTACTCGTCCGCGTCGGTCCAGACCGCCTCCCGCGGCCAGTGGCGGCTGAGCACGTACGGATGCGTGAGCGGCTGATACAGCCGCTCCCACCAGCCCCGGCCGCCGACGTTAACCCAGAACTGAAAGTCGACCGGGCGGTTGCTCATCAAAAACGTGTACGCCGGGGCCAGCAGCACCGCATCCTCCGGCTGCAGACGCCAGGCACGGATGTACTGGGCAGCGATGACCCCGTCCTGCACCATCTCGATGTACTCCTGTCCCAGCGGTTTGGCCCCCTCCGCGCCATCTTCGACAAAATCGTCCCCCGTCACCCAGCGGAATTTCCGCACCGACTCGATCAAGTTGGTGGCCACCGCGCCCGCGTCGTAGTTGCGGTGGAACCCACCCCCCTCCTGCGAAAGCACCTCCCCAAACAGCCGGCTCAGAAAATGATCGAATGGCTCTGAGCCCCCCGGCAACGTCCTCCCCGAAGCGGAGGGGGAAGCCGAACCGGAGAGGTACGCCTCTACCCAGGCGCGGAGCCGCTCGTACCGCCCGCCCAGCACGAACGTCAACCGCTCCTGCATCTCCGCGTTGATCTGGTCGAACGAGCTCAGCGCGGGCCGCCCGCCGCGGATGCGGTACACAATGTCGGCCAGAAGCTGGGCGCGCACCAGGTCCATCCCATCGATCGCCTGCATCAGCGCGTAGGCCACGTCAAACCGGCTGGGGCAGATCCCCCAGTCCGGGTGGGCGATCGCCGCCAGCGTCAGCAGACAGTGCGTGGCGGGCTCCTCGCGCAGTGCCCGCGAGGGGCGGTGGGAGCGGCTGGGGATCCCACCTTGCGCCAGCCGGTTGGCCAGCGAGAACCGCAGCGCGTCCGTCAGAAATGGGGCCAGGACGACGATCTCCCCCGGAGGGACACCCCGCTCCTGCACCAGCTCCACGATCTCCCCGGCGACCCAGTCCAGCATCTCCGGGTGGTAACGATGATACGCAAAGGTCAGCACCGCGCGCGCGTTCCCCGCCTCCGCTTGCCCCCTACCCTTTTCCAAGGGCGCGCTCCCCTGCCCTCGGACACCGGGGACTGGCCGTTTCAGACTGCGGGCCAGCTCACGCCCGAGCGCCCGCAGGTCGGGCGTCGTGACGGCGGACTGCGTGAACACCACCCGCTCGTCACACAGATCGCCCAGCGCACGGGCCCCCTCCGGATCAGCGCCCAGGAAACGGCGGTAGCCCGCCTCGTGATCACACACCACGAGCGCCGACCGGCAGTGAGGCAGCCAGTCGCGGAACAGATCGTGGGCCACCGGCGTGTCCTCCTCGACGTTGTCCACGATCAGGTGAGTATACGTCTGGAGCAGGTAATCGCGGCACAGTGAGCGCGCCCCGCCGGGAACTTCCGGCTGAGCCCCGTCCGGACCGGGCGGCGGTACCGTCCTGGCGTCGTCCGGGAGAGAGCGCGCTGGTTCTTCGCGCCACAGGTGCTCCATGAACACCTGAAGCTGGAGCGAGAAGTCGAGCAGGTTATGGGCCAAACAGTATTCACGGAAGCGGGTGGCGCACGCCTGGGCCTCGTCGTAGATCCGCGCCTGGCTGCGCTCCCCCTCCCACGCGGCCTTGAGCCGCTCCCCGATCTCGAGATAGGAGAAGCCGACGACGGCGGCCTTGTTCAGATTGTCGATGATCTGGCTGTACAGCCGGTTGCGGTCGATCACCACCGTCTCGAAGGCACCCTGGTCGAGCAGCGGGCGGACCAGGCGGGCCATATAGTACTGGGCCGTCTCCAGCGTCAGGAAAGTGGGAGCGCGATCCGGGTGCCCGAAGCCCGCCTCCGCGGCGATCAGCGGCCAGAAGAGATCGACCATACGCTGCGCCAGCCCGCCGGCGGTGAAGATCGTGACGTGGCCGCCCGGCCGGACCGTCGGACGACGGAGCGCTTCGTGGTAAGGACGGGCCAGCGTCCGCTGCGGCACCAGCACCAGGATCGACCTGGCCGGGACGCCGGACTCCAGCAACCGCAGGAGCCACTCTACCCCGGCCGTCGTCTTGCCCGTGCCGGCGGGGCCCTCCAGAAAAACCTTGCGCTCAACCGGGCGCTGGAGCAGATCGAGCTGATGGTCGAACAGTACGAATGATGCCATCGTGAGAAGTGAAGCGTGAAACGTCAAACGTGATGGACCGACAACCACGAACCAGCCCAAAGAGAAGTGGATAGATCCAGACCGGGCCAGGCGACGGAGCGGCCCCCTGACACCAGGGGTCCCGGCTAGAGCTGTGTTCGGGGCATTCCCCCAACGCTGAGAAGATTGTAAGCCGGAGACGTGGTAATGTCAAGGGAGGTTCTTCAATTATGTTAACCCAAACCAAACTTGACAAACCCCCACTTTTCGATATATTAAGCCGCAATTCTCCCACACCAATAGAGGGCAGTGGAGGAATCACTTTATCCCTATGCATCTTTCGCGCACAGCCGTTGCCGTCACCCTGTTGGCGGCCATAACAACGCTCGTGCCCCCGTTCGCCGCACTGGCACAGAGCGGAAACCCACCGGAACCACCGGCCCTGTCCGCCTACTGGTCGCCCGACGTCAAACGCTGGGAACCCATCGTACTGGAGTACGCGCCCGCAAGAGGGCTGGACCCCGACCTGGTCGCGGCTGTGATATGGAAGGAATCCCTCGGCCGTGCCACGTCGCGTGGGCCCGTTGGGGCCGTCGGCCTGATGGGACTCATGCCCTTCGACTGGCGCCCCAGCCCTGAAGAGCTGCAAAACCCCTGGACGAACGTGTTCTGGGGAGCGCGGGCACTGGCCCACACCATCCGCGACGGCGACGGAGACCTGTTCTACGCGCTGGCTGCCTACAACGGCGGGTGGAAGCAGACTCACCTGCGCGTCACCCGCCGCTACGCCACCGAGGTGCTGAGCGACTACACCCGGGCGGTCGCCGTGCGCCACGGACTGCCAGCCGATGGCGATTGGGTCGCCATATTCGCCGTCGAGGGCACGCCCGACCCACAGACGATCACCGTGCTCGGGCCACAACGCAGGTTGGCCCGCTACACAGAACGCCCCCTGGCCCGGTCCGACATCCCCAGCGTGCCGGCCGGCACTGCCCCCCACACCACCGCCATCACCTTCTTGAACGGGCATGGCGTCGAGTGCCAGGTGCACGTGTGGCTGGTCTCGTGCGACGGTTCCCCCATCACCCCCACCTCATCCCAGGCAGCGGCCGCAGCCAAACACGACGGCCAGTAGCCAAGCCAAATCAACCACGTCCCGTCGGGCAGGTTTCCATACCTGCCGCCAATCGCCGCCAAGCCCCTGTTGCCCCTCCTGAGACTTTGTGCTATCATGGCGAGCACTTCATTGGACTTGCTACGCCTATCCAGAACGGAACGTACAGGCAGGTACCGCACGTGGAACACTTCGACCTCAAACAAAGCCGTGATCGGCTAGAACGATACTTTGCGTTCCTGGACGAAGTCGTGTTGGCATACCTTTTCGGGTCGCACGCACGGGGGCAAGCCTGGGCGCGCAGTGACGTGGACGTGGCGATACTGCTCGAGGGCTGCCCCGACGACGACCACTGTCTCGACGTACGGATGGAGCTCATCGGAGGTCTTACAGATCTGCTGGACACCGACGAAGTAGACGTGCTGATCCTCAACCAGGCCCCCTCCACGTTGCGCTACGCCGTGTTGCGCGATGGCGTCTTGCTCTTCTGTCGGGACCGCCAGTCGATGATCGAATTCCGTGTGCAGACAGTGAACCAGTACCTGGATTTCAAGCCCATCCTCGATCGGCACAAGCGCGCCATCCTGGAGAAAGCGCGGAAGGGAGAGTTGCTCAGTGGACGCGATGCCCATGTAAAACCACCCCTCCCAGATCCAGAAGTGCTTGCGCGTTTTAACCGGGTTCCAGAAGATGGTTAGTGCCCCCCAGGGTATTGTTGCTCTCTAAGGAAGGAGGACCACCATGTTAAAAGCAGGACTCATCGGTGCCGGAGTCGGGTTCGTACTCGCGATCGTCTCCGCGCTGCTCACACCGTTCTGTAACCCTTGCCTGGCGCTCCTGTTGGGCCTCGGCGTCGGCGTCCTGGCCGGCGCGTGGGAGCGTCCCATCACCTCTGGAGCCAGTGCCGGCGAAGGTGCCAAAGCCGGCGCCATCGCCGCTGCCGGAGGCCTGATCGGCCAGATGGTCGGCGCCGTCATCAACGGCTTCACCGTAGGATCAAGTGGGGTGAACGAACTCGTCCGCCAGTTCGACGTCCCGGTTCCGGTGGAAATCACCGAACAGAGCTACTGGATCTACAACCTTGGCGGCAATTGCCTCTGTGGCCTGTTCAACGTCGCATTGGGAGCTGGCCTGGGTGCCCTGGGTGGGCTCCTATGGTACCAGATCGGCGGCAAGAACCAGCCGCCCGCAAGCCCATTGCAGGACAGCCCATCCTTCTAGCCAGGAGAACGTGCCGCATCCCAGGCAGGACCGCCACCTACCCCGGGCTGGCGGCGGGCTGACTACGCCTGCCGGCGCCTGATTCCCCCATTCACGCTCCCCTGGACTGCTATGCCTGGCGCAGGCTCACCGAGGAGACACCCCATAGAAATGAAAACGAAACCAAAGGCCCAGGTACCCCTTCGCCCGGCCCTCCAGCACCAGGCCATCCAGGATCTGTTCCACAACCGCGAATTTGCGCTCCTGTGGATCGGCCAATTGCTATCCCAGATCGGCGACCAATGCCTGCTGATCGCGGCCATCACGCTCATCTCCAACCTCTCCCGCTCACCGTTGGCTATGCTCATCCCTGCCCTCTCGATGGCCATCCCGCAGATCGTCTTCGGGCTGGTGGGCGGCGTGATGGCCGACCGCTGGAACCGCAAGTGGGTGATGGTCGGCGCAGACCTGTTGCGCGGCATCATCGTCCTCTCCATCATCCTGGTCAACACCGTCCAGCAGATCTGGATCCTGTACCTCGCGGCGGCCGGCCTGGCGCTGGTTGGCGTCTTCTTCTACCCGGCCCGTAACGCGGTCATCCCCAACATCGTGCCCGGCGACCTCCTCCTGGCGGCCAACAGCTTGATCCAGGGCAGCTACGTCATCGCCCTGATCGTCGGGCCCGTCATCGCCGGCGCGGCGGTCGAGCTGTGGATGCCGGCGGCCATCCTGTTCGACAGCGCCACGTTCTTGGTCTCTGCGATCGTCATCGTCGTGATGAGGATCCCGCGCGTCACACCCGACCCATCCAGCGCTGGCAACGGCAACACCGTCTGGGAGGATATGAAGGCCGGGCTCGGCTTCATCCGCCGCAACCGGGCGCTGCGCCAGGTGTTGGCCATCACCGCGGTCGCCACCCTGGGCATCGGGGCCATCGTCCTGCTGGCCATCCCCCACCTGAAGGCGCAGGTCGAGGCCACCGGCCTGCAGTACGGCATCGCCATGAGCGTGCTCGGGCTGGGCTCGGTCCTCGGCGGCCTGATGGTCAGCCGGCTCTCCCAGCGGCTGTCGACCAGCACCATCGTGGGCGGGATGCTCACCCTCGCCGGGATCGCCATCGTCGCCTTC
>Ga0180438_10003492_pt1 | contig 23764 bp, 21 predicted proteins | sample SS_ome_12_FD_132455 | JGI IMG/M metagenome (GOLD analysis project Ga0180438, IMG submission 132455) | Hypersaline lake sediment archaeal communities from the Salton Sea, California, USA - SS_3_D_2 metaG | ecosystem: Environmental > Aquatic > Non-marine Saline and Alkaline > Hypersaline >...
CCATCGTTGTATAAGCTCATGAGCCCTGTTTATTGCCTTAAACCTATCACCATCGCCACCTTTATCAGGATGATAAACTTTTGCCATTCCTCTGTAGGCTTTTTTTATTTCCCTGACATAATCTCCAAACATTAATGTTTTCATATGTATATTAAGATGTTTAAGCCCCTTTTTTTGATCAGCGGATAGTTTTGGGACACTGTGTGCATTTGGTTTGATTGATTCAGGATTGATACTGCATTCAATATTTTCTTCAAGAATCGATTGAGATGCAAAACTACGAGAAATTCGCCTGCTTCTTTTTTTATACCACTCCTTGCCAGCTTCAAGCGTGAGTTCTTTAAGTGTGTGAGCAGGAGCGTAACCTGGTTTTCTCCGGTAGATAAATCTTGATATTCTATTTGACCAGGCAGGCATTACATCAAGGGCGACGAAATTTTCGGTAAACGAAAAGACTGCATATCGTGTATTAAGAGTTTGCAGTAATCCTTTAGATAGAGAAAGTGACCATATTAGTTTCTGTCTGCATTGCTTTGAACAATACCGCCTGCCTGGTTTAATATCACTCGTTCCACATGCAAGGCATCCCTTTATGCTTCTTTCATGAAAAGAAGGTGATATTTCTCTTGTATACATCTCTTATATCTCTTAATAAGCAATATTAATGGATCTATATGGAAGATATTTACGAAGTTTTTAAACTAACGTTTATTATTATCATAAGAGTCAAACATAGTAAAAGTTAAAATTGTTGCTTTTGGGGTATGTTAGGCATTGGTATTTAAGTTGACTTTAGCGGTTTAATTTAAGTATTGTAATAGTAATCAATTAACATTAATCAGGGCTAGTTATAATGTCACATCATTTTGCAAACGATATTGTCCAGATGGTATTTCATGCCGGTCCAATGGTAAAGTTTGTTCTTTTACTCCTTTTCTTTTTCTCTCTCACTTCGTGGACCATAATCTTCATGAAATTAAGATTACTTAAGAAATTCAAAGTTGAAAATGAAAGATTTTTAGAGCTTTTCTCCTCCAGCCGAGAGATAAGCCAAGTATATTTGCAGAGCAAGATATTTAATTTCAGTCCTTTGGCCAAGATATTCAGGACTGGTTATGCGGAGTTTAACAGATCTAAGATGTTAAAAGGTAACCCTGGTGAAGATAAAGGTTTGGAATCGCAGCAACAGATTGTAGATCATGTGCACAGGGCTGCTAAAAAGGTCTTGTTTGCTCAAAGCTCTCGTTTAGAAAGAGGACTCACCTTCCTGGCAACTACTGGAAATGCCTCCCCTTTTATCGGGCTGTTTGGAACTGTGTGGGGCATAATGACTTCATTCAGATCTATAGGCATGAAAGGTTCTGCTAGTTTGGCGGTTGTGGCCCCTGGTATAGCCGAGGCCCTCATTGCCACGGCAGCAGGATTGGCAGCAGCTATACCTGCTGTTGTGGCCTTCAATTATTTTACCAATAGGATGAGAGCATCTCAAACGGAGATGGGGAATTTTATTTCTGACTTTGTAGGTTCATTGGATAAAGGCTTAACAAGAAGAGTCTTAACTGAAAAATCAAGAGGCGAACAGTAATGGATGTGGGAGAAGGCAGGTCAGGTCTAATATCAGATATCAATGTAACACCCCTGGTTGATGTTATGTTGGTGCTGCTCATTATATTTATGGTGACAGCGCCTATGATGATTCATGGGGTCAAGGTAGATCTTCCCATAACAGAAAGTAAAAGCATAAAGAGCAAAGAAGATCCTCTAATATTATCTATCACCAAAAAAAGGCTCATTTTTATTGAAGACTATAATGTTACCTTTAATGCTCTCAAGGGAAAGCTAAAAAAAATAGTCGCTAATAGGGCAGGAAAAGAGATTCTCTTGCAGGCCGATAAAGATGTGCCTTATGGTTTTGTAATGAAGGTCATGAGTCAGGTTAAAGAGGCTGGAATTAGTAAAGTGGGAATGATAACCGAACCTTTGCGTAAATGACAGCCACGTGGTCTATGGTTAATTCAAGTTTTAAGGAAGAGAGATGGGTCAGGATGATGGCCCTATCCTTCTGTTTTCATCTAATGATATTCTCTACGTTTCTCTTTGCTCCACAAACAAAAATCCACTTTCCATCTATGGAGGAGAGGGTATATCATGTTGAGTTAGTTGGGCCTCCGTCAGGAGTTGAAAGCGGTGTCAAGGGAAAAGGCTCAGCAAACATAGCCAAGAGAAAGGGAAAACCTCATACAGTAAAGACTAAGACCCGGCGGATAGCCATTGAGAAAAAGAAGACCGTATCTGTTTTAGCAAAAAGGGTTTCTTCAAAGCCTATAGCCAGAGAAAGAAAGAAGGATTTTTCTGCTTCGGAACTTGTTGATCAGGCTGTATCGAAGATAGAAAAAAAGGTAAAAGAGAAGAAGACGGATGACCTCGAAAATGCCTTATCGCAAATAGAAAGAAAGGTAAAAAATGATAAGACAAGCCAATCAGAAAAGATCCTGGATAAACCTGAAGAAGGTAGCAAAACTTTCTCTACAGGAGCAAAAGGTGGGATATTTGGAATGTCTTCAGGCATAGGTAAAGGTATTCAGCTTTATCAAATGAAGATCGAAGATGCTATCAAAAATAATTGGTCTTACCCGGTCGCCCTTATTAATATAAAAAGCAAGAAAGCCCCTGAAGCAATAATTATAGTTACCGTAAGAAATGACGGAAAGATTTTAAAGGCCTGGTTTAGGAAAAAATCCAACAATCCTCTCTTTGATGATTCTGTGCTGAAGGCTATTGAGAGATCAGATCCTCTCCCTGAATTTCCACCCGGCTACTTGAAGAGTTATGATGAAGTTGAAATCAATTTTAGCCTTAAAGACCTTATTCAACAATAGAACCGATTTTCGGATAGTTATATGGATTTTGGTTCTATGTGTAGGCATTATTTTCCAGAAAAAGGAGTCAGAGGCACGGCTTTACATAGATATCACTTCTCCTTCAATGAGGAAGATAGCTATTGCTATACCTGATTTTAAATACATAGGTAAAAAAAATGAACATCCAGACTTAAGAAGCAAGCTTCCCGGAATTATATCCAATGATTTTGATCTCAGTGGTTATTTTAGACCACTGGATAAAGATTCCTTTATTGAAGGCCCACAGTCTGGAATTACAGGCGACACCATCCATTTTAAGGATTGGTCGGTTATCGGGGCTACACTCCTCTTAAAAGGTGGTTATAGTTGTATAGGTGAACAGCTTAAGGTAGAGATACGATTATTTGATGTCTTCTCTGGCAGACAACTTTATGGGAAAAGAGTATTGGGGTTGATTGAACAATCACGATATTTAATGCATCGTCTTGGGAACGATATTATGTTGACATTGACTGGACATTCTGGGCCATTTTTAACCAAGTTGGCCTTTGTTGGAACTTCTTCTGGGCATAAGGAGATTTACATATCTGACTATGATGGACATAATGTGGAGCAAATAACACAGCACAATACTATTACTATTTCACCACGATTTTCTCCCCTAGGTGACAAGATGATTTATACCTCTTTCCGTAATTCAAGAACAATGCTTTTTATGCATGACATGATCAAGAAATCAGTTACAAAGATCTCAGACAGAAAGGGACTTAATATTGCTGCTGCCTGGAGACCAAACGGAAGAGAACTTGCATTGACACTTACAGTTAGTGGAAATCCGGACATCTATTTAATTAATGTAACAGGTAAAATTGTGAAGAGGCTGACCAAAAATTGGGGAATTGATGTCTCTCCAACTTTTTCGCCTGATGGTAATAAAATGGCCTTTGTTTCTAATAGATCCGGCTCGCCTCAGATATATGTCCTTGATCTTATTACTAACAAAGTAGAAAGATTAATATTTGAAGGCAACTATAATACCTCACCGGCCTGGTCAAAGCTAGATAGGATAGCTTTTGCTGGTTCCGCAGACGGCCACTTCGACATATATACTATTTCGCCAGATGGAAAGGATCTTCATCGTGTAACTCACAATCAAGGGAATAATGAGGATCCATGTTGGTCTCCAGACGGACGGTATATTGCCTTTAGTTCGAAAAGAACAGATGGAAACCACCATATTTTTATTGCGAATGCCAATGGGCAAAACCAAAGACAAATAACTTTTTTTAATGGTGATCAGCTATCACCTTCCTGGGTTCAACATTTTCGGTAACTACTACCTTTTTGTTAGAAAAGTATTATTTGATATCTAAATGCTTGAATTTCAAAATGAGAAATGATAGATATATACACTTATATAAAGTAAGGTCCCATTGTCATATAAACTAAAAACATGGAGGTAAAAGACTATGAAGAGGAATCTAATAATTGCAGTACTTGTGGTTTTTGCATTCTCATCCGTTTTTTTGCTGTCCTCATGTGCTAAAAAGCAGGTGGTAACAGAAGAGAAGCAGGTAAAAGCTCCCCCTAAGGAGGTAGCAAAAGTTGAGAAAGAAGAGCCCGCAGTCAAAGAGGTAAAGGAAGCGGAAGAAGTTAAGAAGGAAGAGGAGGCCAAACTTGAGAAGCTCAAGGAATTGGAGATGGCTAAGCAGAGAGAGGCCGAGGCAAAGATGGACGAGGAAAAGGCCTGGCAGGAAAGAAGGATTGCAAAGATTGAAGCAGAGTCGATCTATTTTGATTTTGACAAGTCTTTTATTAAATTAGAATATAGGGCTGTACTTCAAGCAAAGGCAGAATTCCTGAAAGATAACCCCGATATACATATAAGGATTGAGGGTAATTGTGATGAAAGGGGTACCAACGAATATAACCTCGCTTTGGGAGAAAGAAGAGCCGATAGCGCAGCAAAATTTTTAGTCTCTCTCGGGATTTCTCCTGACAGGATAGAGGCCATAAGCTATGGTGAGGAGAGACCTCTTGCGTTAGGTCATGGCGAAGGGGCATGGGCTCAGAACAGACGTGATGATTTCACAGTTATAGCCAAATAAGTTACAGAAACGTAAGAATCAAGGGGCAAGATTTTTGGACATAAGGAATACTGCTTCCTCTGTCTAAAATAGACCCCTCTCGGTATTATGGGAAGCATAAAAGAGCGCTGATAGCACTTTAGATATTATGGATTTTAGTGGTTGAGTGAAGGCGTAAAAAGATGGTTAACATAGGTAGAAGATTTTTTGTTTTTTTTTCAGTTTTTATTTTTTTTCTCACTTCCTGCGCCTCTCAGAAAGACATAATTTATCTTAATAATCAGGTGAACGCACTTTATCGGCAATCAAAGAAAGATGAAAAAAGATTTGAGAAATCCTTAAAGGAATTTGAAGAAAAAATTAACGCTTATGAGTCTGTACAAAAGAAAAAAGTAACAAACTTGGATGAGGATAAAAGGCGTTTGAACAAGGATCAGGAGTCTATACGCTTACACCTCGCCCAAGTTGAAGCTGACCTTTTGGAAATAAAAGATAAAATTCAAGAATTGACCGGCAAGGTAGAAGAGAATAGTCATTTGTTAAAGGGAGCCATAGAGGAGGATACTACTAACGTTGATGCTATGGTATCCAAGATGAAGGAACTTTCTTCTATGCTTGATGAGCTCAAACCAAGGATTGAGAAGATTGAGAGCTCGTTACGCTTTAAGCCTTCGGTTACTCCGAAAACGACTGGCCCTGAAAAGGTTATACCTGTCCAGGAGACTCCAAAAAAAGATATCTCCACTTTACAGGAGAAAAAGCTGACAGAATCAGAAACATATGACAGGGCATTGGGCTATTACAGGGATGATCGGTATGAAGAAGCTATGGCAGGATTTAAAAATTTTCTCACACTGTATCCCACATCTGATTTAGCAGATAATGCGCATTTCTGGATCGGTGAGTGTTACAGAGCCTTAACAAAGTATGAGGAGGCAATTTTGGCCTATCAAAAGGTCATTAATGGCTATCCAAAGGGAAATAAGGTTCCTTCAGCTATGTTACAACAGGCACTCACATTCGAGAAAATAAATGATGCGACAACTGCCAACCTCGTATTTAAAAAACTAGTTAAGAATTTTCCAAAGACCAAGGAGGCTGAGATCGCCAGAAAAAGACTTAGAAAAAAATGAAAGTTAACAGGGAGCTGAGATGAGCGAAAGGTGCTGAAACCTCGCCTTGACATGATCTACTTAAATAAAACTGTTAAGTCTAGAAGATACTACATGCTCGGATCAGCCTACAATTGAAGGCGAGGCTTGCTCACCATTTCTGCCCGACATCCGCCAGGCGGGTCTGGGCCAGGGCAAATATGGTGTTTTCCGCATTTGAAGTTAACAAGGTATCGTATCTTTTCAGAAACAGTAGACGTTAGTGTCTTTAGTCACGATACATCAGGTATGGTTTTCTTGAATCAAGGAAGCCTTCCAATTCTTTAGAATAACCCTTCAAGAGCTGCTCAATTTCTTTTCCTGCCTCTAAAGCGAGCCTTATTGAAGAATCTCCAAAAATAAGGTCTATTGGGAGTTTTGTAAACTCATATTCATAAGGGGGTTGCTGCCAGGCGAACGTATCTCTGTAGGTTTCTAGAATTATTCTGAGTAAGGAAAGTGATGTCTGGTAAGGTCTATAAATTTTAGGATTTACTACATGAACCATAAACCCCCCACAAAGCTTTGACTTCCATTTGTTGAATGTAGGCCTAAAATAATATTCTTGAAGATAACACCCTTTAATGTCTTTCAATGCTAACCTTTTTTTAATTAGAGAGGGATTTATGAAGGGTGCGCCAAATATCTCGAATGGACGACATGTCCCCCTACCTTCTGATATATTTGTGCCTTCCCAGATGATCTGCCCTGGATACACTAAAGCAGTTTCAAAAAGAGGCATATTTGGTGAGGGCATAATCCATCTTAATCCTGTATCTTTCCATAACATATGACGATACCAGCCTTTGAGAGGGATTACAGTAATGTCACAGTCAATCTTAAAGACATCATTAAAAAAGTGTGCCAGTTCTCCTATTGTCATTCCATGGCGCATAGGAAGAGCGAATGGCCCCACAAGAGAATACAATTCAGGGCGCAAAAGATTTCCTTCTACTATCATTCCACCTAAAGGGTTAGGCCTATCTAATATAAGAACCCTTTTTCCTGTCCTGGCGATTTCTTTAAGGCAGGCGAGCATGGTGCTGATAAAAGTATATACTCTTGTTCCTACGTCCTGTAGATCTATGATAAGAAGATCTATAGTATCGAGGATATTAGACAGCTTACCTGTTTTGTTTCCATAGAGACTGAATACCGGGATATGTAGCTCAGGATCACAATAGTCTTCTGTCTCAATCATATTGTCCTGATCTTCGCCTCTGAATCCATGTTGGGGGCCGAAAAGTATTTTGAGATGTCCTAAAAGGAGAGAAGAGATTACATCTTTTGCATTTTTTAGATTATGATCTACAGAAGCCTGATTAGCTAATAGTCCTAAGGGTTGACCCTTAAATTTTTTCCAGTATTTTTCCTCAAATTGATCCAGGCCTGTTGCAACCTTAGCCATTATCCCCCCCTTAATTAATAATTAATACGAAATAGAGATTGTGTCTCCATGTAAATTTTAGTATCATTCACGTCTTCAAATAAGATACTACTATACTCAGCCAAGCCTTTGAGAAGCAAGAGTATTCATTGATGTTGTCCATTTTATAAGTGATGAGTGGTAAGTCAAGCGAAAGACATGAAAAGTAAGGATGTTTCCTATAAAGAATCGGTTTCGTGGCTATTCGGTCTCCAGAAATATGGTATTAAATTTGGCCTTTCAAAAACAACCAATCTTTTAAAGGCCTTTGGAAATCCTCACCATAATCAGCACTATATCCATATTGCCGGTACTAATGGCAAGGGATCTGTAGGAGCTATACTGGAGTCAATATTAATGCAGGCAGGCCTAAAAGTCGGTTTATACACCTCACCTCATTTAGTCAGCTTTACTGAAAGGTTTCGAATTAACAGGGAGTTGATTACAAAAGATCAAGCAGCCTCACTTATTAGGGAAATATATGAGGTTACAAGCCAGAAGGAGCCACCGACCTTTTTTGAACTTACTACTGCCATGACGCTTATTTATTTTTTCCGTAAAGATGTTGATATCAGCATTATCGAAGCGGGAATGGGGGGACGTCTCGATGCCACCAATGTTATCTATCCAATGGTTTCTATTATTACAAATATTGGCTTAGATCATCAACATTTCTTAGGCGACACTATCATCGATATTGCAAAAGAAAAAGGGGGTATCATAAAGAAAGAGATTGACCTGGTAACAGCTGTAGATCAGCCTCCCGTAGTCAAACTATTTGAGTCGCTGTGCAGGAAACGCGATGCCCCTTTCTGGAGGGTAGGGAAACATGCTCGCTATCGAAGATTATCATCAGGCCTTTTAGGGTATTATGGCTTACAGGATAGATTCAGGAATCTTGAACTTGGCCTTAAGGGCAGATTTCAGCATAGAAATGCTGCCTTAGCCTTATTGGCTTTGGAGATACTTAAGAGAAAGGGGATGACTATATCAGATGAGGCCATTCAATTAGGCCTTACAGATCCTCTTTGGCCTGGCAGATTAGAGGAGGTTGCTTCACGTCCCACCATAATTCTTGATGGTGCACATAATCCATCAGCCATGCGATCACTCGCGCAGGCAATCGATAATGAGTTTCATTTTGAAAAACTGATCCTGGTTTTGGGTATTATGGAAGATAAGGATATCTCAAATATTTTTACAAAGATTTTACCTCTGGCACACAAAGTAATCTATACGAGGCCGACTTATTACAGGGCAGCCAATCCACAATATTTAATGGATGTGGCCAAGAAATTTGGAAAAGACGGAGAAGTTCGCCTTCCTCTTTCGAAAGCTATTGAGAGGGCCAGGGATTTGGCTGATAAAAAGACTTTGATATTGATTACCGGGTCTCTTTTTACCGTTGGTGAGGCAAAATCATATTTTGACCCTATACATTATCCGCGTGAGGATATTTGAATATCTAAAACTAAGAAGTGGGGTCGCCGGCTGCATTGCTAAGTCCCTCGATTCATAAATTCGATGACGTATTTATTTACTCCATTCGGCTCGAACTCATGGCCGAGGGCGGGACTAAGTGCTGAGTGAGCCCTTCGGTCTGAGACATGTCGACGAGACTTTCGGCGAGCTCATGTCGAGTCGCTCTGGGTCGAAGACAATCGCAAAGATTATACTCATTAGAATACGTTATAGTATTTGCGAATCGAAGCACTAAGCCAGGTTTTAAGGAAGTTTCTAAAAAATCCCTTAAAAATCATCTGTTATGCGAGCATAAAGCTTTTCCGCAAGCCTTTTTGAAAGAGCTGAAATGGCATCCCTCTTTTTTTGTTCAGTTGCCAGCTTGTCTGACATCACATCATAAGCTTCGTTTGCAGAAACATCGTTTGCAGACCAAATTACCTTGCCATCGGGGGTTGTTAATTTTACATCAACTATAATTGTAACTCGTCTTTCGAGGGAGGAGTGAGTCCCTTTGTGGGAGATTGTCTTAATGTTCATGGATTTTATAACACCTGAAAGAAGAGCCTCAGCCTTGTCTTTGCTTGTCAAAACGACTTTGTTGTCCCTCGTAACTTCATAAATGAGGTCATTTGTAAATATATTCTCAGCTCCGGTTTCAGAGGTACGGTTTTCAAGAGTCACTACACAGATACTCTTTATACCGGCCGGAAAACTTCCACCACCAGTGAACTTGTATCCGCAGGCCGAAATAATCATCAAAAAAAGAAAGATTATCCAGATATTACTTTTTTTTAGAAACAAGATTTTCCTGTATTTATTGAATAGTATATAAATAGTACCCTCATTAGTAGATTAGAGCCACATAATTTGAGTCACTGCGTGTGATCCCTTTTCTATAAACAATTATCGTATAGATATACCTATAGCCCTTTTCAAGGAATTCAGGGCACATAAGAGGACCTTTTTATATATCCAGAAGCACTTACTTCGATGAGAATATGAACAACACGCTTAAACAGCACTGGGGAGTCCTTACAGTTAGAGCCTGAACGGAGCATTTTTGATCTATATACAATAAAACCAGACAAGCTGGACATAATCGTGCCTTTTTTTCTAGGGATAGTCCAGGGCAACTTGAGTGTACCCCCATCTATGCTTGCACGTAAGTCATTGACTGTCGGGGGTTTGGCCTGACGAGGCGGTACAGGTGGCGCCTTTTTACCACAACCTAATACCAATAAGACAAAGATAATTAGGATTGAAAAGCGTAAGATTAAATGTGTATTGAAATTTTTATACGACTTTTTTCGGTTTCTCATAGTATGCATAGATCACTGCTCTGTATTTTCAAAGGGATATTACATATGGAACCCTTCAATACCGCTGCCAAATCCCCCGAGTCCATAAAGGTTAATCATAAATGTATATCTACGGTCATCTTCCTCGTGCGTGTAGCCTAAATCTATTGACCAGCACTGAGCGTTATACAAAAAGCCAACGCTTGATTTGATAGTTTTCTTGTCATAGATATTTCGTTCATAGCTTGAGTATGCAGAGAGACTATCTGATATTTTTACACAAAAATCTGTATACAGAGATTTAATTGAATTTTCTTCTGTGTATCGATACTCCACAAATAAATTATCTCCGCGTTTATCCGAGATGTTTATTGCAACATTATGGGATAGAAAGTCGCTTTCATATTGGCACCATCTGGCATCAGCATGCATGGAAAAATAGTTACTCGGGACAAGTTCAAGTTCACCGTATATTGGAGAAAAGGGCCGTTTTTCCTCCTTGTTTGCCCAGTTCTCTGGGTTATCTTCTTTTGCCTCGTTGATGTTATAACTCTGTTCAAGCTTGAAACGGCAAAACTCGCGGTAGATGTAACTTGGCTCGTTATATTCACTTTTCTGATATTTATCCCTTTCTACTGTATGTTTTTTTGATTTTGATGTAAACGTGTTTGTAATTGAGTAGGTAACCAAATTTTTTTTCTCTATTCGGTCTATTTCCTCTTCAAAATTAGGATACAAATTTAGATCAGGGTCATTAGGTACGTAGTCGTAAACAATCTGAGGCCTTATAGAGTGCTTGATCTTGTCGATGCCTTTGCCGTTTATACCGTATATATGAAAGAGTTCCGTGGAAAGATCTAACGTTACATCATATAGTTCCCTGTGCAGCTTCCAATCATTTTCTGGAGAGGTATTTTCATCTTCATTAATGCGCCAGGCGGTTTCTCGCACACCAATAGAAGGCTCAAAAGTGAAATAATGTTTATATCTTAATGGTAGATAGAGCCGAGGATATACATCAACCCGGTGGCCTTTTGTGCCATCTTCTCTAAAGAAGTACGTATATTCAGAATCCAAATCAAAATAAGAGAAGGTGTTTAACAGCCGCTGCTTTGACGCATTAAACTCGATAAACGGCAGTTTTTGCAAGGTTGGATCGGTTTCCAGCTGGCGACGGATTATGACATCGTCATACCAGCGTGCTTCAGCGTTCAGACTATAGTTGGACCAGCTTCTGCTTAGATTTAGCCTGTTAAGCCTTACTGGATCATCATACTCGTCGAGGTCCCTGCCGAAGGTTTCATTAAAATATTTATCCGTTTTATCAAATCCTGTGTGTCCACCTTTGAATTCATGAAGGTAATCCTGGTCGCTGACAACATCTATATCAAGTTTTAAAGAGATATCAAATGGCATGGACTGATCGTGCTTCATTCTAAACCAGTAACGATCAGAATTGGGCCGCAATACATCATCATCTTCATACCCCCAGTTTTCGGTGGAATCTGGTGTGCCATCATCTATCTTTTTGTCATCGAGAAAGTCGAACATTAGGGTCCCTTTTGAGCTTTCGTCTAAAACATAACGGTATTCCAAACCAAGTTTTTCTCCACGACGTTCCATATAATGTAGATAGAATGTGGCATCTGAGCTTTCATTTATGGCCCAGTAAAAAGGTTGATCATATTCCGCACCTTTTCGATCCGAATATCCAAGCTGTGGAGCCAGTAGGCCAGATTGGCGTTTTAACTTTACAGGAAAGACAAGAAAAGGGGTGTATAAAACGGGTACTTTTTTTGCCCATAGAGCAGCATGCTTTACAAAACCGTAACCTTCTATTGTAACCTTAAGATTTCTTCCTGTTATCTTCCATGCCGGTTTGTCGCTGTCACATGTGGTAATACTGGCTTTGTCGACAGCATATGAATCTTTGCCAGTTTTTTGAATTTTATTGCCTTTTATATAAAAATGGTTTTCTTTGATAAATATGGTTCCATTATATATGGTTCCAGTCTCTGTCTCTAAATTCATCTCTATGCTTGTTCCAGTCAGGGTGTCTTCTCCTGCTGTCATGATCACATGGCCTTTTGCATATACCTTCATGGTTTTTTGATCAAAACGGACAAAACCAGCAGTAAGTTTTTTATCCTCTTTGGTGATTGTTACATTCCCTTTTCCAATATAGGAGCCAGCTTTATCATCATAATCTATTTCGTCTGCAACGATATGCCATGGTTTTTTAGGATCATTGGTGAGAAGTTGATTTCTATTCTCTGCCAAGGAATACGCAGGAATTGAAAGGAAAATGACGAGAGTAAGGAATAGGTGGCAAATGGTGCTGTAGGTGTTACAGAAAGATCCTGTTGATAGGATACAGGGCCTAATCCATCTGTAATTAAAAAGGCGGCATTTGTCCCGCGGTTTATTATGAAACATTAAGTCCGATTTTTGAATTATAGAAGTAAAAACGTACCATAATTTGTGGAATAAAACTTTTAATACAGTTGAAGTCTCACCAATAAAACCAACTTGATTGAAAAAGTCAAGATGTAGTTATGAAATTAGCTTCTTTGAAAAGATGCACGTTAATGTGGCAGGTTAGAATTATTATACTATTTTATATGTTTGAAAAAATAATCCTATCTGGCCAATGCTGTATGTTAAATAACAATGGAATGTGTTACAAAATTTATTTGTTATATTTAGCCAATGCGATATGGAGAATAGCTAATAAAATAGTTTTCTGCTCCAGGAGTTGATGGACTATAGCTTTTTTATAAAGATTTGGATATATACAAGGGAACAATGCTTTGCCTTAGACTTTTCGTTTTGGATGAATTATGTACTGTCAAACTTGAATTCGCCGGAAAATTACTTTCGCAGTTTTCTTTTCTCAGGTCTAAAACAAAGCAAGATCAAACCTGAGATACACATAACGACAGAAAGAGCCTGCCCCATGGTTATAAAAGAGAAGATAAAGCCAAGCTGTGGATCTGGTTCTCGGAAGAACTCGATAAAAAAACGGAAGATGCTATAAAGGATGAGAAATAAACAGAAAAGCGTTCCTTTTTTTAAATGGAAATCCTTTATCCACCACAGAATTATAAACAGGAGAATCCCTTCCAGGAATAACTCGTACAATTGAGAGGGATGCCTTGGAAGAACTCCACCTGATGGAAAGATCATGCCCCAGGGGAGATTAGTGACTCTACCATAGAGTTCTGCATTAATAAAGTTACCAAGCCTTCCAAGACCTAATCCAATAGGGGCAGTGACAGAAATAAGATCAGCAAATTCCCAGAAACTAGCTTTGCGTTTTTTTACGAAAATGAGGCCAGCAAAGATAATACCTATTAATCCGCCATGAAAGGACATTCCTCCTTCCCATATGGCAAATAGTTTTAATGGATGACTGAGATAAAAAAGAAGATTATAAAACACAACATAGCCGAGGCGTGCGCCAATAATAAGGCCGATTATCAGAAATAAAAAAAGATCATTTACCGTGTTTATATCGATAGTTAACCTTTTTTTTCTTATTTGATATTTTACAAGAAAATAAGAGGCAAGAAAGGCAAGAATATACATGACTCCATACCAACGTATCTGAAGGGGGCCAATTTTTATTATTGTTGGATTTATGGTTGGATAATTGAACATTATAGGTATAAATTATATGTGTAAAAATCTCTAAAGTTAATGAATTAAATCATTGTATCTTTGGCTCACCTGCAATTTTAGGTACTTATAAGGTATTTATTTAACATAATAGGCACAATAGACAAGAGAAAAATCTAACATTGAGAATTGAGAAATTGTTGTTGGTTCTTTGTTAAAGGTTAGGTGCACCTGAAACTTTAGCTCATTTTAGACACTTATTAAGAAAATGGATATTAGAAAGGGAGAGACGATAGAACTGAGTGTGGAAAAGGTTGTTTACGGTGGCAGGGGACTTGCATATCTGAATAACATGGCAATTTTTGTGGCCAACACCGTCCCGGGCGACAGAATTGTTGCAAAGGTTGTAAGAACAAAAAAAAATTTTGCAGAGGCACGGGTTTTAGAAGTGATAGAGGCGTCACCCCATAGAATTATTGCCCCTTGTCCTTACAGCGATTTTTGTGGTGGTTGTACCTGGCAATGCATTGCGTATGAAAAACAGCTGGAATATAAGCATGCCCTTGTTGTGGAATTGCTGAATCATATTGGTATGGCAACTGATTTTACAATGTATCCACCTTTAGCATCTCCACTGATATTTGAGTATAGAAACAAAATGGAATTCTCTTTTTCAGACAGAAGGTGGTCGTTGCCGGAAGAGAGAGATGAAAGCGAGGGCAATAACAGTTTTGCTCTTGGCCTTCATGTCCCAGGCACTTTTGATAAGATCATAGACATAGAGGGATGCCTTCTTCAGAAAGAAGCAGGCAATGAGATATTACGTGAGGCAAAAAGACATATACGTGAGAGCGGAATACCTGTCTATGGGCTTAAGACTCATCAGGGTTTTTGGCGTTATCTCATGTTACGCCATTCCTATTTCTTCGATGAATGGATGGTGAATATTATAACGAGTGAAAAGAGAGATGCCCCTATTCAATTTCTGGCTTCAATCCTTAAAGACAGATTTAATGAGATTGCCACTATAGTAAATAATATTAATACAAGAAGGGGGGGGACAGCAGTTGGCGAATGGGAAAAGGTTTTTGCAGGTGAGGGACATATTAAAGATAAAATAGGGACGCTCACTTTTGAAATATCAGCAAATTCCTTTTTCCAGACCAATACCTCGATGGCAGAGAGATTATATCAGTCGGTAAAGGACTTTGCCTCTTTAACAGGAAAGGAGATAATTTTTGATCTTTATAGCGGGATAGGAACAATTTCTATCTTTTTGGCTTCCCAGGCAGCACGTATAATTGGTGTAGATATATCGAGTGCAGCAATAGCAGACGCCAAGAGGAATTGCCAGTTGAATGGGATAGATAACTGTGAGTTTGTTTGTGGGGATGTTAAAATGTTTTTATCCCAATGTAGAATTCAACCAGATGTGTTAATAGCTGATCCCCCTCGAGTTGGGATGCAAAGAGGAGTGATAGATCGGATAGGAAGATTATTACCTAAAAGAATTATTTACATTTCATGTAACCCTTCCACTTTGGCCAGGGATGTCGCTTTATTAAAAGAAAGATATTCATTGGAAGAGGTTCAGCCAATTGATCTATTCCCAAATACCTATCATATAGAATCTATTGCAAGATTGGAGAGGATTTAGTGGAAAAATAAAAATATTGACAATTAGTTAGTTGCATATATAATCCAAATCTTGTTGTGAAAATAATCAAAAGTTAGGAGAAAAGGCTGGTACGATTTTCCTAAGAATATATTTTAAAAGAGGGAGGTGAGCTGAAAAGGGGCTAAGCTCTCGGAAAAGCTGACGCTTCGAGTGGTTAGCTACATTGATATGAAAGTAATTGTATACAATAATCAAATAGAAAAGGCTATACGAGATCTAAAGAGAAAGCTTTCAAAGGAAGGTTTCTATTCCGAGATAAAGGAAAGAAGATTTTATGACAAGCCGAGTGTACAAAAGAAAAAGAAACAGGCAAAGGCTGCCAAAAGACTCCGAAAAAAGATTAGAAAATTTTAACCTATTTCCTTTAGAAATTAAAGCCAAATTTTTACTTTGATCTACAGTTAGTGGTATCAAGATGATTTAAAAGGGAATCCCGTTAAAATCGGGAACGGTCCCGCCGCTGTAATCCCGTACCTGATAAAATCAGGTAACATTACCCCTGGCATATCCGCAATCAATGAGGGTTAACGTCACTGTCCCTGACTCAGTAGGGGTGGGAAGGCTAGCCATGAGGTCGGGAGAGCCAGAAGACCTGCCACTATTGTATTATTTAAGGATCAAGGAAGCAGGGTGCAGTCCTTAAATCCATTTGGATTTAAGGATTTTTTTTAATACTGCTGAAAGGTCATTACAGGCTGACCTTCATAATCTTAGGGGCACGACAATATATGATTATAATACAGGTAAGGCCCCATTTTATTGAAAGGGTTTTTTTAGATGTGTTGTTAATTATTTTTATCTCCTCTGCTCCTCTATTATCACATGCGGCTGTTTTCCGTGATTCTTTGGGCAGAAATGTGGCGGTACCCTTTGTTCCCAAAAGGATCGTTTCTTTAGCACCAAACATTACAGAGATGATCTATTTTCTCGGATTAGGAGAAAGACTTGTAGGCGTTACCCAATTTAGCTATTTTCCCAAAGAGGCCCAGAAAAAACCAAAGGTAGGCGTCTATACAGGTGTAAATATTGAAAAAGTAGTTACTCTTAGCCCTGATCTCGTTATTGTTACGGCTGACGGAAACAAGAGAGAAGATGTCGAGATGCTTGAAGAGGCTGGTATCCCAGTTTATGTTGTTAATCCTCGAAAGGTACATCAGGTTTTAGATACAATAGAGAGATTAGGCACAATATGTGGTGTGCCTGATAGGGCACAACATTTGGTTAATTGTCTGAGAGAAAGAGTCACGAACGTTATGAAAGCAGTGAGAAATCGAAAAAGACCACTGATTCTCTTGGTGATAAATATGAAACCTCTTATAAGTGTAAATAAAAACACAATACATCATGACATAATCCAACTTGCCGGTGGAAAAAATATGACCGGGGATCAGCCTATTACGTATCCAAGGTTAAGCCTGGAAGAGGTAATAAAAAAAGGACCTGATGCGATAATCATCTCATCTATGGAAAGGGAAGGAGGGTTTGAGAAGGCACGAAAAGAATGGTTTCGGTGGCCTACTTTACCTGCAGTCCAAAGAGGGCGAGTGTATTGTATAGATTCTGATTTGATAGACAGATCTGCCCCAAGAATAGTTACTGGTTTAGAAGAGATGGCAAGATTAATACATCCAGAGATAGAATGGGGGAGTATCTGCGGACCACCGACAATCCCGATAAATCGGGACTGACATTACATGGAATAACATGAAAGGCAATGAAGAACAGACCCACACGACTCACAAGCGAGAGCATTACAGACAGAGAATAACGCCTTTAAAAGTACTATACACAGGACTCATATTAATAGGGATGCTAATCATTATAGCCCTTATTTCTTTAAGCGTAGGTCCTGCAAAGATCTCTTTGAAAGATATTCTGATGTGGTTAATTGGCTATCAATCAATTGATCAAACGGCATGGATGATTCTGTTCAAGATACGGTTGCCGAGAATCTTACTGGCTGGCCTGGTTGGATTCACACTCTCTCTTGGGGGAGTTGTATTTCAGGCGCTTCTGAGAAATCCTCTCGCGGAACCTTTTATACTTGGTATCTCAAGTGGAGCCGCGGTTGGAGCTATTATAGGGATTTTTTTTGGCCTTGGATTTAGCTTTGGTGTACCTCTTCTCTCCTTCATGGGCGCATTGTTCACTGTTTTACTGGTGATGAGCATAAGCAGCCGTCATGGAGGGCTGGAATCATCGACCCTACTTCTGACCGGGGTAATCATTAATGCCTTTTTTACAGCTGTGATAATGTTTTTTATTACCACTACCAGTGATAGCAGACTTCATTCCATGCTTTTCTGGCTGTACGGTGACCTTTCACAAAGCAAATACGTTCAGCTATCCATCAGCCTTCCATTTATCCTCATCGTTTCAGGTATAATTTATATCTTTTCTCGTCACCTTAACCTTATAGTAGGAGGTGAGGAGTCCGCCCTTCAGATGGGTGTCGAGGTAGAATTGTTAAAATGGATATCATTCCTTGGAGTATCCTTAATTATCGGTATAGCCGTATCTTTTTCTGGAATAATAGGCTTTGTTGGTCTGATTGTGCCGCACCTGATGAGGATGATTCTTGGCTCTGATCACAGGCTATTGATACCGGCCTCTTCCCTTGGGGGTGCTGTTTTTTTGATAGCGGCAGATACATTGGCACGCACAATCATTTCTCCCAGTGAATTACCAGTAGGGGTAATTACCGCCTTTTTGGGGGCCCCTTTCTTTATATATCTTTTAAAGTCACGAGGGAGCCAATGGACTCAGAGTTGATCCTAAGGGGTGTCTATTTTAGGTATGATAGCCAGTGGTGTCTTGAAGGAATCAATTTTGAGCTTAAAAAGGGTGAGATTGTAGGGATAATAGGCCCAAACGGATCAGGCAAAAGCACCTTGTTAAAGATTATGGATGGCCTCCTCAAGATACAGAAGGGTGAGATCCTACTTTGTAATAAACCTCTATCCAGATATAGAAGAGGTGATATCGCCAGACGTATTGCCATGGTACCACAGGAGGAAACCTTTAGATTTTCTTTTTTGGTCTCTGAGGTGGTACTTATGGGACGTTTTTCTCATTTAGGTCTTTTTCCTTTTGAGGGAAAGGAAGATCTGGAGATAGCGAATCAATCTATGAGGCTAACCGACACCCTTAACCTGGCAACACGCTCTATACATGAACTGTCAGGAGGAGAGAAGCAGCGTGTATTGATTGCAAGGGCATTAACCCAAAGGGCGCAAATAATCTTGTTGGATGAACCAACATCTTTCCTTGATATACGGCACAAGGTAGAGATATTTGAACTTATTTCATCTCTGACCCTGACACAAGGACTCAGCGTGATAATCATTTCACACGATATCAGCCTTGCTGCACAATATTGTCATAGAATGCTTCTTTTGAACAAGGGAGGTATTTATAAAATAGGTGAACCTGCTGAGGTGATAACTGCTGATAATATAAGCACGGTATATCAGTGTCCGGTGCTTGTTGACAACAATCCGGTTAGCAAAACACCCAGGGTTACGATTCTTTCAAAAAGAAAAGAGAGCAGTGAGGAGACAGTATGATCAATTTATTCATTAAAGGCGGGCCTATAATGTATCCCCTTTTGATCTGCTCAATAATAGCCCTGACAGTGATAATTGAGCGCACAATATTCTGGATAGGTGAGGATCATAGGAGAGACCAGGCCCTGGTTAATGAGATTTTATCTTTAGCTGAACGGGGCAATTGGGAAACGGTAAGGGCAAGAATCGGAAATTCAAAGGATTTTATTATAAGGATCCTGGTAGCAGGCATCCTCCATAGAGAGTTTAGTATAGCAAAGGCAATGGAAACAGCTGCCTCGGATGAATTAGACAGGATGAGACGGTATCTTCCCATACTTGATACCATAATCACTGTTTCTCCTTTGCTGGGTATTTTTGGGACTGTAATTGGAATTATTTTTTCCTTTGAAATGCTGGGAAGTACAGGAATCGAGGAGCCCCAGGCAGTAACAGCTGGGATCGCTCAGGCCCTTATAACAACTGCCTCTGGATTAGGAATAGCTATTCTTTCACTCTTTCCTTTTAACTATTTTAATTCCAGGGTTGAAAAGGCAGCAACAACCATAGAAAAGTACGCTACAAGCCTGGAGATAGTTTATGAGAAACTTAATCAGGCAAACAATACTGTAGAAAAGGAAGGAATATCACGTGAAGGTTAATCTTGGGATCCAGAGAAGGGCCAGGATTGAGATTCTCCCTTTGATCGATATCGTGTTTCTTCTGCTTGTTTTTTTTATCTATGCAATGCTTTCTATGGCTATCCATAGGGGTATACCTGTAAATTTACCCGTTTCTTCATCTTCCAGCATAGAAAAAGAGCTCGTATTATCTGTAACCATCAAAGAGAGCGGTGAAATATTGGTGGATAATGATCGGACACCCTTAAAAGGTCTTGCTCTGCTTTTAAAACGGAGAGCAAAAGGGCAGGAGAGCCCAGGGGTTCTTCTTTTTACCGACAGAAAGGTTTCGTGCCAGTTGTTGGTTAAGGTGTTGGATCAGATAAGAACGGCCGGCATAAATAGGATCTCGTTACAGACCACAATGGAGAGGCAGCCTTGAGTCGATCGATCATTTTTGCTTTCTTATGTGCATTAATGCTTCACTCAGTTGTAGCATTAGTGGATTTAAGTGCCTTTAAGAGACCTTCTTCTGTTAAGATTTCCCCAAAGACCCTGACTATGAATATAGTTGTGCCACAACCAATCAAAAAACCTTCTATAGATAAAAATCCATCAATAGTAGTTAAAAAACCCCTTGTAAAAAAAAGGATAACAAAAAAGGTCAAACCAATACAGAAGGTCAAAACAAAAGTTGAGAAGGGGAAAAGCGTTCAACTTGAGAGATCAGTAATTAAAAAGGAACTACCACAAGAAAATGAAACCCGTTCCGATCTTTCACCAGTTACTTTTCCTCAAGACAAAAAAAAAGGAGATGATTTTTTTAAGGAAGATACTGCTTTTATACCTGATATGATAGATATACCAAAAGCTTTACCAAACATAGACAATACTCCTAAAAGGGTAAAAAAAGATGATGTCCTTGATTCACTTTCTAATATTCCTATTACCTATGCTTATCCTATCTATAGGCGCAACGTTTCTCCGCCATACCCTCTTTTGGCAAGAAAAAGAGGATATCAAGGAACAGTGCTCTTAAATGTTTTGGTGAGCAAGGACGGTAAGGCCGCCTCTATCCAGTTAGCCAGGTCGAGCGGATATAAAATATTAGACAGGGCTGCTATACAAGGAGTAAGAGATTGGCTTTTTTACCCTGCAAAGAGGGGAGATGATTTGTTTGAGATGTGGGTAAATATACCCATTCGGTTTACGCTCAATTAGATGCAAGGTTCAAACAAGCAAGAATTAGATATACAGTCGAAATACTTTTTAGCTAAGCTTGGATTTGGATAAGACTGCCTTCAATATCTATCTTATCACTCTGGTTGTAAGCCCTCTCCTTTTTGGGGCCGTCCATACCTACGCCTATACAATCATGTCTTTGGGGGTATTGGTCGGTGGTTTTTTATTAGTGATAAAGAATATACAAAAAGATCCTATAACCAAGGCATACAAGGTTCAACTCCCCCGCACGAGCCTTAATTTTACCTTTTTAATCTTTTTAGCCTTCCTTTTTTTTCAGATCGTTCCATTGCCTAACGTTCTTTTAGAATTTTTATCGCCTGAGGCGATGGTTGTTGCGCGGAAATCATTGCCTGCTTCTGCCACACTCATTTCAGAAAGCCCTGCTAGGGACTGGTTTTCTCTCTCACCATATTATTATCCTGTCCGCATGTCCATAATCAGATGGACTGTATATGCGCTCTTTTTTCTTGGTTTGACCCAGGTGCTTAATTCTCAAAGAAGAATTGAGCTCACAATATTTTTGATATTGATAAACGCCTGTTTTGAGGTTCTCTATGGCCTGGTAGAGGCCTATTCAGGGTCTGGGCATATCTGGTGGTTCAAGAAAATGCAGCATGGGTTAGATGTAACCGGGACCTATATTAACCGAAATCACTTCGCAGGATTGATGGAGATGTGCGTGCTTTTGGCCGCTGCCTATGCAGGAGCACTTTCGACCAGAAAAATAAGGCGAGAGATTATTTCAGAGCGTAAGGCCAGCCTAAGGAGCAGGCTTGCACGGTTTCTATCCGGGGAACAGCGATTCAATAAAAGAACGTTAATCCTCTTTGCTGGTGCAGTGATAGGTATCGGAATTGTTTTTTCTGCCTCTCGGAGCGGCATGATCTCGGCTGCAGGGGCCATGTTGTGCATGAGCTTGTTTTATATTTTCAGAAAAGATCATCGCAGAAAGGGGTTTATCATACTTTTTCTGTTTCTCATCACCTCAGCTTATGCCCTTCATATTGGCGCTGAGTACCCGATCGGGCGGTTTAAATATTTTTATATGGATATTAAGGCGAGGGCCAGATTAGCTCAAAAAACCATGGATATGTTTGATGATTACAAGGTAACAGGTATAGGGATGGGCAACTTCCAGTACGCCTATCCCAAGTATCAGGCCTCAGAAGATAAAAACGTCTTTATACGACATGCCCACAATGACTGGGCCCAATTTTTGGCTGAAGCAGGGGTGATAGGTTTTTGCCTGTTTCTTGTCGGAATATTTTATTATGTGTATAAAACACTACAATTGTGGAGAAAAAGGACAGATCCCTTTGCTATCTGCCTCGGGGTTACCCCTTTCGCTGTTATGATTGCCATGGCGATTCACTCTTATTCTGATTTCAATCTTCATATTCCTGCCAACTGTTTGACGCTCATAGCCATCATGGCCATAGGATATAGTGCGCTTCATGTGAAGAGACATCGAGGACGAGATAAAACTTTTTACCGGTATCATACCATGTATCTAAAACATAAAGGGATTTTGGCCTTGCTTTTAGTTCTGGGGCTTATTATCTGGAATGGTATCTGGACTGTCAGACATTTTATGGCAGAGGCCTACTGTAATACTGTCACTAACTCGACCCTGAATAGAGACCAAAACCCGCCCGTGGAAGAAATCAAGAAGGCCATCGAAAAGGATAGATGGAATGCAGAATATTGGTATAAGCTAGCAAGGAAAGTAAGAAAAATTCGAGACAGTAAGATGGGAAATTTTGAAGCTGATGATGAAGATCGCCACAGATATCAGAGGGAAATCATCGAGGCCATGGAGGAGGCTGTGCGGTTAAATCCTTTTAGCGCAGGATATCATATACAGCTGGGATGGGACTATGCCTCCCTTTGGAAAGATCCGAACTACCGCCACAGATGGCTGCCAGCAGCAGATATATCTATGGAAAGGGGGGCCTATTTTGCAGGCGAGAAAAACCCTTCTCTTTATGTGCATTTGGGAAATTATTGGACATTTCGATCAAAGACAATTAATCCTGCTACGCCTGAATGGCAGACCGCCTGGAGCAAGGCCTGTTGGCATTATAAGAAGGCCCAGAGTCTGGAAAAAAGAAAGAGTTTGGCAGATAATATTGCAAACTATGTATGGAAATATTATCCTGACAAGAAATTTGTTGGAATGGCATTACTCACTGAAAACCAGGGTCTTTTAGATGTGATGAAATAAAAAGCTCGCTTGCTTGGTGGCTCAAAGAGCGTGGCCTATAAACACGCTTACGCATGCAGGGCAGATTCTTGCAAGATAATGAGTAAATTGTTAAAAAAAATTCAATACCATTTTACTCTAAGTTATAGTATTAAAAAAGAAGTGTAATTTTTTAGGAGGTCTGTACTATGAAAAAGTTTCTAAAAGATAAAAGTTGGTTGATATGTGTAGGCACTTTTTTGGCGGTTACTTTTTTCGCTGTTTCGATTATGGCTGCGAAGACAACTCCGGAAGACAAGCTTCGAAAGGCTAAAGAATTATCAATCAAGGTCTCTGAAATGGCAACAAAGGCCAAGGTGTCTTATAATATAGGACTTGTTAAAGAATCTCTGGAGCTGGCTAATCAGGCTACGTATCTTATCTTAGAGGTAGTTACTGAGGCACAAAAAAAAGATGATCCTACTCTGTCACAGATGGCAATAAATACAGCCAATAGCGTTAGAAAAGCAATTACTCAAATCATAGCTGCAGCCACATTTATTTCTCAGGTTAGTACAGACCCAAAAAC